>ERZ824600.2569-NODE-2569-length-18974-cov-4.361858_pt1 | contig 18974 bp, 6 predicted proteins | sample MGYA00519933_ERZ824600 | MGnify/ENA primary metagenome ERZ824600 (study PRJEB31778, sample SAMEA3449178) | human gut metagenome | biome: human gut; feature: human-associated habitat; material: faeces | place: United Kingdom | collected 2010/2012 ... | reverse complement strand
GAAAAAATACAAGGCACATATTTCGAAATATGTGCCTTGTATTTTAAAATATGTCCGACCTGTTTTTTGCTTTCCGGAAAAAGGTTGCAAAAACGGGATGGAGATTTTCCAGTCGCACCTGATACCGCCGTCTTGGTCTTAGCCGGATAGCCACGGTATTCACTAATAAAAAATAATTGTAAGATACTAATATAAGGTACATAAATGGTACTGCTTTTGTAAAATATTCGAATATGATATGGTTTGCGGCTCGGCATAGCCAAATATGAGAAACTTCGTTTTTCATTTGTCTCTGCACTCGCCTTTTACTATATTTGTAATCGCAAGTGGCAGGCGCAGTGGCGCGGCCACAGTGCATTGCGCACGGCTGCAAAGCCGAGGCGTATATTACTTACGGAAAAATAATTAGCGTTTGCTGTTATTCGGAACACTTCAAGAATCTACCAAATTCAAAGCAATCAATACCGAATGAATAAGTCAGTGAATGCCTGCGCAAGCGTGGGCGTGACTTATCCGGTATTGGTGGGCTTTGGTAGAGCCCTTGAAGTGTGGATAGTTACAACGTCCACGCTTTTTTTGTGCTCTGCCTGCCCGCCACCGAAGATAAGCATACGCCAAAACACGTGCGTATGGCAAACAAGAACCTCAACGCGGCCAAAAACGCGAAGAAGGACGAGTTTTACACGCAGTTGCCCGACATTGAGCGCGAGCTCAGGCATTACAGCAGGCATTTCTTCGGGAAAACCGTGCTCTGCAATTGCGACGACCCTTACGAAAGCAACTTTTTCAAGTTTTTTGCCTTGAACTTCAATTTCTTGGGATTGAAGAAACTCATCTGCACCTGCTACGACGGCTCGCCCGTTGCGGGCAGCGAACTGCTTATACATTACAGCGAGTTCGACAGCAAGCCGGAGAAAATAGCCTACAAGGTGGAGATAACCGAAGTGCGCGACCTGAACGGCGACGGGGCGGAAGACCTGGCCGACGTGCACTACCTTATACAGAACGACAAAAACGTGCTCTCACTCCTGAAAGGCAACGGCGATTTCCGCTCCCCCGAGTGCGTGGAACTGCTTAAGGAGGCCGACATCGTGGTGACAAACCCGCCGTTTTCGCTATTCCGCGAGTACGTGGCGCAGCTTATGGAATACGAAAAGAAGTTTTTGATTGTCGGCCACCAGAATGCTATTACCTACAAAGAAATTTTCCCGCTAATCAGGGACAACAAAATTTGGTTAGGCTACGGCTTCAAAGGCATGGCAGCTCATTTCTATTCTCCTTACGAAGATATTGCCACTGCAAGCAACCACAAGGAAAACATGATTCGCGTATCCGGCGTGAACTGGTTCACTAACCTCGAAATACCCAAACGCAATGAGGAGTTGGATTTGGTTTGCCGTTATTCTCCCGAAGATTATCCGGAATATGAAGACTGCAATGCGATAGACGTTTCAGATTCGCATTCAATTCCTTTTGATTATAAAGGTTATATCGGAGTACCTATAACTTTTCTGAATTTCTTTAATCCCAAACAGTTTGAAATAATAAAATGTTGCGAGCCTTGTATAAGGTTGGAAAGATTGCAGAAAATGCCAAATTTCAAAGAATACAAATCGCGCCAAAAGATATGTAACGGTGTTTTATGCCAGAAAAAATATCATCGTATCATCATACGAAACATCAGCCTAAATAAATAATTCTACTGCCATGGTAAAGATGAAAATAACCCCCATTGAAGTCACCGTGGGCGAGATTGCCGACGGGTACAGGAACGACGACGAGCTGGGCGTGCGCGGCTACGGCGGCCTTTTGGACATACGGCCTCCCTACCAGCGCGAGTTCATTTACAACGAAAAAGAGCAAATGGCCGTGATACACACGGTGCTGAACGACTATCCGCTCAACGTGATGTACTGGGTGAAACGCAACGACGACGCCGAGTGCCCCTACGAGATAATGGACGGGCAGCAGCGCACGCTCTCGCTCTGCGAGTATGTGGCCGGGGCGTTTTCATACGACTTCAAAAACTTCTTCAACCAGCCCGCCGACATCCGGAAAAAGATATTGGACTACCGCCTCACCGTTTACGTGTGCGAGGGCGAAGCGTCTGAAAAATTGGAGTGGTTCAGAACTATAAACATTGCCGGCAAGCCGCTCAACGAGCAGGAGATAAACAATGCCGTGTATGCCGGGCCGTTCGTGTCGGACGCGAAACGCCACTTCTCGAAATCAAACTGTGGTGCGTACCGCCTTGGCAAAGACCTCGTGAACGGCACGCCCATACGCCAAGACTTCCTGAAGAAAGCCTTGCAATGGATGGCCGACCACGAAACGCGCTCCGGCAAACGCCAAAGCATTGTAGGCTACATGGCCGAACACCAGCACGACCCCAATGCAAACAATCTGTGGACTTACTTCCAGAACGTGCTGAACTGGGCAATAACGAACTTTGACCTCAACCATTTCAAACGGATAATGAAAGGGATAGACTGGGCACTGTATTACGACGAGTTCCACGACCGCACGCTTGACACCGCCGCCATGGCCAAACAGATTTCCAAGCTCATGCGTGACAGCGAGATACAACGCCAGGCGGGAATCATACCCTACGTGCTCACGGGCGACGAACGCCACCTCGACCTGCGCGCCTTTCCCGAGGACATAAAACTGGCCGTGTGGGAAAAGCAAAAGCACATCTGCCCGCACTGCCACAAGGAATTCGATTACGAGTTCATGGAAGGCGACCATATCAAACCCTGGCGCGACGGAGGACGCACCGTCGAGGAAAACTGCCAGATGCTTTGCCGTGAGTGCAACCGCCGCAAGGGGGTAAAATAATATCCGAAAGATGTGGGATTCCTTTTAAGCATTCGCGATATTATCAATGTAGTTAATAACAAATATTGCGTGTATGACAGTTTCCGACTGTTGCACAATGCAGGCAAGTAATCGTAAAACTTGGTACTACTTGTTTGCGGGCTGAACATGTGTCCTAAGGATTGTTTTTGCAGGAGTAGACGGGAACTCGCACGAGGATATAATTATACCCACTAACCGCAGCGCGGGGACGGACATTTTCAGACAGCAGGTAAGTTATCTGATTTTCAGTGCGCTATATCCCCTCTCTGAGAAAAGAAAAAATACAAGGCACATATTTCGAAATATGTGCCTTGTATTTTAAAATATGTCAGACCTTTTTTTGCCCCTGTATTAACCGGGGCTTGCGGCGGCCTTTCCGTGATTAATTAAAATTCTATAAAAGACAGTTTATTTTAGTAATATTTACTTGCGCAAAACGAAACAATTTAATATATTTGGCACGGGGCGCGTCGCGCTTTCGTGCGCGGGCTTCCCGCCTTGCCCCCATGCGCCGCTAACCTTAGAACATCGAGATATTCATTAACCATTAAAGCAAATCCTATGAAGCGAAAGATTTTATTAGCGCTCCTGTGCATGTTGTTGCCGGGAGCATGGCTGTGTCCGCTTCTTGCCGACACCGGCCCGCAGAAGAAAGCCACCAAGGCTGGCTACATAATATGGGAGCCGCAGATAACCTCGGGCGACCAGTTCAGCTTCAACAGTGTGCACACGGATTATTCCGTTCCATACACCAACCTCATAGACGGAGATGTAAACACTTACTTCCACTCCGTGTGGGACGCGGGCGGCATGAAAAACGCCAGCATAACGGAGGACGAATGGGTGCAGATCCTATCCGGGCTTTATAACGGCGTGAATACCGACCCTGGCTACCACAACATACAGGTTGCCCTCGGTGCGCCGGTCAGCACGTTCCGCTTCGAGTACAAGGGCAACAACAACGCCACGTACCACGACAACCCCAACCACGTGGTCATTTATGCAACGAACGACCCGTCGGTGGCCGCAAGCACGTCGAACTCCAACCAGGACCAGTGGACGTTCATTACCGAACTCACACCCGAAAACGGCAACTTTCCCGCCAACGAGGTTGTCATAAGGGAGCCGTACCAGTCGCCCGAGATAACCATGCCCGAGCCGTTCCAATACCTGCGTTTCGTGATTAAGGGCACTACCAACCAGAACCAGACGGCAGAGCGCACCTTTGCCGCTCCCGACGTTACGGGCGTTACGTTCGACATAAGCGAGTTCCAGGTGTATGCCCCGCGCGAGTCCACCGGCCCGGCCGACGAGCTCCAGGCTCTTGTTGACAGCGTGCAGAACATGTGGAACAACAACGATTACCAGATAGGCACCGACCCGGGCTATGTGGACGCCACGAAGTACGGCGAGGCGTACCTGGCGTGGGAAGAGGCCGAAAACGCATTGTATGTGGGCCACACCGACGAGGAATACACCGTTTACCTGTCGCAGTTGCGCGCAGCCCTCACCGACTTCATCGAAAACGGAATACACGGCGTTGATACAGGCTATTATTATTTTATAAACTGCTATCCCGATTACCAGCGGCTGCAAGGCGTTACGAAATCCATGTGTGTCAACGCGCAGGGTGAACTCGGCTGGGCCAACACCGATTCGCTCGACGCAACACAGCTGTGGTACGTCGAGAAATTAGACAACGGCTACTACTCCATAAAGAACGTTGCCTCCGGCCAATACATCGGCTCGGTGAAAGGCGTGTCGAAGCGCGTGCCAATGACGGCCACGCACGTGACAGACCAGACCATAACAGCCGACGGTTCAGTAGTGGGGCAGTACCACATAGCCAACGTCTTGAACGACATCGAATACCATACCGAAGGGCATGAAAACGGCGTGGGCATAAGCGGGCGCATAGTAACGTATGACGGCGTGAGCAACAGTGCCTCGGTGTGGCTTCTGCACAAGCCCGCAAGCCAGGAAATCATCGACAAGCTCCTCGCCGAAGGGTCCACAGCCTTGTTGCGCGAGAACATGAGCCTCGCCCTTGACAGCGCGAACACCTCGCGCATGAAGGCCAACGAATACACCAAGCTCATCACCCGTGCCGACCAGATAAGTTCCAATGCGTACAGCACGGGCGACGGCTCCACTTACGCAGGCCTCATCGACAACAACACCAACACGATATTCCATTCCGTTTGGGAAGCAGCCATGGCAGCACCCACCGTCCTGGGCGAGAGCTACGGCTGGCACAACCTCCAGTTCACGCTCGACGAACCCGTGTCTCAGATAACTTTCGAGTTCCGCGGCCGCGTGAGTTCCGGCGGTTATTGGGACACTCCCGACCACATGACGCTGTACGGTACCAACGACGACGCCCTCGGCGCAAGCACGGCGGCTGCCGACTCCGCGCAGTGGGACATGATAGCCGACATGACCGACGACGTTTACAACTTCCCGGGCCGCATACCTCTGGCACACTACATGTCGCCCGTAGTCGACCTCGGCGGCTCGTACAAGTACCTCCGCTTCGTGGTGAAGCACACCGTGACAATGGAACCCGGCGCGCCGCGCGCCAGCTCGTTCATGTCGCCGCAGGCCACGGGCGTTACGTTCAACTTCAGCGAATTCCAGATTTACGACCCGACTCCTACCGAGAAGTCGCAATATTACACCGTTCCCGGCATGAAGGAAGCGTGCGACGCTCTCGAAGCCGCAATAACGGCGTCGCAGGAGAAACTTGCTGCCGGCACCGTTACCGAAGCCGACATTGCGGCGCTGCAAACGGCTTACCGCCTTGTCGACACGCTTTACGTTGACCGCAGCGGGCTGTACACCGAGCTTAAGTCGCTCCTCGAAACGGGCACCAATCTTTACGACCAGTCCACCGGTTCGCGCGTTGCCCTAATCAGCGACGTGTCGCAGCTCAGCACCAACAGCGTCGACCCGGGAGAGGGAGGACTCGACGCCATGATTGACGGCGACATCACCACCAGCTTCAATTCCGTTTGGAACGTTGCCATGCGTGAACCGACAACCACGAAAGAATCGTGGGAAGAACTCATTCTGAACACATATTCAGAATCACTCGGCGCGGGTTACCACAACCTCAGCGTTTCGCTCGCCGCGCCGGTGAAGTCGTTCTTCTTCGAATACTTCTCGCGCTACGGCACGGAATATCACGACAACCCCACCGACATTGAAATCTATGCAACGAACGACGCTTCGCTTTACGATGATGTACGCGCCGACGGTACATCGAAGTGGCAGTTCATAACCGAGCTTACCGAAGGATTCCCAACCGGCGGGTACTCCGAGATACCTTACACTTCGCCTGTAATAGAGCTTAACGGCGAGTACAAGTACATCCGTTTCGTTGTTAAGAACACTTCGACGGCCAACAACCATGAGGACAACCCCGGCGTAGCAAACAACCGCGACTTCGTGGTGCCCGAAATAACGGGTATTACGTGGAACGTAGCGAGTTCCAGATGTACACTGGCCTCGACCCGGAGAGCATACAGTATAACTATATAGAGGAAGTGCGCGTTGCCGCCGACGAGCTTAAGGAAGTAATGGACAAGTATGCCGGTTTCACGGCCAGCGACATCAATTCCGAAGCACCGGTCGACGAGCTCGCGGCCGCTGTTAAGAAGCTCCAGGAGGCATACGTCGACACGACCGAAGTGTGTGGGCTTTACAAGGAATACAAGGAAATCCTTTCGCGCGGCATTACCGAGGGCGACCTCGTGGGCGACGTTGACGACTATTCGGCTGTCGAGACATTTGACGCAGCCCTTGACAATGGACGCGCACTCATCGACCCCAAACGGCCTACCAAGGAACAGGTGAACGCCGCTACCGATGTTATAACCTCTTCTTATGAAGAATTCATGAGCCACGTAATCATGCCCGAGCCTTACGTATGGTATGTAATAAGGAGCGGCTCGACGCGCGAGTATGCCTTAGACCAGCCTGTGTACCTCGGCGACGTATCGGCAGGGGCTAAACTCTGGATAGGTCCTTATCCTTTGGACGGCACCGGCAATGAATACCGCGACATTTACGCTATCTGGCGTCTTGTGCCCGTTGAAGGCAACGAGCCGGCAGACGGCGAAGAACACAAGCCTTGGGAACAGAAGTACGCTATTCAGAGTCTCGGAACCGGACAGTACTGGGGCCCGTATCGCGGACCGGGAGCGGACAACAGTCCTCTCATGAGCAACGAACAGACACCTTACAACATCTACTTCTACGGCATGGGTTGCTTCGCCCTGCAGCAGGAAGGCGTTGAAGACCCGTTCGACCGTATCAAGGCTGACGGCACCGAGTTCGTAGTGCTCAATTACCCGGCCAACGGCGACCACCAGCAGGCATGGAGGTTTGACGACGTGCTCGAAAACAGCGGCGATATGGTAAATATCAACTGGTTCCCGGCACAGTCGACCAGCATTATAACCCTGCCGTTCGACCTCACGGGCGACAACATGATAAGCAACATTAACGGCGACATCAAGACCTACGCAATCAACAGCGTGGTAGAGAACGAAGCCGCTGAAGGCGACGAACCGTTGTACACCCTCACGCTCACAGAGAAGTTTGAGTTCGAGGCAGGCGAGCCGTTCGTTATCGAAACCTTGGCGGAGCCCGACGCAAACGGACAGCAGCCGCTTGTATTCATTCTCCCGCCTGCAGAGGCTGACGCAATTGTTGACACTTCGGCAGTTGACTACAACGGTCTTGTAGGTACACTCGAAGGATTGACAATAAAAGGCCAGGCAAGCCTGTACTTCGAGAACTCGATACTCAATGTAGCTACCGACGCCGGTTACACGATACCCGGCCGCAGCGGATACATCGACGTAACGAAGGTTAAGGACCTCGGCGGTTCGATTGACAAGACCATTACAATCAACGGCGTAATCAACAACATCAAGAACGTTGAAATAGTTGATAATGAAAACGAGATTGTAGACGTCTACACAATCGACGGCGTGCTCATTAAACGCAACGTCAAGGCTGCCGAAGCAACCAAGAACCTCGCGAAGGGCATTTACATCGTAGGAAAGAAGAAAGTACTCGTCAAGTAACCTCTTTTCCCGCATAACACTTTCGAATCCCGCACCGCTTCACCCCGGTGCGGGATTCTTTTTCCCGCGGCAGCGGCGGGGCGGAGCGGGCAGGCAGTGGCGGTGCAAGGAGGCGGCCGCCGTTTTTGTCCGCGTTCCCGGGGCTTTTTCCAGGCGGGTTTCCGGGGCGGCAAAAAATATGTCTGAGATATTTCAAAATATGTCTGACATATTTTGAAATATGTGCCTTGTAATTTCCCCTTGCTCCTGCGGAGGGCGCAACGCGCGGATAAGCAGTTTTCCGGAACGGCAGGAATGTTGTCTGATTTAACGTAAACTTAATTTTTCCGAGAAAGTCTGTTAACAGGCAAGCAATACTTTCGTGCCGTGTTTTTTCCCGGAATAGGTGTGCGCCCCATGTAATAGGGCACGGAAAAACGCCAAACAGCTGCAAAATTTTTAAATTTAACTATAAATTAACTATTTCGGGGGGTGATTTATTAATTTATACTAATTTTGAAGTGTAGTTTCCCTGCCGATGTCCGCCGCTTCAATGCTATGCGTGCGGATATGGGGCTTGCAGGCAATGACACCTCAATTTATAACAATAAAAAAACAACGTATTATGAAACGAAGGAAACTTTTAATGCTCCTGTGCGCTTTGGTGCTCGGGGCATGGGTGAGCCCTTTGCGGGCCGACCCGGACGGTGCAATTGATTTGCGCGTCATGTCGTTCAACATCCGCGTCCTAAACACGGACGACGCGGTTGAAAACCAGTGGACAAACCGCATTGACAGAGTTTGTGCCCTTATTAAAGAAGTGCAGCCCGACCTGCTCGGCGTGCAAGAGGCCGTGCCGCAGCAGTATGAGGATGTCAAGGCCGGGCTGGACGGCTACGCAAGCATCTTTGCCGGGCGCGACGACGGCACCAAGGGAGAAGGCACGCCCGTGTTCTACCGCTCCGACAAGTTCCGGCTCATAAGGAGCGGGCATTTCTGGCTCTCGCCTACGCCCAACGAGCCGTCGATAGGCTGGAACGCCTCGTGCAACCGCATTGCCGTGTGGGCAGTGCTCGAGGACATTGCCACGGGCGAAAGTTTCATTTACCTCAACACGCACTTCGACCACGTGAGCGAGGAGGCCCGCGTGGAATCGGCCAAGCTCATCAAGGAGACGGTGCGCGGCCTGGCTCCAAGCCTGCCGTTCGTGTTCAACGCCGACTTCAACCTGAATGACAAGTCGGAAGGTTACGACCTGCTCGTGAACTACTCATACCCGTGCATAGACACGTGGAAAGCGGCCGCGGAAACCGAGGGCGGTTCCGGCACGCTCGACATCTGGGGCACTTATCCCAACGTGGCCGATCATAAGATAGACTTCATCTTTGCGTCGAAAGGCACCACAGTGGAGCGTTCCGTGATTTGCCCGGCCGCAAACAGCGCGGGCAAGTACTACTCCGACCATAAGGCCATATATGCCGACATCGCACTGGCCAAAGAGGCTGACAGCGGCGCGTCGCTGATATGGGAATCGCAGCTCGGCATAGCCGAACAGATTAAATCGAACAGCCTGTCGACCGACGACGGCGGCGCTTACGCCAATCTCATCGACGGCGACGTGAGCACCATATTCCACTCCGTCTGGAGCGACGAAATGGCTTCGGGTTCCACAACTGAGGAATCGTGGGTGGCAACGCTGGCCACGCTGAGCGGCGGCATAAATTCCGACCCCGGTTATCACAACCTGCAATTCGAACTCTCCGAGCCGGTGAGCTCGTTCCGCTTCGAGTACCTGGGGCGCAACTCCGACTGGCACGACAACCCCAACGACATCGAGATATTCGCCACCAACGACCCCGCACTCTGGGAGAGCACATCGAACGCTGACCAGGACAAGTGGGTGCGCATAACCGAACTTACCCCAGAGAACACCGATTTTCCAGGCGACGTGCTCGTAACCGAAATACCCTGGCAGTCGCCGGTAATCAACATGCCGCAGGCGTTCAAATACCTGCGCTTCGTGGTGAAAGGCACGACGCACATGAACAAGGTGGATTCCCGCATGTTCGCCGTTCCGGAAATCACGGGCGTTACCTTCAACCTCTCCGAACTGCAAATCTACGCCCCGCGCGAAGCCTCCGGCCCGGCTGACGAGTTGCAGGCCCTTGTTGACAGCGTGGGCACGATATTCAAGCTTTACGGGTTCGAGTTCGGCACCGACCCGGGATTTACCGACCGGACCAAGTATGAAACAACCTACAGCCTGTACGAACAGGCCCAGGCAGCAATTTTGGACGGCGCTTCCGACGAGACGCTCGCACAATACAGCGCCGACCTGCGCGCAGCCATAGGCGACCTTATGGCAACGGGCGTGCACCCCGTGGAGACGGGCTACTACAACATCGTGAATGCTTATTCCGGCTTTGAGCACTACCAGGGCATAACCAAGTCGCTGTGCGTGAACGAAGACCGGCAGCTCGCCTACGCCTCTACCGACACAGGCAACGCAACGCAGCTGTGGTACATCGAGAAGCTCGCCGACGGCAAATTCTCCGTTAAGAACGTGGCCTCGGGCGAGTATATAGGCACTGTTCCCGAGGGCGGCACAAACGTGGCCATGACACCTGCGCACGAAACCGACCAGACAATAGAATGGCTTAAGGCAATGCCCGGGCAGTTCCACACATACGGCGGCGGAAACTACACGAGCCTCGCTGCCGCAAGTTACAACGACGGCATGAGCCGCGAAGGGCTCATCGTGAAGCAGGACGGCTCGGGCAACTCCGTGGCCGAATGGTACTTGCGCCGCGTAACGGACCAAGAAACGATTGACCGCCTCGTCAACCAAGGCGCGCAGGCGTTCCTTGTCGGGGAAATGTCGCTCGCCTTGGACAGCGCACGCACCTCGCGCAACAAAGCCAACGACTACAAGGCGCTCATCACGCGCGAAGACCAGATAAGCGCCAACACGCAGAGCACGAGCGACGGTTCGGCCTATTCACACCTCATCGACGGCTTAACCTCTACGGTTTTCCACTCCGCGTGGGACCGCGCGCGTTACTCCACGGCCGGCCTGCCGCTCGGGAGTGGCGACGGGTGGCACAACCTGCAATTTGCGCTCGACGAACCGGTGTCGAAAATCACCTTTGAGTTCACCGGACGCAACGACGCCTCTTATTGCGACACACCTAACCACATAACAATCTACGGCACCAACGACGACGAACTTGCAAAAAGCACCGCTGCGGCCGACTCCTCCTTGTGGACAGAGATAATCGACATGACCGCCGCAGAATACAACTTCCCCGTCAGGGTGGCGCTCGGACATTTCTCGTCGCCCGTAATCGACCTCGGGGCAGATTACAAATACCTGCGCTTCGTGGTGAAAGGCACGGTGAACAGCGGGCCGGGCAGCGTGCGGACCTTCGCCTCGCCGCAGACCACGGGCATAACGTTCAACCTTAGCGAAATGCAGATTTACGAGGCTGAGGCTCTTCCAACGTCGGAATATTTCACCGTTCCCGGCATGAAAGAGGCTTGCGACGCTTTGGATGAAGCCATAGCTGCCGCAGAAGGAAAACTCAGTGCCGGAACGATTACCGAAGCCGACATCGCCGCGCTTCAAGCTGCTTACCGCCTTGTAGATTCCACGTATATCGACCGCGACGCGCTCTACGGGCAGCTTACCTCGCTCCTCGAAACGGGCAACAACCTTTACGGCATGTCCACAGGCTCTCGCGTGGCGCTTGTAACCGACGCCTCGCAGCTCAGCACAAACAGTATCGATACCAACAGTTGGGGCAACGTTTCCAGCCTTATCGACGGTGACAAGAGCACGATACTTCATTCGGCCTGGAATCGCGACGTGGCCAACAAGGAAGACCTCACTGTGGAGGAGTGGGAGGATTATCTGTATGAAAACTTCCCACAATCCACCGGAGCCGGCTATCATAACCTGAACGTTGCGCTCAAGGAGCCGGTGTCGCAGTTCTTCTTCGAGTTCCTGGGCCGTCAGGATCCTAACTACCACGACAACCCGAGCGAGATAGCCATCTACGCCACAAATGATGAAGGGCTGTTCAACGACGTGCGCGACTCTAACACCAAGGACTGGACCAAGGTGGGCGAGATTACCGAGGGCGTACCCAAGGAAATGATGTCCGTACCCTATACGTCGCCTATGATAGAGCTCGGCGGGGAGTACAAGTACATACGTTTCGTGATAATGAACACCTACACCAACTACGAGGGCGGCGACCCGGTGATAGGCACTTCACGCACGTATGCTCACCCCGAGATTACCGGCATAGCGTGGAACTGCGCCGAGTTCCAGCTCTACACCGGCCTCGACCCCGAGAGCATACAGTACAACTACATAGAGGAGGTGCGCCTTGCAGCCGACGCGCTTAAGGTTCTGCTCGACAAGTATGCCGAATACACTGCTATCGACATTACTTCCGAAGCGCCGATTGACGAGCTTACCGCCGCAATTGTGAAATTACAGGAGGCCTACGTCGATACTACCGAGTTCGCAAGCCTTTACAAGGAATACAAGGAAATTGCAGGCAATTCGGTTGACGGCGAATATGTGGGCGATGTTGACGACTACTCGGCAGTAGAGACGTTCGACGCAGTTCTCGACGAGGCACGCACCCTCATCGACCCCAAACGTCCCACCAAGGAGCAGGTGAATGCCGCTATGGACAAGTTAGCCTCCGGCTACGACGAGTTCATGAGCCACGTTATACTGCCCGAGCCTTACAAGTGGTACATAATACGCAGCGGCGTAACGAGCGAGAACTATTCCTTTGCTATCAACCAGCCCATATTCCTCGGCGATGTCTCCACGGGGGCGCAGCTCAGGATTGGCGGCTATCCCATAGACGGAAGCGGCAGCGAGTACGGGGACATATACGCTATATGGCGCCTTGTACCGATAGAGAGCGACGAGACAGCCGCCGGGGGCGAAGAACCCAAACCGTGGGAACAGCAATATGCGATCCAGAGCCTCGGCACCGGCCAGTACTGGGGTCCGTACCGCGGACAAGGGGCAGGCAACAGCCCGCTCATGAGCAGTGACAGGACTGCCTACAGGTTCTTCTATTACGGCAAGGAGTGCTTCAAGCTCCAGCAGGCAGGCGTTGAAGACCCGATGGACTGCCTTAAGGCCGACGGCACGAACAGGATAATCCTCAATTACCCGTCGAATAACGGCGACCAGCAGTTGTGGAAGTTCGAAAGCGTTGCCGAAGAAGGAGACGGAATGGTAACTATCAACTGGTTCGCGGCAAAGACCACGAGCATTATGACCCTGCCGTTCGACCTTACCGGCGACAACGCGTTGTCAGAGTTTAACGACGGCGTAGAGACTTACGCAGTCAACAGCGTAACCGATAACGGAAGCGCCGAAGGCGGCGAGCCGTCGTACACCCTCACGCTCACGGCCAAGGACGAGTTCGAGGCAGGCGAGCCGTTCGTGCTCGTCACCACAGCCGAGCCGGATGTTAACGGCAACCAGCCGCTCTGGTTCAACCTCCCGCCCGAAGAGGAAGGTGCTCTTGTCGACACCAGCGCGGTTGACTACAACGGCCTCGTCGGCACGCTCCAGGGTCTCACCATCAGCGGGCAGACAAACCTGTACTTCCTTAACTCGGTGCTCAACGTTGCCACCGACGCAGGCTACACCATCCCAGGCCGCAGCGGTTACATCGACTTCACCAGGGTGAAGGACCTCGGCGGCCCGGTTGACAAGACCATCACCATCAACGGCATAATCAATGACATACAGAACGTTGAAATCGTTGAGGAGGAGAACAGCGAGTTTGTGGATGTCTACACCATCGACGGCGTGCTCGTTAAACGTAACGTCAAGGCTGCCGAAGCAACCAGGAACCTCGCGAAGGGTATTTACATCGTAGGAAAGAAGAAAGTCCTCGTCAAGTAAACAACCCTTTTCCGATAAAAGAACACCCGCGTCGGTCATTCCGGCGCGGGTGTTTTGCATTTTCCGCAGCATTGTCCTTATCCTGTGTTTCGCTCGAAGTATGGTGTGACGGAACAATGTGTTTTTTACCCCGTAAAGGCAAAGGCGAAAACAGACATTTAAAACACGAAAACCGGGGAAAGAAAATGCCCTTTTCGGGGTGTGAAAAATGGGTACTCATTTTCAATGCGTTATACCTACATAGGAGAAAAGAAAAAATATGTCTGAGGAATTTTAAAATATGTGCCTTGTATTTTGAAATATGTCTGACCTTTTTTTGGGGGTGTAGGAAACCCGCTTTCCCGTGGCAGACAAAAACGGATAGGATAGGGGAACAATTTGCCGAAATTTACTTTTTCGTAAAAACAGGCATAAAAATTTTGCCGTTTCGGAATGATTACATAATTTTGCACCGCATTACCAAACGGGTAAGTGCTGTACGGTTAGCTCCCTCTGAATCCTCCAGGGCGTGATTGCAGCAAAGGTAGGCTGGTTGTAGCAGCGCGATGCAGAGAGCTTACCCACCCAGCCTCTTTAGCTCAGTTGGCCAGAGCACGTGATTTGTAATCTCGGGGTCGTTGGTTCGAATCCGACAAGAGGCTCGAAAGACAGGCAAAGCGACATGCAATAATTATTGTGTGTCGCTTTTTCTGTTGTTTGTAATGTATGATATGTCTTGCGTTGTTGCCGTGACTCGCTGAAGTTTTTAACCTCTGTGTTTTATGCAGTGTTGAAACTTTTTATATTTTTGTGGGAAATAATCGTAAAACAAACATGCAACAGAATAGAATAAGCCACTATGACCTGGCGGGCGGAATACTGATTCTTTGGATTATGGCTTTCCACCCCATGAGCCAGAACTGGGTTTTCGACCCCGAGGATGTGCGCGTGGTGCTGCCGTACCTCGTGTTTTCAATGCCGTGGTTCTTTTACAAGGCCGGGCATTTCTTTAAGGTAATGGACTGCCGCGAAGGCGTGAAGAAGGACGTGCGCAAACTCCTCTTCCCTTTCCTTAAGTGGACAGCGGTGGGATACGCCATTTACCTCGTAATGCAGCTTATCGACGGCACTTTCACGTGGCATTCGTGCGTGGTGGAGGCGCTCGACGTATTTTCGGTTTACGGTTACATACCCGTCGACGTGCCGGCGTGGTTCCTGCTTTCGCTCATGGTGGTGCGCATTGCAGCGCGTTACCTCATAAAGTGGAAAGTGCCGGCCGAGATTTGCGTGGTGGCTTGTGTGGCAATAGGTTTCGGCATTCACCTGTCGGGCAATAACCTGCCGTTCTATCTGTCGAACATCCCCATGGGGCTTGCGTTCTTCATGGTGGGCTACAAGTACGGGCGTTTTGAGAACAATCGCGGCCTGTTCGCCCTTTGCGCGGCGGGCTACATCGCGTTCCTCGTGTTCGGGCCGTCGGTGGTGGGCCACCACAGGAATGTGCTCCTTTCGGGATATTACCTGCTTTGGCCGTTGTACGCTTACTGCGGAATAGTCGTGTTCAACAACCTGTGCCGTCTCGCGGTAGGAGCTGTGGCACGCGCGGGAAAGCACTTCCTCGACCCGCTGATGTTCATAGGCAGGCATACGCTCACTCTGCTCGTTACACATGCGTTCGTATATATGCCATGGGTGCATTACACTACTCTCACGCCCTGGCAGACGGTGATATGCACGTACATCTGCTACGCAATATTCCTCACGCCCCTCATGGTGTGGGAATGGAAGAAGTCCCGCCGCCCGGTATAGCCGGCGGAAAGGCGGATGTTCCTTCCTTTTCGTGACGATTGAAAAATCAAGTGCCGCATAACCGGAGTTATGCGGCACTTGATTTTTGTATGTTGGTTTGCCGTCCCGATTGTGCGGCATGTAACCGCCGGAACGTCTCAGTTCTTCATGTCTACAACGGTTATGCCTGCGCCGCCGAACTGTACGTGCTCGTCGCGGTAGCCGGCAATGCCGGGAATGGTGGAGAGGTAGCGGCGTATGAGTTCGCGCAGCGCCCCCGTGCCTGTGCCGTGCAGGATTCTGACGCGCGCTATTCCGAGCAACTGCGCGTCGTCGATGAACGAAGTTACCTCGCGCAGGGCTTCTTCGCCGCGCATTCCGCGCACGTCTATGTCGGGTTTGAACGTAGCTTTGCGCTCTTCGACGGCGTTGCGGGTGGAGCGGCTCAGGTACACGGCGTTTTGCAGCGTTTTCTTTTCGGGTGCAGGGGCAGGTACGAGGCGGTTTTCTTTTACTTCCACCTGCATTGTGCCGTAAAGCACTATGGCTTTGCCGTGGTTCAGTTCCCTAAGTTTTCCTACCGATGTCTGCCCTTTTATGCGCACGTAGTCGCCCGGTTTCGGCTTTTCGGGCTCTTTGTTCTCGGTCGGTTTTTCGGGTTGGCGGCTTTTGTCGGCTGCTATGCGCTGACGTCGTTCCTCGCGGCGTTGTTTGCGGCGTTGAATCTGTTCTATTTTGCGCTGTATGAAGTCTTCCGAATCGGCTGCCTCGGAAATTTCGTTTTTGAACTCTTCCAGTTCGCGCCGCACCTCGCGTGTTTTTTCGCGTTCGGCCTGCATTTCGCGTATGGAGCGTATTGTGTTTTCAATACGTGCGTTGGATTCTTCGAGCAGGTGCTGTGCGTCTTCCTTGGCTTTGGCTATTACTTCCTTTTTGCTGCTCTGGAGTTGTGTTATTTCGCTTTCGTATCGTTCGATAATCTGTTCAAGGCGTTTTTCCTGCTGGTGTACTTTCTGGCGTTTCTGTTCCCAGTAACGTTTGTCGCGTACAATGTCTTGCAGGTATTTGTCGCTTTGTATGTATTCTGCTCCAGCAATTTTCGAAGCGTCGGCTATCACGTCTTCGGGTATGCCTATCTTGCGCGCAATCTCTACTGCGAACGAACTGCCCGGCTGCCCGATTTGCAGCTGGAAGAGCGCCTGCATTTTTGCCCGGTCGTAAAGCATGGCTCCGTTCACCACTCCCATGTGTTCGTCGGCGTAGTGTTTCAGGTTCTGGTAGTGTGTGGTTATTATGCCGTATGTGCCGGCGGCGATGAAGCGTTTCAGTATGGATTCGGCCAATGCTCCGCCTATGAGCGGCTCTGTTCCGCTGCCGAACTCGTCGATGAGCAACAGGCTTTCGGAGCCTGCGTTTTTCATCATCACTTTCATGTTGAGCAGGTGGGAGGAATAGGTGCTCAGCTCGTTTTCTATGCTTTGCTCGTCGCCGATGTCGATGAACAGCCCTTTGAAAACGCCTACCTTGGAGTTTTCGCGCACGGGTATCGACATGCCGCATTGAACCATGTATTGCAAAAGTCCCACGGTTTTCAGGCATACGGATTTGCCGCCGGCATTAGGTCCGGATATGATTAGTATGCGTTGGTTGGTGTTCAGTTCTATGTCGAGCGGCACTACTTTCCTTCCGTGTGCTTTCAGCGAAGCGGCAAGCAAAGGGTGCTCTGCCTGAGCCCAGTCAACCATAGGTTTGCTGCCTACGTGCGGTTCTATTGCGCCCATTGCTTCGGCGAGTATGGCTTTGGCGCGGATAAAGTCTATTTCGCCCAGGAAGCGGTAGCCTGGAAGGATGTTTCCTATTTGCGGCCGCAGCTCGTCGGTAAATTCCTTGAGTATTCGTGTCATCTCGCGCAGTTCGGCGCTACGCAGCTCGCGTATCCGGTTGTTGGCTTCCACTACTTCGGCCGGTTCGATAAACACGGTGCGCCCTGTGGCCGACTCGTCGTGTATAATGCCGCGTATCTTGCGTTTCAGTGCCGGGGCAACGGGTATTACCAGTCGCCCGTCGCGCATGGTGGGGGAGACGTCCTTGTCGATGTAGCCTTCGCGCTGTGCGTTTTGTATTATGGTGCGCAGGCTGTGCGATATGCTGCGCGTGGTCGATTCGATGTCGCGGCGTATGCGTTTGAGCTCGTCCGAGGCGTCGTCCTTTATTTTTCCGTATTTGTTGAGAATCTCGTCAATGCGTTTTATTATTTTTGGAAATACGGCCACATCCTCGGCCAGCCTTGCCAGAGCAGGGTATCTTGCGTCTTCGCCGTCTTCGCTGTCGCGTTTCAGGAAAGCCACTATCCCGCTTATGGTGCTTAGCGAGCGTTTGAGGTCGAACATCTCGAGTTCTTCGAGAAATGTTCCCTCCAGGCGTATGCGCATGAGCGACTGGCGCACGTCGATGAAGTTTTCGTCGGGAAAATCGTCTTCGTCGGCCATGATGGCGCGCATTTCCGAAATCTGCGACAGGCGTTCGCCTATCTCGTCGTTGTCGTCGAGGAATTCCATCTTGTCCACGCACTCAATGCCCAGCGCCGACAGGCAGCGTCCTTTTAGCATTATGCGTATCTCGTTGAATCCTATTTTACTTTCGAAGTTTTCGGGATATATCATCAGTGTAGTTCTTACTATTGTATAAGGTATTTCGGCAGATGTTCCGCTCCTGTGAAAACAGCCTGCTGTCGGTATGCGGAGCATCATGCCGGCTTCAAGTCGGTAAAGTTACGAAAAACAGTTGTCTTTGCAAAAAGTGCGGCTATGATTTGAGGGTAGCAGGCGCGATTGGCACGGATGAATGAATATTCAGCCGGAACATGAGCCGTAAACGTATGTTTTCACACCCCGTTGGGAGCAAAGAAAAATTAGGTCGGACATATTTTGAAATACAAGGCACATATTTTAAAATATCTCAGACCTATTTTTGCAGCGGCTAAATGCCCGAAAAAACAGAGGCTAACGCAAGCGGCTTTTCCGGTGAATGTTTATTACGGAAAGCCGGATAATTATTCTGTTTCGGGCTGTGCAATCCTGTTGACGAAACTTGTGCCGGCCGGGCCGGTAACGCTACATTTTTGAGCAACAAAGAAAAAACATTACCGCCGATTTGCACGGAAGTTTATAATTTCTTACTTTTGCACCGTCGTCCGCGGAAATATATTCCGTCTTTAAGAGGAGAGATGGTAGAGTGGTCGATTACAGCAGTCTTGAAAACTGCCGTGCTGCAAGGCACCGGGGGTTCGAATCCCTCTCTCTCCGCAACAAACGCTGAAAATCAGCAGATTG
>ERZ824600.2566-NODE-2566-length-19008-cov-6.198913_pt1 | contig 19008 bp, 15 predicted proteins | sample MGYA00519933_ERZ824600 | MGnify/ENA primary metagenome ERZ824600 (study PRJEB31778, sample SAMEA3449178) | human gut metagenome | biome: human gut; feature: human-associated habitat; material: faeces | place: United Kingdom | collected 2010/2012 ... | reverse complement strand
ACCGGCGTCCGTTTCAAGCGGACGCCGGTTTTTTGTTGTGTCTATTACGCAGCCGGTCCCGCCTCCGCGCGGGAGACCGCGGTGAAGTAGCTGTGGCCGAAGCAGTCGTGGCTCACACCGGTGAGGCCCTCGCGCAGGAGGTAGGCTGTACCGGAGAAGCAAAGCGGCGAAACGGCGCTGTCCTCAAGCAGCATCGCCTCCGCGTCGTGCAGGAAGGCCGCGCGGGCGGTCAGGTCGCCGGTCGATTCCGCCACGCCGACGAGCAGATCGAAGGTGTCGTTGCGGTAGCCGCAGACGTTGCTCTCCGACGTGCCGCGGAACGGCAGCAGGTACTCCATCGGATCGTCGCAGCGAGCCGTGAGCGTGGTGAGCGCGAGGTCAAAATCACCGGCGGCGAGCGCCGCGTCAAGCTCCTCGGCGCTCACGCCCACCAGCTCGACCGCCACGCCCGTGGCGGTCCTCCACATATTGAACAGACTCAGCGCCACCGCGCGCGTCTGCTCCCCCTCCACAAAGAGGAAGCGGAGCGTCGGCAGGCCCGCGCCCTGATAGTGTCCGGCAGAGGTCATCAGCCGCGCCGCCTCGGCGCTGCGCTCGGCATAGCCCTCGGCGTTCGCCGCACAGAGCTCACCGCCCGCCGTGCGGAAGTCCTCCCCGCCCTCGGGCGCGTCGCTGATGCCGTCGGGCACACAGCCGGTCGCCGCCGTCGCCGTCACGCCGAGCTGTTCGGCGAGCGCCGCGCGGTCGATGGCAAGGTCAAAGGCACGGCGCAACTGCGCGTCGGAGAAGGTGTCGGTCAGATGGTTGTAGAGCACACAGACCGTCTCCGCCAGCGGAGCGGGCTGCCACGTCTCATCCTCCGCCAGCTGCTCGATGGCCGCGTAGGGCAGCTTTGCGGTGTAATCCAGCTCGCCGGCAAGCAGCTGATCGTAGTTCGTCTGCGCGTCCGTCTCGAAGCGGAAGCAAATGCTGTCCGGCACGACGAGCTTGCTTTCGTAATATTCGCCGTTTCTCTTCGTCTGAAGCTGCGCGGCCTTTACCCATGTGCCCACGGTATAGGGGCCGTTCGTCACGATGTCGGCGGTCGCCGCCCAACTCGCATTCCCCTCCACCAGATCACGGCGCAGCGGGGCCGTCGCCGGCGACGTGCAGACGCTCGTGATGAAGTAGGCGCAGGGCCTGCTGAGCGTCACGAGGAAGGTGCTCTCGCCCTTGGCCTTCACGCCGAGCAGCGACACGTCGCCGCTCTCACGCACCTCGTCATAGCCAGCGACCATGCTCAGAAGCGAGGCGTTGGGCGACGCCGTCGCGGGATCGACCAGGCGCTGCCAGGCGTAAACGAAGTCCTCCGCCGTCACGCGCTCGCCGTCCGACCAGCGGGCCGCGGAGCGCAGCGTGAACGTATAGGTCACGGTGTCGTCGTAATTCTTTTCCTCGATGTATTCCTTGGCGATGCCCGCCACGGCGACCGCCTTGCCGGCGCCGTCGTCGCGCATCCGCATCAGGCCCTCAAAGAGCGTGGAGAGCAGGCTCTCCGCCCCCACGTCGGTGTTCATGGTCGGGTCAAGCGTCTCCAGCGGACCGCAGACCGCGGCGCTCACCACAAAGTCCTCCGCGGGCTCCTCCTGCTTGCCGCAGCCGGCGAGCAGGGTCAAAAACAGCGCCGCACAGAGCAGCAGACAGACGGATCTTCGCAGCATTTTCATCGGGAGCGTCTCCTCTTTCTCTATCGTAAAACGCGGCGCGAAGCGCGCCGCACAGGCAAACATCTAAATGATTATATAAAAATTTGCCCCGCTTGTAAAGACGAGCGGGGCAAAAAGTTACAAATTGTTATTATTTGGCGTCCACGACCAGCGTATCACCCTCGAAGTGGGCGGGCTTGACGTCGTTTCCGGTGAACTTGGCGATGGCGTCGAGCCGCATCTTGCTCGGGTAGTCCGCCACGAGCGTGTAAGCGACGCCGTGACGCTTCGCGCGGCCCGTGCGTCCGATGCGGTGGACGTAATATTCGTTCTCCTGCGGCACGTCGTAGTTGAACACCGCGTCCACGTCGTCCACGTCGATGCCGCGGGCGGCGACGTCGGTGGCGACGAACACAGGCAGCTCGCCGCGGCGGAAGCGCGCCATGACCTGCTCACGCTTTTTCTGCGGGATGTCGCCGTGGATGCAGGCGGCGTCCAGTCCCTCCATCTCAAGGTACTTCGTCAGGCGCTCGACCATGCCCTTGGTGTTGCAGAACACCATCACGCGCTCCAGCTTCTCCTGCCGGATGATGCGCGCCATCGCCGCGACCTTGTCGGTCTGCTCGACCGTGACGGCATACTGGAGGATGTCGGGCTTATTCTGCTCGTCCGCACGGACAGTGATCTCCTCGGGGTCGCGCTGGTAGACCCAGCTGATGTCCATGACCTCGCGCGAGATGGTCGCGGAGAACATACCGAGGTTGCGGCGGGATGGGATCTTGTCCAAAATACGGGTCACGTCGTGGATGAAGCCCATGTCGAGCATTCGGTCGGCCTCGTCGAGCACAACGGTCTGCACCCGGTCGAGCCGCACGGTGCGGCGCTTCATGTGGTCGGACAGGCGGCCCGGGGTCGCCACAACGATCTGCGGCTTTTTCTTCAGCGCGTCGATCTGCTTGCCAATGGGCGCGCCGCCGTAGAGGCACACCACGCGGATACCGCTCATAAAAACGGCCAGGTCGCGCAGCTCCGCCGTGATCTGCATGGCAAGCTCGCGCGTAGGCGCCATGATGACCGCCTGCACCTCCTCGCTTTCGGGGTCAATGTGCTCGATGATGGGAATGCCGAAGGCAAAGGTCTTGCCCGTGCCGGTGGGGGCCTTGGCGATCACGTCCTTCCACTCGCGCATCGGCGGGATGCAGCCCGCCTGCACGGGGGTGGACCATTCGATGTTTTTCTTTTCCAATGCGCGCGTCATTTCCGGCAGCAGGCCAAGGCTGTCGAAGCGCACGCCCTGTGTGAATTCCATAGCGTTTTCCTCTGTTCTCGTGATTTTCAGTCAGAGAAATTATATCATGCCTGTCAATAGCGCGGAAAAGAGACGGCGCCGCCGTCTCTTTCCTCCGCTTTGCTTACTTGTGCGGGACGTGCCAGATGTTGTCCGCGTACTGCGCGACCGCGCGGTCGGCGGCGAAGATACCGCTGCGCGCGATGTTGAGAAGCGACATACGGTCCCACGCCGCGCGGTCGGCGTAGGTCTTCGCCATGCGCTGCTCGGCGGCGCAGTAGGAGGCGAAGTCCTGCAGGAGCATATATTCGTCGCGCTGGAGCAGGCGCTGGGCGAGATCGTCGTAGCTCACACCGTCGGAGAAGCCCGTGCGGAGCTGATCGACCACGCGCTTGAGCGCGTCGTCGCGCTCGCAGAGCCGCTGGGGCGCGTAGCCCTGCGCCTTCAAGCGCGCGACCTCGTCCGCGTGCAGGCCGAAGAGGAACATATTCTCGTCGCCGAGCACCTCGTGCATCTCGACGTTCGCGCCGTCGAGCGTGCCGACGGTCAGCGCACCGTTCATCATAAACTTCATGTTGCCCGTGCCGCTGGCCTCCTTGCCGGCGGTGGAGATCTGCTGGCTGACCTCGCTCGCGGGCATCAGATGCTCGGCGAGGGACACGCGGTAATTCTCCAGAAAGACGACCTGCAATCTCCCGCGGCACAGCGGATCGCTGTTGATCTGGTTCGCCAGCGAGTTGATAAGGTGGATGATGCGCTTGGCGACCGCGTAGCCCGGCGCGGCCTTCGCGCCGAAGAGGAAGGTCCGCGGCTGCAGCTCCATGCTCGGATCGTCCTGCAATTTCTGGTATAGATAGATGATGTGCATGGCGTTGAGCAGCTGACGCTTGTACTCATGCAGGCGCTTGACCTGCACGTCGAAGATCGCATCTGTGTTGAGTGCCACGCCCTGCGTCTTTTTGACGTAGGCGGCAAAGTCGAGCTTGTTGGCGCGCTTGATCTCGTCGAGCCGCGCGAGCACCGCGCCATCGCCGGCGAAGGCCTCGAGCTTCTTGAGCTCCTCGGGATGGAGCAGATAGCCGCGCCCGCCGCAGAGGTCGGCAATCAGGCCGTCGAGCCGCGGGTTGATCTGCGCGAGCCAGCGGCGGTGGTCGATGCCGTTGGTGACGTTCTTAAACTTCTCCGGCTCCATCTGGTACTGCCAGCGGAATACGTCGTGGCGCAGGATGTCGGAGTGCAGCGCGGAAACGCCGTTGACCGCCATGCCGCCCGCGATGCACAGGTTCGCCATGCGCACCTGCCCATCCCAGACGATGGCCAGCTCCGCGGTCTTGGCGGGGTCGTGGTAGAAGTTCTCGACCTGCTTTTGATAGCGGTGCGCGATCTCGGTGATGATCTCCCACACGCGCGGGAGCAGCGTCTCCATGAGCTGCTGCGGCCAGCGCTCGAGCGCCTCAGCGAGCACGGTGTGGTTCGTGTAGGCGACGGAATTTTTCGTGATGTTCCACGCAGTATCCCAGTCGAAGCCCGCGTCGTCCATCAGAATACGCATCAGCTCGGGAATGACGAGCGCGGGGTGCGTGTCGTTGATCTGGATGACGTTCTTCTCGTGGAAGTTCGCCGCCGTGCCGTAGACCTCGATGTGCTTGCGCATGATGGACTGCATCGTGGCGGAGACGAAGAAATACTGCTGCTTGAGGCGCAGCGACTTGCCCTCATAGTGGTTGTCCTCGGGATAGAGGATCTTGGCGATGGTCTCCGCCATCGCCTCCTGCTCGCTCGCGCGCAGGTACTCGCCCTGCGAGAACAGGCTCATATCCACCGGCGTCGGGGACTTCGCGTCCCACAGGCGCAGGAGGTTGACGTGCTCGGTGCCGTAGCCCGTGATCTCCATGTCGCAGGGCACGGCGAGCACCTTCGTCGCGCCCTCGGGCACGACGTGCAGCCGTCCGTTGTCCCAGAACTTGCGGACCGTGCCGCCGAAGAACACCTCCTCCGTCTCCTGCGGCTTGGGCATCAGCCACGCGCCGCCGATGTCCTTCCAGTTGTCCGGCAGCTCGACCTGCTGCCCATCCACGATGCGCTGGCGGAAGATGCCCAGCTCATAGCAGATGGAGTAGCCCGCGGCGGGGATGTCGAGCGTGGTCATGGAATCCAGATAGCAGGCGGCGAGGCGGCCGAGGCCGCCGTTGCCGAGGCCCGCGTCGGGCTCGACCTCGAAAATATCCGCCGCGCGGAAGCCCAGCTCGCCGATCGCCTCGCGCAGCACGCCGCTCACGCCGAGGTTGTAGGCGTTCTTTTCCAGGCTGCGGCCCAGCAGGAATTCCATGGAAAGGTAATGCACCTTCCGCTTTTCCTCGCGGCGCGTGGCCATTCGGCTCTCCACACCGCGCTCGGTCATCACGTCGCGCAGCACCAGCGCCGCGGCGCGCATCACCTGCGCGTCGTCGGCCTCCTCGGGCGTCACGCCGAAGCCCAGGCGCAGCTTATCCGTAAGCGCCTGCTTCATTCCCTGTGTCGTTGTGATATCCATATTTCTTTGTACCTACCTTATTTGCAGATGGAATCGTAAATTTCGCGGTATTTTTTCGCGCTGTGCGCCCAGCTGAAATCCTCGGCCATGCCGCGCTTGCGCAGAGCCTTGTAGGCCTCCGGCTTCTGATGGTAAAGGTCCACCGCCTCGCCGATGACGTAGCACATATCGCCCGCGTTATAATTTGTAAAGGAAAAGCCATTGCCCGCGCCGTTCCACGCCTCGTAGGCGTGAACGGTGTCCTTCAGCCCGCCGGTCTCGCGCACGATGGGCACCGCGCCGTAGCGCATGGCGATCATCTGGCTCAGGCCGCACGGCTCGCTCTTGGACGGCATGAGGAACAGGTCCGCGCCCGCGTAGATCTGCATGGCAAGGCTCTCGGAGTAGCCGAGATGCACCGCCACGCGGCCCGGGTACTTCGCCTGCGCCCAGGAGAAGAAGGACTCGTACTTCCCGTCGCCCTTGCCAAGCACGACGAGCTGCATATCCTTTTCCATGAAGTAATCGAGCGTCTCGCACACGAGGTCGAGTCCCTTGTGGCTCACGAGCCGCGAGACCATCGCGACCACGGGCGTATCCTTTCTTTCGGCAAGGCCCATCATGCGCTGCAGCGCCGCCTTGTCCTTCGCCTTGCCGGCCATGCGCCGGAGCGAGTAGTTCGCCGTCAGGTTGGGGTCGCTCGCGGGATCGTAGCGCTCCATGTCGATGCCGTTGAGCACGCCGTGGAGCTTGCCCTCCACCATCTGCATCACGCTCTCAAGGCCGTGGGCGAAGTAGGCATACTTGAGCTCCTGCGCGTAGGTGGGGCTGACGGCGGTCACGGCGTCCGCCGTGACGATCGCGCCCTTGAGCAGGTTCACATCGCCGTCGAAGGCAAGCGTGCCGCCGGTGAACCAGCCCGCGTCAAGGCCGAAAAGGTCCTCGACCGTCTCGCGGCCGTAGCGGCCCTGATACTCGATGTTGTGGACGGTGATGACCGTGCGGACGGACTTGTAGAATTCCTCGCGCACCGCCTCGTCATGGATGTAGATGGGCACGAGCGCGGTCTGCCAGTCGTTGCAGTGGACGACGTCCGGCTTCTCCGGCAGCAGCGGCAGCAGCTCCGTCACCGCGCGGCAGAAGAAGGCGAAGCGCTCGCCGTCGTCATAATAGCCGTAAAGCTCGGGACGCTTGAAATACTGCTCGTTGTCCACGAAGTACCACGTCACGCCCTGCCGCTCGTAGGAGAAAAGTCCGCAGTACAGGCTGCGCCAGGCAAGGCGCACATAGGTGTAGCGCTCAAAGTGCAGCCGGTCGCGCCACGCGTCCGCGACGCTCTGGTAGAGCGGCAGAATGATGCTCACGCGGTCGCCGTTCGCGGCAAGCGACTGCGGCAGGCTGCCCGCAACGTCCGCAAGGCCGCCGGTCTTGCAGAAGGGAACGGCCTCGGATGTGACATAGAGAATGTTCATAGCTTTCCTCCTTATTCCGTCGTGTATGCTTCAGACAATGCTGCCCTTGGAAATGACGATGGGGTAGCTCTCATGCCCCATGAGCGTGCGCCCGGGCAGGACCTCCACATATTTGTCGGTGATGACGTAGCGGAGCGTCACGCCGTCGCGCACGCGCGTGCCCTTGAAGAGAATGGAATCGCGCAGCTCCGCGCCCTTTTCCACCGTCACGCCGGGGAAGAGAATGCAGTTCTCCACGCTGCCCTCAATGGTGCAGCCGTCGGCGACGAGCGAATTTTTCACGCGGCTGCCCGGCGCGAAATAGCTCGACGCCTCGTCGTCCTCCTTGGCGAGGATGGGCCGCGCGGCGGCAAAGAGCTCGGCGCGGATGGAGCCTTGCAGCAGCTCCATCGAGCGGTCGTAATACTCCTGCACGGAGCGGAGCTGGGCGGCGTAGCCGTCCCAGACGTAGCTCTGGAGCTTCAGCCGTCCGGTCATGCCCGCGAGCACGTCGCGGCGGAAGCTGTATTTATCCTGTGCGGAGCACTCGTCCACGAGCGTGAGCAGCAGCTGCTTGCTGAGAATGTAGATCTCCAGCGAGCGGTGGCCGCGCGGCGCGGTCGGCGCGCACCAGACCTGCCCGATCGCGCCGTCGCTCTCGAGCGTGAGGTAGGTCGCGTTGTCCACGAAGCCGCCGTTCGCCGTGCAGACGGCGGTGATGTCCGCGCCGCTCTCCAGATGCGCGGCAAACACGTCCGCGAGCGGCAGATTGATGATGAGATCGCTGTCGGAGAGCACGACGTAGTCCTGCCGTATCCCCTGTAAATATGAGCGGACGCCGGCAAGGGCCTCCATCTTGCCGCGGAACTCGCCGCTGCGGTAGGCACGGGTATCGGCGAAGGGCGGCAGGATACGCAGCCCGCCGTACTTGCGCGCCATGTCCCAGGTCTTGCCGTTGCCGATGTGGTCAAGCAGGCTCTGGTAATTGCCGTGCAGCACCACGCCGACGTCGGTGATGCCGGCGGCGTGCAGATTGGAGAGCATGAAATCGACGACGCGGTAGCGTCCGCCGAACGGGATGGAGGCGGGCATCCGGCGTTCCGCCAGCTCGCGCAGTCCCGGCTCCTGTTCGTAGGAGAAAATAATGCCGTGCAGTCCGTTCATCGTACCGTCTCCTTTCCTTCGCGGTTGAGCATCCGGTTCGCCTTGAGCGTGCGGCCCGCCTCGACCTGTGCCTCGGGGCCGACGACCGTGATGCCCCACTCCTCCGGCGGCGCCGCCTCGGGCGACGCGCCGACGCGGGCGTTCTCGCCCACGCGGACGTTCTCGCCGAGGATGGCGTAGGCGACCCTCGCGCCGCGCTCGACGACCGCGCCGGGCATGAGGATGGAATACTCCACCTCCGCGCCCTCGGCGACGGTGCAGCGCTGCGAGAGCACGGAATTGCGCACCGCGCCCTCGACCTCCGAGCCGCGGGTGACGACGCTGTGGTCGACCTCCGCCGTCCCGCCGAGGTAGGCGGGCGGCTCGCTCTCCGCGCGGGCGTAGATGGGCCAGTCCTTATCGAGCAGGTTCAGCCCGCTGCCCTGCGCGAGCATATCCATGTTCGCGTCCCAGAGGGAATCGAGCGTGCCGACGTCCTTCCAGTAGCCCTCGAAGCGGTAGGCGGACATCTTCTCGCCGGCATTCAGCATGGCAGGGATGATATTCTTGCCGAAGTCATTGCTCGAACCCGCGTCGTTCTCGTCCGCGATGAGGTAGGCGCGCAGCTTCTTCCATGAGAAAACGTAAATGCCCATCGAGGCAAGGTTGCTCCTGGGCTGCTTCGGCTTTTCCTCAAACTCCGTGATGGTGTCCTCGCCGTCGACGTTCATGATGCCGAAGCGGCTCGCCTCGTCCCAGGGCACCTCCATCACGGCGATGGTGCAGTCGGCGTGCACGCGCTTGTGGTGCGCGAGCATGGCGGCGTAGTCCATCTTGTAAATGTGGTCGCCGGAGAGAATAAGCACATAGTCGGGATCGTACATATTCACGAAGCCGATGTTCTGGTAGATGGCGTTCGCCGTGCCCTTGAACCACGTCGCGCCCTTCGCGCTCTGGTAGGGCGGGAGGATGTGTACGCCGCCGTCCGAGCGGTCAAGGTCCCAGGGTTGGCCGTTGCCGATGTAGCGGTTGAGCTCCAGCGGGCGGTACTGCGTGAGCACGCCGATGGTGTCGATGCCGGAGTTCGCGCAGTTGGAAAGGGGAAAGTCGATGATGCGGAACTTCCCGCCGAATGGGACGGCGGGCTTTGCCATGTTCTCCGTCAGGACGTAAAGGCGGCTGCCCTGTCCGCCGGCGAGCAGCATGGCGATGCACTCTTTTTTCATGCCGGTAATTCCTCCCTTGCCTTGCTTTTTTTCGCTTTCGGTTTCTTATATTCGCCCGCGCCGCGCAGGATGACCGCGCCGAGCGGGGGGATGGTGATGGCAATAGACTGCTCGCGTCCGTGCGAGGGGATCGCCTGCGTTCGGACCGGCTTTTCGTTGCGCCACTCGCCCGTGCCGCCGAACGTGGTATCATCCGTGGAAAGCTCCTCGCGCCACGTTTTCCGCTGTGGGACGCCGAAGCGGTAGTCCCGGTAGCCGTTGGGCGAGAAGTTGACCGCGACCAGCAGCTCCTCGCCCGCGCCGTCGCGGCGGACAAAGACGACGGTGTTATCCTCGTTGTCGTCCGCGACGAGCCACTCAAAGCCCGCCCAGTCAAAGTCGATGCGCCAGAGCGCGGGGTTCGTCAGGTAGTACCGGTTGACGGCACGGAAGAAATCCTGCGTCCTGCGGTTGGCGTCGTTTTCGAGCAGATACCAGTCGAGCTGACCGGCAAAATCCCACTCGTGCCACTGGCCCAGCTCCGCGCCCATGAAGGTGAGCTTCTTGCCCGGGTGCGTGAGCATATAGACCATGAAGCTGCGCACGCCCGCGAGCTGCCGCCACTCGTCGCCCGGCATCTTGCCGCGCAGGCTGCCCTTCATGTACACCACCTCGTCGTGCGAGATGGGCAGCACGAAGTTTTCGGAAAAGGCGTACATCAGCGAGAAGGTGAGGTCCTTATGATGGAACTGGCGGAACCACGGGTCGAGCTTGAGGTAGTGGCACATATCGTTCATCCAGCCCATGTTCCACTTGAGGTTGAAGCCCAGCCCGCCGTCCGAGACCGGATAGGTCACGAGCGGCCACGCGGTCGATTCCTCCGCCACCATCATCACGTTCGGATCAATGGCAAAGGCAGCGGTGTTGAGCGCGCGCAGGAAGTCGATGGCCTCCAAATTCTCGTGGCCGCCGTTTTTGTTCGGCGTCCACTCGCCCGCTTCGCGCCCGTAGTCGAGGTAGAGCATGGACGCCACCGCGTCCACGCGCAGGCCGTCAAGGTGATATTCCCGCAGCCAGTAGGCGGCGGACGAGAGCAGGAAGCTCTTCACCTCGCCGCGCCCGTAGTCGAATACGCGCGTGCCCCAGCCCGCGTGCTCGCGCTTTTTTGGGTCGGCGTACTCGTAGCACGGCTCGCCGTCGAAGTCGATGAGGCCGTGCTCGTCCTTGCAGAAGTGCGCGGGCACCCAGTCAAGAATGACGGAGATGCCCCTTCGGTGCATCATGTCCACGAAGTACATGAAGTCGTGCGGCGTGCCGTAGCGCGAGGTCGGCGCGAAGTAGCCGGTGCACTGGTAGCCCCACGAGTCGTCGAGCGGATACTCGGTCACGGGCATCAGCTCCACGCAGTTGTAGCCGAGGTCGGCGGCGTACTCGCTCAGCTCGTCCGCGAGCGAGCGGTAGTCGTAAAAATCGCCGTTTTCGCGCCGCCGCCACGAGCCGAGGTGGACCTCGTAGATGTTGAGCGGACGGTCATAGACCGGCTGCTTTGCCGCAAGGTACGTGCCGTCGCCCCAGTCGTAGCCCGCAAGCTCGTAGAGCTTGCTCGCCGTGCCGGGGCGCGTCTCGGCGTGGAAGGCGTAGGGGTCGGCCTTGAAGGTCACCGCGCCGCTCTGCGCGGTGACGGCGAACTTATAGGTGTCATACTCTGAAAGGCCCGCGACCTCCGTCTCCCAGATGCCGCCATCGAGACGGCGCATCGGATGCGCGGTGGGGTCCCACGCGCAGAAATCGCCCACGACGCTCACGCTCCCCGCGTGCGGCGCCCAGACGCGGAACACCCAGCCGTCCGGCGTGCGGTGCGCGCCGAGCGTGCGGTACAGCTCCGTTGCGCTGCCGCCATAAAAGGCGGCGAGATCAAAATGCTCCATGGCGCTTGTCCTCCCTCTTTTCAGCATACGCGCCCGCGGGCGCGAAAAACGTCGGATCTACTTGCCCAGCTTGCGGTCCTCACTCCATTGAGTGAGCTTGGTCTTGTTGCCCTTTTCGTCCATCACATAGGTGTTGTTGAGCTGATTTCGCAGGTCGCCGAGCACGGAATTCACATACTCCTGCCGCAGCGCCGCGCGCTCGACCTTCTCCTCGTCGGTCAGCCCCCGCTCCTTCGCGAGCTTGGCAAGCTCGTTGATGCGGTCGATCTTCTTCTGTTCCATCTTGCTTCTCCTTACAGATACCGGCGCAGCAGAATGCCCGTGCGCCCCTTTTTGCTCAGGCCGCCGACCTCGGCGACCTCAAATTTTCCCAGTCCCCGCGCGGAAATGACGTCGCCCTGTGCCACGCTCGCGTCGCCCTTGGTGACCTCGCGATAGTTTTTCTGCACACGTCCTGCGGCGATCAGCTCCGCAGCCTTGCCGCGGCTCACGGAAAAGCCCGCGGCGGTCACGGCGTCGAGCCGCAGCGTCGCCACCGTGTCCCGGATCTCCTTGACCTTCTGCTCCGGCACGCGAAGCGCGTCCGCGCCGATGGCCGTCAGGCGCAGCGCCGTGCGCCCCGCGCCCGTCCAGTTGTCGAGCAGATATTGCGCGACGCCCGCGCTCACAATGAGGTCGGCGCTCCCCTCGCTCACGAGGATGTCGCCGAGCGTCTCGCGCTCCACGCCGAGCGCCATGAGGCTGCCGAGCAGGTCGCGGTGCGTGGGGTGCTCGCTCTCGTGCCACGCCGCGCGGAGAAACGCCATCGCGTCGGACGCGTCGGCCTCCTCCTGCCAGTCGGGCAGGAAAAAGAGCATCCGGCGCTCCGCGCCCTCGTAGCCGCCGAGGAGGGCGAAGCCCTCGTGGATCGCGGCGGCGCGGAGCAGGTCCCGCGCGCCCTGCGCCTCGGCCGGACTTAAAAACGCCGTGTTCGTGGGCAGGTTCCGCTGCCGGCACTGGTCATATTTATCCAATATGTGCCCCAAAAGCACACGCTCCTCCGCGCTTTTCGCCGCGCGGTCCAGCAAGCTCCGTCGATCCATGGTATCGTTTCCATCCGTTATTTTTCAGGTACTATTGGTACAAGGGTATCCTATCACAAAACCAACGCACTTTCAATAGACAGTGTATAAAACTTCATGCACGCGCACCGCACCGCAAATCGGCGCAAATGCCGACGCATGAAGCTTTTGTGCATCCTTTCCGGTTGCCCCGCAGGGGCGAGGAAAGGGCGCATTTCAATTTTTGCTGTGCTTTTGCACAGCAAAAAGCAGAACGACCCCGAGGGGTCGTTCTCAGTCTATCGGAAAGCCTCGCAGAGTTTCGCGTCCGCAGACGCGAAAGATGTTTGATCCGTTTTCTGCCGCGACCTGTGCGTGGCAGAAAACACTTTGCGCGGAGCGAGCGTCGAATTGTCCGCTGTCAGCGGACAACCGAGGCGCAGAGCGCAGCGAATCTTTCTCGAGAAAGTGGCTTTGCCACTTTTTCGACAGCCTCAGAGAACGACCCCGAGGGGTCGTTCTCTGTCAGCTTTCAATTGTTGATGCGCACCACGCAGCGGACCGTGGCGCCGCCGACGCTCGCCGTCACGTTGGCCGTGCCGGCTTTGACCGGCTTGAGCTTGCCGTCCGCGCTGACCGTCACCACGGAGGTGTCCTCGCTCGACCATGTCGCCGCCGCGTCGGTGCCGCGCAGAATGAGCTGAATGGAATCGCTCATCCGGATCGTGCAGTCGAAGCGGCCGCTGTCGTCCTTCTTCAGCGTCGTGCCGACGTTCGTCCCGACCGTCAGCGCCGAGGGATCGACCGTGGGCGTCTCCGGCTCCGGCTCCGGCTCCACCACCGGCGGGGCAGGCTCGTCGGGCGTCGGGTCATCGGGTGTCGGGTCAACCGGCGTGGGATCGACGGGCGTCGGGTCGACCGGCGCGGGGTCGACGTTCTCCACATCGTTCGCGCGGTCCTCCTGAATTTTTTCCATGAATTTGCCGCCGAAGAGATACCAGGAAAAGACGACCAGCACCACCAGCAGCACTGCGATGAGCGGGCCGCGGGCGGAGTGCGTGTGCTTTCGTTCCGCCACGTGATGCCCGCCTCTGCGCTTGCCGGACACCTTGCGCGGGCGATCCTCCTCTTCGCAGAAGGGACAGCGGCGATAGCTTGAGGAATACTTTTCTCCGCAGACGGGGCATTTGATGAGGTCCATACATTATCCTCCCGAAAACACGGACGCAGGGCGCCCGCGCGAAAAACTTATTTACATAATACTTTCTTTTTGCCCCGCCGTCAACCGTTCTTCCCTTTTTTCGAGGAATTTTTTTCGCCGACGGTCGATCGCCCTTGCAATTTGCCGCCGTGCTTTTTATAATAGAGACAGACAAGCGAACAACGGGGGAGGATATCACGCCTATGAGCACCATTTTCATCGGCATTGCCGGCGGCACCGGCTCCGGCAAGACCACGCTCACGCGCCATCTCAAGGAGCATTTCGGCGACGCCGTCACCGTCATCGGACACGACAGCTATTATAAGCGGCAGGACGGCAAGACCTACGAGGAGCGCTCCAAGGTCAACTACGACCATCCCGACGCCTTTGAAACGAGCCTGCTCGTCGAGCACCTCAAGGCGCTCAAGGCGGGCCGCAGCATTCAATGCCCCGTCTACTCCTATGTGGACCACAACCGCACGGACGAGACCGTTGAGGTCTTCCCCACCAAGGTCATCATCGTCGAGGGCATTCTCATTTTCCAGGACCCGACCCTGCGCGATATGTTCGACATTAAAATTTTCGTCGAGACCGACGCCGACGTGCGCATCCTGCGCCGCGCCCTGCGCGACATCCGCGACCGCGGCCGCACGCTCGAGAGCGTCATCACGCAGTACCTCACGACCGTCAAGCCCATGCACGAGCAGTACGTTGAGCCGAGCCGCAAGTACGCGGACATCATCGTGCTCGAGGGCGGGCACAACCTCGTCGCGCTCGACATGATCATGCAGCGCATCGCCAGCCACATCGCGAGCGAGGACTGAGCAAGGCACACAGCAAGAAAAAGCAGCCGGCCGGCTGCTTTTTCTTTTTGCATTTACGCGCCCGCAAAGCGGAACACCACGCCCACGAGGGCGGAGAGGCCGATGAACACGATGGGGTGCCAGTTCTTCGTCTGCCTGACCCAGCGCGTGAGCACGAGCAGCACGGCGGCAAGGACGGTCCCCTGCCAGAAGAGCACGCCGCCGGTGAGCCAGAAGGTCTCGCGCACGACGACAAGGCCCGCCGCCGTGATGAGCGCGGTGGACGCGGGACGCAGGCCGTAGAACGCACCCGCGACGTACTTACTGTCGCGGAACGCCTGCAGGAAAGCCGCGACGATGAGGATCACAATGACGCTCGGCGCAATGAGGCCGACGGTCGCCGTCACCGCGCCGGGCACGCCCCCGGTCAGGAAGCCGACGTAGGTCGCCATGTTGACGCCGATGGGGCCGGGGGTGGACTCGGACACGGCGATCATGTCCGCGAGCTGCGCGCGGGTGAACCAGCCGGTCTTATCCGCCATATCGTAGAGGAACGGAAGCGTGGCCATGCCGCCGCCGATGGCGAAAAGGCCGGTCTTGAAAAATTCCCAGAAGAGCTGTAAATAGAGCATCATTCCGCCTCGCCGCCTTTCTTGAGCGCGACCTGCAGCACAATGCCGCTGACCGCCGCGAACAGCACGAAGATCACCGGCGAAAGGTCGGTGAGCAGCGACGCGAGCAGGATGACCGCATAGAGCGCCAGCGTCTTTTTGTCGACGACGGACTTCTTCCACAGCTTCACCACCGCGTTGAAAATCAGCACGCACACGCACACACGAATGCCCGCAAAAGCGTTTTTGACCCAAGCGACCTCAGCAAAGGTCGTGATAACGCCGGCGAGGAGGGATATAATAATGAGCGAGGGAAACACGACGCCGAGGGTAGCCACCACGCCGCCGATATTGCCGAGCACCTTGCGCCCCGCAAAGGTCGCGGTGTTCACCGCGATGACGCCCGGGGTACACTGACCGATGGCGAACCAGTCCGCCAGCTCCTCCTCCGTCGCCCATCCCTTATTCTCCACGACCTCGCGCTGCAAAATAGGCAGCATCGCGTAGCCGCCGCCGAAGGTCATCACGCCGACCTTGGCGAAGGTATAAAACAGTTCCCAGAGTCTCTTTGCCATAGCGTCTCCTTTTTATTCCACATAGCCGTATAGACCGCGCACGGAGACCTCGCCCGTGCGGATGGTCTCGACCGTTCCGTCCGCGCGGCGCACGACAAGGCCGAACTGATCGTCCACGTCCAGCGCCGTGACCTTCTCCTTAACATTCTGCCACAAAAGCTGCACCTCGCGTCCCAGCGTCAGGCAGTCGCGGCGGTAGGCCGTGAGGTAGGACGCCGTGTCGCCGCTTTGCAGCGCGGCGTAGAGCTTGTCAAGCTCCTCAATGAGCGCGGCGGCCAGCGCCGCGCGCTGCACGCGCTTCCCCGTTTCCAGATAGAGCGAGGTCGCCACATCGCGGAGCTCCGGCGGGAAGTCCTCCGACGCATTGTTGCAGTTGACGCCGATGCCGATGACGGCGTATTGCAGCGCACCGCTCTCACCCTCAAGCGACAGTTCGGTAAGCGTGCCGCTGAGCTTCTTGCCGTTCAGGACAAGATCGTTCGTCCACTTGATCTGCGGCCGCACGCCGCAGACGCGCTCCACCGCATCGCAGGCCGCCACCGCGCCGAGCGCCGTGAGCGGCAGTATCTTCTCCGGCGCGAGCTGCGGGCGCAGCAGCGCCGAGAGATACACGCCGCGCCCCGGACCGCTTGAGAAGCTGCGGCCGCGCCGTCCGCGCCCCGCAGTCTGCTCGTCGGCCACCGCCACCGCGCCGTCCGGCGCGCCCTCCGCGGCAATGCGCTTGAGATAGCTGTTCGTGGAATCCACGCTTTCAAAGCACTCAAGCGTGCGCCCGACTATTTTCGTCTCGCCGAGGCGGCGGCGCAGCTCGCGCTCGCTGAGCACGTCCGGCGAATCCGCCAGCCGGTAGCCCAGCCCCGTCTGCGCCTCAATGGTGTAGCCGTCGCGCCGCAGAGCGCCGACCGCCTTCCACACCGCCGCGCGGGAGATGCCGAGCTGCACGGAGATGTCCTCGCCGGAGACGAAGTCTCCCGCCTGCGCGCTGAGCAGCGCAAAAATTTTTTCCTTACTCACCGTCTCGCCCGCCTCCTGCTCATTTCCTGAAATTTGTAACCGTTTTGTTGTTGACGAACGGCGCCGAAGCACCTACAATAAGGTATTGCAGCGGCTTGCGGCGCGGATATTGTAGCACGCATTCCGCCGTTTGTAAACCTTTCTTCCTTTTTCATTTTACTGTAGGAGCATCCACCGTGAGCTTTTCGACCTTACCGTTTCTCTTTTATTTTCTGCCCGCCTTTCTGGCGGTATACTATATTGTCCCTGCCCGCTTCCGCAACGCTGTGCTCGCACTGGGGAGCCTGCTCTTCTATTGGCTCGGCGCTGGTACGGGCGCGCTTCTCGTGCTGGTCGCGCTCATTCTCGTCAACTTTGCCGCAGGGCGGCTGATCGAGGGCGCGCACGGCGATGAGCGGCGCGCCTGGCTCATCCTCGCGCTCGCGTGCGATGTGGGCAGTCTTTTCTATTTCAAGTACATGGGTTGGTTTCTGGAAAATCTGGGCAGACTGACGAATACCGACTTTTTCTTTTTCCGTGTCGCCCTGCCGCTCGGCGTGAGCTTCTATGTATTTCAGAGCATCGCCTACGTCGCGGACGTCTACCGCGGCGACGCCGAGGCCGAGCGCAGCCTTTTGGACTACGCCGCCTTTCAGGCGATGTTCCCTCAGCTCGTCATGGGTCCCATCCTGCGCCTGCGCGATGTGAGCGCGGAGCTGCACACGAAGCGTCCCTTCTCCCGCGCGGCGGTCGAGAGCGGCTTTTCGCTTTTTGTGGTCGGGCTTGGCTGCAAGGTCGTTCTGGCCGACCAGCTCGCCTCGCTGTGGACGGCGCTCGAACGCATCGGCTTCGCCTATCTCTCTACGCCGCTGGCGTGGTTCGGCGCGGTGGGCTACAGCCTGCAGCTTTACTACGACTTCGCGGGCTACTCGCTCATGGCGATGGGGCTTGCCCGTATGCTCGGCTTTGTGATCCCGCGCAACTTCGACCTGCCCTACTGCTCACGCTCCATCTCCGAATTCTGGCGGCGCTGGCACATCACGCTCGGCATCTGGTTCCGCGACTACCTCTATATCCCGCTCGGCGGCAGCCGGAACGGCAAGCGCCGGCTTCTTCTGAGCCTGTTCGTTGTATGGACGCTCACGGGTCTCTGGCACGGCGCGGCGTGGAATTTCGTTCTGTGGGGCCTTGTGCTCTTTGTGTTCATCGCGCTGGAAAAGTTCTGCATCGGCGGCTTTTTAGAGCGTCACCGCTTCCTCTCGCGTCTCTATTTTCTCTTTCTTATTCCGCAGACGTGGGTGGTGTTCCGCATCTCCGACCTCGGCGAGCTGGGGGACTACTTCTCCCGTCTCTATCCCTTCCTCAGCAGCGGCGAGAGCGTGTTTGCCGGCGATCTTCTGCGCCAGCTCAAAAGCTACTGGTGGCTCTTTGCTCTCGGCATTCTCCTCGCCACGCCGTGGCCGCGCCGCTTCTATGAAAAGTACCGCGCGACGCCGCTCGTCTGGCTGCCGCTGTTCGCGGTGTTCTGGCTGTGTCTCTATCTCATCGCAACCGGCACGGGCAACCCGTTCCTCTACGCCCGCTTCTGAATTTTTCTGAAGGAGGTCTTTCCATGTCCCACTTTTCTCCCCTGCTGTGGCTGTGCGCGGTGAGCGCCGCGGCACTCAATTCCTTCACCGCGCTCGACCCCACCGGCGCTTACGAGCAGTATCTCGACGCGCTGGGCGAGAATACGCCCGCCATCGCCGCCTTTTTTGATGCCGCCGAGAGCGGCGTCTTTCCGTGGACGATCCCCGGCGTGTCCGAGCCGATCCCGAGCCCTGTGCCCGATCTCCTGCCCCAGCCGCCCGAGGTGGTCGATCCGGTGATCCCCGGCGAGCCGGAGGAGCCGGTCAGCCAATTTACCACGGTGGACGCGAGCTATTTTGACGACGCGCTCTTTCTCGGCGACTCGCACACCGACGGCTTCCACGACTACGCGGGGCTGGGCAACGCGACCTACTTCACCAAGAACGGTCTGACGGTAAAGGACGCCATGGAAAAGAGCTTCATCGAGCTGGACGGCAAAAAGGTCACGCTCGCCGAGGCGCTCGGCACGAGGCAGTTCGGCAAGGTCTATATCCTTCTCGGCATCAACGAGATCGGCGCTTACACCGCCGCGGACTGGGCGGCCCAGTACAAATCGCTGCTCGATCTCGTGCGCGAAAAGCAGCCCGATGTGGTCATTTTCATCCAGTCCATCTTTCACACCACGCAGAAGAAGTCGGATAGCTCCTACTTCAAAAACGAGGTCATCAACGAGCGCAACGCCGCCATCGCGCAGCTGGCGGACGGCAAAACGATCTTCTACCTCGACCTCAATCCGCTCTTCGACGATGAGAACGGCGCGCTGCGCGCCGACTACTCCGGCGACGGCGTTCATGTCCGCGCGCCCTACTATGTGCAATGGCGCGACGAGCTCTATCGGTTCGGCGTGGTGAAATAACGTAAAAGAATCGCTTCCCTGATCGGGAAGCGATTTCAGTCTGTCGAGGAACCCGGTCTGTGATCAGGAGCAGACTGGGTCTCGAACA
>ERZ824600.2565-NODE-2565-length-19009-cov-15.952780_pt1 | contig 19009 bp, 20 predicted proteins | sample MGYA00519933_ERZ824600 | MGnify/ENA primary metagenome ERZ824600 (study PRJEB31778, sample SAMEA3449178) | human gut metagenome | biome: human gut; feature: human-associated habitat; material: faeces | place: United Kingdom | collected 2010/2012 ... | reverse complement strand
ATCTAAAACACTTAAAAAATATTCACGTAAGTGCACATCTAGAAGACGGAAACATTACCTTTTTGCACAAAATCGAAGAAGGAAGCATCGATAAAAGTTATGGAATTCACGTAGCCCGTTTAGCAGGACTTCCAGATAACTTAATAAAAAGAGCCGATCAAATACTAAACGTTTATGAAAATAAAGAAAGAAAAAGAGACATCAAAATTCAAGAAGCATTACCACTAGATGACTTAGTTCAAAAAGAAAGTCCAGTAGAAGAAGAACTTAAAAAAATTGATCCAATGAATACAACACCAATGGATGCATTAAATATTTTGTATAAATTAAAAGAAATGGTAAAATAATATTTATTTTATTTTAAAAATAGTATATAATTGTTTGAGGACGTGAAAAAATGGAAACAAGAAGTGAATTAAGAAAAAAAATAATGACAATTTTGTATCAAATTGCAGTTTTTGACAAAAATAAAATTGAATACAATGTTGATGAATTAATAAAAGAAAATCTAGAAATAGAAAATGAATTTGTTAAAGAAATAGTATATGGAACAGTAACATATAAAAATGAATTAGATAACTTAGCAAACAAATATATGAAAGACTGGACTATTGATAGATTAGGCTTTACAGATATAGCAATCCTTAGAATGGCTATATATGAACTAATATATTCAAATACACCAGACATTGTAGTAATAAATGAAGCAATTGAACTAGCAAAAGCTTATAGTGATGATAAAGTAGTAAAACTAATAAATGGTGTTTTAGACAAAATATATCACGAAGAGGTAAATAAATGAATTACCAAACAATCGGTGAATTTACAAGCTATTTAAAACTGATGTTCGATAATAGCACGAAAATGCGCAACGTATATTTAAAAGGTGAAATATCTAACTTTAAAAGACATCCAACCGGACATTTATATTTTTCATTAAAAGATGAAAAAAGCAAAATAAATGCCATAATGTTTGCTCGTGATACATTCAATTTAAAGTTTAATCCAACCGACGGAACAAAAGTACTTGTCCACGGAAGAGTAAGTATTTATGAACAAGCAGGAAATTATCAAATCTATGTTGATGAAATGGAAGAAGACGGAATTGGTAATCTATATAAAAAATATGAAGAATTAAAGAAAAAACTTGAATTAGAAGGATTATTTGACCAAGGACATAAAAAAGTAATACCTTTTTTTCCAAAAAGAGTAGGTGTTATAACAGCAAAAACTGGAGCAGCTATTAGAGATATCGTAACAACAATCAAAAGAAGATGCCCAATAACAGAAATAATTGTTTTTTCAAGTTTAGTTCAAGGTGATGGCGCTAAAGAAGATATTGTTAGAAACATTCATCTTGCCGAAAACTACAATATAGACACACTAATAGTAGGTCGTGGCGGTGGATCAATTGAAGATTTATGGCCGTTCAATGAAGAAATTGTTGCTCGTGCAATATATGAATGTAATATTCCAATAATAAGTGCCGTCGGCCACGAAACCGATTTTACAATTGCTGATTTTGTAGCCGATGCCAGAGCTGCAACACCAACAGCCGGAGCTATGATAGCAACTCCCGTATTAACCGATTTAATAAAACATAATGATCAATTAAAAATAAGATTAAATGAAACAATTTTGAAAAAAATTAAAATTTTTAATTTAGAACTAGATAGATTTAAAAACTCATATGTTTTAAAAAATCCTATGATTATGTATGATAACAAAAAACAAAAATTAATTATGTATAGTGATAAATTAAATGGATTAATCAATAATATAATCATAAATAAAAAAAATAAACTAAACATATTGCATAATAACCATATCATTATAAATCCACTAACACTATATAATGATAAAATAAAATATCTAGACAAATTAAATGAAAAATTACTTGTAATAAATCCTTTAAACACTTTAAAAAGAGGATACAGTGTATTATATAAAGATAATTCTACAATTAATTCAATTAAAAAATTAAAAATAAATGATAAAATTAAAATTAAATTAGTTGATGGATTAGTTGATGCAAGTATTGATAAAATGGAGGAAGAAAAATGAAAAAGAAAACATTTGAAGAAAAATTAATGGAATTAGAAGCTATTATAGCTGAACTTGAAAATGGTACATCAACACTTGATGATTCTTTTAACAAATATAAAGAAGCAATGGATTTACTTAAATCTTGTGATGAAGAATTAAAAGGTGTTGAAGAAAAAGTAAGTAAAATTGTTGCAAGTAATGGTGAACTTGAAGATTTTGAAGTTAAAGAATAAATTATTAGAAACTTTACATTTAGTAAAGTTTTTTTGTATAAAATTAAAAGATAAAGATAAAATAATTAAAAAGTCAAAAAAATTATGGTAGTTTTTGTATTAATAAAAAATTATAAAAATCAAATAATAATAATGTAGTCTGTTAGGAGATGAAATAGTGCATTTAAAAAAAGCCTTGATTATGCTTCTTCTACTAGCTATTTTACCATTTAATATATATGCTTATTCAGATTATATTTATGCTGGCGGTGAAACTGTTGGTATAAGAGTTAATAGTAATGGTGTACTTGTTGTTGGAACTTATAGTTTAGATAAGAAAAATAAAATAAATTTACAAGTTGGAGATGTTATTAATACAATTAATAACAAAAGTATTAGTTCAAGCACAGATTTTATCGATTCAATTAAAGGCAAATCTGTTGTAAGTGTTGGCTATATTAGAGGTAATAAGGAATACAAAACAGATTTGAATATTGTATTAGAAAATGGAGTATATAAATCGGGTTTATATGTAAAAGATAGTATAACAGGTATTGGGACACTAACATATATAGATCCACAAACAAGACTATTTGGGGCTTTAGGACACGAAATAATTGAAAAGACTACAGGAAAGTTATTTAATTCAAATAGCGGTTCCATTTTTGAATCAACTATAACCGGAATCACGGTAAGTTCAAGAGGAATACCAGGAAGCAAAAATGCAAGATACTATTCTGATAGTGTTCTTGGATCAGTTTTTGAAAATACAAACAAAGGTATATTTGGTAATTATACAGGTAAAATTGCCAATAAAAAACTATATAAAGTAGCAAGCTTTAATGAAATTAAAACCGGAAATGCTAAAATATTAACAGTTTTAGATGGGACAAAAGTAGAAGAATTTGATATAACTATTGAAAGAATAAATAAAGGTGACATCAAAAATATTTTATTTGAAATTTCCGATAAAAATCTAATTAAAAAAACAGGTGGTATCGTGCAAGGAATGAGTGGTAGTCCGATTATACAAGACGATAAAATAATTGGTGCAGTTACTCACGTAATTATTGATAATCCTATAAAAGGATATGGTGTATATATTGGTTCAATGTTAGAAGAAGCAGAAAATTAGAAAGAATTAATTTCTTTCTTTTTTTTATGAAAAATCCGTTTTTTAATTTTTTTTAAAAAATTTCAAGATTTTACTTGCTTTTTAATTTGACAATGATTATAATAAATAACCACAAGAGGGTAATATATACATTTGAGTGTACATATTCTAAAAAAAATCAAATAAGATAAAGTAGAGGTGGCTTATTAATGAATAAGGAACTTAAAAAGATGAGCAGAAAAGAATTGCTTGAAATATTACTTGAACAAGCAAAACGAATCGAAGAATTAGAGAACAAAATTGAAAAATTAAATGAAAAACTCGAATCAAAAAAATTAATATTTAAAAATGCCGGTTCACTTGCTGATGCATCGCTTCAATTAAGCGGAATATTTAATGTTGCGCAAGAAGCCGCCGAAATATATTTAAATAATATAAAAGAATTAAAAGAAAAAGGGGAAAAAGAATTAGAAGAAAAAACAAATAAAATGTTAAAAGACACAGAAAGAAAATGCAAAAAGAGAGAAAAGGAAGCAAATGAGCTTCTTTGTAATGTTGAATTAGAAGTCAAAAATATTGTTAAACAAAATCCGGAAATTAAAGAAAAAGTAGAGGATTTAAGAAAATTTAAAGGTAGAAGAAAATGAATAAATTAAATGTTAATGATATTGAAAATGAACTAAAAAGGGAAACATACAAATCTAAATATAATAGAATATTAAGGAGTACAATTTATGGCCTTATAATAGTAGTCGCCGTAGCAACTATTATTGCTTCATTACTTATGCCTGTAGTTGAAATAAGCGGTTCCTCAATGGCACCAACTCTAAACGAAGGTGATATTGTAATGAGTATAAAAACCAAAAACTTAAAACAAGGAGATATAATTGCATTTTATCACGGAAATAAAATACTAATAAAAAGAGTAATTGCTTCATCAAGCGATTGGGTTTATATAGATGAAGAAGGAACCGTTAGTGTTAATGGAACAGTTTTAGAAGAAAAATATGTTCAAAATAAAATGTTAGGTGATATAAGTGTAGAATTACCACTACAAGTACAAGATGGTAAATGGTTTGTTTTAAGTGATAAAAGGGATACCATTATTGATTCAAGAAACAATGATGTTGGCTGTATAAGCAATGATGATATAATTGGTAAAATAATTTTTAGGGTTTGGCCACTTAAAAAAATAGGTAGTGTAAATTAAAAATTTTTCAGGGAGGTTTTTAAATGAAGTACTTAAAGAAAATTGTATATATATTATGTTTATTAGTAGTAACTGTTTACCCTTTTTTAAGCGTATATGGTGACAGTTTAGTACTAAATGGCTATAAGCAAGTCGCGAACATAGGGGGCGAAAATTGGGAAGGAAAAGATAGTGGTAAAACTAAAAATGATAGTAGTGTTATTATTAGCAAAACCATATCAGAAACGAATTACAAAAGTGGGAATTCCAATTTGGAAAACTATTTTGATATCACATTAAGAGTTCAAACAAGAACAAAAGCTGAAGAACCAGATGTAGCTGTAGTAATTGTTATGGATGTATCTAATACTATGAGTTACGTATTTAAAAATACAGAAGTAACTAGAATAAGTGCCGCACAAGAAGCAGCAGAAAAATTTATAACTGATTTTGCTAATCGTTCTTCAAGTAATAAAGATATTAAAAGACAAATCGGATTTGTAGCATTCAATACAGACGCTAAGGAAATATTCGCACTTCAACCTTGTATGGATACAACCACGGCAACTAACCTTATTAATGATATGAATACTAAAACAAATAATATAATGAATGCTACTAACTACGGATCCTCACATTCTAGATTTACAAATATTGAAGCTGGGTTAAAAATGGCAAATGATATGTTAAGTAAATCTAATGCAAGTTCTAAACACATTATCTTCTTATCCGACGGATTCCCAACTACATACATCTATAAAAACTACACAGGTTATGATCCTTATATGACACCTAACATTTCAAGTGCCGAAGAAGAAAATAGAAATAAAACAAAGTTTTTTAATGATTACTGGAAAGCAAACAATGGCGAGTTAAATCCTAATGATGATGGAATCTTTTATGACAGCGTAAAAGAACATTATTACCCTTGTTACTACGGAACTAGTTATAGTGATAAAGCGGCCATAAGAGCAAGAAAAATGGCAACGAATGTTAAAAATGCTGGTATTAATATTTACTCAATCGGTGTTGACATTGGCGGTCAAACTATTAAAACTTATGTTGACCAAACTGCCGGAAAAAAATTTTCAGTAGTTGATAGGACATCAACAACATACGAAATAGGAAGTGATAGTAGTCCGGATGCTTATAAAAATTGGCTTAAAAGCAAAATAGGCTCTGGTTACTATCAAGATGTTACAAATGAATCAGCAATGGCAGGCGCCTTTAATGAAATATTCAAAAAAATAATGGAAATGTCCGAAGCAACTTGGGTTGCCGAAGATCCAATGAATACGTCAAGTAATGTTAAAAATATTGAGTTTGTTGGTATGTATGATGGTAATAAAAATCTAAGAGATAGTGTTAATCTAACAAACGGAAATAATACAGCAAGTTATAATGATAAAGATAAAATAAATTGGGATTTAAAAAACTCAAACCCGGCAATAATTGAAAACGGAAATATTACATATTACGTTTATGAACTACATTATAGAATAAGATTACAAAATGAACTATCATCATTTGAAGAAATAGATAAAAGTACCGGTAATTCTAAAATATATGAAACAAATGGTAAGACAACACTTAATTACGTAATCAAGACAGAAAAAACATCAACAAATGGTGAAATTGACTTTAAAGTACCAAGTATAGTAGGTTATTTAGGTGAATTAGAATTCAAAAAAGTATCAGCTTTAGGAGATGAATTTACCTTAGAAAATGCCGAATTTGAACTTGTTCATTCACCAAATTGTCCTTGTCATAATGAACTAAAAAAACCATCCGATAATACACTTACATATAAAGCATCATCAACAAGCAATGGTTCAGTTAAGTTCATAAATATACCCTCAGGACATAAGTATATTTTAAAAGAAACTAAAGCACCAAACGGACATATCTTAAATAAAACCGAATATGATGTAGAAGTTACATATGATAAAACAATTTATAGTATTGATGGCAACAAAATAATAAACGATTATCTAAAAAGTAAATTAAATATATCTAAAGAAGTTCAAGGAAATATTGAAAACTCTGGAACATTTAAATTTACCTTAGTTATTACATATAGCGGAAAACCCGTAGTAGGTCAATTTCCATATAAAAAAGGAACAAATGTAGGAACAATTACCTTAGATAATGCAGGTAAAACAACAATTTATTTAAAACACAATGAAACAATTAATATAGAAGACTTACCATATGGTTCTCAATTTAAAATCGAAGAATTAGAAACTGATGGCTATGAAGTCAATTATAAAATTAATGATAATAAAATTACTTTCGGAAAAAGTTTAAATGGTAAACTTGATTCGACCGAACCTACCAATGTTAAGTTTATTAATATTGGTGGATATATAATGCCTGAGACAGGAAGCTCAGGAATGTTAATTTTAGTAATAGCTGGAATTCTATTAACAGGGGGTTCAGTTATTAATATATGCTATACATATTTTAGAAAAAAGAGAATAAGCTGACTTAAAAAAAATATGTATAATAAGTATAAGAAAGGAAGAAAAAATGAAAAAACTATTAAACGTATTATTAGTAGCAATATTACTACTAGTAGGTATGACACCTGTTTTTGCAGCAAGTGGTAAAATTACTATTGAAAATGCAGAAGCTGGTAAAACATATAAGATTTATGAAATATTACATCTAGAATCTTATAACGAAGAAAAAAATGCTTTCGCTTATAAAGCAACAACAAAATGGAAACCATTCGTTGAAAGTGAAACAGGTAAACAGTATTTTAAAACTGATAGCGAAGGTTATGTAACTTGGGTAGAAAATGCTGATGTAGCGCGCTTAGCAGTAGATGCTATTAACTACGCTACAGCAAACAATATTGCAGAAGAAGATTCTAAAACAGCACAAACTACAGGAAAATTAGAATTCGCTGTTGCTGATTTAGGCTATTATTTAGTTGATTCAACATTAGGAGCATTATGCAACTTAACAACAACTAAACCAACCGCAACAATAAACGAAAAAAATACTCCTCCAACAATTAAGAAGGAAGTTAAGGAAGATTCAAATAACCAATACGGCGAAGAAAACACAGCGCAAATTGGTGATGTTATCGATTTCAAAACAACAATTTATGCTAAAAAAGGAGCAGAAAATTATAAATTAATCGATAATATGACAGCTGGTTTAACATTAGATCCTACATCAATCGTTGTAACAGCAGGAAATAAAACACTTGTAAGTGGAACTGATTATGATTTAACAACGGAAACTAATGGATTTACAATTACATTTAAAAAATCATATCTTGATACAATTACAGAAAATACTGAAATTGTTGTTACATATAAAGCAACTTTAAATGAAAATGCCATTGTAGGTAACATTACAGATAAAACATATGGAAAAGGAAATGATAACCAAACTGTTCTAAAGTATGGTGATAATCATGAAACAGAATACGATCAAACCAGAACATATACATTTAGTTTTGATCTAGTAAAAACTGATAAACAAAACATTCAACTAGAAGGAGCTGAATTCATCTTACTTGATAAGAGAAAAAATGTTATTCCAGTTGTTAAAGTAGAAGGTAAAGATAACACATACCGCGTAGCACTACCAAATGAAACAGGTGTTAATATTGTAGCTGGACACGTAACAATCGAAGGATTAGATGAAGATACTTATTACTTAAGAGAAGTTAAGCAACCAGATGGTTATAATAAACTAGCAACTGATGTAACTGTTGTAATGACAAAAACAAATAATTCAGCAACAACAGAAACAACAACAGAGACTGTTGATGGAAAAACTATTACAACTATCAAATATGTTAGTGGTGGTGTTCAAGTTATAAACTATAACGGAACAGAATTACCATCAACAGGTGGATTCGGTACATTTATGTTTGTACTTATGGGAACACTAACTGTTCTAGCTTGTGGAATACTATTAGTAACTAAGTTTAGAATGGCTAAATTATCAGCTTAATAAATAAACATATAGGGTTAAGGCTTTAAAGCCTTTCCCTCATATGTATATTATAAAAGGAAGTGAAAAGACTTATGAAAAAGAATAAAACTACACTTATTATGGTATTATTTTTCTTCATAGGCCTAGCTATACTTTTGTATCCATCAATAAGTAATTTCTATAACCAAAAAGTTCAATCAAAAGCAATCATAGACTATGAATCAATACTAAATAACATCAAAAAAGAAGATTATACAGATTACTTTAATAAAGCAGATGAATATAATAAAAAGCTATTATCTATGAAAAGACCATTATTAACATATAAAAACATTAAAAATTATAATAAAATTTTAAATCTTAATGATCACGGAATGATGGGCTATTTAACAATCGATAAAATAAAAGTAGAGTTGCCAATCTATCACGGAACAAGTGCAGACGTTTTAAATAAAGCAGTCGGTCACTTAGAAGGAACAAGTTTACCAGTCGGTGGAAAAGGAACTCATGGTGTTCTATCAGCCCATAGAGGCTTGCCATCATTTAAATTATTTACAGATTTAGATAAACTTGAAATAGGGGACACCTTTGTAATTAATATTCTTGACCGAACAATAACATATCAAGTAGATAAAATAACAATTGTAAAACCAAACCAAGTAAATGACTTAAAAATAGATAAAGATGGCGATTATGTAACACTTCTAACCTGTACACCATATGGAATAAATACCCATAGATTATTAGTTAGAGGTAAAAGAATCGAAAATGAAGCCAAAAAAACATTTATTACAACTGAAGGATTTAGAATAAGTACACTTGTTGTTATGCCCCTTGTTGCATTACCAATAATATTCAGTTTATTATTAATTATATTAATTAAACCAATTAATAAAAAGGTTGATTATACAAAATATATTTATCCAAAAGGAAGGAAGAATGATGTATGAAAAAATTAATTCTAATTATACTTTGTCTTTTTTCAAGCTTAAATCTTGTTAAAGCAGATGAATTAGTAGACTTAAACAAAAAAGGAAGTATAAGTATCACTTTAAAAGAAGAAGAAAATAATAAGTATGTAAGTGGAGCAGAAATTGAAATAATTAAAATAGGCGAAGCTAAAACTTTAAATAATAACCTATTATTTGATTATGTAAACGAATTAAATGATTGCCCTTATAAATTAAGTGAAGAAAATATTTTAGACATCCAAAAATGTATACAAAATAAAACACTAAAATCTTATAAATCGACAACTATAAACGGCAAAGTAAAATTTAATAATCTAGATCTAGGCATTTATTATGTTAAACAAAACAATAAAGTAAAAAGCTTTTCACAAATAAACCCATTTCTAATCATGTTGCCAAAAGAAATCAATAATTCGTTCGAATATAACATTGATGCAACCCCAAAAATAGAAATTGTAAGTTTAATTGACATAAAAATCAAAAAAGTATGGAATACTGATAAAAAAAATAAGATTCTTGACTATGTAACAATTGAATTATATAAAAATAATGAAAAAATAGACACGATTATTTTAAACGAAGAAAATAACTGGGAAAAAACAATTGAAGATTTGCCAAAATCAGACACCTATTCCGTAAAAGAGGTTAATTTGCCCAAAGGCTATACTGTAAGCTATACAAACAATAACTATGTATTTACAGTAACAAATACACCATCATTAGTTCAAACCGGCCAAATGACATATTTGTATACACTTTTATCATTTATAGGATTAATCTTTATTATAATTGGTCTAATAAAAAGTAGGCAAGAAAATGAAAAGTAAAATATTTGTTATAATCGGTATATTATTAATAACAATATCATCAATATTTATTATCAAAGATAAAGTAATAGAATATAATGCTGGAAAAAAATCTGATGAAATACTAGAAGTAATAACTAAAAACACAAATGATATTATAATAAACGATAAAAAAGAAATGAATACCATTAATATAGATGGGTATGACTATATAGGATCAATATCAATACCAGCAATCAATATAGATTTGCCCATTTTAGATACTTGGGATTATAATAGGCTCAATATCGCACCTTGTTTGTATTATGGTTCTATTTATACAAATAACATGATAATATGCGGTCATTCCTATAAAAAACATTTCAAATATTTAAGCAAATTAAAACAAGGAGACTATGTAATATTCACAGATGTTTTAAACAATCAATATATATATGAAGTAGAAGAAACCCTTGTACTACCACAAACAAGTGTTGATGAAATGATAAATAATGATTTTGATTTAACACTTTATACCTGTACAACTGATGGAATGAATCGAATAACAATTAGATGTAATATGATAAATAAGCCTTTTTAGGCTTATTTGACTTTTATAAAATAAACTACTATAATAATACTTGAGGAGTTATTATGAAAATAAACATCAGAAAAAAAGCCTTATCTATATTATGTGCATCTTGCGTACTTGTAACAAGTAATGTATTTGCTGATACTAAAACAGAAAATGATTATGTACAAGCTAAAGCAGATGTAAATGTAAGATATGGTGAATCAACTAAAAGTAATAAAATCGGGTTATTTCAATATAAAGATACGGCATATAGAATTCTATCAAGCGATAACTGGGATTTAGTTAGATATAACGATACAATCGGTTATGTAAGTCACGAATATGTAAAAGTTAATGAAAAAGACGAATGCTCTCCATATGAATATACAGAAGTTAAAGATATCTTATATACGACTGCAAATGTTAATTTTAGACTAGGACCATCAATATATGATACCAAAATTGATTTAATTAAAGCAAATACTGAAATTATACCAATTGCAATCACAAACAATAATTGGTATGTAGTAAAATACAACGGAAAAATAGGATTTGTATCCGGTGAATTTGTAAGATCATATAGCGAAGAAATAAAAAAACAATTTCCTGTAGAAAATGTTTCAATTCAAAAAATAGTATATGCCAATCAAAAAGACTTTATTTATGACACAAATGGTGCAATAATCGGCTATTTAGAAAAATATGAAGGAGCATATCTATTAGAAAGAAACAAAGACTATTCACTCATTAAAACAGATAAATATGCCGGCTATGTCGCAAATAATATATTAAAAGAAGTAGAAGGAAAATTAATTGAAATTGATTTAACCGATCAAATAGTTTCTCTATACTGTGAAAACGATATATTAATGCGTTCAAAAACCGTAACAGGTAAGAATAGCACACCAACAAACATTGGAAGCTTTAAAATCTATGCCAAAGAAAAAGACCGCTACCTAAAAGGATCTGACTACAATTCACACGTAGACTTTTGGATGCCATTTGATGGTGGAATTGGTTTACACGATGCCACTTGGAGAAAACAATTTGGCGGTGAAATATATAAGAAAAACGGAAGCCACGGATGCGTTAATTTACCTTACGATGTAGCTGAATATATATATAATAATGTCAAAGTAGGCACAAAAGTATTAGTACATAAATAAAAAGCAACAACTTGCTTTTTTTTTCTAAAAATGATAATATATATTTGGAGTTGAAGATATGATAAATAATAAAAAAATCAAAAAAATACTAGCAAGTTCACTTATTTTAGTTGCATTATCAGCGCCCCTAACTATAAAAGCTGATGAAGAGTATACTTTCAAAAAAGGTGATACATTTAATAGAATATGTTTTATAAAATATCGTGATTTAAAATATAATTATCGCGTTCTTATGTATAACGGTTTAGAAGAAATGGACTTAAAAGAAGGAACAAAAATTGTTTTCCCAAGCGAAGAAACCTTAAATAGTTATAGCTTTTGGTATAAAGTAAAAGAAAATGAAGATTTATCCTTAATCGCACTTAAGTTTTATGGTGACATTCTTTTAGGATCATTACTTGGAGAATACAATTGTCTAGATAAAGAAATACAAGAAAATGATGTACTATTTATTCCTTCATTTAATGAATTAATGGAATTAAATAATGCTTGTTCTAGAAAGGTAAATAAATATGTTAGAAAAAGAAACGTTTAGAGAATATGACATAAGAGGAATATATAATGTTACTCTTAATGATGAAACAGGTTATTTAGTAGGTAAAAGTTATGGTTCAAAAGCACTTGAAATGGGTGCAAAGGAAGTAATAGTTGGATATGATAACCGTTTATCTAGCCCGAGTATTCATAAAAAAATGATTCAAGGGCTATTAGAAACGGGCATTAATATTATTGATTTAGGCCTTGTTACAACACCAATGTTATATTTTGCCCGAAAACACCTTAATAACCCATTCGGTATTATGATTACAGCAAGTCACAACCCAAAAGAATATAATGGATTTAAATTTTCCTTCACAAGTATCGGAAATGCTTATGGAAAAGATATAGAAAACTTTTATGAATATACTAAAAAAGGTGATTTTAAAACCGGTAATGGTACCTTAAAACAAATAAATATCGAAGATGATTATGCAAACTACATTATTAAATCATTAAATCTTGGAAATAAAAAAATAAAAGCTGTATTTGATCCAGGAAATGGAACAGGCTCAATTATAATTAAAAAAATTATCTCAAAGTTACCAATTGAAGCAGTATATATTAATGACATAAGTGATGGTAATTTTCCTAATCATCACCCAGACCCAAGTGTTCGCGCTAATATGAAAATGTTAGAAAACAAAGTATCAGAACTAGGATTTGATATCGGAGTTGCTCTTGATGGAGACGCCGATAGAGTAGGAATAGTAGACAAAAATGGTCAAACTATATCAATTGATATTGTAATGGCTATGGTTTATAAATATTTAAATAATAATTTAAAATATAGAAATGCTTTATTTGACGTAAAATGTTCAAGAACATTAATTGATGAATTAAAAAAATTAAAAATAAAACCAATTATGTATCGCACAGGAGCATCTTATACAAATATGATGATGCAAACAGGTGAATTTGATTTTGGTGGTGAATATTCCGGACATCTCTTCTTTAAAGATAAGTTTTATGGATTTGATGATGGATTATATGCCGGTCTTAGAATGATTGAAATCCTATCAAACGGAATCAGTTTTGAAGAACTAAGAAGTGATTTTAATAAATACTATTCTACAGATGAAATGTTTATAGAAGTAAAAGAAGAAAATAAAAAAAATATCTTAAACAAAATAAAAGAATATGTTGATGAACAAAACTATAAATATGAAGATATTGACGGAATTAGAGTAGAATTTGAAAATGGATTCGCTTTAATTAGATCTTCTAATACAACACCAAGATTATCATTAAGGTTTGAAGCTAAAAGTTTAGAAGAATTAGAAGAAATAAAAAATGAATTTATGAACTTATTGGAGGTGGTAAAATGAAAAAATTTATTAATGAGTTTAAAACATTCATATCAAGAGGAAACGTTTTAGATTTAGCAGTCGGCGTTATTATCGGTGGTGCATTTAATACAATCGTTAATTCACTTGTAAATGATATATTTATGCCTCTAATAGGTATAATAATCGGAGGAATTAACTTTTCTGGTTTAGTATTAAAAATAGGGGAAGCAACAATAAATTATGGCTTATTTATTCAAAACATAATTAATTTTTTAGCAACAGCTTTCTGCTTATTCTTATTAGTTAGAGTTATTAATAACTTCCATAAAATGAAAGAAAAGAATGAGAAAAAAGAAGAAAAGAAAGAAGAAGCACCTAAGAAAAGTGATGAAGTTGTTTTACTTGAAGAAATTAGAGATTTATTAAAAAAGGACTAAAAAGTCCTTTTTTTATCTGCCTTCAATAGCATATATAATTAGTGGCACTGCACTTGATGCAACCATTAATATCAACATAATCCATACTACTATTTTTGTTACATTATGTTTCTTTTTAGGTGGCATATTTTTCTTATTTTTTTTCACATTCACACCTCATATTAATTATATAATATTTTTTATAAAAAAGGAATATATTTTAAATATTTTAATAAAATTAATTGGGTGATTTAATGAACAAGATAATTATGTTTTTCAAAGAAAACAAAAAAAGTTTATATTTTATATTTACAATAGCCTTAGTAGGACTAGCAGCTGGAATATGTTTCTATTTCTTTATTTCTTATAGTGATAAAACAAAGTGTATTGATTTTATTAATAAATATCTAAATTATATAAAAAACAAAAAATATTTTACTCTATTCTTAAGGAGTCTAATATTTAATCTAATTATTTTAGTTCTAATATTTATATGTGCCTTTTCAATTACAGGTTTCTTTACAAGTACGCTTGTATTTTTTGCAAAAAACTTTGTAACTGGTTTATATATAACATTAATAATGAAAACAACTAACTATTATACAGCAAGTATAGCATATTTCTTACCATCAGGCTTTATATATCTATTATTATTTAGCATTATGCTTTTATTTTCACTTTCAATATCAACTAATTTAATATTTTCTTTATTTAAAGGAAAAACAATTAATTTTAAAAATGTCAGTAAAAAATATTTGTTTGTTTTTTTAATTATATTTGGCATTTCTTTTATATTTTCATTATATGAAGGATTTATTTTACCAAAAATATTGTTAAATTTTATATAAAATAGTATAATATCTTTGGTGATTTTTATGGAAAAAGTTGTAATTGGGATGAGTGGAGGCGTAGATAGTAGTGTAGGTGCCATTCTACTTAAAAAAGCTGGATATGAAGTAATTGGTTTGTTTATGAGGAATTGGGATAGTATGGTTAATAATGATTTTAACGGTAATCCTAATTTAGATAACAATATATGCCCGCAAGAACAAGATTATAATGATGCCGTTAAAGTATGTGAAAAAATAGGTATTCCTTTACATAGAGTAGATTTTGTTAAAGAATATTGGGATTATGTATTTACTTATTTTTTAGATGAATTAAAAAAAGGAAGAACCCCTAATCCAGATATAATGTGCAACAAATATATTAAGTTTGATATGTTTGTTAAAGAAGCTAAAAAATTAGGTGCTGACAAAATCGCGACTGGTCATTATGCTAGATGTATAGATGGTAAACTCTATAAAGCAGTTGATACAAATAAAGACCAAAGTTATTTTTTATCACAAGTTAATAAAGATATGTTTAAAGATGTGTTATTTCCACTTGGTGATATATGCAAGCCTGAAGTCAGAAAGATTGCATCAGAATATGGTCTTGTAACTGCTAGTAAAAAAGATTCAACTGGAATATGTTTTATAGGCGAAAGAAACTTTAAACAATTTCTATCGAATTATTTGCCAAATAAACCAGGTATTGTTGTTGATATAGATACAAAAAATAAAGTTGGTGAACATATTGGTTTAATGTATTACACAATTGGTCAAAGAAAAGGTTTAAATATTGGTGGAAATACCGATAAAATGTTTGTTGTTGGAAAAGATTTGAATAAAAATATTTTATATGTAGCTTTTGGTGAAGAAAGCAAATATTTACTTTCTTATAGTGCACATATAAGTGATATTAACTTCCTATCAGATAAAAGGCCTGAAAAATGTGCGGCAAAATTTAGATATAGACAACCTGATATAGATGTTCAAGTTGAATACCTAGATGATAATAATATACTTGTTAAATACCCACAAGGAGTAAAAGCTGTAACACCAGGACAAGCCTGTGTTTTATATCTAAATGATGAATGTATTCTTGGTGGTATTATTGAAGAAGTTTATGATAAATCGAATAATAAAATATCATATGTATAATATGGTATTTTTATTTAATATAAATGTTTGACATTTAATTTGAAATATGTGATAATATACTCAATTAAACAAGAAGATTTAAAGGAAGTGATAGCATGTTAGACATTAATTTTGTTCAAAAAAATCCAGAATTGGTAAAAGAAAATATAAGAAAAAAATTTCAAGATAAAAAAATACCATTAGTTGATAAAGCAATTGAACTATATAATGAAAAAAAGAACTATTTACAAGATATCGAAAAAATAAAAGCGAATAGAAATATTTTATCAAAAGAAAATGGAATATTGTTTGGTAAAATTAAAAATAGAGCAAACGATGAAGAAGAAAATGAAATAAAAGCCCAAATAGATAGCAACACCGAGAAAGTAAAAGAAGATGAAAATAAATTAAAAGAACTAGAAGAATTACAATTAAAAGTTGAAAAAGAATTAAAAGACATAATGATGGTAATTCCCAATATGATTGATAAATCAGTACCAATCGGAAAAGATGATAGTGAAAATGTCGAAATAGAAAGATTTGGAAAACCTATAGTTCCAAACTATGAAATTCCATATCATGCCGATATAATGGAAGCACTTGGTGGATTAGATAAAGATGCAGCAGGAAGAGTTGCCGGAGCAGGTTTTTACTATTTAATTGGGGATGTTGCTCGCATTCATGAAGCAATTCTAGCATATGCTCGTGATTTCATGATAGAAAAAGGATTTACATTCTGTATTCCACCATTTATGATTCACGGGAATATTGTTAACGGTGTAATGAGCTTTGAAGAAATGGATTCAATGATGTATAAAATAGAAGGCGAAGATTTATACTTAATTGGAACATCAGAGCATAGTATGATCGGAAAATATGTTGATCAGATAATACCATACGAAAAATTACCATTAAAATTAACATCATATTCACCGTGCTTTAGAAAAGAGATTGGTTCTCATGGTATCGAAGAAAGAGGAATATATAGAGTTCATCAATTTGAAAAGCAAGAAATGATAGTTATATGTAAACCAGAAGAATCAATGGATTGGTATAACAAAATGTAGAAATTATCTGTAGAATTATTTAGAAGTATGGATATCCCTGTTAGACAACTAGAATGTTGTTCTGGTGATTTAGCTGACTTAAAAGTTAAATCTTGTGATATTGAAGCTTGGAGTCCAAGACAACAAAAGTATTTTGAAGTATGTAGTTGCTCTAACTTAGGTGATGCACAAGCAAGAAGATTAAAAATTAGAACAACAATAGATGGTACAAAACAATTTGTTCACACATTAAACAATACAGTAGTCGCACCACCGCGTATGTTAATTGCTTTCTTTGAAAACAACTATTGTGAGGATGGAACAGTAAAAATACCAAAAGTATTACAACCATATATGGGCGGTAAAACAAAACTAGAGCCAGTTAACAAATAACCTTAAACGATGAAGAAGTTTATGATGAGTCGAATAATAAAATATCATATGTATAATATGGTATTTTTATAATATTTATTTACTTTTACTTGACATTTATTTGCTTTGTGGTAAAATTATAATTGGAGGGTATGAAGTATGGAAAAATTAAATGACATTTTACACGAACTTGGCATTTCTAAAGTAAAACTTGCAAAGTTTTTAGGTGTTTCAAGACAAATGATATATAACTATTTAGAAATGGACGATATAAATAAATGGCCAAAAGATAAGAAAGTTTTACTTTTGAATCTACTTGGAATAAAATCAGTTGATGAAATAGAAAACATAAAAGTTGATACAGATTATATTATGGATGTTGAAACAAGAATAAATAATTTATTTGAAAATTCAACAACAAGTTCTATTAATGATGGCAATAGTTTACTAAATGGAATGGGTAAAAATCAAAAAGAACTATTAAAAAATGTTATAGAAGCATTAAAAGAAAGATTAGAAGGTGACGATGAAGAATGTGAAGAAGGATACTATACCGTTAAATATTTATATCATTTCTTACAATCAATTGATACATCTAAAGAACTTAAATATATGTTAGCATATGTTTCTAAAGCAGCTGGATTTACTAAGCCAATGGAATTCGCATTTAATGAACAAGATCAATTTATATTTGAAAGTATTTTATTCTCAGCAATGACTTTATATGGAAATAAGAATGTAAGTGAAACAAAAATTGCTGAATCACACAAAAGATTCGTTGACCAGATAGAACATAAAATGGAAGAAAAAATGAGTCGTACTTTAGAACTTAATTCTGCTAAAGTTCAAGCGTTAAAAGAACTTAACTATACTGAAATAAATGAAAAGAATGCTGCAGAAGTATTGGAAAAGATTGCTGAAATACAATCAAGAAAAGTAACAAATTAGACCAAGATAATTGGTCTTTTTATTTACATTTTAGATTTACAAAACAATAACATTTTATTGTTTAATAATTCTAAAAAAAACTATTAGTTTTTAAAAATATGTATACAAACCAAATAAAACTTGGTATAATGTTGTTGGGGTAAGAGAGTACAAAAAAAGACCAACTAATGGTCAACTCATTTAGGCCAAAGGCTTTATTTTAACTCTCTATGTCATGTTGAATGGTATCAACACAACTAAATGATACCACAAAGAAGGAGGTATGTCAATATGCAAAAAGAATATTCTATCGGACTTGATATCGGAACATCTTCAGTAGGTTGGTCCGTTATAGATTCAAACACATACAAAGTAATAAAAAAGAATACTTTGATAAACCATTATAATTTAAACACCAGTGAAGAAACAAAAGAAATTAAAGAAAAA
>ERZ824600.2564-NODE-2564-length-19023-cov-17.289646_pt1 | contig 19023 bp, 9 predicted proteins | sample MGYA00519933_ERZ824600 | MGnify/ENA primary metagenome ERZ824600 (study PRJEB31778, sample SAMEA3449178) | human gut metagenome | biome: human gut; feature: human-associated habitat; material: faeces | place: United Kingdom | collected 2010/2012 ... | reverse complement strand
GCGTTTTCTGCGATGATCCACTTATCCTCCGGGAGCGTCCGAACAGAGGTAGTATTCACATCAATTTTCTTTCTTCTCCCCATAACCAACGCACCAGTGTATTCATACCGTCTAAGGATTCTCCACACGATTGCCGCGTTCCATAACATTTCACTGTCCGGGGCAATAATAGGATTGCTGCCCATCAGCAGATTCTTTCGTTTCGCATACAATCCCGGCGTAGGAAGATTTAATTCGTTCATGCCGTAGGCGATCTGCGTTGTATTGCGGCCGGACAATGCTAATTCAAATACTTTTTTCACGCAGGGTGCTGCCTCCGGGTCAATCTCCCACCGCTGCCCACCTTTCTTGTTCCACACATATCCAAAAGGGACATTCGTGCAGGTGGCTTTCCCGTTCTTCCAGTTCGTTTCCAGAGCAGCCCGAATCTTTTTCGCAATATCCCGGCTATACATATTATTCACCAGATTGCTGACCGCCACTTCGATTCCCGGTGTTCCGTTGTTCAGTTTCATGCTGTCAAAGGAATTATTCACAGCAATAAACCGAACTCCCATCAACGGAAAAATCTGTTCAATGTAATCGCCAACACCGATATAGTCACGACCAAGGCGGGATAAATCCTTTACCATGATGACTTTTATATCGCCCTGCTTCAAATCCACGATCATTTTCTGAAAAGCCGGACGATTAAAATTTGTTCCAGTATAGCCATCATCTACATATTCTACAATCTCGCCAAACAAATCTTCCTGCTTCCCAATGTAATCGTGGAGCAGCATCCGTTGGTTCTCAATGCTGTTACTTTCATCCTTGCTGCCCTTTTTCAAATCTCCGTCTGCCAATGATAAGCGGAGATAGATTGCAATTTTATCATTCATTCTGAACCTCCGACATGATTGCAAGCACTTCCTGATAGGGGTCGCTGCACTTAAATTCGACCTCCACAGAATTGTCCATTCCCACATAGATTCTCTTGATAAGTTCATGCACCAGTTCTTCATCAAATTCATTTTGATTCAGAATCCCGCGCATCCGCTCCATCTGCGCATCGCAGATTCTAATTCTCTTTTCCAGTTCCAATGCGCGCTGACGCTGCTTTTGCAGTTCATGTTCCAACCGCTGCTTTTCTGCTATGTAGTGTTCCTTTAGCTGACTATATTCATCATCGTCCAGAATTTCAGCTTTATAGTCCTCATATAAACGCAACCGCCGTTCTTCGGCTTCCTGAATCCGAAACAGGATAGAGTTTTCTTTCATCTTGATGGAACGGGCAGAATCCAGATTGCTGCTGCGCATCATGTCTTTTACCAGCTTTTCTTCTTCACACATGGTAGACACCAGATGATGAATCTGATCCATCGCCACCATCATTAGCATTTTCTCCGGCACCGCATGATAGGCACAGGGAGTCGTGTTCTTCTTTCTTTTACAAATGAACACTCCATAGTGCGTTTCTTTCACCGTACCATGCACTCGCCGTTCAAACGTCATGTTGCGTCTGCAGCAGCCACAGTAAACCATTCCCGATAGATGGTTATAACACTTCTCTCTGGTTGCTTTGGAACGAGCCATCGCCCTTTCCCGTTTTTCCTTATTCTGCTCCCGCCGTGCCTGCACTTTTTCAAAATCCGATTTCAGAATGATTGCTTCATGAGCGTTTTCAACAATATGCCATTCTCTCTTTTCCACTGGATGGAGGCCAATCCCTTTGTATGATGCAGTTTGCGTTTTCCCAGATACCAGTTCTCCAATATAGGCACTGCTGTTTAAAATACGAAGAACCGTACTGGGGTGCCATTTATTATAGGTAGGGTCATCTCCCTCATGTAATTTGCGATTCAGCCGTTCGTTCGGCCTTGCTACTTCTAAAAATTCCAACCTGCGGGCAATTTCGTTTGTACTCACTCCTGCAAGATACCATTGATAGATCAGTTTGACCCACTTCGCATCCTCAGTCGCTTCAAGCTTATTTCCCTGTTGGTTCAACTGATAGCCATACGGTGTACACCACGATGTAGGGATTCCCTTCTCGCGGCGCATCTGGTAACTAAGGCTGATTTTCTTTGAAATGTCCTTCGCGTACAAGCTGTTTACCATGTTCTTGATGGGAACCGCAAGACTATCCACATCCGACTGCCGGATGTTGTCAAAATCATCGTTGATGGCGATAAAACGAACATGGAGCATCGGGAAAATAGTTTCCAGATAGCTTCCCGTTTCGATATAGTCACGACCAAATCGAGATAAGTCCTTCACTACGATGCACTGAATTTTGCCTGTCCGTATATCCTGCATCATACGCTCAAATTCTGGTCGGTCAAAACGTGTTCCCGTAAAACCATTGTCTGCATAGGTATCGGTCAGCGTCAGTTCCGGGTTTTCCCTGATATAATTATGAATTTGCAAAATCTGTGTGTGCAGGGAATCTTCTGTTTCATGCCCGCCGTTCTCAACCGACAGCCGCGCATACGCTGCCGTGCGCAGAAGTTCTTTTTCGTTTTGCTGTACGGCCTCCTGCACAGCAGCCTGCGGCATCATATTCTTTCTACTCTTTCTTGCCATTACAATCTTCCTCTCCGTTGTTCAGCCATTCTTCCGGGAAGAATCTCTTCCACTCACTTTCTTGTAGGATCACTTCTACCTGTTCAAAATCTACGATCCATACATGGTCAAGCCATTCTTTAAGATGTGTGCGCTCCAATTTTTCAGGAATTGAAATCGCTCGGAACTTCATCAACCAGGGATTTCCATGGCTAAATGCTTTTTCTATGTCATTAACAGCCAGCATTACTTTTTTAAAAGCCGCTTCCTGCTTCTGGACCGCCACCTGATACTGATGTTCATACTCCTCTACCTGTTCTAGTAAAATTGATCCCTGCTCGTATTGCCGATAAACTGCTGTTCGTTCATCGTCCTTGGCCATCAAGTGCGCAACAATCTCATTTGCTCTTTTTCTGTACTGCAACAGTCCAGCATCCATGCACTGCTTGACTTTCTCAGGATTCAAGTCCAGCACCCTATCAATATGCGCAGCTTGCATTTTTTCTTTTTCCAAAGCTGAAAGAATCTCTCGAAAGATTTTCTCGCTTTCGATGAAAGGGGCTTTTCCAGAGAAGCATCTATACCCCTTGTCAAACGAATAGATTTGCTGGCTTTCATCTTCTGATGTTCTGCACAGCAGACCTTTTCCACTTTCCTTGTCATAGATTTTTTTGAAGAGCAGATTTGGTTTTTTTCGAGCCTTTTTTCTCGAAGGCAACCTCGTAGATTCCAACTTTTTCTGAGCTTTCTGAAATTCCGTCTTTGAAACAATCGCCGGAACCTCCAATTCTCGCTTTGCCTTTGCCAGTGTCAGCGTACACTTTCCGATATAGAGTGGATTTTTCAAAATCGAGCGAATTGTTGAATCCTGCCACTTATTTTTTGTTCTTGATCTTTTTTTCTTTGCCATCTGGACTTGCGGTGTTTGAACGCCCTGTACATCCAATGCTCTTGCGATTTCCGGGATTTTCATATCTTCCAGATACATCTGAAAAATCAGCTTTACAACCTGTGCGCTTTCAGGATTAAGAACAAGGCTTCTGCGATCTTCCGACAGCGCATAACCATATTTAGCCTGTCGATGGGTCAATGTACCTTCTTCAAAGTGATTCTGGCGATTGGTAATAAATTCCGAACGAATCTTATCAATGGTCTTTCCATTGAAATACTCTGCAACCTCTTCGGCAGTTTTGTCTATGCTGCAAAAGTCATCTTCCACAACTGCAAATTGGATACCAAGCGGATAGAACGTCCTCTGCAGTGCTTCAATGGCAAACGGAAGGGTTCTTCCACAGCGGAAGATAGAATCCACAACAACTGCATCAAATTTCCGAGCCATCCCATCCTGTACCAATTTGTCAAAGCCCTCCGTGGCTTCTGCTGTTCTCCTGCGGTCACTGTATTTTTCGGATACGCTGCACCCGCACTTTTTTAGATACCGTGCAATGCGCTCATTCTGTTCCGCAATCGTATTGGATGGATTTTCTTCTCCGATCCTGCTGGAAATCGACCTTGTATAACTGACCCATTTCATTCCTCTGCCACCTCATTTCCATGATGTGCTTGATATTCCATAAATTTTTCTGTGATACTGTGCAGTTCATCCTCGAAGCAGAAATGAATTTCAATCTCTGTTTTGCTATGAACATCTATGTGGTCGATCAGTTCCACCACGACCCTGCGTTCGAGCGTTTTGATATGTTCGTACTGCTTAAATTCTTCCAACCAAGTAGGAAGCAGTGTGTCGTGCTTTAATGCCTCCTGCTTCTTTTCGCGGATTTCCTGAATCTTATCCTGTGCCTCTTTTATCTTCTGCGCAAAGCGAGTATTCATTTCTCCGTACTCTTCCCGACTGACAACATCATCGCATAAGTCCTGATACAGACGGATTTTTAAATTACTGTACCGTTCTAATTCAGCTTCCAGTGCAGTGATCTGGCTGTCCAGAATCTTTATGCCAATCTGTTCGCCGCTTGCCAACTCTGCATTGGAGAGTACCTTTTCCGCTTCTACAAGAAGTGTCACTTGATGCCGGATCGCAGCCAGAACACTTTCCGTCAACTTCTCACTGTTTATCATGTGCGGTGTGCAGCCGCCGCCATTCTTATAGGTAGAGCAGTGATAGTATTGATACTTCTTCCCGTTTTTCGTCACCGTGCGGCGAATCATATTCTGCCCGCAGTCTGCACAGCGCAGAAAACCTGATAATGGATAAACTGTTGTCTGCGATGGTGCGGTACGAGTGTCCAGTTCCAACAACTGTTGTACTTGCTGGAACTCGCCTTTGCTGATAATGGCATCATGCGCATCTTCCACCCGAATCCAGTTTTCACTTCCAACATCATGGCTCTTTTTTACTTTGTAATTGATTTTCCTGCGTTTACCCTGAATCAATGTTCCCGTATAGGATTCATTTTTCAAAATACGATTGACGGAAACCACTGTCCACTTCTGATTCAGCCCAGCCTGAAAACCGCAGGTATAGTTGAATCCATTGGCTCTCTTATACTCGTTTGGCGGCAGGACACCCAGTTCGTTCAAGTGACTGGCAATGCGCTGTGAACTCATTCCGTTCAATTTCTGCTTGAATATTTCCTGCACAATGCCCGCAGCGTATTCATCTATAATCAGATGATTCTTGTCTTTCGGGTCTTTCTGATACCCGTATCCTGCAAAGCTGCCAATGAACTGACCTTCTTTCCGTTTCACATCCAAGTGACTTCTGACACGCATCGAAATGTCACGGCAATAGGTATCGTTGATAAGATTGTTGAACGGAATCAGGATACGTCCCTTATCATCGTTTTCTTCCGCACTGTCATAATGATCGTTGATGGCGATGAACCGGACTCCCATAAATGGAAAGATTCTTTCCAGATAACGTCCTGTTTCAATGTAGTTTCTGCCGAATCGTGATAAGTCCTTGACGATAATACAGTTGATTTTCCGATTCTCAATGTCCTGTATCATCCGTTTGAAATCCGGGCGTTCAAAATTCGTACCACTGTATCCATCGTCTACATACTCATCGACCTTATGCAGTTCCGGGTGCTTTCCCAGATAATCATTCAGTAAAGCTCTTTGATTTTTGATGCTGTTGCTTTCCTGCTGATCGCCGTCCGAACGTGACAATCGAAGATACACAGCACAGCGATATTGTCCATTTTCCTGAAAAAACATAAAAAGCCGATAACCTCCTTAATCTATTTGTCGTTCTGACAATAAACCAAGAAAATTATCGGCTTTAGTTAGCATATTCTGTTTTGACCCAAAGCCATTATCTCATATTTCGCGGTCCATGTCAACGCTTTAATGTGCTAAAGTGTAAATTTTCTTCTGCTTTCTTCTTTTTTATCTCCGATGCGTCCGTGCGCATTTTTTCAGTGTGTCCTCTAATCGGTTCTCTCCCGCAAAGCTGATCTTCACTACCATGCCCTTGTCGAGATAGCAATAAGGGTTCTTGATCTGCGAAATGAAATCGACCATCCGCTCCCGCTGCGACAAGTCTTTTCTAATTTCCACTTCGTTGATGTCTACCAGTTCCTTGCGGTTCACATTACGGAGATCGGTCTGTGCCATCTGGCGCAGGCTTTCCATGGTGTGATAGGTTCGTGCAGTTGTTTCGGTCATTCACTCATTCCTTTCTGTTTTTGGGGTGGTGTGTCAGCCTCTTTCACTTATAGAATTGGAGAAAGGCCATTTCGCAAGGTATTTCAAAAATTTTTTGTCTTTTTTTCAAAAACACCTTGCGAAACACGCTCTGCCCGATTCTAAAGATAGAAGAACCCGAAAAATGCGTAAGGCAACGGCTTCACCGTAAGTAGGGCAAGATTCGCCTGGAGTAACTCAAAATTCACTTTCGTGATTTTTCGTTACCGGCAATCTTGATGGGGATTCCGCTTCCCCATTCCCTCGGTACGCACAAAATCTCTGATTTTGGCTATTTGGCTTCCACTAAAGTGGTCGCAGCCGACCGCCTACGGCTTGTCGGGATTTGCTTCGCAAATAAATTTGAAGGGAGTTTCTATCTATGGGCAGAAGAAAAAAGTGCGAGCAGATAAAAAGAACAAATAACGTAATGGTACGTTTTACGGATGCCGAGTACGCTTCTATTTCCATTTCTGCTGAACAGGCAGGCTATCCGGTTGCCGTTTATGTCAGGAAGAGTGCGCTGGACGAACGCATCGAAGTCCACTACAACATCACTGCAGAACTTCCCGAACTTCAAAAACTGATTGCTGAGTATTCTGCCATCGGCAACAACCTAAATCAGATTGCCCAATACTTCCACTCTGGCGGTTTCTATTCCAAGTCAATGCAGGACGAGATCAACCGCCATCTCACTGCATTATGGCAGCTTCGGCAGGAAGCAATCAAATTAGGGGGAACCTATCATGGCCGTGTTAAAACACATCGCAATAAAAAACGCTGATTACAGTGCGGCAGTCTGCTATTTGAAATACCAGCATGATGAACGACACTTAAAACCGCTCCTTGATGAAAACGGGAGCATGATGCTCCGCAGCGAATTTCACATGAATGGAGTAAACTGCAATCCCGACACCTTTGATCTTGAGTGCGAAATGCTCAATGACCAGTATCGAAAAAACTACCGATACGACGAAGTCAAGTCCCATCACTATATCATCAGTTTTGATCCGCGCGATAAAGACGAACACCATCTTACTGGCGAGAAAGCACAAACCCTGGGACTTGAATTTGTGAAGAATCATCTTCCCGGCCATCAAGCATTGGTCTGTACTCACACGGATGGACATAATGGCAGTGGCAACATCCATGTTCATATCATAATCAACAGCTTACGGAAACTGGACATAGAGCCACAGTCATACACCACACGCAGCATTGACTGCAAAGCAGGATACAAACATCACCTGACAAAAGATTATCTAAAATACTTACAGCAAGAACTTATGAATCTATGCCAGCGTGAAAATCTGTATCAGGTCGATCTTCTCTCTCCGGCTCAACATAAAATCACTGAAGCTGAATACTGGTTGCAAAAGCGAGGTCAGAAAGAGCTGGAAGATATAAACGAACAGATCATTGCTGATGGCATGAATCCAATGGAAACAACATTTCAGACTCGTAAGCAGTTTGTTCGGAATGCCGTTTCAGAGATTTCTTCCTCCGCAATTTCGTTTGAAGATTTTCAAAGCCAGTTATTTGAAAAGTATAAGATTCATGTGAAAGAAAATCGGGGAAGATATAGCTATCTGCATCCAGAGCGAGAGAAGTACATTTCTGGTCGCTCTTTAGGCACAAATTTTGATAAAGATTATTTGCTCAATCTTTTTGAAGCCAATGCACTTGCTGCTGAGCAAGAAGAAAAGCAACGACAGACCATGCCCGATTACCATGCAGACCCGATTGCCATTCTCTTCATTCGCTCTGATCTGCGTCTTGTTGTGGACTTGCAGAACTGTATTAAGGCTCAACAGAGCAGAGCTTATGCTCAAAAAGTCAAAATTTCCAATCTTCAGCAGATGGCAAAGACCGTAGCTTACATTCAGGAAAACGGATTCGATACCAGAGAAAATTTACAGACAACCTACGATAGCATCACATTACAGATGCACGATGCACGGCAAAAGACAAAGGACACCGAAACACAAATCAAATCTGTGAATGAGCAAATCCACTATCTGGGTCAGTATCTTTCCACAAAATCCACCTACAATGAATTTTTGAAAGCTCGCTTCAAAGGAAAATTTCGCAAGGATCACGCTGATGAAATTGAGAAGCACGAAAAAGCCGCCCAGATTCTGAAAGCACAAAATCCAGACGGCTCACTTCCGAAGATGAAAGATTTGAAGCTTGAAAAAGAACGATTACTTGCCTTGAAAGCGGCTCAATACGACACCTACACCTATTACAAAGATTATCAAAAAGAATTGCGAACAGCCTGTGCCAATGTTGACAGCATCTTGGGGCAGCACCACATTCGAGATCACATTCAACGCACAGAACAGACCCTTTAAGCAAAAAAGAGCCACCATACGCTACCCTTTTGTTGGGTAAGCCTATGGTGGCTCTTGCACTATTTTCAGTCTTTAAGCGTCCCTGTATTTCAAGAAACCATTTTGTAATTTCACAAAGCGATCCTGAAATATTTCTTCCAACGCCTGTTTGCAGGGAACCCTCTGCATCCGGGCAACAACAGATCACTTCCTGTTCCGTTCCATATCAGCCGACTGCTCTTGGCTGCTCTTTTGCTTTTCCCGTGCCATCTGCCTGATTCGCAATTTATCAAGAACGGATTCTCGTCCGTTGATTATGCGGGGCTTAGGGAGATTGTTGGCACAGCCATCAATCATATTGTAGTTCTGTTCCGTAGTTGATTCTACGGCCCGAACATATTCCCCGTTCTCATAGAACTTCTGATAATGTTCCATCTGGTGTAGTGACGGCTTCTGGTTCATCGGCTTTTCCATCAGCGGTGGATGCAGATAATCCAGAATCTTTTTTCTGGCATCCTCATCCAACCCTTTTCGGATTTCAGCGGAAACCAGTTTGCCAGAAGCATCTACAATCACGTTCGGTGCTTTTTCCTTATAGACTTCATGCTGCATCAGAAAAAAGTGCTGGCTTTCTACTACGCATTCTTCGGTTGCCACCCACGTTCCAGCACATCCATCTATAAAAAGATTTTTCGTGTCAAGTGTAACCAGAATGCCAGAACTACTACTGCGGATAAAGCCAGCAACCACAACAAGGGAGTCCTTATCCACAAAATACGCCGTGATTTCTCCCTGTTGGTTTATGACAATCACATCACCGACACCAAATGGACGGCCACGGAAATTCTTCGGTCGATGCTCTTCCAACCGTTTCCGAATCATCTCTGGTGTGTCCGATGTAAACAACTTGGTAAAATACGCCTGCTGATAATTTTGTACGATCACCTGAAAATGATGTTCCGTCAAATACTGATATGAACGTGACCGATACGCAGCAAGTTCTGCACTTTCTTTCAGCTGATAGACCGCATACTGATTGATATTCATTTTGCCACCACATCCTGAAGATACAGTTTAAGGTCAAGTCTGGAAAATTCCATGTCCGAAATAGAGCGCATCTTTTTCATGGTCGATGCTACCAGCGAAAAAACTTCAACATCGTCCTCGACAAACGGAACAACTTCCTCGATATATCTCATGGTTTCCGTCCGTGTCGGCTGCTCAAACATTGCCATAACCATCATCTCATCTGCATTAAACTTCACCTTGCTCACAGTTCCATTTCTCCTTTCTTCTTTGCCTTCTTCGGTTTTTCCTGTTCCTGATTGGACTGCTGTTCCTGCGCCTTTTTGCGGTTCTTCAACGCTTCACGAACAGACTGCCGGGTGCTGTGGCGTTCCTCTAACTCCTTGCTTGCCTGCCGCTTTTCCAAAAGCGTTTTCATATCCGAAATTGCTTTCTGCACCAGCGGACTTTCCCGGTAATGCTGGATATGGTTGACGATTTCTGCCTGCACTTCTCCACCTACCATCAGGTCAAACATTCCCGAATAGATGCTTCCATCCTCAAGGGAAAAGCCAATGCTCTTGATTCCGTTCATCCGCTCTGCCGGAATCTTATCGTAGACTTCCAATGCCTGCTCCAAGGTCAGATTGTCATGGAACTCACCCATCACTGGGAACTCTGCACACTCTGCCACATAAAAGCTGATGCTTGCTTCTGGCGCAGGCTTCTCTGCCGCCAGCTTTTCTTTCATCGCTTCTGCCCGCTGTGTTTCTGCACGGTAGGACTGTTCCTGAAGATATTCAGCGCTAATCACACCGCACTCAGAAACGCTGTGTCCGTGTTCTGCCAGAACTTCTTCCATCACTTCCTGCACGGGTCTGTACTCGTCTGTTTCAACAATGCCACCGTCCATTACTGTGAAGTCCTTACTATATAAGGTATAGTCGTAGCCGTCCTCGCTGGTCTGGATGTGAAAATAGCCATCGTTGATCTCATAGGCTACCGCCACATCCTGCACTTTCAATGCTTCTGCCACCAATGCAACAACATGATTCTGGATGTACGGATTATCCCAGCCCGGAACTTTCTTGTAGTCCTCCACAATCGTGTCGATACCGTTCTTGCACTGCACAATGTCCAGACTGCCCGGAAGTGGCTCAGGCGTTTTCTCTACGCCAAGGGCTTTTAGATGAAAATTCGGAACCTGTTGATAGCAGGACATTGCATCATCGAGATCCCCGAACTTCTCAATTTGCATCGGATTGGTCTGCAAATCTGTCACAACATAGAACTGCTGGACAAACGGTTTTTCTGGCTCCCGCTGCTGTTCAGCCGCAAGTTCTTTACGGTACATATCCACAAACCCGTTCAGCACAGCCGGGTGACTGCGCACGATCCAGTCAGGACGAATGTTGTTACCGCGTTCTCCTTTACAGGTGGTCTCTGCCCATTCCTTATTGCTGTGCGAATACCGTCCGTCGTGATTGTTATAATTCAGCGTATACGCCAGAATATAGCCCATACGCTCCATGCCGAACTGTTCAACGACGGATTTCGTAGCATCGTCTGCAAGGTGCATTCCGTCGAAATTGTCTGCAATCGCTTCTTCAATGGCATTTCTGCAATCTTCATTGAGCTGTCTGGAAATGCGGTACAAATCCACCTCGCCATTCTCTGCTGCATAGGCAAAAGATTCGTAATAAACCGGAACATCCGAATTATCCGTGCGGCTTTCCTCTGCCACAGGCACAGCCTGTTCTTCTTTTTGTGAAGTCGGATTCTTTTCTGCAAAATACTCCTTTACGGCATCCTGAAAGTCCTCATCAAAGCCGTTCCACAAATCTTCTGCCACCAGTTTTCCCTGCTCATTGACCGCAACGCAGGCAGCTTCATCCCCGTATTCCTCATGCTCCAGCAGGAAGAACTTCTCGCCACCGACCTCCGTTTCATCAATCGCATACCATGTACCAACATGACCCTCAACTGCAATCTGGTCGGAGTCACCGTGTATTAGGCCATCCTTTTTATGCTCTTGTTCTTCCATAAACTCCCGTACAGTCAGCAATCCACCCGTGAAGTTCAGCCCTTCCTCGCCCAGTTCCAGCCGACCGCCTGCGCCAAGGTCAAGTTCTTCTGCCATCAGAACAGATGCCGCATGGTTTACGATCACTGTTTTCTCCACCAGAATCGGCTGCCCCGGATCATAGTCCGACCCGCGCAGGTCATAGCGGTACAATCCATCCGGCACATCCTCATCCCGCAGTCTGCTGTTGCTGAAAAGACCGGGCTTATCAAAGATTTCAATTTCCTGCAACTGTTCATCCAGAATCGTTTCTTTCTTCAAATCCATCTTTCTTTCCTTGAAAAAATCCGGCAACTCTGCAAAGCCGATGCTGTCCACATAGCAGGCTTTGATCGACTTGCCATCGTTCAGCACCACAACATCACTGACGGAAAGCGAATGCCCGGTAAAATCCGTTGGACGCTGGATATTGAAGCGTTCGTAAATAGCTTCAAGTGTATCTTTTTCCGTAAGAGGCTCGGTATAGACCAGCTCATAGTCTGCACGGTTCACTTCCATCCCATGCCGTTTTACAAAGTCCAGATTCATAAAGCGATAGTCGTGTTCCGGGTCACGGGCAGTGATCTGGTAGATGCCAAACTGCTTTTCACTGCCGGAAAGCAGCTTCTGCTCCTTGACCAACGCATCCAGCCGGGTTATCAGCTCTGCCGCCTTTTCTGCGGACTCTCCCTCTGCTTCCTCCACTGCAACTTGCAGCCATTCCCGGATCGGCTGAATATCCCCAGCCTGAATCTGTTCTTTCAGTGCTTCAACTGCCTGTTCCCGATCCTCCACGCTATCTTTATAGTGGTAGAAATCGAAGTCAAAGGCGAAATTATCAAGGTCTGCCGCCAGCTTTTCAACGGGTGTTTTTTCGCTGTTTTCCATTGCTTTCTGCTTGTCCTTTTCCAAATCTTCCTGGGCAATCTGGAAATAGTCACTTCCCCGCTCGATTTCTTCACGCCCTGTGACAAGAACCGGCCATGGACTAACGCGGATAAGATAAATCTGCTTGCCCTCATCAAACAGGCGCAGAGCCTGCTCCCGGCTTATCACCGTCAGTGCAGCGTCCGGGCGGGCATACTCATCTTCCAGATACTCTTCGTTCTTTTCCAGCAAAATTGCACTCCATGCGTCTGCCTTGATTCCGAAGATGCCATCATGCTGTTCGATCTCTTCCTGACTGGCGAAATCTCCTGCCGTGCCATCCTGAAACAGCGGGTAAATCCGTTCGCCCAGCCGATGCCACTCCCGTGCGCCTTCCTTTGTCAGCGGCAGAACATCATCTTTCAGATACCCATATTCGTGCATTTCCGAAAGACCGATCATGCCATCCGGCAGATTTTCGATCTTCTCCTCTGCTTCCCACATCAGGCGATTGATTTCTTCCGTGTTTTCAGCCGCAACTGCAGCCGCCAGATTGTTGGCAAGTTCTTCCGTTGCCGCCCGGTCATCCAGCTTGTAAGCAAAGTTTACAATGAGATTTCGCTGGCTGTTGTCAAAAACGGTTTTGTCCCGTTCCTTGTCCGCAATCAGCTTTTCAGCATATTCCATCGCCGTCATGCGCTCCACACTCCTTTCTGCCACCGCCGTTTCCAGTTTTTCAAGAAAATCAGCAGCGGTCAATCGAATCGTATCCATCGAATCTTTCAATTCTTTCAGTTCCTTGCCGCTTGCCCAGCTTGCTACATACGGGAACGAGTAGTCCGAAGTATCAATGCCAAGTGCCGAGCAAACCGTAAATGCAATGCTTTCCGCTTCTGTTTCTTTGGTAAGCTGGTCTTTTTCCTCGCCGCGCTGTTTCATCTGGTCGCTGTCATGCAGCATGGCATGAGCAACCTCATGGATCATCGTCTTAATGGTCTGGCTCTCACCCATATCGGCACGAACACAGATTTCTTTGTCCATGTGGCTGTAATAACCTTTTGCGTTGCCCTCGATCTCTCCAAAACGAATTGGCACAGGAGATACCTGTTCGATTGCCTCTTTCAGCAGGGTATAATCCTTGACACGGGCAGTCAGTTCATTCACTTCCAGCGTAGGCAGCGGTTCTCCGTCTGTCTGGGCATAATCGAAAACCGTTGTTACCCGGAACCGGGGAATCACCCTCTCCACCACTTCGATTTCCGGCTCCCCGCTCTCATTCAGCACCGTAAGCCCGGTGTCCTTGTCGATTTTCTCCCTCTCTTCCCGTTCCTTTACCGGGGCAGGCGCGATGATCTGGATGCCCTTTTCACCCTTTTTCACATAGCGGTTAAACTTATTTTTCCAGGCATTGTACCCAGCCACCAACGTAGCATCTGGACGCTGCATTGCGATCAGCAGCGTATTATTGAAGCTGTAATTGTGGAATTTCGACATTGTAAGCAGGTACTTCGTATACATTTCCGAAGTAAAAATGTCCTTTACGCCCTGCTCCAACCGTTCCGTGATTTCTTTGAGCTGGTCTGCCCGCTTATCTGCCATTCATGCCCTCCTTTACAAAATCTGCCCCATCAGATTCCCTTTCGGAGATCTGACGGGGCATTCTCAGTTATAGTTCCATATCGTGACTTTTCTTTTTCTGCGGTTTCGGCTCTGCCATGCGTTCTGCCTGCTTTTCGTGAAGCTGTGCAAGGATTGACGGACGTTTTACGCTGTCTGCACTCCGCTCAATCTCACGTTTCGGCGCAGGAAGTTCGCTATCCGTTACTTCCTCATCCATGCCAAGAGCCGCATCATCCCCCTTTTCGTCCATATCCAGCAGGGCATTCAATTCTGCAAGCCGTGCAGATTTTTCGTTTAATTCCGCCTCCTGCGGGAACGGACGCTGCACTTCTTCCTTTGCTTCTGCCAACTGCTGCTGTAAGGTTTCCAATCTGCGCTCCACCTGCGGCAGTGTCTTTTCGATAGATGCCAGCGCATTGAGAATACGCTGGATATTGCCAGCCGGATCACTGCCAAGTTCAATCGTATAACTGCTCTGCCGCTTGATGGTCAGCTTGAATGTCTGGGCGAACGCATCAAACCGGGAACTGATTGCAAACCCTCCCAAATCTGCGATTTGCCCCTCTGTCTTAGCAATCTTCATTGCGGCACAGGCGGCAAGAATTGCCGAGCCTGCTTCCTTGCGGTCGGTATAAACCCTGTCCTCCACTGTGATGGAGAACTTCTCCTTGTCCTGTTCCAGCAACGGCTTTGCCACTGCAAGGTCAGCTTTCAGACCTGCTATGCGCTCTTTCGCTGCCGTGATTTCTGCCGGATACCGCCGTGCAATATCCGATTCCAGGCTGTAAATCTGGCTGGTGTGGTTGGCCCGCATCAGCTTCAGCTTGCTGACCTGAATATCCAAATCCATCTTTTCCTTGATGTAGGGATTTCCCGTTGCCAATGCTTTGATTTCTGCATAGGTCAGCGCGGTATCGTCCACATCATCGCAGGCACGAACAGGAGATTTCGAGGTCATGATCTGCGAGATGAACTTCTGTTTATTTTCCAGAATTTGCCACATATACGAATCGAACGTATTCTCTGTGACGTAACGGAAAATCTTCACTTTCTGGTTGCGGTTTCCCTGACGAAGAATGCGTCCTTCCTGCTGTTCCAGATCAGAGGGCTTCCACGGGCAGTCCAGATGATGCAGGGCGATCAGTCTGTCCTGAATGTTTGTACCAGCACCAAGTTTCGGGGTCGAACCAAGCAGGATACGCACCTGACCGGAGCGCACCTTTGCAAACAGTTCTGCCTTTTTTGTTTCGGTATTTGCCTCATGGATAAAAGCAATCTCCTCACGGGGGATTCCCTTTGCCACCAGTTTTTCCCGGACATCATCGTACACATTGAATGTTCCGTCTGCTTTCGGGGTCGATAAGTCGCAGAAAATCAACTGGGTGGATTTGTCGGGCGTGGATTCTTCCCATACCTGATAGGCATTCCCCACGCAGAGGTTAACCTTACTTTCCGGCTCATCCGGCAGCAGGTCATTGATAAGCCGCTGATCCAAGGCCAGCTTTCTGCCGTCGTTCGTGATTTTGAGCATATTATCGGTTCTCGGATCGACATTTCCGTTCCGCACACGCTCTGCACGGTCGGCAAAGCTGCTCACCATTTCCTGCTGCGTTTCACTGGGTTTCAGCACCTCATTGATGTACTCTGCTTCCGGCACAGGCAGGTTCAGCATATCCGCCGTCTGTACGTCTGCGGACTCCTTAAACAGTGAAATCAGTTCCGGGAGGTTGAAAAAACGGGCAAACCGCGTCTTTGCACGGTAGCCCGTTCCCTCTGGGGACAATTCAATCGCTGTAACGGTTTCACCAAACGAAGCCGCCCAGCTATCAAAATGTCCAAGATGAAGTTTCTGTAAGGTGTCATACTGCAAGTAGCGCATAATGGTGTACAGCTCCACCATGCTGTTCGACACAGGTGTGCCTGTTGCAAAGGTCACGCCCTTGCCGCCCGTGATCTCATCGAGATACTGGCATTTTGCAAACATATCCGAGGATTTCTGCGCATCGGTCTGAGCAATACCAGCGATATTCCGCATTTTTGTGTAGAGGAACATATTTTTATAGAAATGGCTCTCGTCTACAAATAGGCGGTCAACACCAAGCTGCTCAAATGTGACTACATCATCCTTGCGGCTCTGGTCGTTCAGCTTCTGGAGTTTTGCCTGCAAGGTTTTCTTCGTTTTCTCCATCTGCTTGACCGTGAAACTCTTGCCATCGTCCTCTGCCTTTGCTTCTGCAATCGCAAAGGTGATGTCCTGAATCTGCCGCTCGATCATGGATTTCTGCCGTTCCGGGGAAAGCGGAATCCGCTCAAACTGCGAATGCCCGATAATGATAGCATCATAATCGCCCGTGGCAATCCGGGAACAGAACTTCTTTCGGTTGGATGGCTCGAAATCCTTTTTCGTTGCCACCAGCACATTGGCATTCGGATACAGCCGCAGGAAGTCTGCACCCCACTGTTCCGTCAGATGGTTCGGCACAACATAAAGATTCTTCTGCGCCAGACCCAGACGGCGGCTTTCCATGCCGGCAGCGATCATCTGGAAGGTCTTGCCAGCACCCACACAATGCGCCAGCAGCGTATTATTGCCATACAGGATATGCGCCACTGCATTTTTCTGGTGCGGCATCAGGCTGATTTCCGGGGTCATGCCCACGAACTTGATGTGACTGCCATCGTATTCACGGGGACGAATCGCATTGAACCGCTCATTGTAGACCTTGCAGAGTTCCTCTCTGCGGTCTAAATCCTTGAAAATCCACTGCTTGAACGCATCCCGAATCGCTTCCTGTGCCTGCTGCGCCAGCATGGTTTCTTTTTTGTTCAGCACTCTCCTTTCTTTTCCATCCTCATAGATGGTATCGTAAATTTTGGTATCCCGGAGATTCAGCGCATCTTCCAGCAGTCGATAGCCGTTGACCCGCATTGTGCCATAGGTGTTCGTCACACGGGGATTACTCCGGTCAAGTGACTTTCCGCTGATGTTCCATGCGCCGCTGATTTCCGAATAGGTTGCCTTGATGGAACTTCCGATATAGTAACTCGGCGTTTTGAACACCCGCTCCATGAAGTCCGTAATGTACTCTGCCTTGATCCAGTTTGCACCAAGCCGCACTTCAATCTCCGAAGCATTCAAATCTTTCGGCTGTACCCGCTTGAGATACTCGACATTGACCTGATACTCCAGGTGGTTTGCGGCAAAGGTTTCTGCCGTTGCCAGCTTTTCCCGGACGTTGCCGGACAGATATTCGTCCGCCGTCACCCACGCCTGTGTGACAGGATTTCGGAAGATAACACCTGCCAGTTCTTCGGTCACTTCCTGCTCTGTCTTTCCGCAAAGTTCTGCCATAAACGGCACATCGACCTTTGCTTTTTCTCCAATGGAGAGTGCCAGGGCTTCACTCGGAGTATCCACAGAGGTGACGGGTTCCGGCTTGCGAATAGTGCGTTTCGTGAAAATATCTGCCAGCCGCTTGAGGTTTTTATCCTCGTCCAGAATCTCAAGAGATGCCAGCAGACAATAGCTGCTATCCTGCCGGAATGCCCGTTTGTTGGCGGTGCTGTTGATCAGACCATACTGCGCTGTGAACCGCTTATACTGGTCTTTCAGCTTTCCTTGCAGCAGTTCCACTTCGGCATCCGTACCATCGTGCAACTGGCAGTCCAGCAATTTCTGTGTGGTTTCCCGCAGGGCAATCATCCCCAGCACACGCTCTGCCGTGACCGCAGGCAGGTCAACCTTGTTCATATAGGAGTTTTCACGGTAATAGACCTGTCCGTCCACGTTGGTGTAACTGAAATTCTTCACGTTTGGGTCTGCCGGAAGTGGTTCTGCGTTCTGGTCAAGTTCATCGTCCGTGATTTCCGGCTCAGTGATTTCCGCATGGATGTTCTCAACGGCTGCTTTCAACTGTTGTGCAAGGTCTGCGCCCTCGATGGGCTTGACCGTGGTTTCCTGTTTGCCGTACTGTGTACTTTCAGTCGTGATCTCACCCAGCACCATTTCAGGATGCTGCGCAAAATACTGGTTGATGGGGTATCCCTCCGGCGTTGTGCCAAGGTCTACCCACTCTGCCCGCTCCACTGCCGCCCGGTCACGCTTTTGCAGGAATAAAATGTCAGCTACAACACTTGTGTTCGCATTGCGCTGGAACGCATTGTTTGGCAGGCGAATTGCACCGACCAGATCGGCACGGTTGGCAAGATACTCTCGGACAGAGGAATCCTTTTTATCCATCGTACCGCTGGAAGTGACTACCGCCACCACGCCGCCCGGACGAACAAGGTCAAGACTTTTTGCAATAAAGTAATCATGGATGAGGAAGTTGTGGCGGTCATACCGCTTATCCGGCACTTTGTAATTGCCGAACGGCACATTACCCACCACACAATCAAAGAAACTGTCCGGGAACTGCATTGTTTCAAAGCCCTGCACTGCAATTTTGTTCTTCTGATAAAGCTGCTGTGCAATGCGTCCTGATACGTTGTCCAGCTCCACACCATACATCTTGATGTTCTCCATGCTTTCAGGCACAAGACCCATGAAGTTACCGACACCGCAGGACGGTTCCAGTACATTGCCTTTGCTCAGACCCATGTTGGAAAGGGCTTCATACATTGCCTTGATAACCGTAGGCGAAGTGTAGAAAGCATTCAGCGTAGATGCCCGCGCTTCGCTGTACTCATCTGCCGGGAGCAGAGATTTCAGTTCCGCATACTCCTTTGCCCAGTCCGCATTCTTCTCGTCGAACGCCTGCGGAATGCCGCCCCAGCCGACATACCGGGAGAGAACTTCCTGTTCTTCTGCGGTTGCCTGCTGCTGTTCTGCATCCAGCGTTTGCAGCAGCCGGATGGCTTCGATGTTTGCTTTGAATTTTGTCTTGGCTCCTCCTGCGCCGAGATCATCGTCCGTAATACGGAAGTTCATAGGCTCCTGTTTGG
>ERZ824600.2561-NODE-2561-length-19031-cov-3.359876_pt1 | contig 19031 bp, 15 predicted proteins | sample MGYA00519933_ERZ824600 | MGnify/ENA primary metagenome ERZ824600 (study PRJEB31778, sample SAMEA3449178) | human gut metagenome | biome: human gut; feature: human-associated habitat; material: faeces | place: United Kingdom | collected 2010/2012 ... | reverse complement strand
GAAAAGAAAAATATTTATTTTAAATATGTAAGTTATGAAATCAAAAGAAATAAGTTTGTAGAAATTGCGCATAATCATGGAAATCATAAAGAAAATAATGAATTCTATATTATTTCTCCTTATAAACTAATTCAAAGAGATTCTAAATACTATGTATTAGGTTATTTTAACCAACGACCTGATAAACTTTCTATTTATCGTCTTGATCGTATGCGTCTTGTAAGAAATCATAAAAGCCCTTTTGAAGAAGGGGAACAATTTGATTTAGAACAAGAAGTTGATCATATAAATATGTATGTTTCAGGACAAAAGGATACACTTGAAATTAGTTTTGATGAAGTGGTTTTAAGAGAAGTCATTGATCAATTTGGACAAGATCATCCTGTTAAAAAAGACTTTGAAAATCGCTATCATCTTACTATAGAAGATGTTCTTATTTCTGATGGATTGATAGGATGGCTCATGATGTTACAAGATCATGTAAAAGTTATTAAACCTTATTCTTTACAAGAGAAAATGAAAAAAAGAATTGAAAAAATGTTTATACAATATAAGTAGAGCTATCATTTAGATAGCTCTTTTGTCTTTTTCCAATCAATATCTTTGATTTGTTTAATGATAGATTTAAATAAATTTCTTTTGTCTTTTGGATAAATCGCATAATAACTGACATGTGCTTCATTATCGGTAATTGGAATTAAAATACGATTATCTTCTGCTTCTTCTATTTGAATTGTAATATCACTTCTAAAATTAGGTAAAGCGGACATCTTGGTAAGTTCATTAAAAACAGAAGGATCGTCTTGAAATAAAAGATGTGATTCAGGAATCATTCGTTGACAAACTTCATTCCAAAAACCAATGCGTGAAAGAAGTAAAACACTTTGACCGTTTAAATCAGAAAAAGATATTTCTTTAAAAGGTGCTAAAGGATGTGCCGGAGGCACAGACAAATAAAGAGATTCATTTAAAAATTCTTGTGAAATATATTTTTTATCTTGTAATTTGTTCAAATGAACTTGAACAGTAGCTGGTGAAGCAATATTTTTAATTTTACAAATTTCCCGAACTGTTGGAGGATATCCACGAGATGCAATAAATTTTTTAATACATTCAAGTATTTCTGCTTGTTTTTCTGTTAATTTTTCCATATAAAATGCCTTTCTATGCATATTATAACATAATAATAAATTTCAAACAATGTTTACACTTAAAAACTGTAAAATATGTAAAATATATCTTTTTTTATTTAAAAATATTTGATAAAATGTAATAGAGGTAATAGTTATGGATAAAGAGATAATCGCAAATATTAAAAGTTTAGCAATAGATATGATAGCTGAAGCAGGAAGTGGATATCCTGGTATTTCTTTAGGATCAGCTCCTATTTTATATACATTATATAGCAAACACTTAAATATAAGTACAAGTGATTCTAAATGGTTAAATAGAGATCGTTTTGTAATGTCTGCAGGATGTGGATCAGCATTACTATATGCAATATTATTTTATACCGGCTATGATTTATTAATAGATGATTTAAAAAAATACCGCAAACTAAATTCAAGAACACCTGGATTTCCTGAATATAAAAAAACAGATGGTGTTGATGCTAGTACGGGAATAGCAGGAAGTGGTTTTGCGACAGCTGTAGGTATGGCCCTTGCTGAAAAAATGCTTGAAACAAAATATATTATACCATCATCAACAAGAATAGAAAGAGATAGAAGTTTAATAAACTATAAAGTATATGCTCTTTGTACAGAAACAGATATGATGGAAGGTATAACAAATGAAGCAGCTAGTTTAGCAGGTAATTTAAATTTAGACAACTTAATTATATTATATGATTCAAATAATATAACAATAGATGGTGATACATCAATAACATTTACAGAAAAAGTATTAGATAAATTTAAAGCATTAGGATGGCATACTGATTCAGTAAAAAATGGTAATGATATATCATTAATTGATAAAGCAATCGACAAAGCTAAAACAGCAGGAATGCCAGCCATAATTGAAATTAAAACTGTTTTAGGTGATGGATCATTACTAGCAGGATCAAATGAAATATATAATAAACCACTGGAAATAAAAGACATTGAACAATTAAAACAAAAATTAGAATTACCATTAGAAAAATTTTATGTAAATGATGAAGCTGTTAAAGATTTCCGTAAACGTGTATTAGATAGAAGTAGCTATAAATATGAAGAATGGTCCCATAATTATAAGTTATATGTTGATGAAGTATTAAAAGGTGATCGAAGAAAAATAGATTATTTATTTAAAAATGAAGTAAATATTGATTTATTAAGATTATATTGGGATTTAGATATAAATAGCAAACATGAACTTAGAATAAGTAATCAAATGGTAATTGATAAAATATCATCTGTATTACCAAATTTTGTAGGTGGAAGTGCTGATTTAGCAAGTGAAACTTATGCTAAAATAAGTAAAAGTATTACTGTTACAGATGGAAGATATAATGGTAAAAATATTAGCTTTGGCAATAGAGAAAGTGCAATGGGTGCTATACTAAATGGATTGGCACTTAGTGGCTTTAGACCATTTGGATCAACATATCTTGCATTAAGTGATTATGTAAAACCACAAATAAGACAATCAGCTTTAATGAATTTACCAGTAACATATATATTTACACATGATACATTAACAGCAAATGGTGAAGGACCACTATATCAACCTGTTGAACAATTAGCAACCTTAAGATCAATACCAAATCTAAATGTTTTTAGACCTGCTGATGTAAAAGAATTAATAGGATGTTGGAATATTATATTAAATTCTAATGATAATCCAAGTGCTTTAATAGTAAGTAAAAATCCAACAGCCATAATACCATCATCTGATGCTGGTATGTGTGGAAGAGGAGCATATATTGTAAGAAAAGAAGAAAAATTACATGGTATTATAATAGCAACAGGAGCAGACGTTAATATGGCATTAGTATTAGCGAATGATTTATATAATAAATATAAACTTGATTTAAGAGTTGTAAGTATGCCATGTATGGAATTATATAATATGCAATCAAATGAATATAAAAATTTATTAATACCCAAAGGATATAGAATATTTGTGTTGGAATCAGGATCAAGCTTTGGCTGGGAAAAATTTGTATATGATCCAAGTTATTTATTAACAGTAAATGAATATGGCACAAGTGCATCTAAAGGCGATATTGAAAAATATGTTAAAAATGATTTCCCAACATTAAGAGAGAAAATTTTAGATAAATTTACGAAAAAATGAAATTTTTTTCATTTTTTTTATTGAAAAAAAGGTTTTTTAAAATTTTTGTTGTATAGTATATATAGAGGGAGTTTGATTTATTATGTTTTCAAATACTGAATTACAAGAAATAAGAAATAGCGTTGATATAGTAGATGTTGTTTCTTCATACTTGAATTTAACTGCACATGGCAAAAATTATTTTGGTGTTTGTCCATTTCATGATGATCATTCACCTAGTATGTGTGTATCAAAAGAAAAACAAATATATACATGTTTTGTATGTGGGGCAACGGGAAATGTTTTTCAATTTATAAAAGAATATGAAAATATAAGTTTTACGGAAGCTGTAAAAAAAGTTGCACTAATTGGTGGAATTGAAGTAAAAATAGATGAAATGAAGCCATTAAAAAAAGAGAGTAATTTATATGATATATATAATTTAACCAATAAAATATATCAGTTAAATTTAAATACAACTATGGGTATAAGTGCTAAAGAATACTTAAAAAAAAGAGGTATAGATGATACTATAATAAAAGAATTCGGTATTGGATTATCATTAATAAAAGGAAATATATATGAAGCTTTAATTAAAAAAGGTTTTGACAATAAAGATATAATTAAAAGTGGATTAGCAAATGAAAATGGATATGATCTATATAGAAATAGAATAATGTTTCCTTTATGGGATTTAAATGGAAAAGTAGTTGGATTTAGTGGAAGAATTTATAATGGTGAAAATGCACCTAAATATATAAATAGTAAAGAAACAGAAATATTTAAAAAAGGTGAACTATTATATAATTATCACAGAGCAAGAAATGAGTGCCGAAGAAAAAATGAAGTAATTATTATGGAAGGATTTATGGATGTTATAAGTGCTTATACACATGGTATTACAAATGTTGTTGCAGCTATGGGAACAGCTATAACAAGTTCTAATGCTCATTTGATAAGTAGAATGGCTAAAAATATTATTTTGTGCTTTGATGGTGATGATGCAGGAATAATGGCGGCTAATGCCTGTACAAATGAATTATTAAAACTAAATGTATTTCCAAATATTGTTGTACTTGATAAAACAAAAGGAAAAGATCCTGATGAATATATAAAAAATAATGGAGTAGAAGCTTTTAAAGAAAAATTAAGTCATCCTTTGAGTGTTATGGAATTTAAAGAATTTTATAATAAAAAAGGAGTTGATTTAGGTGATACTACTTCTAAAGCAGAATATGTAAAAAAAATGATTTTAGAAATAGATAATATAAAAGATTCTATATTAAGAGAAGTAAGCATTAATAAATTAGCTGAAGAAACTAATTTAGGAATAGATTTTATTAAATCTCAATTAAAAAATGAAATTAAAGAAGAAAAGAAAATAGAATTTAAAAATGGGGATTTTTTCATAATTGAATATGATTCATTCCCTATGGCTGAATATTTTGAGAAAATTGATTTGATGATAAAAAAGTATTCTCCGATAATTAATGCAATTGCCGATTATAGAGATAATAGATTTGCACATATTGGGGAATTAAAAAACAAAGAGTCAACTTTTTATTTATCTTATGTCAATATTAAAAGAATATTCAATATGCTTAAACTCATTTACGATGGTTTGTTAATTTCTATAGCTCCAGATAAATTTTATAATATTTATGTTGATCAAAATATCCATTTTGCTCATCTTGATCAAATTGTTAAAGAATATAAAAAAGTTCATCGTAATCCAAGCAACTAAATATTTTGTTTTGTCGATATCATTTTTAAAAGAGTAAGTTTGAATCTAATTGAATAAAGAAGCAATTACTTAGTAAAGCCTATAATCAGTCTTTAAATAATTATAAAAGTGTTATATGATTATTTAGAGGTGAGGTTTCATGAATTGGCCAAAAATAATACAATTAATTCGAAAAAATTTATTTATAACACAATCTGAATTAGCTCAAATGATTGATGTTTCTTTTGCGTCTATCAATAGATGGGAAAGAGGACATCATGAACCTACCATGAAAGCAAAAAGAAAATTAGCACAGATTTGTAAAGAAAATCATATTAATATGGAGGTAGAGTAATTATGCATCCTTTTGTTAAATGGGCGGGAGGAAAAAAGCAATTACTTGAAGTAATTCAATCCTATATGCCGCAACAATTTAATCGTTATTTTGAGCCCTTTGTTGGTGGAGGAGCGTTATTGTTTAAAATTGAACCTTCTGATTTTGTAATTAACGATTTTAATTCAGAATTAATACAATGTTATAGATGCTTTACAAATCAGGATGATTTTGTAAAGATGATAGAAAAATTAAATTTTTATCAAGACAATCATTCGGAGGAACAATTTCTTCTTGTTCGTGCTATGGACATGGAAGATGATTATCTACAATTACCTTCTTATGAAAGAGCAGCAAGAATGATTTATTTAAATAAATCATGCTTTAATGGTCTTTATAGAGTAAATAGTAAAGGTTTTTTTAATGTTCCTTCTGCAAAAAAGAAAAAAGTAATTTGTTATGATAATGAGAATTTGCTTGAAATTGTGAGCTTTTTTCATCGTTCAAAGTTTCAAATTTTAAATGGAGACTTTGAAGAAGCTATAAAAGAAGTAAAAGAAGGAGATTTCGTATACTTTGATCCGCCCTATGACATATGGGAGAATAAAAAATCTTTTACTTCCTATGCTAAAAATCCATTTGGAAAAGAAGAGCAAAAGCGATTAGCACGTGTCTTTAAGATGCTTTCGGATAGAGGGGCATATGTAATGCTAAGCAATCATAATACAGAATTTATAAGAGATTTATATAAAGAGTTTAATATCCATGTTGTTCCAGCTAAAAGAATTATTAATTCAAAAGCTGATGAAAGAGGAGAAGTTGAGGAGGTAATTATTACAAATTATGGGTATTAAGCGTTATTTTGATGAAGAAGGATTTACTTTATATTTAGGAGATTGTAATCGAATATTAAAATCATTAGATGACAATAGTGTTGACATGATCTTTGCTGATCCTCCTTATTTCCTATCAAGTGGTGGTGTTTCTTGTCATTCAGGGAAACAAGTGTCAGTTAATAAAGGTGATTGGGATGAGACTATGTCTCCTGAAGATATTTTGAAATTTAATAGAAGATGGTTGAAAAACTGTAGAAGAGTATTAAAAGAAAATGGCACGATATGGATAAGTGGAACATTACACAACATTTATTCCATAGGAGTGGCACTAACTTTAGAAGGTTATTCTATAATTAATAATATTACATGGCAAAAACCTAATCCTTCTCCTAACTTGGCTTGTAGATGCTTTACACATTCTACAGAAACAATTTTGTGGGCGAGAAAAATCGATAAAAAAGGAAAAAAAGGAAAACACTATTTTAATTATTCATTAATGAAAGAACTTAATAATGGAAAGCAGATGAAAGATGTGTGGCTTTTAAATCTTCCTAAAAAAAAAGAAAAAGCATATGGAAAACATCCTACCCAAAAACCTTTATCATTATTAGAAAGAATTGTTTTAGCGTCTACTAAAGAAGGAGATATAGTATTAGATCCTTTTAATGGAAGTGGCACTACAGGTATAGCGTGTAGGTTGCTTAATAGGAAATATATAGGAATAGATACTTCTGCTGCGTATTTAAATGTAACGGTAGAAAGATATTTTGATGTAAAAGGAGAAACAAACGAATGAAAAGAAATTTTGAAGCTTGGTTGTTAACAATGAAAGACAGTATTGCGACATGGAATTATTACACCGATTTTGCAAAAGTATATGAAAATGTTGCAAAATTAAAAATTGAATTGAATATTTTAAATTCATTAATTGGATCAAGGACGATTGAAGAAGATTTCAAACAAATCATTGAAAAATATCCAGAAGTTATTAAAGCTATCCCTATTCTTTTAGCAAAAAGAGAACGAGAGATAAAAGTTATAGATTCACAGGATAGTTATGTTTTTAACTTTATTAAAATGAACTATACAGTGGAACAATATGCGTTATTCATGAAAAATACAGGTCTTTTTGATTTATTGCAAAATCATATTATCAATAATTTGATTGACTATGTTTTAGGTGTTGAAGTAGGAATGGACACAAATGGAAGAAAGAATAGAACGGGCGACGCAATGGAGGATTTAGTTGAATCTTATCTTATCAAAGCAGGATTAGAAAAAGGTAAAACTTATTTTAAAGAGCTCTACAAATCCGAAGTGGAAAAAATGTTTGGCTTAGATTTATCTGAGATTAGTAATGACGATAAAACAGAAAAGAGATTTGATTTTGTTTTTGTAAGTCCTTTGGGAGAAGTATATGCATGTGAATGCAACTTTTATAGTGGTGGCGGTTCTAAACTTAATGAAACAGCAAGAAGCTATAAGACGTTAGCTATTGAATCAAAAGGAATTGATAGATTTAATTTTGTATGGTTTACAGATGGCGTTGGATGGAATAGTGCTAGACATAATTTAGAGGAAACATTTGATGTTTTGGATACTTTATATAATATTCAAGATTTAGAAAATGGAATAATTACAGAATTAGTTGAAGCTAAAAAGTATATAAAAAGTTTTATTAACTAATTAAATCAAAAAGATTTTTAAAAAATTTAATTTTAAAATCTACTATAAACAAGAGATAACTATAGCGGATCTCCATTACTAAACAAATTGTTTAAATTTTATAGGCGGGTACATTTTATGTACTTGCCATTTTTTTATTGCTTTTTTAAGAAAATATTTAATCATATAATTAATAAAGCGCTTTTATGGATAAATTAAATTGACAATTAATTAGAAATATATGGCTCGAAAAATCATGCAAAAGGAGTGGGTAATATGTGCGCGTATGATGAAGACATTATTGAAGACTTTTTAGGAAAATATGATTATTGGTATTCTGATGAAGAAGGATATGGATTAATAGAAAAAGACTTTTTAGAATCTCAAAAATTTTTGAAAAAATTTCTTGAAAAATTTCCATTAGAAAAGGTGAAAAAAATGACATTAAGAGAATATGCTACTGGACGTGGGAATCAAGGCGAGGATAACAACTCTTTTTGTTATTGGGTGGAAACAAAACTTCAAAACTTGGGTGAAATAAGGGGCGGAAGACTTAGTGAACATCAACGATTTGGTATTTACTATGATGCTGAAAATGGGGCATACAAATTTAAAAATTCAAATTGGGAAAAAACAAAATTTGGAAATTCTGTTGAAGAAGTTTATAAAAGCATCCTTGATTCAATAGTTGACTTATTAGAAGCAGCACAAAAATACGATTACGAAAAAATAGAAGAGAACATACTAAATCCTTTATTTAAAAACAAATTAACATTTTTATATGATTCCGAAAATTGGATTCCTATTTATGGTGAGTCAGATTTAAATTATATCTTAAAAAAACTTAAAATTCCTTTTGATGAAAAAGAAGGTCGTGTTTATAAAAGAAAAAAATTGTTTGAATTTTACAAAGCTTTGAATAGACAAGATATTTCGACAACATTGTTTATGTGGTTTATTTATAGTTCAGCTGGTCCTGCTGGATCTAAACATCGTAAAAAAAATAAAAAAGGTGATTCTCTTAGCGAAGATTTTCAAATAGTTAATGAAACAGAACCTTTTAATTCGGAGGAATATTTGGTTGTTGAAAAAGTTTCGACCAAAAAAGGAAAAGCGAAAGGAGATCCAAGTCCTGAAGAAACAAAAGAAATAGGAAGAGCAGGGGAAAAAATTGTTGAAGCATATTTAGAAAGTCATAGGCAAGAACTTAAAATAGAAGGAGATATTGAAAAACCTTGTGAAGACAATGATGGCGCTCATTATGATTTTGCTTATACTGATGAAGAAGGAAAGAAAATTTATATTGAAGTTAAGGCGACAAAAAGAAATAGCAATAATAAACTTACTTTTGAGATGAGCTGCTTTGAATATGAATTTATGTCAAAACATAAAGATTGTTATTATATTTATTATGTTAATGATGCTTTGAATAAAGCCCGCAAAGGAATAATTAAAGTTATTCAAGCTTGTGATGTAGAAAAAATGGTACGGCCATCAAAATATAAAATGTATGTTAAAAAGAATAGCTTAAAGATGTAAAATCGACTATATTTATGTTCTACATATATAAATTTAGAATTTGATAGTATTGTCGAAGAGTGGCTTAGGGGACATAAAGAAGGAAATCCATGACAGTAAAATATATTGAACTATTTTTAGTACATTAAAACGGATTAAAATATAAAAAAGGAGAAATATACCCATGAAAAAAATAGCACTTTTAGCGTGTTCAAAATCTAAGAAAGGAAAAGATCAACCAGAAGAATTATTTCGTGCAGAAGATATCTATACTGGAAATTCTTTTAGAAAGTCATTAGATAAAGTAAGAAAAGAAGACTTTGATGATTATTTCATTATTTCCGCTAAACACCATTTACTTAAAAAAGACCAAATGATTTCTTATTATGATAAAACACTTCATAAAATGAGTGCAAAAGAATGCAAAGAATGGGCGGACATTGTTATTCAACAATTAAAAGAGTTATTTAATAATAACTTGGACGATATAGAATTTCATATTTTTGGTGGTAAAAAGTATTATGAGAACTTATACGTTCATTTAAAATGTTGTGTAGTATATGAGTACGAAAATTCTAATTCTATTAATTTAAATCAATATTACTATTATGAATATGGAAAAATTTTGATTCAACCTCAACATCCATTTCCAGCCTCCTATTTAAGAAAAAAGGAAGTTCTTGAACAAATTACTAATAAAAAACCAGGCTATTATAAATGGTGGGCCAAAAAAGAAGACGTTGAAATGCTTTTAAAAAAATTAGATGTAGATGTTAGATTTGAAGATGTTGAGTCTGACATTGAAAAAAAAGAAGGTATGGACTTATATTGCATCTATATTGGTATAGCTGAGAAGGAATCAATAGGAAATAGATTAGATTGGCATGTAAATCAAGAGCACAAACCATCCGCTATTAAAAGTGGATACTTATCTACTTTAAGACAAAGTCTTTCTAGTCTTCTTTCTCAAAATCAAAAGGATGAAGGGGTAACTAATCAATTTATCGATAAGTTATATATTGAATATTTTGAAGTTGCTGGAGAAGATAAGAAAGAACTAAGAGAAATAGAAAAAAAGGAAATGGAAAAGCATCTTTATATCTTAAACATTCATGGTAATCATCATTCTAAAGTAGGAGAAATTAAAAAGAAATTAAGAGAGCTGCGTAAAGCAGGTAAACAAAAAGCATTGCAAAGATAAACCTACAAATTATCCTTGATTTTATGTAAAATGAAATTAAGGATATTTTTATAATAGAGGGGGGAGAAGTAAAATGATTTCGAATAAAAAGAGTTTAATGCTTTTAGTATTAAAAATATTAGAAGAATATACGGATGAAGAACATTATTTAACGCAGCAAGAAATCATTCGTCTAATTGAAGAGCAATATGGCTTAGAATTTGAAAGAAAGAGTATTGCGTCTAGTTTAAATTTATTAGAAGAATTAGGCTACGATATTGAAAAGGGTCCTAAAGGTGGATATGCATTATTATCTAGACTATTTGATCCTACTGAAGCTTCTTATTTAATTGATGCTTTATTTTCCAGTCGTAGCATCAGTGGCTCTCAAGCTAAACATATCGCTGAAACAATTTCTAAAACATTAAGTAAATACCAAAGAAAAGATTATTCTTATATTGTGAAATCAACTGAACTTCATCGTACAAATAACCAACAAGTTCTTTATAATATTTCTATTATCCATGAAGCCATGGAAAAAGGAAAAAGAGTAGGCTTTCAATATATAAGTTATGATAAAGAAGGTAATAAAGTAGCGAGAAAAGATGGCTGGCAGTATATTGTGTCACCGTATTATTTAATCAATAACTTTGGAAGATATTATTTGTTATGTAATTTCCGTGAAAAATATCAAGCATTACAAACCTTTCGCATTGATTATATGATGAATATAGAAATTAAAGAGGACTGGAATATTAAAAAGATGAGTGACTTAAAAAATGGTCCTAAAGATTTCTCCGTAGTTGAATATTTAAATGAACACGTATATCTTTTTTCGGGGAATGTAATTACTGCAACTTTAGAATTAGAGAATGAATCCGCTATTACGAACACCATGGATTGGTTTGGTGAAGATATCAATATCTATACTAAAGATGGTAAAACATTAGTGAAAATAAAATGTGATGAAAATGCTCTCTATTATTGGGTATTACAATACATGAATGAAGTTAAAGTTATCGCTCCTATTTCATTTGTAGAAAAAGTAAAAAAAGGTTTAAAAGAGGCTTTACATAAATACGAAGATGATGAAAAAATCGAGTGTTAGTGCACTTGATTTTTTTATGTCCTAAAAAAGGGATATGGACTTTGTTACACTACTTATAAAGCATAAGGATGTGTAAAAAAAAGATGGAAGAAGAATTTTTAAGTCAAGTATATGGATATGATAATTTAAAATCTTTATTAGCCTTTACTCAAAAATGCTTTTTATTGAATAAAGAAGAAATGAATCAATTAAAGAATTTATTACTATATGGTCCTAAAGGCGATGGAAAAAGTTTTATCGCCCATGAATATGCCAAAAGTTTTCATTTTCCTATCTTTGTGATTCGCGATCAAAAAGATAAAGATATTTTCACTACAATTAAAGAAACATTTAAAAAAGCCAAAAGGTGGAGTGCGGCAGTAATTATTTTTTATGATATCGATCGTTTTGCTCATGACGAAAGTTGGAAAGTGTTAGATTTTTTTCAAAAGAAAGTGAATCGCATTCCAGAGGATAAAAAGATTTTATGCATTTCTACCGCTACTGATAAAATGGCTTTTAACCCCTATCAAAATGTTCTTCAATTTGATTTAAAAATATTAGTAAGTACCTATTCCTTGGTGGATATAAAAGGAAAAAGAAAAATTATTGAAAGGTTATTAGAAAAAGCCGGTTTAAACTTTTCTAAAGATGAAATTTCCGAATTATATTACGAATGGATAGCAACGAACATTTCGGATATAAAAAAGACGATTGATTTTGCCGCTGCTTTTTATTCGGAAAAATGTACGATTGATCAAATGTTGTTCGTTGAAGACTACATGAATAATACGATTTATTCTCTTGATCAAAATAAATATGCGGACTACGTTATACCAAGACATATGGCCATAAACAAAGCGGCGCAGGCTTTGTATATTTATCAATATGCGAAAGCTTATCGTTTTTTAAGAGCCTATCACTTTGAAAAAAGAGAAGATGTGGTAAAAGAATTGGTGGATGGATATCATTTTGTATCTCGTCAAACTTTAGTGGATGAAATTCAATATGATTTAGCGGGTCTTATTGCTGAGAAATTATTAACACCAGGTTTTGATTTTTTTGAACGTCATTATGAAATAGATATGATTTATTACAATTGTTGTCGTTGTATAAATTTGTTTTCTTTAGCATGTGGTTTTCAATATTTTGATGAGAATATTACAAATATTGGTGAATTGATGGAATTTGTACCACAAGATCCTTCAGGAAAAAAAGCTGTGGATTTTTTAAAAGAGAATTATGATTTGATTACCAAACGAATCGAACAAGAAAAAGAGTTAATTATCGCGGTAGCGGATTATCTTTGTGAACATAAAGCAATCACAAGAGATGAACTTATCGCTTTAATCAATAAAAAGAAAGGAGAGAAATAGAATGTCAGATGAAGAAATTTTAATTGCTTATTTTGGAGGTAGACCTACTTGGAGTGGGAATAAACTTCTAAACATAGGTGATTTAAGAGTGGAGTATTCAGGAACAAGACTCTATCGTGTGGGTGGAGCAAGAATTGAATATTCAGGCAACAAACTCTATTCTATCAATGGTGAAAGAGTAGAATGGAGCGGTAACAGAGTCTCTCGAATTGGAAATCGCAGAATGCTGTAAATTTTCATTTTGAAACATGAAAAAAATGCAACTCATTCAAGTAAAAATGGTGAGTTGCATTTTCTTTTTCTTTAAAGTTAAGTGGGAAGTTAAGAGTGTTTTGGTTCTACTTTCATTCTTTCTTTATCTTTAGAAAGTACACCAAATGTGCCTTCTTTTACTTGTTTAGAGAATTTTTTCATGTAATATATTGTAGCGATCAACAAAACAACATCCGATCCTACCCAAGCCGCAGGATTAGAGAAACCAACGCCAATCCAACCTAAGAATTGAGTAAAGAAAATACAAGTTAAAGCCCGCATTGCTAATTCTAATATCCCCGCTACTACGGTAATAGAACTTAAACCTAATCCTTGTAATGAACTACGATATACGTAAATTAACATCACAAAGAAATATAATGAACCTTGAATAATTAAATACGTTTTAGCGTAACCCATAATCGTTTCTTCAATATCACTAGAGAAAATACGAATCATCGGAGCACCAAATAAGATCATAATCGCACCTAAAATCACGCATAAAATGGTACCAAATAGTGTGGAAACTTTAAATCCTTTTTTAATCCGTTCATAATTTCTAGCGCCATAATTTTGTCCACAAAATGTCGCCATGGTCGTACCTAAACTAGAAAGAATTTGTAAAGCAAAACTATCGATTTTATTCGCTGCACTATAGGCAGTTGCGTACCCATCAATTAGATAATCAGGACGTGTAGGATTATAAAGTGCGTCCAGATGATTCACTGCCGCTTGTTGAATCATTAAGCCAATGGCAATAATAGAGAACTGTAAAGCCATGGGTAAAGCAATTCTTAAATGCTCCATAGCAAAATCAAAAGAAAAATGAAAATGTTCCCTTTTTACTCGTAAAATCGGGTATTTTTTCCACATATAAATAAAGGAGATGATTCCGGAAATGAGTTGAGAAATAAATGTAGCGTAACCCGCACCAGAAACACCCATATGGAATACGGAAATAAAAACAATATCTAAAACAATATTAATAATAGAAGAAATTAATAAGAAATATAAAGGAGAACGAGAATCACCAATCGCACGTAATAAAAATGAAATCATGTTATAGAAAATGGTAGCCCCTAGTCCTAAAAAGATGGTAATTAAATAATCGTGGGCATACGGAAATAAAGAATCCGATGTTTGCATCATTTTTAAAAGAGGAGTGGTACAAAGAACCGCTACTAAAGTTAAAAGAATACCAATGATAATACAAAGAATATAAGAAGTAGCGACACTTCTTTTCATTTGTTCTTCGTCCTTTGCTCCATAAAATTGACTCGTTTTAATAGCAAAACCTGAAGTTAAACCAGTAGAAAAACCAATCACTAAAAAAGATAAAGACGAGGTTGCGCCTACTCCAGAGAAAGCTAAACGACCTAAATATTGTCCAACGATAATAGAGTCTACTAAACTATAAAACTGTTGAAAAACATTACCTAACATCACTGGAATAAAAAATAAGAGAATCGGTGTAAATATTTTTCCTTCAGTTAATGAATTCTTTTGCTTCATACGTACTTGCCTCCCTTAGCAAGAAACACTATTATAGATAAAATTTTTAAAGAATCAATTATTTTGATTTGAAAAAATGATGAAAGCGTTTTACTTAAAAATGTAACTTAATTTACAATATGTTATAATGAAAAAGAAAAGGAGGATTTTAACATGGTAATACTAATTATTTTTATTATTACTATCGTTGTTTCTCTTTTTTTCGGTTTAATTATTAAATATAAAGAGAATTCTTTTTATGAACATGAAGATGATAAAGATACAACTAGAAAGACAAGCTCGACAATAGAAAAAATAAAGGGATTTTTTAAAATAAAATTAGATAAAGATTCCTTTTTAAGTGAACAAGAAAAGCAAGGATTAAAAGGTGAAAGAGAAGTGGCTTATTATTTAGAACAAATTGCTTCCCATTTTGGAGGTTATGTTTTCAATTCGTTTATCTTTAAAGATGAAGATGGCTATTCTTCAGAAATTGATCATATTTTAATTACCCAAGGTGGTGTTTTTATTATCGAAACAAAGGCACAAAAAGGAATTATCACAGGAAATATGGAAAATGAAATATGGTATTCAACGAATGAATATGATGATATCAATACCTTTAGAAATCCCATTGATCAAAATGATGGACATATCCGTCATTTAAGAAAAATATTAAAGAAAAATGCTCCTTATATGTTTTCAATCATTATATTTCCTTTTGCCAATATTGATTCTATTTCTTATCCACAAATTCACCATTTAGAAGATGCCATAGAGTTTATTGTAGAAAAGACAGAAGAAGAAAAATATACAAAGGATTTTGTAGAAAAGATGAAGACTCAATTTTTGTATATACAAGAAGTTTATGGAATTAGTAAAGAAGAGCACCTTAAAAATATTAAAGAGCATCATCAAAGTAACCGATAGTGAAATCTTGAAGTTTTTTCTTAATCTTTTTATAATGTAAATGCTAGTTAGTCACTATGCTTTTTCTAAATAAATTTAGAAAATAAGGAAAAAATAAAGAAAAAGGAGGTAAGAAAAGATGAAAAAGTTTTTACGTATCTTAGTGCGTTTCATTACCTTTCTTCCCGCCTTTGCCATTCAAATCTTTTGGTATTATTTAGTTTTTAGCTTATTAAAAGAATGGTCGACCTACTTGAATATCTTTTTATTTATTTATCAAGTCTTTGCCATCATCTATATTTTTAATAAAAGAGAAGAAGCAAATTATAAATTATTATGGATTACTACCATATTAATTTTTCCATTTGCAGGGATTATTTTATATTTCTTAGCGGGTAATAAAAAATCAGCTAGACCCATTCATAATAAAATTAATCGGAATAAAATTTATCCTTTAGATATTCCTTCTTTAGCGTTACAAGAGCATACTTTAGGTGATCAAACGATGACCCTTCTTCATCATTTATCTTCCTATCCGATTACGCCTGTCAGTCATTCTAAGTTTTATCCTTTAGGGGATGATATGTTTCCTGATATGGTAAAAGCGTTAAAAGAAGCAAAGCACTTCATTTTTATTGAATATTTCATTATTGAAAAAGGTGTCTTTTGGAATACGATTGTTGAAATTTTAAAAGAGAAAGTAAAAGAAGGCGTTGTAGTTAAAGTTCTATATGATGATATTGGAAGTATTTCTACTTATTCTATTCATAGCCAATTAGAATTAAAAAGAGCAGGAATTGATTTAGTATCTTTTAACCCCATTATTTATTTAGCATTTAGACTTAATAACCGTGACCATAGAAAAATGATGATTATTGATAATGAAATCGCCTTTTCTGGTGGCGTGAATTTAGCGGATGAATACATCAACCAAAAAACACGTTTTGGCCATTGGAAAGATATTGGTTTCTTTATCAAAGGGGAACCTGTATGGGTTTATACCCATTTATTTTGTTTATTCTGGAATGCTTATTCTAAACATAAAATTGATGAAAGGAAATTATATCGTCCAGCATTAGATACGCAAGAAGCAAAAACCAAATCATTAACCTATTTTGATTCTCCTTATTTTGATGAAGCGATATCGAATCGTTTCTTCGTTAGTGTTCTAGGAAGTGCCAAAGATTATGCGTATTTTTATACACCTTATTTAATCTTAAACGATTCTTTAAAAGAAGCATTCATTCAAGCTTCTCAAAGAGGCGTCGATGTTCGGATTATTATTCCGGGTATTCCTGATAAAAAGATGGTTTATTCATTGACTTTAAAATACGCTGAAACGTTAGCGAAATATGGGGTAAAAGTCTATCGCTATCTCCCGGGATTTGTGCACGCTAAAGGAGCGGTCATTGATGATAAGATTTGCAGCATCGGATCTGTGAACTTAGATTATCGTAGTTTATACCTTCATTTTGAATCCAATACTGTTTTTATGGATAGTGAAATGGTATTTGATGTCAAAGCGGATTTCTTAAAGACACAAGAAAAATGTGAACAAGTGCATTACAAAAAACATAACATCTTTGTAAAACTTTATCGAAGTATTTTAGATATTTTTTCTCCGTTATTTTAAATTTGCTTTTAGAAAAGAAACTTGTTTCTCTTGTCAATTCAGGCGTATTTTTCTATAAGGCAACTTAAATAAAAGAAGGAAAACCAAAGAAACTTTGATATTCCTAAATAAAACGACATTTTTTATTTCGTTAACCGCTATTTGATGATTTCATTTAAAAGAAAAAATAAAAAGCCTTTACTTTTTAGACTCATTAGTGTTTCTTTTCGTTACCCAAATCCTTTTATTGGGTTACTTTAAAAAATTATAGATTTCATAATAAAAATAAAGAAAGAGAAGAGAAGAAAAGAAAACAAGGTTCACTTTTTATGGTTTATCAATCATTAAGCTTTGATTTCTTATTCAAATGAAAATATAGATGAAAACATAAAGAATGCATCTATTCAAGTAATCACGGGAAATATTTTTATCATTCCTATTTCATTTTAAAAAATGAAATTTGTAAAAGTTAAAAATATTTCCATATATAATGATTGCGGTAGTTTTATACGTATTTTTGTTGATTTTTCCTATAAGTGATAAAAAGATGGGCTATAAGAAGAAATTAATTTTATGAAAATTATCTTTTTGATAATTTAATGGATGATGTTTAAAGATGACCAAATCAAATTCTTACTTGTTTGAATGTTCGCTCTGATAAACATTATTAAATAAATAATAAAGTATCATTACGGTTTAATAGTATTTTCCCCATTTTAAAGTGATGTAAAGGATATTGGTTTCCTTCAACGTAAGATTTTTTTACTTCATTTTTTTTATTTTTAATCTACTTTTTCTATTCCTTTATTCTTTTACGATTTCATAAAAAACTACAAAAGAAAAGCAGTGAAGAAAGGAAAAAGAAGTAACAAGGTGTTATCTAGTAAGAACATTTAAAAATAAATTGTATAAAAAGTAATGAAATTATCCAAAATTCCTTCGTACTATATTTTAAATTTTTTTGTTTAATGTTATACTTCAAATGGTCGTCATGTAGTAAAGGAGGTATTTTTCATGTTTCAACTCACACATGTAACCGTAAAATCTGTAAACGCATTCTATAGAGTTCGTTGCAAAGAACAAACGATTGCTCGTCACGCTCATAGAAACGTTGACTTACTTGTTTTAAGTTTGAAAGGCAAAGTAGTCTTACAACAAGGTCGTCGTAAGAGAATTGTCAATCAAACCAATTTAGGACTTATCCCACACGATTCAGTTTCTAAAATTATTGTCGAAGAAGGTAGCGAATGCATTATTGCCGAATTCATGACCGAAGGCTTAACCTTACAACGTCCAGATGTCTTCCAATTAAAAGACCCTGTAAACGTTAGAGAAAGAATGATTGAAGCCGAAAAATCATGGACAAAGCAAGTCATTGGTTATACCCTTCAAGCTTATGAGGCTGTTTATGGTTGTTTAGCCGATTTAGCATGTAGACTTGCTAAAATTCAAGGCAAAGCCAAAAAACTCGATCTCATTCTTCCTTCCATTGAATATATGGAAGAACATTTCACCGATCATCGCATTTCAAATGAAATCATGGCCAAACAATCGGATATCAGCGTGGTCTATTTTAGAAAAATTTTCACTGGTGTTTATCATGAATCACCAATGAAACACGTCCAAAATCTCCGTATGACCAAGGCAAAAGAATTACTTCAAAGTGGTTTAATGAATGTTACTGAAGTGGCTAAAGCAACTGGATTCTCTAGTATCTATAGCTTCTCTAAGACATTTACCGCCCACGTCAGAACCTGTGGGTCGTTGCTGTCAAAGAACGTCTTAAA
>ERZ824600.2547-NODE-2547-length-19086-cov-5.399243_pt1 | contig 19086 bp, 13 predicted proteins | sample MGYA00519933_ERZ824600 | MGnify/ENA primary metagenome ERZ824600 (study PRJEB31778, sample SAMEA3449178) | human gut metagenome | biome: human gut; feature: human-associated habitat; material: faeces | place: United Kingdom | collected 2010/2012 ... | reverse complement strand
GCAAACATCGTTTGCCAAATTTTGCGGCAGCCTGAGCGCGGTTCCTTCTCCCGGTAATAAAAAACTAAAAAATGCAAATTAAACCAAGAAATAGCGAGTATTTTAAACTTTATTTTTCTATCTATAATGTACCTGTTTTCGCGGGGGAGAAACCATCTCAAACGCCGAAGTTTTCTCCCCCGCCTCCTCCACTTCCTTGGCTGGGGCAGCTCATAATAAACTTTAGCAAACTCGAATTATTTATTAAAAAAATTGGATAGAGAAAATTTCACACTTCAGAAAGTAGCCGCAAAATTCAGTGCGAACATCATTGGCTGCTGGTCTATTTGTTTGCGGAAAGTTCGTGCTTAAGGGACGCTTGTAGTTTTGACTTCAAAAAAGTCAAAACATATCAATCAACAAATACGGTTGCACTTAAAACGAACAATATAAAATCTTTTACATATTCATGTTGACAGCCACATAATCATGTGTTAAAATAATATGGTTAATGTGACGACAGATATAAATTCTCCGCCACATTTCAACCTAATAACACTACTACCGCAAAAGCGGAAAGGATGATAAACTCATGTACGATCTTATAATCGTGGGCGCAGGACCGTCCGGTATCTTCACCGCGGTCGAAATGCTCAGAAAGGGAAGCAAGGATAAAATCCTGCTCGTCGAAAAAGGAAAACCCGTTGAAAAAAGAACCTGCCCGAAGGCAAAAGTCGGTCATTGCGTAAACTGTAAACCCTGTTGCGCAATCACTACCGGATTCTCCGGCGCCGGCGCATTTTCCGACGGAAAGCTCAGCCTCTCAAACGAGGTCGGCGGCGACCTTCCGATGCTTATCGGAGACAATTTCTCACAGGAGCTTATTGACTATACCGACGGAATATATCTTGAATTCGGTGCCGATCCCCACGTCGAGGGCGTTATAGATACCGATGAAAAGAAACAGATCCGCAAAAATGCAATCAAAGCCGGACTTAAGCTCGTCGATTGCCCCATAAGACACCTCGGAACCGAAAAGGCACAGAAGCTTTATTACGATATTCAGTGCTGGCTGCTTGATCGCGGCGTCGAAATGCTGTTCGAAACCGAGTGCGAAAATATAATTATCGAGGACAACGTCTGCCGCGGCGTCGTTGTCCGTGAAAAGAACGGCACAACACGCGAAATAACTGCTCCCGAGGTCGTCATCGCAACAGGCAGACGCGGTGCCGATTGGCTTGATAAGCTCTGCGAGGAGCACGGCATTGCCCATAACCCCGGTACGGTCGATATCGGCGTGCGCGTCGAGTGCCGTAACGAAATAATGGAGGTCGTAAACCGCGTGCTGTATGAGGGTAAGCTCATAGGCTACCCCAAACCTTGGAAAAATAAGGTCAGAACCTTCTGCCAGAACCCCGGCGGCTACGTCGCACAGGAAAATTATGACGGCGACCTCGCAGTCGTAAACGGTCATAGCTTCAAGGACCGTAAGAGCGAAAACACAAACCTCGCGATCCTCGTAAGCCATAACTTCACCGAGCCCTTCAATCAGCCGATAGCCTACGCGCAAAAGGTCGGCGAGATGACAAATATGCTCGGAGCCGGTCATATTCTCGTTCAGCGCTACGGAGATATAATCGACGGTAAACGCACATGGGAAAAGGATCTGACGCACAGCAACGTAAAACCGACCCTCAAGGACGCCGTCGCAGGCGACATTACCGCCGCTATGCCGTACAGAGCAATGACAAATATAGTAGAATTCATCAAAATGCTCGATATGGTGGTTCCCGGCTTTGCTTCCGAGGAAACTCTGCTTTACAGTCCCGAGCTTAAATTCTACTCCAATAAAGTCAAAATGGATCAGAACCTCAATACCAATATAAAAGGTCTCCATTGCCTCGGCGACAGCAGCGGATGGACAAGAGGTCTTATGATGGCGAGCGTTATGGGAGTTCTGATGGGCAGAAAACTTATCGAAGCCGAAAAAAACGAGGGCAAGTGACGCTAAAAGACCGCGCAGAATATAATGTGATACGAAGCACAGAGACCTGAAAGCTTATGCCGATTGTTATATTGCACAATTCTTTGCGGTACTTATATCGGCTTTTGTAAAATTGTCCGAATTTGTACAAAAATAACTTTTCCTGTTGCAATTTAAAGGCAATTGTGATACAATTAACAAGTAGGATCCAAAAAGAAGCCCACGACACCGAAAAGCGCTTGGCAAGGATCCGCCTAATAGGCTCGGAATAATTAATAAAATAATATATGAACTATTTATCCAGAAAAGGAAGGTATTCAATTATGGAATTCAAAGAAACAAGACCGTTCGTTTCATGGCAGCTTATGGACGACTTTATGACAGCAGCGTTCGTAAAGATGGGCGTACCGGAAGCAGACGCAAGACTCTGCTCGGACGTTCTTCTTGAAAGCGACCGTCGCGGCATTGAAAGCCACGGTTGCAACCGCTTCAAGCCGATCTACATCGACAGAATCAAAGCAGGTATCCTCAATCCTGTAACAAAGATTGACGTTCTCAAAGAGACTCCCACAACCGCAGTTCTCGACGCAAACGACGGTATGGGTATGGTTGCAAGTAAAAAAGCAATGGATATGTGTATCGAAAAGGCACATAAATATGGCATGGGCATGGTAGCTGTTCGTAATTCCTCCCACTACGGAATCGCAGGCTACTGGGCAAGCCTCGCTGTAAAAGAAAACATGATCGGTATTACCGGTACAAACGCACGTCCTTCGATCGCTCCTACATTCGGCGTTGAAAATATGCTCGGTACCAACCCGCTCACCTTCGGTATGCCTACCGACGAGCCCTTCCCGTTCATGCTCGACTGTGCAACCTCGATAATCCAGAACGGTAAGATCGAATACTATGCACGCATAGGTCACGATACACCCGCAGGACTTGTTATCGCAAGAGACGGTTCCACACTCACCGACAGCGTACAGATCCTTAAGGATATCCGCAGCCAGAAGGCAGCTCTCGCTCCTCTCGGCGGTATTGGCGAGCTTTTCGCAGGCTACAAGGGCTACGGCTACGCAACCGTTGTTGAAATTCTTTCAGCGGCTCTTCAGTCCGGTATCTACCTCAAAGACCTTGAGGGTAAAGACGAGAACGGCAAGATCCGTCCGTACCACATCGGTCACTTCTTCATCGCTATCGATACAGAAGCATTCATGGGCTCCGAAGCTTTCAAAAAGACCGCAGGCAACATTCTCCGCGAGCTTCGTAACTCACAGAAGGCTCCCGGTCAGGATCGTATCTATACCGCAGGTGAAAAGGAATACGACGTTTGGATGTTCCGTAAAGACAAGGGTGTTCCGGTTACCGAAGCAGTTCAGAAGGAATTTATCGGTCTCCGCGACGAGCTCGGACTTACACAGTTCAAGTTCCCCTTCGAGAAATAATCTTTCCCGGAAACAAAGACTTACAGCCGCTCCCGGCATGACAAAAAATGGGGGCGCGTATATAAAACGGCAGCGTGACATTTTTGTCTGCACAGCCGGATAACAAAAACCCGCACAGCGCATTCATGGCGCTGTGCGGGTTTTGTTTTTTGCGTCAGGCCTTACAGACCGATATTTTTCCTGATCTTGAGAATATTCTTTCCGTCTTTGTATTCGTAGGAGACATCGTCCATGCTTTTTTTCACTAAATAGATCCCAAGCCCTCCGATGGCTCTTTTCTCTGCGGACTGCGTGATATCCGGATCGGCTTTGGCAAGCGGGTCAAAGGGTACGCCGTTATCTACAAATGTTATCACCACCGCCAACGGATTATCGGTGACCTCTATCCTTACCGTAGCGGGACCGACTTTCGGATGGTAGGCATAGTTTGCGATATTTCCGAACAGCTCGTCAATGGCAATATCGATCTGAGTCATTGCCTTCATCGGGCAGTCATAGCTCTCAAGCGTTTCATTGATAAAATCCGTTACCGTTTCAATGTTTTTGATCGTTGCATCAACCGTCAGTTCCTTCATCCCGTACCATCCTTTCTTTGTATTCAAGGCACAGCATTGTTATGTCGTCAAACTGAGGTGCCTCATTTACAAATGTATCTATATCCGCCTTGACTGCGGAAATGATCTCCTCGGGCTTTTTGTCCTTTGCGGCGTTGAGCACCTCCGAAAGCCTGCTCATGCCGTACAGCTCATTTTGCGAATCCGTTGCTTCGGTTACACCGTCTGTATATTGGAAGATCTTATCTCCGGGTTCAAGCATTATACTGCCGCACTTATACCGCATTTCCTCCATTCCCGCAAGAACGAAGCCCGGACGTATCTTATAAGCCTCCGCACTTTTTCCTTTTCTGATGATAAACGGCATCTCGTGACCTGCATTTACATATTTGAATTCACCGGTCACAAGGTCAAGAATCCCTTCAAACGCCGTTATAAAGAGCCCCTCGCTGTTGGATTCGCAAAGCATACGGTTGACATTTGTAAAGGTTTCCCCGAGCTCGGTTCCGGACTGAGTGTGATCCTTTATCAGGGTCTTGCCGATGACCATAAACAGGGCGGCGGGAACTCCCTTGCCGGATACGTCCGCTACGACGATGGCGAGATGACTGTCGTCCACCATAAAGAAATCGTAAAAGTCGCCGCCGACCTCCTTTGCGGGATTCATGGTAGCATAAATGTCAAATTCCTTTCTGTCAGGGAAGGCAGGGAAAATGCACGGCAGCATGGATTTCTGAATGTGCGTCGCAACATCAAGCTCGGCTCCGATACGTTCCTTTTCGGCGGTGATCGTCGTAACCTCTCTGATATATGAGCCGATATCGGCTTCCATTTGCTTCAGCGAATCGTAAAGAGTTTCGATCTCGTCTCCGGTTTTGATCTTTAACGGTTCGAACACATATTCCTCCGTTTTTCCGTCTCTCTGATTGCCGATATAGTTGTCCGCGGCATTGCTGAGCTTTGTTATCGGCTTCAGAATCGCCTTGTTTGTCATCAGCAGAATAACTACCAGCATGACTGCGGCGACTATTGCGATTATCACGCCGATCTGTATTAGGAAGGTCTGCCTGTCGCTTATTATTTTATTCATTGAAATATCGACAAGCACCATACATATGACCTTGCCGTCCCCGTCAACAACGGGAGCCGATGCAGAACAAAGCCAGCCGTATTTTTCATAATTCGTAACATATGCCGGAAAGGTATAGTCGCCGTTCAGTACCTTGTCTATATGCTCCTTTTCGACGTTGTCCGTGTCGCCGGGGCGGCAAGCTTCTCCGACGTCGCTTGCGTCCACGATATAAAGATCTCTCATCGTGTCAACATCCGTGTAACCGATATAAAGCGACACTACATTGTTGTCCTCTTTAATCTTTGTCAGGATATCCAGAAGGCTTTTGTATTCCGGCATTTCCTGTATATATGCAAAGCGGGCGTAATACGCTTCCGTTTCGGCTTCGGTGAAGTCGTCAATGCGGGGAACCCCGCCGTTTTCGGCACATATCTCGTGATATACCTTTTTTACCTCCTGCGTCAGCGTTGCCGCATCCTTTGCATTTATCACCGAGGCGGCAGTTTTTGTAATAGAGGTCGCCAGACTTTCATAATGCCTGTTGAAGGATTCGGTGTAGGTCGTGTAGCTGATAATGACAGTACCGACGGACAGCAGGACCGTGAACAGCAGCATTATGACCGCAACCTTGGTCTTAAGTGACGATCTGTGCTTGCGCATACCCTTTTGCATGAAATGAAATACCTCCGTTTATATCTGAACAGTCAGAGAGTTGAAGCCTGTGCACTGCCTGTACAGATATTTCTTTGCTTTTTTCTTGATCAGAATAATACTTACCTCGTCAATGTCGAAATCGGTCTGATGCCCGGCTTTGCCTGCTCCCGACAGCGGATTATATTCCGTGGCGTTGTCAAGCACGTGAAGTGTGAAATCGCCGTCGGGCATGGCAATCAGCGTAATGCGTATCTTTCCGTCCGGCGTGTGTCCCAGCGCGTTTCTGACAATGGATGTGACTATCTCCTCGATAACCAGCATCACGCAGTATTTCTGGCTTGAATTTGCGCCCCAATTGTCGCAGAATTCCTCGCAGCCGTCAAGCAAAGCGGATATCTCCGCATTTTTGCCCGATAAGTTGACGCGGTAAACTCTGCTTTCGTCTAATCGCACCCGCTTTTTCCCGGCAATAACGTAATAAAGCATAAAAAGTGCAAACGCCGCCGCTTCGGATACGGGGAACGCAAACCAGACCGCGGTATCGCCGAGCAGGGAAAAGAGAATGATACATGGCATGGGAACGAGTATGCCCTTGAGCAGAACTCCGACAAAGGCGCTTCGGTCATCCTCCCTTGACTGACAGTATCTGCTCAGAATTATGTTCAGCGCCATGAAGACCGCGCCCGTGCAATAAATTCTTATCGCATATACGGCAGTCGGAAGTATTTCGGACGATATGCCGAATATAAGCGCAATGTCTTTGGCAAAAACAATTATCAAAGCCGCCGTAATACAGCTTATTACGACAGAGAAAACGACGGACAACCGCCTGACCTGACGGCAATCGTCCTCGCTCTGCTCGCCTGCAAAGGTGCTGATAAGAGGTTGGGCTGCTTCTGCGGTTCCTTCGCAGAGATAAATAATAAAAAATGACGCGTTGTAGATAACATCGAAAACAGCCACATGGGCAGCCCCACCGAGGTTCAGCATTATGCGGTTGACTGTCAGCAAAAGTATCAGCTGAAACAGATTCTGCACCGATGTGGAAAATCCGATGCGGAAGCAGGAGAAGGTCTGCCGAAGATCAAGCCCCGCACGCGAAATTCTGAGAACATTTCTTTTCTTCCCGAGAATTGCCGGAAGATAGCAAATGATAGCGACCGCCGATCCGATGACAGTCGAAGCCGCCGCGCCTGCCGTGCCGAGGTCAAAGACAAGCACGAGAATAATATTCAGACTGAAGTCGGTTATATTTCCGATGATAAAGCCGCGGGCGGCGATGACCTCATTGTTGTCGTTGCGCAGAAAATTCAGAAAAATTACATTCAGAATCATAAGCGGGGCTCCGCCGGAAATGATCCTCATGTATATCTGACAGGAGCTGTACAGCTGCGTCCCTTTTTCTCCGGCACCGAGTATGAAAAGTATCTGCGGCGCCAGAAGATTTACCGTCACCGCAAACAGCAGCCCTGTCGAAATTGCCGTTTTCCATATGCGGTTGAAGCAGCGTACCGCTTCATCTTCGTTGCCTTCGCCGAGCAAGCAGGAAAATCTGACTCCTCCGCCGATCCCGAATGCGTCCGTGATTACGTTCATCAGCATATATATCGGAAGACATAAGCTGATCGCGGCAAGCCCTGTTTCTCCCATTCTTTGCCCGACGACCAGCGCATCTGCCATATCCGACAGTGCAAAGCCGACCGAGGAGATCAAAGACGGAATCAACATTTTATAAAACATCTTCGATACAAAATAATCTTTTTTCATGTTTTTACACTTTTTATACCTTCACACCTGCGACGCTACCCAGATCAGATTTTTGCTTTCGGGACGAAGCTCTTGCTTGATAAGACGTATCCCCGGGATCCCGAGGTCCTCCTCCAGATTGCAATATGTATATCTGTCCGCATACTGCCGGACATACTCGCGGATGGCGTAATAAACAAAGCCTCTTGGAGCGTCCCCACGGCATTTGCCTACCAAAGCGTCCAGGGTGTTTTCGTCTATCGAAAAGCCCGCAAAAACGGATACCGGCTGCCCGTCCTTATAAACAATGACCCCTTCGATACCGAGCTGTTTCCGCTCTGCGAGCGCTTTGTCGGAAACTCCGCCGTCTACAAGATTGTTGTTTCCTATGTTGTGGGGCAGCCTTTCCCATTCGGATACAACCGCGAGCGCGTCACCGATGTTGTCGTCGGAGATGGGCAGGGTCTTCAGAGCGTTTTCGCGTTCTATTCTGTTGATCTTGTGGCGAACGCCGGTGTATTTGCCGCCCCTGAGCCCGATAAGCTCCGAAATGCTGCAAATATACTCGTCCGATTCTTCCTCGCGCTCAAGCTTCCATTGAGAGGGAAAGCTTTCCGCAAGCCATTTTGCGTCGTCCTCACCGATATAGCAAAGAGAAAAGTTCTTGCTTTTCATGCCGTCTTTGATAAAGCATTCGACCGCCTCTCTGCTCCCGCAGGGAAAAAACCAGGTGTTTTCCCCGCGCTCTCCGCATTTTACGGCAAAAAAATCGTCGGTTATGAAGGCGGAGAGCTTCATCTGATGCTGCCAGAGATACAGTGAATTGAAGGTGTTTGCGGACAGCTTGTTTTTGCAGCTCTCCCTGATTTTTTCAAATTGAGCCTTTTGCGATATATCGATCCGTGTCGTCCTTTGGGCTGTCATGTCAGTTGCCTCCGATCTTAAAAGTCCAACGTGTTTATTTTTCCGAGAAGCACGGACAAATGCTTTTTGCAGTTTTCGATTATCATTTTTCCCTTGGGATCATCAAAGCCTATGCGCCTGATGGTGCGGCGCATAAGTCGGGTATATCCCACTACCATCGCTTTTTCCGCAACCTCGTTTATGCGCTCCTCGTCCTCAGTCTCAAGATAAAGGGAGAGTGATTTGTGCCATATGTATTTCGTGGTTTCGTAAGGAAGCTTCATGAATTTTTCGGTGACCGTGTGGTCAAGCTCGCCGAAGCCGACAAAGCCCAAAAACATAGACGCGAGCTCAAACACGGGATGACCGTAGGAAAGGGTGTCCATATCTATCAGAAGAACCTCACCGTTCTGCATCTCAACATTGTTTGTGTGGTAATCGCCGTGAATCATGGTGTGGCGCTCGGGAACGGCGCGGATAAGGGAAAGCAGCTTTTCGCTCTGCTCAGCAGGCAGGTAGTCCGTCAGGAATTCAGCCCAACCGATTGCAACCGACTTCATATCCTCCATGTCCTCAGGATTTACCTCGGTAGAATGAATACGCTTCAGAAGCCCGACAAATTCGGCAATGTATTTGTCCTTGTTTTCGGGCTCCGCGGCAATCAGCTTTGAAAATGATTTTGCATTCAGCAGTTCAAAGACCGAGCCGTATGAATCGCCTACCTTGACAACGTCAAAGGGAATGGCGGTGGGAATGCCCAAAATAAGCGCCGTGCGCGCAAGCCTGCGCTCGCGCTTGATCTCGTTTAAAGCGTTTGAATTGCGGTAGACCTTGACGACGATCTCCGGATCATAGCGGTAAACGATACCGTTTGAGCCCTCGCCCAAAACCTCACAGCTCTCGACCGACAGCTTGCGGTAGCCCTTTTGTATATCGAGCATTTCGGTAAAGCCCGTCATTTCAAAGACATCGTAAACCTCGGGCGAAACGCCTACTATCTCGATATCCTTGTAAGCCTTCCGCAGCTTCAGAATAACGCGAAGCCCCGCGCTCGAAATAAATTCGAGATTTTCCGCGTCGATAATAATTTTCTCCGTGCCGTCACCTATTCCCTCAAAGATCTGCTTTTCCGCAAGCTGAGCGTTGGTCGAATCGATTCGACCGTCAAGAATTATGCGGGATATTGACTTGTCATTGTTTACAGTTACCATTATCTGCCCCTCCGAATATTTTATCAATTAAATAGCTGTACTCATTATATGCGACCGTGTCGGAAAACACCTCAAGCGCTTCGCGAATGCTCGTGTAGTACCATTTGTGCTCCGCCGGATTTTTTTGATTGAAATTTTTCCAAAGATCGTTTCCATAGATCTTAAAGGAACGGTAAAGCGAGCGGATATTGGAGAGCTTATCTCCCAGATACAGCGCCTTGATCCCGAGATCCTCGGTCTTTCTTAGAACCGCAATGGATTCCTCCTTGCGTATCCGCCAGCTGTCGGACGGGTCCTGCTTTACACGCTTGTTTTCGGTTTCGGACAATACAAGCTCTGCCACCCTGTCTCCGAAGCGCTCGATTATTTCGCCGATTCCGACGCCCGCGTCCTCAACAGTGTCGTGAAGCACCGCCGCTATGACCGCCTCTTTCTCATCGGTCAGGGTCTGCGTGATGGTTGCCGCCTCCAGCGAATGAAGGATCGCGGGATGTCTGTCGACCTTTCGCTCCATTCCGTCAAATGCCGCCGTAGCAAAGCAGATAGCCTCTGATAATTTATCCAAATTCTCACTCCCCGTTAAAAAATGCTGCATAACCTTTGTCTGTCTCCATGGCTTTATAAAATATATACGAATATATATAAATATAGTATAACAGATATTTCAGGTTTTTTCAACCTGTTTCACGAAAATTCGTCGGATAAGCGGGTAAAATCGAAATGCAAGCCTCTCCCTTGCCGGCATAGATTCAGCGGGACCCCCTCGACCTTGCGGCGCGGGACGCGATGATGAACTTTCGCAGTCGGAAGCAGAGTGGTAAGCAATTCAAAAGGCATCAAGATGGAATTTATATGTTGAGAATTGTACCGTAAGCTGTATCGACGGAGATATTTTTGTGACAGACAAGTAATTATTCATTCGGAAAATTTTCATCATAAAAGGCGGTGTTAAAAAACTCGTTTTGAGTTTTTTAACACCGCCTTGTTATCTTATCGGGTCTGCAAGCTGTATATAAGCTCACAGCTCAAGCTTTCTGTACCGCGTGCTCATGTCCGAAAGCATTGCACCCTCGCGCGAGTGGCAGGTAAAGAGAATGCACTGTCCGCCGCCGTCGCAGTAGCTTGTCAGTACGGCAAGCATTGATCTTGCGCGGATATCGTCAAACTGCGAAAGCCCCTCGTCGATGGTCACGCACGGCTTGTTCTCGCCGAAAAGCATATCTATCATGGCAAATCTGAGCGACAGGTACGCCGCGTCGCGCGTTCCGCAGCTCAATACCGAAATGTCGCGCGTCATGTCGGTCGTTACCGAAAGCTTTGCGGAGCCGTCAACCGACAGTCCGCTGTATTTTCCGGAGGTCAGCTCTGCCATTCTGCGTGACGCACCCGAGCAGAGCTTTGGCGTTACGCTGTTGCGCAGATTGTTGCCTGCAACGTCTATCGTATCGTAGGCGAGAAGTATCGCCTCAAGCGAGGTCCTGAGCGATGAAAGCTTTGCTTCCTTTTCTTCAAGCTCCTCGGCTATCGCAAACGGATCCTCCGACGAAGCCTCAAGCTCTATAAGGCGTCTTTCCGCCTCGGCTCGCGAGGCATCACAGCCGATTATCTGCTGGGAGATATAATCGCGGCGCAGCTTGATGGCGACCTCGGTCTCGCCGCCGAAGCTTTCGATGACCTCGGGCGTAACGCGTCCGCGAAGCAGCTTTTCGTCATAGCCGCGAAGCGACTCGGCAATGCGCGCCGCGTCCTTCTGATTGATCTCAAGCTGAGAAGCGAGCCTGTCGCGCTTGCCGCAGAATTCAAGTATCTTCTGCGCGTTTAGATCGAGAAGATTCATTATCTCCTCGTAGTTTTCGATGGCAGGCGACGGAGCGTCGCAGAATATCGAGAGCATATCGACAGCGTCCCCGAGCTGTTCCTCGGCTTCGCGGCATTTGTCGTTCATGAACGAGCGCGCGACGTCGATAGCACGTCCTCTGGCTTCAAGACGACTGCTCTCCGCCATACATTCCGATATATATGCCTTAAGCGTGTATATGTCGGGATTCTTGATTTTGCTTTTGCCTTTTTTCGAGCCGCCCGGAGCGAATCGGTAGCCGATACCGAGAAGATACGACGCGGCGTGCTTTTTGGCTTTGCCCGCAAGACAGAAAAATATTATTCCGAGCGCAGTCAGAAGCGCTCCGCCGCCGGCGACCGCAAACAGTATCGGCGTAAGCATGGCTCCGAGAACCACGCCTGCGGTGGCAGAAAGCACACCGAGTATGGCAAGTATCATGCCGAGAACGGTAAAGGTTTTTTGCTTTCGTATATGAGAGCCGAAGACGGCACATATTCTGTCCTTGCCGCCCGCCGTGGCAATCTTTTCATATGCGGCGCATTTGTCCTCGTCGGGAAGCGGAGCCTCCTTTGCACTGACGTAGGCAAGCCGCGCTTTTTCGTATATCATTTCATAAGAGGGAAGTCTGCTCTCAAAGCCGGCAAGCGCCGCATAATAATCGCGGTCGGGAATATATCCGCCGTTTGAGATATCCTCCTCAAGCGCACTTATTTCAAGCTTCAGCGCGGCGGTCTTTTCTTTGAGCCGGTTGAACTCATCGAATTTACGCACGGTCTGATATTCGTCAAAGGCTCTGACCTTCGCGTCGGCGTCGTTCAGATCCTTCCGCAGCTTTTCGACCAGCTTCCGCTTGGTCTCCGCAGACTCGCGCCGCACCCGAAGCTCGGAATTTGCCCGCTTTGCCTTTTCAAGCCGCACGCGGAGCGCGTCGACCTCGTTTTGAAGCTCGTAGATTCTTCCGCCGTCGCCGCGTTGAAGCAGCAGTGAGCGTCTGACGTCAAGCAGCTTTTTCTTGGCGCGGTCAAGATTGATGTTTCTGTCCGCACTTATGAGCATATTCTGTATCGCATCATTGACGCCCTTGCCGTCGACCTCCGCCAGCTCTCTCTGTCGCACGCAGCAGGTGCTTTCGTATATCGGCGCGGCGATCCCGAGGAATATCTCGCCCGGCTCGCGCCCTTTGAACATCTTTTCGCCCGTCGTGATGTCGAATATATTGCACACATCGCGGTAGGTTGCGCCCATAATGCCCTTGCGCTCTATCCTGTATATCCTGCCCTCGTATTCGACCGTCATCATGCCCTGAGCAATGCCGCTTTTCCAGCTTGTGTAATACTTGCGCTCGGTAAGCGGAGAATCAAAGCATTTTGAGTTGTCAAGCCCGTAGAGCATGAATTTTATAAAAGCGTTGACCGAGCTTTTTCCGGATTCGTTAAGACCCTCAACAACATTCAGACCGTCGCAGAAGTCAAGTGAAAGCTCGGAAAGACCGGCAAATTCCGTAATTGTAATATTGATTATTTTCATTTTGCCGTCCTCCTTCAGTCCCCGTCAATGACGATATCGCGCGCTGACATTGCGGCAAGCCCGTATCGGAGCGCCTCTGCCGCCACGCGCTTTTCAGCTGCGCTTCCCGATGAAAGCTTCTCGGCAAGCAGACGGTAAAACTCGCCCTTGACCGTCAGATCGTTTTCAAGATATGCCGCGTCGTAAAGCGGCTCGGTCATATCCTTTATCTCGCATTTCGCGGAGATATCCGTAAGCTTGGTAATTGCAGCCGCCGACGGCGTGTAGCTCATGGCGACCTCGCCCTCAAGGATTATTCTTAAAGCCACATCGGCAGAGTAGGTGTCTGTCCCGATCACCCGGTCAATAACCGCTGCCGCCGCCGCGTCGCTGTCGGCACCGGTGATGTCGACCTTTTCGACGGCGTATCTTGCGCGGCTCGTGCAGACGCGCTCAAAATCAAGCTTTATACCGCCGGCGCCTTCTGCCTGCTCGGCGGTTATAAGCCATGCGCCGCCCTCGCCGCATTCGTCAAAGCCTCTGCCCTCGGCAAAGCCGCTGTATGCGGCATAGGTGCCGCCGAATCTGAATATCTCCGGGGATTTATGAACGTGTGAAAGCGCCGCATATGCAAAGCCCGTTTCGGCAAGCTCGTTTTCGGATATCGGCGCATAGGTCGATACGGGACTGAATATGTCGGTATGTGCGCATAAAAGATTGAGATTGCTTTCGGAGAGCTCGATCATGCCGGTGTCGGCAAGCGGGCGCTCGGGATGGGCTTCCGACGTGAAGGCGTAGCCCGTAACGCTCACCCCGATGTCGTCAAAGTCGAAGCGCGAGCATTCCTCGGAATCGAAAACATAAACATTTTCGGGAAGTGCCGACGCATAAATGCTGTCGGGGGTAAAGGGATCGTGGTTGCCGGGCGCGATGACTATCGGGCAGTCAAGCGCCGAAAAGGCTTCAATGAGCTTTGCCTCGGTCTCGGCTCTGACATATCCGCTGTCAAAAAGGTCACCCGATATCAGAACTATGTCCGCGCGGCTTTTCTTTGCAAAGTCAAGCATATCGAGAAAGCGGGTGCAAAGAGAGTTGCGGCGCTCCCGACCCTCGGCGGGCGATATCCCCGAAAACGGAGCGTCAAGATGAATATCGCCGCAGTGGAAGATTTTTATCATTGATTTTTCCTTCCTTTCTTTTTTTGCGATCCGTCGGAGTTTTGCACAGCTTCCGCCCAAGCCCGAAAGCCTCCCGCGACTTAAGATTTACGGTTTGCGGGTTGCCGTCTTTGGCAGCTTGCGGCTTGCGGTCTGAGGCTTCTGCAAAAAATCGTCGGGATCACCGATGTATTTTGTCACCGCGCGGCACCTGTAAGCCCTGCCGGCGGTCATATGTATATTTTTGCATAAAACGGAAAGATTTATACAGCACGGGCAGGCTTTTCTGTTCTTTTTTCCCTGAAAATGCGGCACCGCCCGTAGCTGTCCGATATCCAAAAAGGGAAGCCGGATCGGGGCTTCCTTTTGTCGGACGAAAAAGCTTGCTTTCCGACAGCCGAATTATTTATCTTCCTTTATGTGCTCAAACGCCTTTTCGAATATTTCTCTGACGTGCTCGTCCGCAAGCGTATAAAACACGACCTTTCCGTCCCTGCGGTTCTTTATCAGATCAGCCTCGCGCAGGTATCGTAGCTGATGCGACACCGCGGATTTTGTCATGTTCAGAAGCGCCGCAATGTCGCACACACACATCTCGTGCGTGTCAAGCGCCCAAAGGATCTTGACACGCGTACTGTCCGCGAACGCTTTGAAAAGCTCCGAAAGATCAAATATTTCCTCGTCGCACGGCATCACAGCCCGCGCCTCGGTAACAGTGTCAAGATGGATGACCTCACAATCGGTACTCAAATCGCTTTTTCCCATACTTTTTATACCTCCCCGGACAATCATTAACAACAGTTAGTTATGTATTACCTATATTATACCACGTTTTTTCCGAAAAACAATGCCCGTGAAAATATTTTTTTGCGCCGAGCCCGACCGGACCGCTGCTTTTTCCAAAGCCCCTTTTTTATATCCTCCGAAACGACGTACTTTTTTGCCCTTGCCGCTTGACTTGCCCCGCTTTATTGTGTATAATAATAACGGTTGCAAGCGCAACCATTAACAGCTGTTGCTCCGGTTGCCGGGAACGATCAAAGCTATCGGAATCGGCAAAACGGCGGAGCAGTAAAAATAGGAAAAACCGTATTCAGTCAGACCGGAGGGGTATATATGACGTCTTTTATGAGACAGATAAACGTGATATCGCGTTGTGCGACCATGTTTCGCGCAAATAAATACAAGGAAAAGGGACTCGGCATCGGCGCCGGACACAGCAGCTATATAATGATACTCTGCCGTCGTCCGGGAATCTCGCAGGATGCGTTGGCAAAACGCATCTGCGTCAATAAAAGCAACGTCACAAGACACCTCGCTCAGCTTGAAAAGAACGGCTACGTCGAAAGAAAGCAGAGCGAGACCGACAAAAGAGTCATTCTTGTCTACCCGACCGAAAAGGCATACGCCATAGTCGAAGAGGTGTGCGGCATTTCGAACGAGTGGAAGCAGTATCTTATGGAGAACTTTTCCGCCGACGAGATCGAAATGCTCACGGATATGCTGCACAGAATGGCTAAAAAAGCCGCCGACTATGCCGCACGCGAGCTTGACGGAGAGGATCTTACCGAGCTATGAAAAAGATACTAAGATATCTGAGACCGTATGCGTTTATCATGACGGTCGGATTTATAATAAAGATCGCAGGCACCTTAGCCGAGCTGGTACTGCCGAAAACAATGACATATATAATACGCTCGGTTGTTCCCAAGCAGAGCACAACCGAGATAATCCTTTGGGGCTTGATAATGATGCTTTTCGCCGTCGCCTGTCTTGTGTTCAACGTTACCGCAAACCGTATGGCGGCAAAGGTCGCAAGAAACGCTGCAGAGGGCATACGAAAAGACCTGTTTGAAAAGACCATGAGCCTCTCGCCCGCGCAGACGGACAGATTCACCATTCCCTCGCTTGAATCAAGACTTACCACCGATACATATAATGTGCATCATTTTATAAACATGATCCAGCGCATGGGTGTCCGTGCGCCGATACTTCTTGTCGGCGGTATCTGCATTTCGCTGACGCTTGACCCGATCCTGACGCTCGTCATGGTGTGTGTGCTTCCTTGCATAGCCCTTGTCGTGTATTTCGTCTCAAAACGCGGCGTACCGCTTTATACCAAGGTACAGAAAAAGGTCGACCGTATGGTCGGCGTTGTCCGCGAGGACGTGCAGGGAATAAGGGTTATCAAAGCGCTTTCAAAGGGGGATTACGAGCGGGAACGCTACGATAAGGTCAACCGCGACCTGTCGGAGACCGAAAAAAAGGCGAGCATCGCCATGGCGCTGACCAATCCGCTCATGACCTTTTTCATGAATATCGGACTTTCCTGCGTTATCCTTGTCGGCGCTTTCCGCGTCAATAACGACCTGTCCGATGCCGCAAATATACTCGCATTTATACAGTATTTCACGCTTATTTCAAACGCCATGATGTCAATTACAAGAATATTTGTAATGTACACCAAGGGCTCGGCGTCCGCGGAGCGTATCGCCGAGGTGCTTGATACCCCGGAGGATCTGACCGTTATAAGCGGGGAAGCTCGGACCGGAAGCGGCAGAGACGGCAAAGACAACAAAGACAACAGCTTTATAGAATTTAAAGACATCTGCTTTTCGTATAACAAAAAGAAAAACAATCTGACGAATATCAATTTCGGCATACGCCGCGGCGGCTCGCTTGGAATAATCGGCGCGACCGGCTCGGGCAAGACTACCATAATCAGCCTGCTTATGCGCTTTTATGACGCCGACAGCGGTCAGATACTCATAGACGGCAGAGACGTGAGGACGATTGAGAAAAGCGAGCTCGGCGGCAAATTCGGCGTTGCCATGCAGAACGACTTTCTGTATGCCGATACGATAGAGGAAAATATCCGCTTCGGCAGAGACCTGCCCGGCGGTCATGACGATATAGTCCGCGCCTCCAAAATGGCACAGGCGCACGATTTCATCACAGCCTTTCCCGAGGGCTATGAGCATATGCTCGCCCCCAAGGGGACGAATATAAGCGGCGGTCAGAAGCAAAGGATACTTATCGCCCGCGCTCTCGCCGCAAGACCGGAAATACTCGTGCTTGACGACTCCTCCTCGGCACTCGACTACAAGACCGACGCAAGCCTGCGCCGCGCCATCAACTCGTCCGATACCCCGATGACGCTTGTCGTGGTCGCGCAGAGAGTCAGCTCGGTAATGAATCTTGATAATATCCTCGTTATCGACGACGGCGAGGAGGTCGCGCTCGGCACACACGACGAGCTTATAAAAAGCTGCGGGATATACCGAGAAATAAGCGAATCGCAGTTGGGAGGTGCTTTGGTTGAATAATCCCGGATTCGGAGGAAAGGGCGGCGGAGCAATGGGCGGCAAGAATGCCGTTTCAATGGGGCGCCCGGCGGAAAAGGTCGAAAACAGATCCGCCGTTATAAAACGCATGGGCGGGTATATGCTGAAGCATAAGATCACCGTGCTTTTCGCCCTGATCATAATGATAGTATCAAACGTCCTCGCGCTCGCAGGACCCAAGCTCTCCGAGGGCGCGATAAGCGCTATAGAAAAATACAGCGAGACGGGCAGCGTCGATTTTGACTCGGTGTACTTTTATTGCGGACTTATGATAGTCTTTTATATTGCTTCCGCCGTGCTTTCGTATATACTTTCGATAACACTCGTAAAGCTCGGACAGAAGATAGTCTATACAATGCGCCGCGAGCTTTTCAATCATCTGACCGAGCTTTCGGTCGGCTTCTTCGACACACACGTTACCGGCGATATAATCAGCCGTATTTCGTATGATATAGATACGGTCAACGCCTCGCTCTCACACGACCTTTTGCAGATATGTACAAGCGCCATAACCGTTGTCGGTTCGCTTGTAATGATGCTGACGATATCTCCCATACTTGTCGTCGTATTTGTCGTGACCGTCCCGATATCGATCCTTTTCACAAGATATAAAACAAAGAAGATACGTCCGCTTTTCAGACTGCGCTCCGCAAAGCTCGGACAGCTCAACGGTTACGCCGAGGAAATGCTTTCAGGACAAAAGACTATACGCGCCTATGACCGCGAGAAGACCATCTGTGCGCGCTTCAACGAAAAGAATACCGACTCGGTCAACGCATATTATAATGCCGATTACCACGGTGCGGCGATAGGCCCCACGGTAAACTTTGTCAATAACCTCTCGCTTTCGCTCATCATCATGGTCGGCGGTATCATGTATATGTTCACCACGCAGAAGGGTGCGGAAAATATCCCCGCCATGTTTGTTATAAGTCTCGGCGCCATATCGGCGTTTATCCAATATTCGAGAAAATTTGCCGGACCAATAAACGAATTCGCCAATATTTTAAGCGACCTGCAATCGGCTTGCGCCGCGGCGGAACGCGTTTTCAAAATGCTTGACGAGCCGTCGGAGGATGCTATAAGCCGCAAAAAGTTCGGCGATATCGAAAACGCCGACGCACTTGACCCGGGCAAGGTAGAGGGCAGGGTGGATATAGATGACGTCACATTCGGATATACCCCCGAAAGAACTATAATAAAAAATCTTAACCTTAACGTAAAGCCCGGACAGCTTATCGCAATAGTGGGACCGACGGGCGCAGGCAAGACGACCATTACCAATCTGCTTAACCGTTTTTATGATATTGAAAGCGGAAAGATTCATAAGTGTTTCATAGAGATGTCCAGCTGTACCGGAAGCTGTGTGGGAGGTCCGGTGATGGAGAAATTCCACCGTTCTCCCATACACGACTATATGGCTGTTGCCCGCTATGCCGGCGAAAAGGATTTTCAGGTGGAGCAGCCGGACAGTCTGGAGCTGAAAAAGGTTTTCGAGCCCATTGAACGGCGCTATGGAATGCCCAGCGAAAGCGAGATCACCGAAATTCTGCGCAAAATGGGGAAGACAAAGCCGGAGGATGAGCTGAACTGCGGCTCCTGCGGGTACAATACTTGCCGGGAGAAGGCCGTTGCCATTTACCACGGCAAAGCCGAGATTTCCATGTGTCTGCCCTTTTTGAAGGAAAAGG
>ERZ824600.2546-NODE-2546-length-19087-cov-3.214113_pt1 | contig 19087 bp, 12 predicted proteins | sample MGYA00519933_ERZ824600 | MGnify/ENA primary metagenome ERZ824600 (study PRJEB31778, sample SAMEA3449178) | human gut metagenome | biome: human gut; feature: human-associated habitat; material: faeces | place: United Kingdom | collected 2010/2012 ... | reverse complement strand
AACAGAAGGTTTTTCTTCGCTGTTTCCGCATTGTTGATGACGAACAGACTCGTCCGGAACTCTTCGCCGCAGAAGTTGTTCGGATGAATCCGGTCGAGAATCGGAATGACGGGGGCACAGCCCCGGGCGAGCGCATGCCATTCCGGAATCCGGGCGAACTCCACTTTCCGATTCGGATAGAGATCGGGAATTTCGATGAAGTCGCTCAGCGCTTCAAAACCGTTGAGATCGGGCCAGCTTTTGCGCTGGAGTTCCAGAATCCGCTCCTGAGCAAGTGTGCGGGTCTCGCGATGGTGGAGCTGATAGGCGCGCGTCCCGAAGTTCCGGCACCAGTAGAAGGAGAGATTGCCCATCATGACGTCCTGTTTCCGGAGACCGCCGTTGAAGATGAATTTTGCGGCTTCCCAGTCGGGCTCGTCGGCGTCGTCCGATTTCCAGACGTTCCGGTAGGGTTTGTAGTTGCCGTAGAAGTAGTAGAGGAATTCGCCGTTGACGATCGGCAGTTTCTTCCCGTAGTATTTCAGAACGTTTGCCAGATAGTTCCGGAAGACCTCTTCACCGTAGAAGAACGGTGTCTGACGCAGAGAGCCGGAGTAGTCGTGCATGTCAAGATAATCGGTTTTTTCGTATTTGCTGATCGTGGCGAGCTGCGTGGCCTCCGGAGCGGCGCGGCCGGAGGAGTTGGTGACCGGACGGCGCTGCTTGTCGGTTTTCGCATAGAGATCGTAAAGATTGTTCAGCATGTTGATCATGCGGGGATCGTCGTATCCCGAACAGAGTTCGTTGCCGAAACTGTAGGTGCAGATCACCGGATGGGAGTAGGTGGCGCGGATCCGGTATTTCACCCGGTCGACAAAACCGGGAAGAAGTTTGCCGCTGCGGTCGCAGGCTCCGTCGTATCCCTTGACCGAGATCAGGTCCACGCGGGCGGGATCCTGAATCATCGTCTCCGGATAGCTGAGCTCATAGGTCAGCAGGATCCCGAGCTCGTCGAGCATGTCGAGATTCGGACGGGAGAAGGTGCCGCCGTGAAAACGGAGGTGGTTGACATGCGCATCGCGGAAATATTTCCAGTATTTGTAGAACGTGCCGTCGCGGTTCGTGCGGAACGAGTAGAGATTGCCCGGTTTCCAGAATTGGAGGGAGGAGGGATCGTGTCCGCAGACTCCGCGCAGCATGATCGGCTGTCCGTTCAGAACGAAATGACCGTCCTTGATTCCGAAGGTCCGGATTCCGAAGCGCTGGATTCCGGTGAGCTCTCCGCGCGCGTTCCGGATCCGGATCCCGTACAGAAAGGGGTGTTCCGGACTCCAGAGTTTCGGATTCGAAAAGACATGTTTTGTCGAAACCGCGGTGGTCTCATGCGCCTTGTGCGGAGCGCCGAACCGGACGGTCGCAACGTGTTTCCGACTGTTCCATTCAAAGATTTCTCCGCTCCAGTTTTCGGTGTCCGCCGCCGCGGAGGAGCCGGAAAGGAGCGCTTCGAATTCCACGGTCCGGCAGTCCGGAGCGGTTGTGATCATCACGTTCTGCGTGTAGGCCGCCGGACGGATGTCCAGATAGACCAGATCGACAATGCCCGAAATCCCCGCCCAGCCCCAGCGGACCGGTGTGCCGTCGTGAAACAGACGGACGGCGATCCGATTGGTCTGCCCCGGTTTGAGAACGTCGGTAATATCGAAATCCCAGGCTCGTTCCGGTCCCTTGTAGGAGATCGGCGGGGTGTAGGGAATCTCTCCGGCGATCCGTTTCCCGTTGACATAGAGCGTGAAGGCTCCGGCAATCTCCTCGAAATGGAGAATGGCCCGTTCCCCGGGTTTGCGCTCGGGCGCCTGAAAACTCTTCAGCAGCCATGCGACGCCTCCCCATTCGCGGACACGACTCGGAACCTGAAAGAGCTTGTGCCAGTCCGGTTCCGGGATGTTGTAGGAGATCGGAAGGGTCAGACGGTTCGGAACAAGATCCTTTTCCCAGCCAGACGAGTCATAGTCCGCCGCATAGAAACGGAGACGGGTTCCCTCATCGTTCGGATCGTTCTTCCGGTCCGACGTCACCTTGCGGACATCCCACCATCCCCACAGCGGGGTCCGCTTCAGATACGGCAGATAGATGTCCGATTCCGAAAAATCCGGCTGATACGTTTCCGGTGTGACCGGAAGCGCTTTCTCCGCCGCCGCAAGTGCCGCGCCTGCAAGCAGAGCGCAGAGCAGAGTGTGCAGTTTCATGAAAAATCTCCTTTCTGATAAATCGTTAATCCATAAAATAGAGTCGCCGATTGGGTTTGGACAGGGTGTCGAGCATTATCGACGCCCGGTTGGTCTCGATATGGCCGTCGTAATAGGCGTTGTTCGAGGCTCTCCTGCCGTCGTGCCGGTAGGCCAGGTAGTTGCCGCTGCCGGTTTCTCCATACTGAGCCCAGGTGGCAAAACTGGTCGCTGTCTCGCCGCTGATATTGTGTCCGTTCAATCCCTCCAGGAAGAGTATTTTGAACGAGGGGGAACGGACTCGGGAAAGATTGACTCCTTCGGTTTCGATTTTTGTTTTTTCCTCCGCATAGTTCCAGTAGTCCCAGTGGAGAAGGGTCTGCATGCAGTAAACCTTGTCCCCGTGCGCCCAGTCTCCAGTCGCCGGCCATGTGCCGCACTTCTGCGCAACCTCCACTTTCGGACAGAGACTCTGCCGGTGCCACATGTGGGAGTACTTTTCCGAGTGAAAGCGGATTCCCGCATTTCTCAGAAAACTCACATTGGTCGTCCAGCATTTGTAGGTCGGAAGTTCCAGCGCGCCAGCCCATTTCGACGGCACCATGGTCCCGTCCGATTCGTTCGCATAGGAAAGTGCACCCTGAACCATTGCCTTCATCAGATACACGCAGGAGACGGTCTGTGCCTTGTCCCGCGCCTTGTTCAGCGCCGGAAGAAGAAGCCCGGCAAGGATCGCTATAATAGCGATAACGACAAGAAGTTCAATCAAAGTGAAAAATTTTTTCTGTTTCTTTTTCATGACGCGCCTCCCTCGCACCGTTTATTTTAAATCCCATTCAATATCCGTTGGAACAATCGGATTTTCAACAGGTTCCTTCTTCAGAATCTTCCCGAGGATTCCCGCCACGGCCTCCGCATGCTTCTCAAAAGGAAACCGGTAGACAAGACCATAAAAATCCTCAATGGCGCCGACATCCAGTTCACTGGCAATGATGCGGCAGGCATGTTCCGTATCAACCCGGAGTTCCTTCAGAATCTCGTGCACCTCTTTTCCCAGAGCGGAGCAGAAGATCGCGTCGACCGGAGCCCCGAGGCTCATCATGTGCCGCAGAGTATCCAGACATGTCGTCGGATCGCGCAGAAACAGATTCGGATTCAGATCAGTTCCGGCCCGTTTCCGGAACTCCTCCCGGAACAGCTCCGTCTGATCCCACTGCTCCAGCATCGGAAGAAAGACGATCCGTTTCCTTTTCTCCTTCACCAGAAGATCCACACACTCCTTCCGGAATTTCGTGTGGTTGAAATAGACCGATGGAATCTCCCGGCAGCTCGGCAGCGTGTGATCCGGAATGCTCAGCACAACCGGAAGTCCGCTTTTTTCGAGCCGCAGCACCAGATCCCGGTCAATATCGCATGATCCGTGCCAGATCAGCGCGTCAAGACGCTCGTTGAGAATCTCCTGATACATGATTTCCGGATTCGTCGAACTCAGGAAAACAAAATGGACCACCGCCGGCAGATCCGTCGTCTTGACCATCAGGCTGGCAAGAATGCGGCTGTGGTATCCGCTGTAATGGAGAAGACGGCCGTCTCCGATCAGGATCCCGACCGTCGGCTGGCCCTGGAGCCACACCGCCGCTTTTGCCGGATTCGCAAACGCGCCGATTCCCCGTTTCCCGATGACCAGTCCTTCCGCAGTCAGTTCCTTCATCGCCCGGCTGACCGTCGGCGTGCTGACGTGAAACTGTTCCGAAAGTTCCCGGATCGAGGGGAGCGGCTGCGCTCTCCCTCCTCCCTTCTGGACCAGAGTCAGAATATACCGCCGAATCCGGATGTAGCCCGATACCGATGTGCCCGGTTTTGTCATAAAACTCCGAAAATTTAGTATTTGTTAGTATCTTGGATATATTATAATATATTTTTGTTTTTTTGTCAAGAGGGGATCCCGAAAAAAAAACAGGAAACTCTTTTCAGGGAAAGCGGAGGGCGAGGAAGGTGTCCGGGAATCAGAGATCCGGAAAAACACCTTCCGGAAGGTCGTCAAGCTCCGTCTGAAGCACGTCATGAAGAATCCGGAGCTGCTGTCTGGTGTAGATGCGTTTCCGGCTCTGCTGGGAGAGAAGAAGTCCTTCCTCCGCAGTGCGTTTGAGTTCGAGCAGTCCCTCTCTGCTGCGGCGAAATCGTCTTCCGGGAAAGAATCCGGCAGAAGACCCGGAAGAAATACCGGATGATATCCACATGCAGATACAGATGCTGATACTGGTAACGGCAGTTGCGGACCGCCTCCTGCCACCAGGTCCGACAGGCGGGAAGATGCGGATTCTGTTCCATGTGGAAACGGAAAAGGGTTCCCATTTCCATCATGCAGTCCCTCCGCAGACGAAGCGGAATTGCCTGATCCAGCAGAACTCCGATAAATCCGCGGTCGGAAACCATGAATTCCAGTCCCTGATCAATCTGCTCAGGCGTGTAAAGCAGGTAGCCCAGTTCCGGATGCGAGAAAAAAGTCAACAGATACTCCAGAACCAGTTTGGAATCAAAATCATACAGGAAACACTCCCCGGAATACCAGGGCCGTTTCCGGTCAACCGGATGACCGAATGTAAAGTTCATCCAGTCTGCAAACGAGTAATTCGACAGATCAACCATGGAATCCCCCCTGCATTAGATTGCGCGGAACCGGACGGAAAATTCCCCGTCCGGCCCCGTCTCAGACACGGTTTGAGGATCAGCGCATCAGAAGCGTCATGATCGCCTTTTGAACATGCAGACGGTTTTCCGCCTGATCGAAGACAATCGAGGCTTCCGAATCCATCACATCATCCGTGATCTCCTCTCCGCGGTGTGCAGGCAGGCAGTGGAGCACTTTCGCCTCCGGTTTCGCCCGTCTCAGATTCGCCATGTTCAGCTGATACGGCGCAAGAATCTCCATTCTTCTTCTTGCTTCCGCTTCAAAGCCCATGCTGACCCAGACGTCGGTATAGATGAAGTCCGCATCACGGAGCGCCTCCACCACATCGGTCGTCCATCTGGAGTGTCCGGCTCCGCCGGTCCGGTTCAGAATCGACTCCACGGGGGCAAACTCTTCCGGCGCGGCAATGGTCATGTCCACTCCCGCCAGCTGCGTTGCAAGCATCAGCGAGTTGGCCATGTTGCTTGCTCCGTCGCCCAGATACGCCAGTTTGAGTCCTTTCAGATTGCCTCGGGAATATTCCCACATGGTGAAAATATCGGTCAGCGCCTGGCAGGGATGGAATTCGTCGGTCAGCGCATTGATCACCGGGTAGCGGGAGTTCTGTGCAAGACCTTCCACATCGCTCTGCTTGTAGGTCCGGATGACGATTCCCTGAAGGTAGCGTTCCAGAACATGGGCGGTATCCGGAATGGTTTCTCCGCGTCCCATCTGCGTCTGACCCTGATCCAGAACCACGGGGTAGCCGCCGAGCTCCTGGATGCCGACTTCAAAGGAGACTCGTGTTCTTGTCGAGGACTTTGCAAAAATCATTCCGATGCTTTTTCCCGCAAGCGGTTTGATCGCTTCCGGTGTCCCGCGTTCCTTTTTCAGTTTCTGCGAAAGTTCAATGATCGAATTCAGATCGTCTACCGTCAGTTCGGCGCAGGAGAGAAGATCCTTTTTCATAGTTCAGTCCTCCGATTATTTCCTGGTGTATTCGGCAAGCGCCGCATCAATGCACGAGACCGCCTGATCGCAGTCCTTTTCCGTAATGATCAGCGGGGGAACCAGCCGCAGCACGGTCTCCCCGGCGGAGAGAGCAAGAAATCCCTTTTCCCGCAGCGGACCCAGCAGTTCCGCCGCCGGGAAATCCAGCACCACGCCAAGCATCAGTCCCTTGCCCCGGACATCCTGGATGCAGGAATATTTCGCTTTCAGTTCCATCAGGCGCTTCAGCAGATATTCTCCCATTTTCCGGCAGTTTTCCAGGACCCCGCCTTCCGTCAGCGTATCAATCACGGCGCAGGCCGCGGCGCACGCCAGCGGTGTTCCGCCGAAGGTGCTTGCGTGGGTCCCCGGCGTGAGAACATTCTCCAGCTTGCGCTGGGCCACAACCGCCGCAATCGGATAGCCGTTGCCGAGCGCTTTCGCCAGCGACAGTGCATCCGGCATGACTCCGTAATTCTGCCATGCAAACAGCGTTCCGGTCCGTCCCATTCCGCACTGGACTTCGTCAAACAGGAGCAGGATGCCCTTTTCGTCGCAGAGTTTCCGGACCCCTTCCAGATATTCCTGGGTTGCGGGAATGATTCCTCCTTCTCCCTGGACCGGCTCCAGCAGCACCGCCGCGGTCTTCTCGGTCACCGCGTTGCGCAGCGCCTCCAGATCGTTGAAGGGAACATGCTGGAAGCCGAGCGTATCGGGTTCAAATCCTTTGCGGTATTTGCTCCGCCCCGTGGCGGCGAGGGTTGCGAGGGTCCGCCCATGGAACGAATCCGCCATGGCGATGATCTCATATTTCCCGCCGTGGCTGGAGCCCCATTTCCGGGCGAGTTTGATCAGTCCTTCGTTGGCCTCCGCTCCGCTGTTGCAGAAGAAGCAGACACCGTCAAATCCGTGGCGGATCAGTTTTTCCGCCAGTTCCGGCTGCCGCTGATTCATATAAAGATTGGAAACGTGAACGAGGGTTCCCGCCTGTTCGGCGATCGCCCGGGTGACGGCCGGGTGGCAGTGGCCGAGGCTGCAGACCGCGATTCCGGCTGCGAAATCCAGATATTCCCGTCCGTCCCCGTCCCACAGTCTGCATCCGGAGCCCCGCGTGAAGAGGATGTCTGCCTTCGGGTAGGTCTTCATGACGTACCGGTCGTAGAGATCAATGCTTTTCTGGGTCAAAGCCGTATGCATTTATAAGATTCCCTCCATAAAATAATGTTTTCCGTTGCATCAGTAGCAAACCATTATAATAACACGGATCGTGGAACTTTCAACCGTCTTTTTTGATTTTTCCGCGTTTTTTTGAAAAAATTTACTTTCCCCGCTTGACAATCCCCGGAAACAGCATCATCTTAATAAAATATGGACCGACGGAAAACAATGCATGCCGCCGCGCTCCGGTGCGGATGGCGGATCTTATGTGGAGAACGAATATATGCCGGATAAACTCGTCATCGTGGAGTCGCCTGCCAAGGCCAAGACCATCGGGAGGATTCTCGGAAAGGATTATGTCATCAAAGCCTCCTACGGACATATCCGGGATCTGCCCGAACGCGCGTTCGGCGTGGATATCGAACATAATTTCGCTCCGCAGTATGAAGAGTCCAAAAGCCGGGGGAAAAATCTCGCAGAGCTGAAAAAGACCGCCAAGGCCGTCAAGGAAATCTATCTCGCGCCCGACCCGGACCGCGAAGGAGAGGCCATCGCGTGGCATCTGCACGAAGTGCTGAAAAACTGCAATAAGAAGGCCGCATTCCACCGCGTCGCATTCCACGAGATCACCCGGAGCGCGATTACGAAGGCGTTCCAGCATCCCGGAGATTTGAACATGAATCTGGTCGATGCCCAGCAGGCGCGGAGAGTGCTCGACCGGATTGTCGGATACATGATCAGTCCGCTGCTCTGGTCGCGGATCGAACGGGGGGTGAGCGCCGGACGGGTCCAGTCGGTCGCTCTCCGGCTGGTCTGCGAAAGAGAGCGCGAAATCCTCGCGTTCGTCCCGAAGGAGTACTGGAACTTCCTCGCACGCTTCTCTCAGGGGGAAAACTGCGAATTCACAACCCGTCTGGCCAAAATCGACAATGGAAAATTTGAGGTCGGAAGCCGCGAAGAGGCCGATCGGGTTCTTGCGGCCGTCAAAGGCGCCCGGGCGTGGAAGATCGCGTCCATCGAGACGCAGCCGCGGAAACGTCATGCGCCTCCGCCGTTCATCACCAGCACACTGCAGCAGGCGGCCGGATCGGCTCTCGGATTTTCCGCGAGCACAACCATGCGGTACGCTCAGCAGCTTTACGAGGGCGTTGATACGCCTGCCGGTCATCTCGGACTGATTACCTATATGAGAACCGACTCCGTGGCAATCGCAGTCGAGGCCCAGAACGCCTGCCGCGATTTCATCCGCTCCAGCTACGGAGCGGAGTTCGTGCCGGAAAAACCGAATTTCTACAAATCCAAATCCAATGCGCAGGGCGCGCATGAGGCGATCCGGCCGACCGATGTGACGCTGACGCCCGAATCGCTGAAGGATACGCTGGATGCAGGGCAGCTGAAACTCTACCGCCTGATCTGGCGTCGCTTCCTGGCTTCCCAGATGGCTGCCGCCGAACAGCTTCGGACAACGGTCGATGTGGAGGGCAGCGGAGCCGACAGCCGTCTTTACACCTTCCGCGCCACCGCGACCGTGACCACGTTCCCCGGTTTCCTCAAGGCCTACAATATCGAGGAGGAGGGCTCCGCCCGATCCGAGGATGAGGATTCCAGAGACGCCGACGCCCTGGGCAGACTCCGGGAACACGCTCCCTGCACGCTGATGGATACGCAGGGCGAACAGAAGTTCACGGAGCCCCCGCCGCGCTTCTCGGAGGCCACGCTGATCAAGGAGCTGGAATCCAACGGGATCGGACGGCCGTCGACCTATGCCACGATCGTCAACACCATTCAGGAGCGAGCCTATGTCAACAAGGAGAAGGGAAAACTCATCCCGACGGAACTCGGGTTCAAGATCAATGATTATCTGGTAGCTTCTCTTCCCGATCTGATGCAGGTCGGCTTCACCGCGGATATGGAAAATCAGCTGGACGGAGTCGAGGAGGGCAAAATCCAGTGGACCGCAATGCTGAAGGAGTTTTACGAGAAGTTTTCCAGGTGGCTTGCCGATGCGAAAAACGCGGGAGCTCCCGATGCGGAAAAGGCGCAGGCCGTTCTGAAGCTCCTGCAGGAGGTCCGGAACTGGGAGGCGCCCGAAAAAGGATCCAAACGGGTTTACGACGACAAGAAATTCTATACTTCGGTGCAGAACAAGGCGGAAAAAGGGGCCGGGATCTCGTCGAAACAGTGGGAGGCGCTTCTGAATCTGGTCATCAAGTACGCCGACCAGCTGCACGATGTGGACCGCTGCGCCGAGAAGTATCATCTGACGGACGATATTGAAGCCGCCCGCGAACGGGTCGAAAACATCCGGAAAATGCGGGAGGAGATTCAGCAGCGCAGAGAGGAAGCCGTGAGCAAGGCGCCGCCGCAGGAGAATGTGCTCGCTCTGTTCCGGGCGATGGCGAATATTCCGTGGAATCCGCCGGAAAAGCGGGGCGCCCGCGTATATGATGACAAGAAGTTCTTCGATTCGCTGAAGGGACAGGTGGAATCGGGCAAGGTGCTGTCGGAACGGCAGACGGCCGCTCTGGCGAAGCTCGCGGCGCGGTATTCCGCATCCATTGCGGAGTATGAGACACTGATGAAAAACCTCGGAGTCGAGGTCCCCGAGCCGAACGAGGAGAAGGCCGGAGCGCAGGACGAGGTGAAGAGGATTCTCAAGGCGCTGTCCGAGGTGAAGGAATGGGCCGCTCCGGAAAAGAAGGGGCGGCGCGTGTATGACGACCGGGAATTCTATGAGTCGCTGGCGAAACAGAGCGCGGCCGGACGGGTCCTTTCGCCGAAACAGTCCGCTGCGCTGATGAAACTGGCGGCAAAATATAAAATCGTCTGACGCCGGGAGTCCGGAAACATCTTCCAAAGAGGGGCCTCCGGAGAAAATCCTTCCGGAGATTCCCGCTTTTCTGCAGAATGCGAGAAAGGAAAAATATCCGGATGTCACATTTTGTATACTTTTTGCACAAAAAGAGTTTTTTTATCCTGTTGAATTTGCCGTTTTTCTAATTACTGTATTTTGCAGATGAAAAATTCGCCGGAAAGAAACCAATATAACAAAGGAGAATTTCAGATGGCGCTCGATAAAAGTGTAGGAACCCAGTCTCTTGCAATGGACTCGAAGAAAGAGGAGTACAAGGGGAAGAAACTTCGCGTGGCGATTGTCGGATGCGGAGGAATCGCGCAGACGCATATGGAGGCCTACAAGGGGATTCCGGAAGTGGAAATCGTCGCGGGCGTCGATATTCTCCAGGAAAGACTGGATGTGATGGAGAGCAAGTGGGGACTGCCGAAGAAGGCGCTCTTCAAGGACTGGAAGGTCATGCTCAAGAAGATCAAACCCGATGCGGTGGACGTCTGTACGCCGAACGGCGTTCATGCTCCGGCCGTGATCGACGCGCTCAACGCCGGCTGCCATGCCATCACGGAAAAACCGATGGGAATGAACGTCAAAGAGTGCGAGGAGATGGTGAAGGTCGCCAAGAAGAACAAGCGCAAACTCTCCGTCGGATTCCAGCAGAGATATCACAACAACACCGAATTTCTGCTCCGCGCCCGTGACGAAGGGCAGTTCGGAAACATCATGTTTGTCAAATGTCGCGCTCTGCGCAGAAGAGGCATTCCGAACTGGGGAGTGTTCGGGCAGAAGGCGCTGCAGGGCGGCGGACCGATGATCGATATCGGGGTGCATCTGATCGAAGTGGCGCACTTCTTCATGGGATCACCGAAGCCGGTGGCGGCGTCGGGAAATATCTGGACCTACATCGGCGACAAGCCCTCCGAAGTGGTTTCCATGTGGCCGAACTGGGATTGGAAAACCTTTACCGTCGAGGATCTTGCAATCGGACAGATCCGTTTTGCGAACGGCGCGATCATGCAGATCGAATCCTCCTTCTCCGCTCACATCAAGGAGGATGTCTGGAACTTCACATTCATGGGCGACAAGGGCGGCGGTTCGTGGTCCCCGGCTGAAATCTATCGCGACTGCGCCGGAACCATGATCAATGAGGTGCCGGGATTCCTGCCGGGCAGCGACTGGAACATGCTCTTTACGGCAAAACTCAAAAACTGGGTCAGCGGATGTCTGTACGGGACGGAGCTGCGGGCGCCCGGCGAAGCCGGTCTTGCCGTGCAGAAGATCCTGAACGGAATTTATGATTCCGCGGCGGCAGGAAAAGAGGTCGTGATTAAGTAATTAATCCGGCATTCGGATCGAATGGGAAACGGATGTCCGCGGCGGAAAGGCGGGCATCCGTTTTTTGTTTTCGGCGAATGGAAGAACGGGATGGAAAAGGGTGAAGTTGATGGAGCTGCTGGCACCGGCGGGGTCTCTGGCGGTCGCGCTGGCCGCATTTGATGCGGGGGCGGACGCGGTCTACTGCGGAACGAAAAAGTTCAATGCACGGGAGAGAAGTGAGAATTTCAGCGTGGAGGAGCTGTCGCGTCTGATCGCGTTTGCGCACAGAAATGGACGGAAGGTGTATGTCACGTTCAATACGATCGTCCGGGAGCGGGAGATCGAGGAGGCCGCCCGTGTGCTGGCGGAGCTGGATGCGCTGCGGCCGGATGCGCTGATCGTTCAGGATCTTGGTGTGCTCCGGATGATCCGCGAATTTTTCCCCGCTCTGACCATTCATGCGTCCACACAGATGGCGCTGCACAATTCGGAGGCGGTCCGCGCCGCCGCGGATATGGGGGCGAAGCGGGTGATCCTCGAACGGCAGATATCGATGGAGGAGCTGGAGAAAATTGCGGCGGATTCTCCGGTGGAGCTGGAGGTGTTTGTACATGGGGCTCTCTGCGCGTGCCTTTCGGGAAGCTGCCTGTTTTCGTCGTGGCTCGGAGGAGGAAGCGGGAACCGGGGGAGGTGCAGACAGCCGTGCCGACGTCTGTTCCGGGCCGATGGAGGGAAAAACGGATTTTTCTTCTCCACGCGCGATCTCGCGGCGTTCCGTCTGATCCCGAAGTTCCGGGAGATGGGGATTGCTTCGCTGAAGATCGAAGGTCGTCTGCGCGGCGCGGATTATGTCTCAAACGTGGTTGCCGCCTACCGGAAGGCGATCGACGGTGCGCCGGAAGAGGAGGTGCTCGAGATTTTGAACCGCACCGGATCCCGGGAACGTTCCCTCGGTTTCTATACAAAGGAGTCCATGCGGAAACTGATCCGCTCCGATGCTCCGGGAGGGGTCGGGCAGCTCTGCGGACGGGTCCGCCGCGTTTCTGCTTCTTTTTTTGAGGCGGAGCTTTCCGGACGGCTCCATATCGGCGATGTGATCCGTGTCCAGTCCGCCACGGGAGGGGAGGGGGAGAATCTGACTCTTCTGGAGCTCTCCGTCGGCGGACGGCCCGTGAAAAAGGCGTTTCCCGGTCAGGTCTGCCGGATCGCGTCCCGCGGGAAAACAATCGCCGGAAACGGCCTCCTCTACCGGATTGGCGAAACGCACGATTCGATGGAAAAACGGTGTGCGAATCTGCCGCTTCAGGGCGCAATTCTGGATCTTTCCCTGCATCTTTCCGCATCGGAACTGCGGATCTCGGTGGATGGAAAGGAGTGGTGCGCGCCGATTCCGACCGAACCGGCGGGAAATCGTCCGTTTTCCGCGGAAGAACTCGCCGCATTCTTCCGGACTCTGCCGGAGACTCCGTTCTCCGCCGGACGCATCGACGCGGAAACCGAAGGTCGTTATTTTGTCCGCCGGGATCACCTGAAGTCGGTCAAACGGGCGTTCCTGGAGTGGCTGGTCCGGACTCTTTCTCCGGAACAGATTCGCGGACGGTCACTGGAACGTGCGGAGAACCTTCTGCGCTTCCATCGCTCCGTGGTGCCCGCTCGTCTGCCGGATGTGCCGGAGACGACCGTGTTTCTGCCGGTCGGAGCGCCCGCTCCGGAGGGAAGTTCCCGCGCGGCGGAAGAGCTGAGCGATTCTCCAAATCCGGAACGCGAGTGCATTCTCCCGTTTTTCACGCCGGAAACGGAGCTGGAACTCCTGCGGAAACGCATCGACAGGGCGGTTCGTGCCGGGGTACGGGTTTTCCGGGCGACGTCGCCGGCCCATTTTCATCTTCTGAAGTCCTATCCCGGGATCCGGATCCGGACGGCTCCGCCCCTGCCGGTTGCCAACTCTTTTGCGGTGGAGGAGCTCAAACAGCTCGGGGCGCTTTCCGTTCATGCGCATGTGGAGCTTTCCCGGGAGGATGTGGAGGAGCTGGCGCGTCATTCGCCGCTTCCGGTGGAGTGCTGCTGTCAGGGCCGTCCGCTTCTGCTGGCAACCCGGGCGGAGACGGCGTCCATGCGGAGCATCCGCGATTCGCTGGGGCAGACATTCCTTGTACGGAAAAACGAGGACGGACTCACTCTTCTATATCCGGAAGCCTCTTTTTCCGTGGAGCCTCCTCTTCCGCTGGACCGGATCGCGGATCTCCGGGTCCCGGGCCCCGCGAAGGAAAGCTCCCGGTTCAACTGGGAACGCGGTCTGGACTGACCCCGGGGACCGCATTCCACAGTTCGTTCTGTTTTTCAGAGCATCAGAACTTCAGAACCATCAGCCCCGAATACGGAATGGAGACTTTGGCAACGCCGACGGCCGCCTCTCCCGCCGGAACCGGCCGCCCGAGGGTGTCGAAAACCTCGACGGAGAGCGGCGCGTTCTGGAGATCGATGTAGACTTCCGAACGGCCGGTCGCATTGACCAGGAAACAGGTCTTTCCCGGTTCGCAGGCGATTTTGACGATCTGCCCGTGATTGTAGACGGCGATCACTTTTTCCTTTGCCGTTTCGGAGGAGACGATCGGATAGTTCAGATCCGGATGGAACGGCTTCAGATAGCCGTGCAGCAGAACATCGCGGTGAAGCACGATGAAGTCCAGCCAGAAGCGGAGCATCCGGCGATGGTTTTCCGGGATGGCTTCCAGACGGACCGAGATCTGCGGGACGCTGAAGAGAACATTCAAGAGCTGAAGAGCGGCGGTTTCCGCGGAGTCCTCCTCGTTCCACTCCAGCATGTCGGAATGGACCGCCGTGTTGCCGGAGGTGAGGCGGAGATCCAGTGTGCGGACCCGGTTGGAGAGAATGTCGGCGGGGCAGTCCGCAGCCCGGAGCATATTGCCGTATTTGCGGATCGCAGGACCGATGTAGCTCTGACGGAACTCGATCAGGATATCCGGTTTCAGCGCGCGCAGACGGCGCATGACTTCGGAAAGAAGGAGATCCACCGCTTCCGGAAGGGATTTGATGTCGCGTCCGGCATAGTTTTCCGCAACGGCGGGATCGTCGCCGCCATTGAAGCTGAAGCTGTCGATGAAGTCCAGTTTGAATCCGTCGAGATTCCATTCGCGGATCGCGGTCTCATACGTGTTGATAAGGTATTCGCGCACCTCCGGGAAACGGGGATCCAGAACCGCTGTGTTCAGACGGGGAAGCTCGTATAGAAACTTCCCCTGAAACTTCTGGTACAGCCTGCTTTTGATCCCTGCAAACGGAACCGAATACCAGATGATGTATTTCATGCCGAGCGCGTGGATCTTCTCCACATGGGCGCGCATGTCGGGAAAGCGTTTCCGGGCGATTTCCCAGTCGCCGCACCAGGCGTAGCCGCGCTGATTGTCCTCCGTCTGCCAGCCGTCGTCGACAATGATTCCGTTCAGTCCGAACTCCTTCGCCAGCGCGCACTCCTTCTCCAGTTCATGATCGAAAAGATCCTGATGGTAGCTGTACCAGGAGGAGTAGATCGCTTCAAAGGCCGCGTCCGGCGCCCGGGACGGCTTGTATTCCGGGAAGGAGGCAAACCACTCGGAAACCGCACGGATCGCATCGGCGTAAAAGATGCTCCGGCGGTCGATCCGCAAAGTCACCTCATAACTGCGGATCGGTGCTTCGGGACGCATGAAAAGCGTGAATTCCCCCTTGATCCGGTTCGACTCCTCGTTGACTCCGCCCGAAAACTGGACAAACCGTTTTGCTTCGGAAACGGCCAGTGTCAGCCGGTTCTGTCCTTTCAGATTCAGAAAGGTCTGCATGGGAATGTTGGATGCCAGCTGAGAACTCTCCTTGCCGCTCCAGTCGGGCGGAAGATTGCGGCGGAAGATGCTGCCCGAGGTCCAGCGTGTCTGCATGTCAATCTGCGGAACGCTCCAGAGAAAACTCATCTGCGGCGGCGGAAGCTCCTGATCCGACTCCATTTGAATGCGGATCTCTTCCAGATCCGGTTCCAGAATCGTTCCCGTGTGCGTCAGCTGCCAGCCCGCAAGATTGCCCTCGAGCCGGATTTCTCCGAGAATGGATGGAATGATCATGATTTCAAATCTTTCTCTTTTCGGTTGAAATAGTGGCGGGAATCCCCGTGCTGATCCCACAGAATCTCTTCCCCGATGGAATGAATTCTCCGGATGAGATCGTCACGCGACTCCTCGGAATTTTCGTCAAGATTGGGCTTGTCCGCATACAGCTGGTAGCGCCGGCGGTAGGAGGGATCGGTCACGTTGGGCATGATGACGTTGGCTCCGGCCAGAAGTCCCCGTTCGCGTCCGTCGTCCGCAAGCGCCTGAAGCGCCGTCGTCGATGCAATATTCACATCCTTCAGAAGAAGACGGGTGCAGGCGATCATTTTGAGCCCTTTTTCCAGCTGTTCCCGTTTGTATTCGGGCGTCATCCGGATGTCTTTCCCCAGCGGCGTCTCCGCGTGCGGAATGTACGGACCCATCCCGATCATGTCCAGATCGAATTCCTCGAAGAAGTGCAGATCGCGGATCAGCTGCTCCGTGGTCTGCCCCGGAAGACCGATCATCACGCCGGAGCCAACCTGATAGTCCAGTTCCCGAAGACGGCGAAGGCACTCCAGCCGCGCATGATAATCGTGATCCGCCGGATGCAGTCTGCGATAGAATTCCGGATCGGAACTCTCGATCCGAAGCAGGTACCGCAACGCGCCCGCCTTTCTCCAGCGCTCATAGACCTCCGCGCTCTGTTCGCCGCAGCAGAGAGTGATTCCGAGCTGTCCTTCCGAGCGTTCCAGAATCTCCCGGACCGTTGATTCGATGAATTCCGTGAACTCGTCCGACACCACTTCGCCCGACTGCAGAACCACCGACCCGTAGTGATGGCGGAACGCCCACAGCGCCGAAGCGACAATCTCCTCTTTCCCCACCCGGTACCGTTTCAGATTCGTATTTCCCGCCCGGATGCCGCAGTAATAACAGTTCTTCCGGCAGATGTTGCTGATCTCCACCAGTCCGCGCAGACTCACATTCGGCCCGATGCAGCGCAACTTTTCCTGATACGCCCTGGCGTACAGTTCAGCAAGTTCCTTCGGATCCGTCAGTTCCAGATACTCTTTGAGTTCCGTATCAGTCATCATCGGACCTCCTCGATCAGGCCGCCGCCGAGCAGCAGGTCGCCATCATAAAACACGGCGGACTGCCCCGGGGTCGGCGATTTCTGTTCCTCATAGAACTGCACCGTTGCCGAGCCGTCCGGATTCGGCGTCACCGATCCCGCCGTTCCATTTCCCATCGACCGCACCTTGATCCGGACGTCATACGGATGATCCGGGACGGAAATGCCGCTCCAGTTGAGGTCCGTCACCCGCATTTCGGTCTTTTTCAGCATCGCCTCCGGCCCGACGAGGACCCGGTTGTTCTCCGGATCCAGCCGGACCACATAAAGCGGATGTTTCGCCGCAACTCCGAGTCCGCGCCGCTGCCCGATCGTGTAGTTCCAGAATCCGTTGTGCGTGCCCAGAATCCGTCCGGTTTCCGCATCCACGATCTCGCCTTTCTGATCGTTGCGGAGAAGCAGTTCCCGGTAGTCGCCGGAATAGAAATCCTGGCTGTCCGGACGGTCGCTGACCGGCAGTCCGTTCTCCTCCGCGATCCGGCGGATCTCCGATTTCCGGTACTCCCCGAGGGGAAAAAGAACCCGCGAAAGCTGTTCCTGGGTCAGACGGTAGAGAAAATACGACTGATCCTTCCCCGAATCCAGAGCCCGCAGAATCTGAAACCGTCCGTCCTGTTCCCGGAGGCGCACATAGTGCCCCGTGGCGAACCGGTCGAATTCAAAACCGGCCTTCCGCGCCGCTTCGGGCAGGAAGCCGAACTTGATCCGGCTGTTGCAGCGGATGCACGGATTCGGTGTGCGTCCCGCATTGTATTCCTCCTGGAAGTTCGCCAGAACGATTTTCTCGTATTGTTCCGAGCAGTTGATCTCGTAAAAGGGGATATCGACCGCTTTCGCCACCTGCCGGGCGCTTTCGACGTTTTCGATCTCCCGCGGACCGTAGCATGCCCGGCGGTCTCCGCCCTTCCACGGGTTCCGATCGTTCCAGAGAGTCATGATTGCGCCGGCCACCTCGTGTCCGGCCTGTTTCAGCAGAAGGGCGGTCACGGCTGAATCGACCCCTCCGCTGAGTCCCACCAATATTTTCATCTTGCTCCTTGCAGAATTTTTCATCAATGATCCGGTTGTAAGATGCCACGTCTTTCAGGGATTGCAAACTGCAACATCAAAAAACAGGCTCTTTTTCCGGTTCATTCATTTTAAATCCGCAAAATGGAGGAGTATGTTACTCTGCGTTTCCGAAACAACCGCAAAAGGGGAGGGCGGAAAAATGACATGGCTGAAGAATCTGCAGACGGCTCTGGAACCGTATCCATGGGCTTACACACTTCTGGTTGTGCTGGTTCTGGCGGGAATCACGCTTCTGGTGAATTTCATCACGAAATTTATTCTGTATCGCGGACTGCGGAAATTCCTGAAGGCGCATCCGCCGGCGGGAAGTGAGGAACACCGGGCGTGCCTTGCGATCATTTCCCGTCTGGCGAACATCATCCCGGCCGTGGTGCTGGCCTCCGGCGCGTCGATGATTCCCGGAATCCATGAGCTGACGGCCACGCTGATCCGGAATCTCAGCAGCGCATTCATTGTGCTGGCTTTTTCTCTTGCCCTGAGCCGGGCGCTGGACCTGCTCGACCTCTTTTACCGGAAACGGCCGGATGCCGCGGAACGACCGATCAAGGGGTATCTTCAGCTGGTCAAAATCTGCGTCTGGACCGGTGCGGTGTTCCTGATGATCGCGATGCTGATCAACCGCAGTCCGCTGATCCTCTTCTCCGGACTGGGAGCCATGGCGGCGGTGCTGATCCTGATTTTTCAGGATACGATCCTCTCCGTCGTCGCGGCCATGCAGATCTCCTCCAACGACATGGTGCGGATCGGCGACTGGATCGAAATGCCCAGCCAGAATGCCGACGGATGCGTCACCGAAATTGCGCTCCACACCATCAAGGTTCAGAACTGGGACAAGACCATCTCCACGCTGCCCATCCGGAAACTCATCACCGACTCCTTCAAAAACTGGCGCGGCATGTATGAATCCGGCGGACGACGCATCAAACGCTCTCTCTACATCGATCAGCGAAGCGTCCGTTTCCTCGAGGAAAGCGAGATCCGGAAACTCGAAGAGTTCGTCCTCCTGAACTCCTATCTGGAAGGAAAACGCCGCGAACTGGCCGAATGGAATGCCCGGCTCGCCGCCGAATGCGCAAAACCGATCAATGGACGAAGAATCACCAATCTCGGCTCCTTCCGCGCCTATGTGGAACAGTATCTGCGGAACAACCACCGGATCAATCAGGAGATGCTCCTGCTGGTTCGTCAGCTTCCCCCCGGCGTCACCGGAATTCCGCTCGAAATCTACTGCTTCACCCGCGACGTCCAGTGGATTGCCCATGAGGAGACCCAGTCGGACATCTTCGATCATCTTCTGGCAATTCTGCCCGTCTTCGGCCTCCGCGTCTTTCAGCAGTGCAGCGACACCTCCGGAATGGTTCCTCTCCCGCCCCCCTCCGGATCCGACTGGCGCGAATTCCTCCATCCCGAGGATTCCGGCCGCAGCCATCCATAAAAAACGCGCCGCACAGAGTTTGCTGTCTGTGCGGCGCGGAATGGAAAATACGCATTTCCCGTTCGGGAAGAACGGCGCGTCTTATTCTCCGAAGTACTTCTGATCCATGAGTTTCTGTTCGATCAGACGGATCTGGGTTTCCATCAGCGGAGCGGAATAGATGGCGCGTTTTTCGC
>ERZ824600.2537-NODE-2537-length-19121-cov-3.974719_pt1 | contig 19121 bp, 20 predicted proteins | sample MGYA00519933_ERZ824600 | MGnify/ENA primary metagenome ERZ824600 (study PRJEB31778, sample SAMEA3449178) | human gut metagenome | biome: human gut; feature: human-associated habitat; material: faeces | place: United Kingdom | collected 2010/2012 ... | reverse complement strand
CGCTCGGCGACCGCATCGTCATCATGCGCGACGGCTTCATCCAGCAGATCGGCACCCCGCAGGAGGTCTTCAACCATCCGGCAAACCTCTTCGTCGCCGGCTTCATCGGCACGCCGCAGATGAACTTCTTTGACGCAACGCTGTCCAAGAAGGGCGACAAGTACGTTGCCACCGTCCAGGGCAAGGACTTTGAGCTGCCCGCCGACAAGCAGGAAGCGCTCAAGAAGATGGGCAAGATCCCGACCGACATCATCGCCGGTGTCCGCCCGGTCCACGTCCACCTGTCCGACGACGGCATCGACGCGACCGTCGACGTCTCCGAGCTCATGGGCTCCGAGCTGCACCTGCACGTCAACTCCAACGGCAAGGACGTCGTCATCGTCGTTCCGACGACCGACATCGACGTCGGCGCTGTCCACGGCGGCCACAAGCCCGTCAAGTACAGCTTCCGTCCGGAGCTGATGCACTTCTTCGACAAAGAGACCGAGAAGAACATCTTCTGAGCCGAAGCGGCAAACCCATAAACCACCCCCCTCCTGCCCAGCGGCAGGAGGGGGTTCCTTATCCAAGGCTCCCTTGAAAGGGGAGTCTTATATTGTGCAAAGCCTGCCCATGCTGCGGCATGGGCAGGCTTTTGCTGTTAATAGGCTTCCTGCATTTTCTGCAGGACGGCTTCTTTTGCCGGGATGGACGGGATCGCGCCGGGCTTTTCGGTCGAGAGGCTCGCCGCGGCGGAGGCGTAGCGGGCCATGTAGGCCAGATCCTCCTGCGTCAGCTGCTCCGGCGTCTTGCCGAGCTCCAGGAAGCGGGAGACCGCGCTGCCGCCGAAGATGTCGCCCGCGCCGGTCGTGTCGACCGTGCGGACCTGCGGGCAGCCGCAGCGGTATTCCGCCTGCGCGTTCTTGAGGAAGCACCCCTTCGGCCCAAGCGTCACCATCACGAGCTTCGCGCCGAGCGCGAGCACGCGCTCCGCGCCCTGCTCCGGGCTGCAGCCCCAGAGGAACTGCACCTCTTCGTCGCTGATCTTCACCAGATCCGCCTGCCGCAGGCCCCAGAGGATCTGCTCCTTGGCCTCCTGCTCCGTCTTCCAGAGCGGCGGGCGGTAGTTGGGGTCGTAGGTGACGAGCTTGCCGTGGGCGCGGGCGTAGGCGACGGCGCTTTGGGTCGCGCTGCGGGCGGGCTCGTCCGTGCAGCTGAGCGAGCCGAAGTGGAACACGTGCGTTTCATCGAGCATCGCGGGGTCGATCTCGTCCCAGCGCAGCTGCGTATCCGCGCCGGGCTTGCGGGCGAAGGCGAACGAGCGGTCGCCGTGCGCGTCAAAGGTCACGAACGCAAGCGTCGTGAATGTATCGGGGCTGATCAGAATGCCGCGCGTGTCGATCCCGGCGCGGCGCATCGTGCCGGTCAGCAGATGGCCGAAAGTGTCGTCGCCGACCTTGGCGAGAAACGCGGTCTTCTTTCCATACGCGCTCAGCGCGGCGAGAAAGTTTCCGGGTGCGCCGCCGGGGTTGGCGGCAAGCGTGGGATAGCCGTTTTCATCCTTGGTGCGTTCTGCAAGATCGACAAGCAGCTCGCCCAGCGCGATCACATCATACATAGGTCTGTCCTCCTGTGTTTTTTGTTATTTTACCATGAAAGCAGCCTGGACTCAACCGCCGCGGACGAAAAAATGCGCGGCGCGTTCCGCCTTTACATTTGCGCGCGTATGTGGTAAAATTCTCAAAAGTGTGTGAAGCCGAGCTGAAGGAGGATGCGTCCATGCCGATGACAAACGCCGCTGAATATCTGGAGCGCACCGCCGCGCGCGTCCCGGACAAGATTGCCTTTTCCGACGCCTCCGGCAGTCTGACCTTCGGGCAGCTGCTGACGCGTGCACGGGCGCTGGGAACCGTGCTGGCCGGACTTCCGGGCTGCAAAAACGCGCCCGTGGCCGTGCTCACGGGGCGGACAGTGCAGAGCGTCGCGGCGCTGCAGGGCGTTTTGCAGAGTGGGAATTATTACGTTCCCATCGACGAGCAGATGCCGGAGGCGCGGATGCGCCGCATTCTCGCGCAGGTGCACGCCCGCGCGATCGTCTTCCCGGAAGCGTGCCGCCCGCAGGCGGAGCGGCTTACGGACTGCGCGCCGCTTGTCTGCCTGGAGGAAGCGGAGAAAACCGCGCCGGACGATGCGCTCCTGCAAGCCCGGCGCGAGCAGATCATCGATCTGGATCCCGTGTACCTGCTCTTCACCTCCGGCTCGACCGGCACGCCGAAGGGCATCGTCATCTCCCACCGCGCCATTCTGGATTTTACCGACTGGCTGACGGACTTCTGCGGCTATACGGAGCATGAGGTCTTCGGCAATCAGTCGCCGTTTTACTTTGACACCTCCTGCAAGGATCTGTACCAGACGCTGAAACTCGGTGCAACTTGCGTGATTCTGGAGAAGAAATTTTTCGCACTGCCGCTGTTTTTACTGCAGGCACTCGACCAGCACGGCGTGACCGCCGTGAACTGGGCCACGTCCGCGTTCCATCTGGCGGCAAGTTCCGGCGCGCTGGAACGGTGCGTCCCGCATGCGCTGCGGAAGATCGTCGTCGGCGGCGAAGCGCTGCAGGCGCGGTATGTGAACATGTGGAAGCGCGCGATCCCGGAGGCAGACCTTTATAATATGTACGGCCCGACGGAAACGACCGTTGACTGCGCCGCACTCCATCTGACGCGCGCGTACCGCGACGACGAGCCGATCCCCATCGGAAAAGCCTGCCGCAATATGCAGCTGCTGCTGTTAAAGGACGATCTGACCGAGGCGCAGCCCGGCGAGCCGGGCGAGATCTGCGTGCGCGGCTCCGGCGTCGCCGCGGGCTACTTTGCAGACCCCGCCAAGACGGACGCGGCCTTCATCCAGAACCCGCTCTGCCCCGATTTCCGCGACATCCTCTACCGCACCGGCGATATGGCCGTGCTGCGGGAGGACGGATACCTCTATTTCCTCGCCCGCCGCGACGGGCAGATCAAGCACATGGGCTACCGCATCGAGCTGGGCGAGATCGAGGTCGCCCTGCACAGCCTCGCCGGGATGCAGGCCGCCGCCTGCCTCTATGACGCGGCGCGCGACCGCATTCTCTGCGTCTACGCGGGCGGCATGGAGCCGGACGCGCTGGCCAAGGACCTGCGGAAGCTGCTGCCCAAATACATGCTGCCGAACCTCTATGAAAAGCTCGAGGCCCTGCCCTACAACGCCAACGGCAAGATCGACCGCGTGGCTCTGAAGGAGCGGTATCTGCATGCAGAGGGCTGAGAGCTATGCGGCGCTCGCGCCGCTTCTGTCCGCGCAGCTCAGGCGCGGCGTTGTGACCAACTGCTTCCTCTCGGCGGAGGACTATCAGCGCGAGCTGCCGCGCGGGCTGTATTATGAGGAACGCGAGGGGTGCCTGCTTCTGCTGCGGCAGCGGCCCGGGCACCTGATCCTGAACTTTTACCTGCAGCCCGGCGGGACGTTTTTCCTGCCGGACGTAAAAAAGCCCGTCGTGACCGAGCTCAGCTGCCGCGCTAAGGACGCGGACGCCATGTCCGCCGCAGCAGAGCAGCTGCGGGGGCTCGGCTTTGCCGAATGCTTCCGCCGTCTGCGGCGCACGCGGCCCGCGGCCGAAGCCGCAGAGGCAGAGGAAGCGGCGGCAGACGCGTCCTTTGACGCGGTGCGGGCGTTTCTTCTTGCACAGTTTGACCCGCTGACGGGCTGCATCCCGCCGGACGACGCGCTGCAGAGGGCCGTGGAGGCAGGAGAAATGCTCTGCCTGACAGACGAGGCTGGGATCACGGGACTTCTGCATTACGCGCCGGGGCGTGCGGCCTGCGAGATCCGGCATCTGGCCGTGCGGGCGGACTGCCGCGGGCAGGGGCTGGCGCAGCGGCTGCTCGGCATGCTGCGCGCGCGCACAGGCGGGCAGAAATGCACGGTCTGGGCACGGCAGGGCAATACGCCCGCCGAGCGCTTTTATGAAAAGAACGATTTCCGGCCGGACGGATGGACCTCCGTCGTGCTGCGGCTGGACTGAAAGGATGGTTTTCCCATGAAAAAACAGATCATTGAAATTCTGAGTGAAATTTGCCCGGGCATCGATTTTGAAACCGAGACCGCCCTCATCGACGACGGCCTGATCGACTCGCTCGACATCGTCGCCGTTGTGACCGAGCTCATGGAGGCGTTCGACGTCGAGCTCGGCGTCGACGATCTGACGCCGGAGAACTTCAACAGCGTCGAGGCCATCGAAGAGCTCATCGAGAGCAAGCAGAGCTGAGATGTCGTTTGCCTCGCTCCCCTTCGTCGGGCTCGTGGCAGCGGGCGTGATCCTCTATTATCTGGTGCCGAAGAAGCTCCAGTGGGTCGTGCTGCTGCTGGCGAGCATGGTGTTCTACCTCGCAGGCGGGGTCAAAAGCGCCGTGTGGCTCGTGCTCGTCGCCGCCGTCACCTGGCTGACCGGACTGCTGCTTGCCCGGCAGAACGCCCGCCCCGCGCCCGACAAGCAGACGAAGGCCGCCGTGCGGCACGTCAAAAAGCGCATCTGCGCCGTGTGCGCCGTTTTATGCTTCGGGCTTTTGTATCTGATGAAATACTGGAACTTCACGGCCTCCGCCCTGCCGTCCGCCCTCGGGGACAAGCTGCCCCGGTGGGATTTTGTCGTGCCCATGGGCCTGTCCTATTTCATCTTTCAGGCCGTCGGCTACGTGATCGACGTGTACCGCGGAAAGACGGACGCGCAGAAAAATCCTCTTCGCTACGGCCTGTTCGTCTCCTTCTTCCCACAGATGGTACAGGGGCCCATCAGCCGCTATGACCAGCTCGCGCCGCAGCTGACGGCCGAGCGGAGCCTCGACTGGCGGGATCTCAAATTCGGCATCCAGCTGTGCCTGTGGGGCTACTTCAAAAAGCTCGTCATCGCCGACCGGGCCGCCGTGCTGGTCAACGCCGTCATCAAGGACAACTGCCCCTACGGCGGCGCAGTCATCGCGAGCGGCATTCTGTTCTACTGCATCCAGCTCTACTGCGATTTTTCCGGCGGCATTGATATGGTATTGGGTGTTGCGCAGCTGTACGGCATTGAGATGATGCCCAACTTCCGGCAGCCGTATTTTTCTACCTCGCTGGGGGATTTCTGGCGGCGCTGGCATATTTCGCTGGGTGCGTGGATGCGTGATTACCTGTTCTATCCCTTTGCACTGACCAAGCCGATGCAGCGCTTCGGCAAGTGGGCCACGTCGCATTGGGGCAAGCATTTTGGCCGTGTGCTGCCCGCTGCAGTCGCCAACCTGCTTGTGTTTGCCGTAGTCGGCATCTGGCACGGCCCGCAGGCGCACTACCTTGCCTGGGGTCTGTATAACGGTCTTGTCATTGCGCTGGCTGACCTGCTGGAGCCCGCGTTCAAAAAGCTCAACACGGCGCTGCACATTCCTACCGAAAGCCGCGGCTGGCACGTTTTTCGCATCGTGCGGACCTTTATCATCGTCAACATCGGCTGGTACTTTGACCGCAATGAGTTTGTGCAGGGGTGCATCTACCTGCGCAACACCTTTACGGATTTCAATTTGTCCGCATTGGCCGCGAATGCACCCGGCGCTTTCGCGGCAGTCTCCGGCCCGGCCTGGGGGCTTGTCATCATCAGTACCCTTCTGGTCTTTGCCCATAGTGTGCTGAAAGAACAAGGCCGCGACCCTTACGCAGAGGTACAGCGGCTGCCGCTTGCGCTGCGCTGGGGTTTATACTATCTTGTTATTTTCATGGTACTCCTCAGCTTTATCTGCGTCAATGAAACCGTTGGTTTCCTCTATGCCAACTTTTAAGAAAAGAGCTTTCTATGCAAACAAACATTCTGGACTGGCTTGAAGCCACGTCCGCCCGCTGCCCGGATGCCCCCGCTGTGGGGGATGACCAGACAGACTGTACCTGGGCACAGCTGGCCGACACGGCCCGCCGCGCCGGCAGCTTTCTGGCATCCCGCACGATGCCGCGCCGCCCGGTGGCATTTTACCTGGAAAAATCCGTTTCCGCCTTTGCTGCCATGCTTGGCACAGTCTACGCGGGCTGCTGCTACTCAGTGCTTGACACCCGCCAGCCCGCTTCCCGCACTTTGCAGGTATTGGATACTTTGACCCCTGCATTTCTTGTTACGGACGAGGCCCACGCTGCCGCAGCCGCCGCGCTGGGGTACAGCGGGCAAATCATCCGGCTTGACGATCTGCTGGCCGCACCCGCGGACGCTGCCCTGCTGGCAGCCCGCCGCCGTCAGGCTGTGGACGTTGACCCTCTGTATATCAACTTCACAAGCGGAAGCACCGGTGTGCCAAAAGGCGTCACCGTCAGCCACCGCTCGGTGCTGGATTTTATCCCGCAGTTTGCCGAAATTTTCGGCATCACACAAAACGATATTCTGGGCAATCAGGCTCCCTTTGACTTTGACGTTTCGGTCAAAGACCTGTACACGGCACTGTACACGGGGGCTAAGGTGCAGATCATCCCGCGCGCTTATTTCAGTCAGCCCACAAAACTCATGGACTATCTGGCAGACCATGAGGTCACCATACTTGTCTGGGCCGTCAGTGCCATGTGCTTTGTCTCCATCATGAACGGCTTCAGCTACCGTATACCTTCCCGCGTGCGGCAGGTATTGTTCAGCGGCGAAGTCATGCCCATCAAGCACCTGATGAAGTGGAAGTCCGCTCTGCCGCACGCCCGGTTTGTGAACCTCTACGGCCCGACAGAAATTACCTGCAACTGCACCTACGCCATTTTGCCGGACCGCGATTTTGCCCCTGATGAGGCGTTGCCCATCGGACGCGCGTTTCCCAACGAGAAGGTTTTTCTGCTGGATGAAAACGACACCCTTGTCACCGTGCCCGGGCAGGCAGGGGAAATCTGCGTTTCCGGTACGGCGCTTGCCCTCGGCTACTATGCTGACCCTGTGCGCACAGCGCAGGCCTTTACCCAGAATCCGCTGAACACCAACTGGTACGAGCGTATTTACCGCACCGGCGATCTGGCCCGCTACGACGAAAGTGGCAGCCTGTATTATATTGGCCGCCGGGATTTCCAGATCAAGCACATGGGACACCGCGTAGAGCTTGGCGAAATTGAAGCTGCCGCTATGCGCTGCGACGCTGTGACCCGTGCCTGCTGCACGTTTGATGCTGAACGCCAGCGGCTCCACCTGTTTTACACGGGCAGCTGTGAGAAAGCTGCCCTGCTGGCTGCGCTGAAAGAAAGTCTGCCGCCTTTTATGCAGCCGAATACTGCTGTGCAGCTGGACGAGATGCCGCTGAATAAAAACGGCAAAATTGACCGCACGGCACTGGCTGCCCTGACGAAAAAAGGAGCCCATAAATGACCGACGCTTCTTTACAAAAAATTGCTGCCACCTACGGCACACCGACGTTTGTCTTTGACACTGACGCTTTGCAGGCCCGCGTGCGCGCTATTCAGGCAATCTGGGGCAGGGAAATCGACCTTTGCTATTCCATCAAAGCCAACCCATTTCTGCTGCCTGCCATGATGCAGGTCACTGCGCGGCTGGAAGTATGCAGTCCCGGAGAGCTTTCGCTCTGCGAGAGCCTGCATGCTGCGGATGCACGTGTTATCTATTCGGGTGTTAATAAGACGCCTGTGGATATTGCCCGCGCCGTGGCCGACGGCGTCGGCACCTGCACAGCGGAATCTCTGCTGCAGGTCCGTTATCTGCAGGATGCTGCACGTAAGGCCGCCAAACGGCTGCCTGTGCTGCTGCGGCTGAACGCGGGCAGTCAGTTCGGCATGTCAAAGGAAGATCTTTTCACCGCATTGGCGCATCGCAGGGAAACACCTGATCTGGAGTTTATCGGCATTCACTACTTTGTCGGGACCCAGCGCAAAAAGCTGGTCAATCAGCAAAAAGAGCTGGCCATGCTGCGGGAACTGTACGCTGAAATTGAGCAGACCTTCGGCCTGCGTCTGCCGGAACTGGAATACGGCCCAGGGCTGGCGGTGCCGTATTTTGACGGCGACGATTTTACCGACACACTGTCCCCGGCCAAAGACCTTGCGCCAGCACTGCGCGAAGTCAGCAGCTGGGTCCATCTGACCGTTGAGATGGGCCGGTTTTACACCGCCGAATGCGGTTATTACCTGACCACCGCCATGGACTGCAAGGACCACGGCGGGCAGCACTACTGCATTGTGGACGGTGGAATGAACCACCTGAATTATCTTGGCCAGATCATGGGTATGAAACGCCCGCATCTGCGCCATTTTGCTGCCCGGGCAGCTTCCGTACAGGACTGGACACTTTGCGGCAGCCTTTGTACTACGAACGATGTTCTTGTGCGCAGTATGCCGCTGGCCGGACTATGCCCCGGCGACCTGCTTGTTTTTGAAAACACCGGTGCCTACTCTGTTACGGAAGGACTTGGTCTGTTTTTGAGCCGCGACCTGCCGCAGGTCATTCTGTGGCAGAACGGCACGCCGCACCCGGTACGCAGCGAAACGCCGACCTATCCCATCAATACACCCGCTGTGTAAGATAATTTGAAAAGGAGAAATACCAATGGAACGTTTACTGGAAATTTTAAGCGAAATCAAAGAGGACGTGGACTTTTCCACCTGTACAACGCTGATCGATGACGGCATCCTGGACTCTTTCGACATTCTGCAGATCATCTCGGCCCTGAATGAGGAATACGACATTTCGATTCCCGCATCCGAAATCATGCCGCAGAACTTCAACAGCGCCGAGGCCCTTTACAAGATGGTCCAGCGCCTGCAGGAAGATTGATGTCCGAGATGCCTGAAATATAAGATAACGCTTGCATTTATTCCAAACTTATTGTATAATACTAAAAGCGGACAGGGCTGAATTGCGCTGTTTCGCGTACAGATGCAGGTCCCGCGCGTGGGCAGCCTGTGAACCATGTCAGGCGGGGAACCGAGCAGCATTAAGCAGCGCTTGCCCAGTGCCGCGGTCAAGCCTGCATCTGTACGCAAAGCAGCGCAGCCGCGTGCTCTGCCCGCTGTTTTTTGTAGCTTTGCAGGAGGTGAGCCGATGTACCGTGCCCTGTATCGAAAATGGCGTCCCCAGCGCTTTGCGGACGTGGTTGGCCAGACGGCCATCGTCACGGCCCTGCAGAACCAGATTTCTGCCGGGCGCATCGGCCATGCGTATCTGTTCACCGGCACCCGCGGCACCGGCAAGACGACCTGCGCCAAGATCTTTGCCAAGGCGGTCAACTGTCTGGACACCTCCAGCCCCGACCCCTGCGGCGAGTGTGAAATTTGTAAGGGCATTGACTCCGGTTCCGTCATGGACATCATCGAAATGGATGCCGCGTCGAACAACGGCGTTGACGACATCCGCGACCTGCGCGACGAGGTGGCCTATCTGCCGTCGGTCTGCAAGTACAAGGTCTACATCATCGACGAGGTGCACATGCTCTCCACCGCGGCGTTCAACGCGCTGCTCAAAACGATGGAGGAACCGCCCGAGCACGTCATCTTTATCTTAGCCACCACCGAGGTGCAGAAGGTTCCCGTCACGATTTTGAGCCGCTGCCAGCGGTATGACTTCACCCGCATCACGGCGGATGACATTGCCGGGCGGCTGCTCTACGTAGCCGGGCAGGAGAAGATCGAGCTGGACGAGAACGCCGCACAGTTGATTGGCCGTCTGGCAGACGGTGCCATGCGTGACGCGCTGTCCATTCTGGACACCTGCGCCGGTGTCGACAACCACGTGGACGAGGCGCTCGTCCGCCGTATGGCCGGTGTCACGGACAGGGGCTACCTGTTTGAGATCAGCGACGCCATCGCGGCAGGGGACTCCGTCACTGCACTGGAAAAAATCGCCGAGCTGCGCCAGCAGAGCGTCGATATGCGCCGCCTCTGCATGGAGCTGGCCGGGCATTACCGCAATCTGATGCTCTGTGCGCTGCCGGGCGGCACGTCACTTCTGACCGGCATCTCGCCGGAGGAGGAGGCCGCCTACACCCAGCGCAGGGACTTCCCGCAGCGGGAGGCCATCCGTGCGGTCAATGCGTTCGGCTCGGCACTTGAGAAAATGAGCCGCGGCACTGACCAGCGCATTGAGCTGGAGCTGGCGATTTTCTCGCTGACTCAGCCCGAGACTGCCGCCGCACCTGTTATCATCCGGCAGCCCGCCCCGGCAGCACCCACCGCGCCCCAGGCGTTCGCCAGCGCGCCGCGCGCCTACACGGCAGCGCCGCCGGTACAGGCTGCGTCCTCTGTAGTGCCGCCCGTGGTACAGCCGCAGAGCGTTCCCGCCGCTGCACCGGATGATGTACCGCCGCCTATTGACGATGACCCGCCGTTCCTGCAGCCGGAGCTGAAGCCCGCCCCGCAGCAAACTCCCGCGCCGGTACCGCCAGCACCCGCTGCCCCGGCCCCGCGTAAGGCCGAGCCGCCGCGGCAGGCAGGCCCGCTGGAGCCGTTCGCCTTCTGGCCCGCCGTGCTGGCCGATTTGGAGGAGAATGATGCGATGCTCATCTCCTTTTTGCGCGGCACCCGGGCCTATTGCGACGGCAAGCGCGTGCTGTTTGAGTGCAGCGACGCCTTCCGCGATTATATCCGCAATAACCGGGAGGTCAGCAAGCGTCTTAAGGAAACTATCTACCGTGTATCGCGCACCAAGTACAGTATCGGCCCCTATGAGGAGCCAAAGACCGACGACATCACCGCTGCCGTCAGCCTGGATGAGACCCTGCACACGATGCAGGCGCTTGGTGTCGATTTGAAAATCGTTGATAAATAATTATTTTTGGAGGATACAACCATGAAAGCAAGACTGCCCAAGGGCTATGGCCGACCCGATCCCAACGCCATGATGCGTCAGGTCCAGAAGATGCAGGACGACATCCGCGCCAAGCAGGAGGAGCTCGAAGCCAAGGAGTACACCGGCACCGCCAGCGGTGAGATGGTCACTGTTACGATGAACGGCAAGCATGAGATCACCGCCGTCAAGATCAAGCCCGAGGCCGTCGACCCCGATGATATTGAAATGCTTGAGGATCTGATTGCCGCCGCCGTCAACAGCGCCGCCGCTGCCGTTGACAAGGACTCCGAGGAGGAGATGTCCAAGATGACCGGCGGTCTGAACATCCCCGGTCTGGGCTAAGAGGTTGCCTATGTTCAACAACAATGTTGAGCCGCTGGAGAATCTGATCGACCAGTTTGCCCAGTTTCCCGGCATTGGCCGCAAAAGTGCGGTGCGTATGGCCTATCAGGTCATGTCGATGCCGCCCAAGCAGGCCATGGAGCTGGCCAAGGCGATTGAGCACGCCAAAAGTGACCTGCACCGCTGCCGCATCTGCCAGGACTACACCACCGGCGATGTCTGCAAGATCTGTGCCTCCCAGAAGCGGGACCGCAGCATCATCTGCGTGGTCGAGGGCCCGCGCGACATCAAGTCAATTGAGCGCACCCACGAGTACAACGGCCTGTACCATGTGCTGCACGGCCTGATTTCGCCGATGGATGGCATCGGTGCAGATCAGCTCTGCATCAAGGAGCTGCTGGCCCGTCTGAATGACACCGTCAAAGAGGTCATCATGGCCACCAGCCCGACGGTGGAGGGCGAGGCCACGGCGATGTATATCGCCAAGCTCATCAAACCTCTGGGCATCAAAACGACCCGCCTGGCCTATGGCCTGCCCGTCGGCTCGAGTCTGGAATACGCCGATGAGACGACGCTGTACCGTGCCATGGCCGGACGCGGCGAGATGTAAAAAAATTCCTGTACCGCTTTTGCCGGTACAGGTTTTTTTATTGTAGCTTTATTTCAGCAGACCGTAATCCCGCAGACAGCGCTGTACACCCGTCATGGTATCGTCAAAGCCGACACCCGCTGCCGCACGGAACCTGCCGCCGTCCATCAGCAGGCTGCGCGGCCAGTCTGCCGCCTCTACGACGGGGTGGATGTCCAGCAGCGCACAGGCGCGCCGGGCCGTCGTGACCATGTCGCAGTCGTTCTCGCTGCCAAAGTTGTACACACCGCCCGGCAGTTCCATAGCCTGGGTCAGCCGCTCCACGGCCTCCCGCACATAGGTGATGCCGCGGTAGTCCCGCGCCGAAAACCGCAGCGTCTCCTGCCGCATAGCGGCGGTCAGCAGGTTCAGCAGGAAGTTACCGCGGATCGGCAGGCCGTACCCGGGCAGGTCGTACATCCAGGCCGCCCGCAGCAGCACGGCATCGGGCAAAATATCCAGCACGCGCTGCTCCATCTCCTGCTTGTGGCGGCCATAGACATTGGCGGGGGAGAGCGGTGTATCCTCGTCAAACGGCCCGTGCTCAGTAAGGCCCGTGTAGACCTGGTCAGAGCTGAACGCAACCAGCTTTGCGCCGCTTTTTTGCGCTGCAGCCGCCATCCAGCACGGCAGCAGAACGTTGGCGCGGTAGGACTCGTCCGGGTGCTTTTCGCTGTAGCCCGTGTCGGAGAGCGCCGCCGTGTGTACGATCACGTCCGGCTGCTCGCGCCGCACCCAGTCGGCCACGGTCTGCTCATCCGCTGCGGCCAGCATTCCTTTGGGGAAGGCGCACAGCTCGTACCGTCCCGCCAGCTGGGTCATGATGCGCGCCCCCACAAAGCCGCCTGCGCCGGAGACCAATAGCTTTTTCATGTGTTTTCCCTCGCAATACGATTTTTGTCTTTATTGTAGCGTTTTTGCGCAGCTGTTGCAAGCGGCTTGACAAATTCCGCGCCGGTTTGTATAATAGGAACACCTAAAACAAGGTGTGGATTTTTACAGTTCTGATACTACTTTTCGCCACACAGCGCTTTCTTTCCGGGAAAGCGTTGTGTGGTTTTTGTTGTGTCAAAAGGAGAAGCCCATGAACGATACCTTCATGAAAGAAAAGCCGATTTTTCCGCTGCTAACCTCAATGGCCCTGCCCATGGTCGTCTCGATGCTGGTCAATGCACTGTACAACATCGTGGACAGCCTCTTTGTCGCCCGCATCAGTGAGGAAGCCATGACTGCGCTGTCCCTCGTCTACCCGGTGCAGAACCTCATCAACGCGATTGCCATCGGCTTCAGCATCGGCATTGCCGCACTGATCTCGCTGCATCTCGGTGCAGGCAACAAAGAAAAGGCTGACATGGCCGCCACCCACGGCATGGTGCTTTCGCTGATCCACGGCGTCGTGATTTCCATCGTCTGCACCGCCATCATGCCGCGGTTCCTGCGCTCCTTCACCAGCGACGAGACCGTCATTGCCATGGGCGTGACCTACTCCCGTGTTGCCTTTATGTTCGCCGTCGTCATCATGGCCGCCATGTCGTTTGAGAAGATCTTTCAGGCGGTGGGCCGGATGAACATTACGATGATCGGCCTGATGGGCGGCTCGGTCTGCAACATTATTCTGGACCCGCTGTTGATTTTCGGCATCGGCCCGTTCCCCAAAATGGGCATTGCCGGTGCGGCGCTGGCTACCGGCATCGGCCAGATGGTTCCTCTCATCTTCTATCTGATTGTCTACTTCGTCAGCCCTATCCCGGTCAGGCTGCGCTCCGGCTGCCTGAAACCGGACGCCAAAATGGCCCTGCAGCTCTATTCCATCGGCGTACCGGCCATCCTGAATCTGGCGCTGCCCTCGGTGCTCATCACCTTCCTGAACTCGCTGCTGGCCGTCTACTCTCAAAGCTATGTCGTCGTGCTGGGTATCTACTATAAATTACAGACCTTCCTGTACCTGCCCGCCAACGGCATTGTGCAGGGCCTGCGCCCCATCATCGGCTACAACTACGGCGCGGGGGAGTATGACCGCGTCAAAAAGCTCTACCACACGTCCATGGGCATGTGCGCTGCCATCATGGCCGCGGGCACGGTGCTCTGTCTGGTGCTATCCGGCCAGCTGATCGGGCTTTTCAGCTCGAACGCCGAGACCATCGCCATCGGCACGTCGGCCCTGCGCATCATCTGCGTAGGTTTCATCGTCTCGACGATTTCCGTCGTCGCCTCCGGCTCGCTGGAGGGTCTCGGCATGGGCGTGCAGTCACTGGTCATCTCGCTGTGCCGTTACATCGTTGTCATCATGCCACTGGCCTGGCTGTTCTGCCGCCTGCTGGGTGCCGACGGCATCTGGAACGCCTTCTGGGTGACCGAGGTCATCACGGCGGGCATTTCAATGGTCGTATACCACAAGAGCGTGAAGCTGAAATAAACCAACAGGAGCCTGACCACAGCCGGTCAGGCTCCTGTTTTATATAAGTAAAAGGCTTCCCCCGAGGGGGAAGCCTTTTCGTTACGCCTGCTCCTGCACGTACCGAATAAACGCATCGCGCTCCGCGGTGGAGCGCACAACGGCCGTGTACATCCAGTCGCCCATGTCCAGGCGCAGCGCCTGGGGAATGCGCTCACACATCCGCATACGGGAGCCGTACTTGGCCATGATCTGCGCATGGGTGTGCTTGTACTCATGACAGTCGCGGCGGCCTGCGTAGACGCAGAAATACTTCGGGCCGTCCAGCTCGGCGTTGCGTACCTCGTCGTAGCAGACCATGTCCGCCCAGATCTGGTAACAGTCTACCGAGTTCGCATAGTTGATCATATCGGGCGTGTAGCCGCCTGCGGGGCGCATGTTGACCTCCAGCGCGACGTAGTCGCCCTTTTTGCCAAGACCCGGCTTGTCCTCATTCAACTGGAAAAACTCGCAGTGGAAGAAGCGGCTCTTTGCGCCGAACGCCTTGATGGTGCGGAAGCCCACATCCTTCAGCGCAGCGGGCACGGACTTCTGCGTCCAGTAGGAGAGGTCGCCGTTCTGACTGACGATGTCCAGCAGCGGGGTGGGGAACACGTTGGAGGTGTAGAACAGCGGCACGCAATGGCTGTCGGCCACACCGTCGAAGCTGACGATGGTGCCGTTGATGTACTCCTCCATAATGTACCGGACGTTATGCGGCTCGGCGTAGAATTCTTTCAGCTCAGTGAAATTGCGCAGCTTGTAGGTCGCCTCGGCACCGCAGCCGTTATCCGGCTTGACGATGACCGGGTAGCCGACCTCCTTGATGAAGGCGCGGGCCTCGGCCAGTGTGCTGACAATATGGTAGCGCGCCACCGGTACGCCCGCAGCGATGTAGCTTTCCTTCATTTTGCTCTTGTACTTGATGCGCTCGATGAAGTCATTCTTTGCACCGGTATTGATGTTGAAATCCGTGCGCAGCTGGGCGTCCATCTCCAGCCAATACTCGTTGTTGGACTCGATCCAGTCGATCTTGCCATAGTGGAAGGTAAAGTACGCGACAGCGCGGAGCATCTCGTCGTAATTGCCAAGATCATTCACGCGGTAATACTCAGTCAGGCACTGCTTCAATTCCCAGGGAATCTCGTCAAACGGAGCATCACCGATGCCCAGCACATTGACGCCGTTGCGGTGCAGACGGTCACAGAAATTCCAGTAGGTCTTGGGAAAATGCGGGCTGACAAAGATAAAATTCATCGGGTACTTCAACTTCCTCTCTCAAACTTCACACAAACCGACGTCACACAAAGCGATTCTGTGCAGCGTCATACTCATAACCGATCTCGCGCAGGGCCGCACACAGCGCGTCACGGTCAGTCTCCTCACGGTCACACAGCGCGTCCAAACTGGCGTCGCGGTCCCGCAGTTGGGTGTTTACATAGCTCAACAGCATTACAGGGTCACGGGGGAGCATAGACCCACCTCCTAAAAAGCAAGCGTAAAAGAGAAAAAGCCGGTCACACGATGTGACCGGCATTTTTTCCTTCCAATCAGACCGCGCGGGTAACTTTACCAGAGCGCAGGCAGCGGGTGCAGGCGTAGATATACTTCGGGGAACCGTCCACGATCGCCTTCACGCGCTTGACATTGGGGTTCCAGGTACGGTTGCTCCGACGATGAGAGTGAGAAACCTTGATACCGAACGTGACACCCTTGCCACAGCAAGAACATTTGGCCATAATTGCTTGCACCTCCTTTTCAATAGCTTTAATAGTATAGCGTATACTGCGCGAAAATGCAAGTGTTTTGACAGAAATTTTTTTGATTTTTTTCATAATTTTGCGTTTTTGTTTGATTCAGGCGCTAAATATTGTGTTTTCGGTGCCTACAGGGCTTGTCTTGCCGCCGTTTCTACGATATAATAGACTAAGCTTTTAATGGGGTGGTGTTACCTTTTGAACGGATTGTTGTCTCCCACGGTGATCGTGCAGTATCTGCTGCGCGCTGTTGTCGTGCTCATCACCATCCCGTTTCATGAGTCGGCCCACGCGCTGGCCAGCCACCTGCTGGGTGATGACACTGCCGTGCGCGCCGGGCGTCTCTCAATGAATCCGCTGCGCCACTTCGACCCGCTTGGTGCCCTGTGCATGCTGGTGGGAGGCGTCGGCTGGGCCAAGCCCGTCTCGATCAACCCGTACAACTATAAGAACCCCAAGGTCGGCATGGCGCTGTCCGCCGCCGCGGGGCCTGCCAGCAATCTGCTGCTGGCGTGGGTGTCGATGATTCTGTACAAGCTGTGCTGGTACAGCGGGCTGGGGGATGCCGTGCCCGTACTGACGATGTTCCTATATTATATGGTAGCCATGAATCTGAGCCTGGCGGTTTTCAATCTGCTGCCGGTGCCGCCGTTTGACGGTAGCCGCATTGCGCTCTTGTTTTTGCCGCAGCGGCTCTATTTCAGAGCGATGAAATATGAGCGATATATTATGCTGGCCGTGCTGGCACTGGTGTTTTTGGGTCTGCTGGACGCGCCGCTGTCTTGGCTTGTCAACGGTATGTGGCGGCTGATGCTGCACCTGACAGGCTTTGTGGAGCTGCTTTGGGGGTATTGAGTTTTTGCCGGAAGTTCTGACATTTAAAATAGAAGATTTTGAGGGCCCGCTGGATTTGCTGCTGTACCTGGTGGGCAAAAATAAAATGAACCTCTATGATGTCAACATCATGGAGCTGATCGAGCAGTACACCGCTGCCATCCGGGAGATGCAGCAGGACCGGATGGAGATTTCCAGCGAGTTCATCGACATGGCGGCGCATCTGGTGCAGATGAAAAGCGCCCTTCTGCTGCCGCGCAGCCCCGAGGCCGAGCGCATGAAGGCCGAGCTGACGGGGCGCTTGATCGAGTACAGCGCCTGCAAGGAGGTGGCCGCCCAGCTGGGCAGCCGTGCCCGTGACCTGTACACCGTAGCCCGTGAGCCGATGCCGCTGGTCGGCGCTGCCGAATACACCCGCCGCCATGACCCGAACTGGCTCGTGCAGGCGTGGTTCAATCTGATGGGCCGCAGCACCCGCAAGAAAAAGCCCACGCAGGAAAAGTTTGAGCCGCTCGTCACCGCGCCGTTTGTCTCCGTCGCCAGCCGCGTCTCCCACATGCTGCGCGGCTTGCTCAAGGGCAGCCTGCAAAAAATGGGCCAGCTGTTCAGCCACGAGGAAAGCCGCAGCACAAACGTAGCGACCTTCCTGGCGCTGCTCGAGCTCATCCGCGCAGGACGCGTCAAGGTCGACGACAGCGGCACCTTGCAGCTGGACCGCACACACCGCAGAAGAAAGGACAAAACGCCATGACAGAACGACAGGAGCTCGGCTCTCTTGAAGCCATGCTGTTTGCCCACGCCGAGCCTGTGGAGACCGCCCGCCTGGCCGACGCCCTGCGGCTGGACGCCGACGAGGTCACCACGCTTTTGCAAAAGCTGCAAAAGCGCTACGATGAGCAGGAGAGCGGCATGGTCATTCTGTACTTCGAGCCTGACCGCTGGCAGATGACGACCCGCCCGTACTACGGCGAGATGGTCAAGCGCATTCTGGACACCCGCCGCAACGCGCCGCTTTCGCCCGCCGCACTGGAGGTACTGGCCGTCATCGCCTACAATCAGCCCGTCTCCCGCAGCTTTATCGAGCAGGTACGCGGCGTTGACTCGTCGTCCACCGTCACCAAGCTGTTGGACAAGGGACTGATCGAGGAGGCGGGCCGTCTGGACCTGCCCGGCAAGCCGGTAGCTTTCCAGGTCACGGACACATTTCTGCGCGTCTTTGGCCTCGGCAGTCTGGCCGACCTGCCGCCGCTTCACGGCGAGGCTGCCGAGAGCGCCGAGCCGGAGGAGACGGAAGGCGACGACGGTCAGCTGGAATGGAAGTGATTGCTTATGGCTATTCTGTTGTTCCTTCTCCGACTGATCGGCTGGGTGCTGCTGGCGGTGCTCTTGCTGCTGCTCGTCGCCCTGCTGATACCGCTGGGCGTTCGGTTTGCGTACCGCCCGGGCAGCGTGCGGGCCACGGCCTGCTACGGACCGCTGCACTTCACGCTCTGGCCGCGCAAGGGCCAGCCGGAAGCACTGAAAAAGCCCGCCTCCGCCGCACCGCCCGGGCAGACCGTGCGCAAGACGGCGGACGGCGAACAGGCGTCCGTCACCGTGGAGGTCAAGCCGGACAAGCCCGCACAGACCGTCGCCCGGCAGCCCGCGGCGCAGGGGAAACCAGAAGCGCCGAAGCCTGCTGACAGTGTCCCCGCTGAAGACGCCGATGCTGAAGGCAGCGCGAAAAAGAGCGGTCTGCCGTTCGGCATCTCGGCGCGCATCGACGCCGCTATGCAGCTGCTGTCCAATGACCCGATGGCATTTGCCCGGTGCATGCTGGGCCACACAGGCTGGCTGGGGCGTCATCTGCTGCGTTCGGTGCGGGTGTCCGGGCTAGACATCTTCTGGACCGTGACCGCCGACGAGGCCAGCGCCACCGCCGAGCTGTTCGGCGCCGAAATGGCGCTTGCCAACAATCTGCTGGCTCTGGTCCAGCAGTACATCCGCGTACAGAGTGACCGCCTCTGGCTCGAGCCGGATTTCACCGGCGAGCGCGCAGGGGAGCGTATCGTCTCGTTCCGTCTGACGTCCTGCGCCGCTGTGCTGCTCTGGCTCGTCATCCGGCTGCTGTACCGTCTGTGGAAGGACCCGCAGCTGCAGCCCGCCGCAAAGGCATAAACGATTTCTTTTTTCGATAAAAGGAGGAACTTACAATGGCTGAACATCCTATTCAAGGTCTGATGGGCGTCACCATCGAGAAAATCCGCGACATGGTCAACGCCGAGACCATCATCGGCGACCCGATCCATGTGGATGACACCACCATCATCCCGGTCTCCCGCGTCACCTTCGGGT
>ERZ824600.2533-NODE-2533-length-19133-cov-3.421742_pt1 | contig 19133 bp, 19 predicted proteins | sample MGYA00519933_ERZ824600 | MGnify/ENA primary metagenome ERZ824600 (study PRJEB31778, sample SAMEA3449178) | human gut metagenome | biome: human gut; feature: human-associated habitat; material: faeces | place: United Kingdom | collected 2010/2012 ... | reverse complement strand
ATATTTATGTTATATAAAAATTGATATATGAAGTTTATTAATTATATTTCAATAATAGCAATGCCTTTAGTAATTTTAATAATTATTATTGAGGCTATTAAGAACAAGATAGCTGTTTTTGATGTTTTCTTAAAAGGAGCAACTGACGGAGTAGAAATAACATTGAAAATATTTCCAACTTTAATTGGGTTGTTTGTGGCAATAGGAATGATTAAAGATTCTGGAATTTTAGATTTTATAACGAAAGTTATTTCACCTATATTAAATTTAATACATTTTCCTGGAGAGGTAGTTCCATTGGCATTGTTAAGACCTATTTCGGGTAGTGCATCTATGGCTGTTGCAACTAATATAATTAAAAATAATGGTGTAGATTCTTTTGCGGGAATATTAGCTTCTGTTATAATGGGTTCAACTGAGACAACATTGTATACTATTGCTGTATATACAAGTTCTGTTAAGATAAAAAACACAAGAGGAATTTTAATTGCAGCTTTAGCGGCAGATTTAACAGGAATATTGGTTTCTTTGGTAGTATGTAGAGTCATTTTTAGTTAAGCTGTCGATTTTTGTCGAACGATTTTTCTCTTTTTTTGAAAAATATTATTGACAAATAAAAAAAATTAGTGTAACATTATGTTAAATCAAAAATTTATTTCAATTTTTTAATAAAGTTTTTAATCTTGTAAAGGGAATAATCAAAATTCCCCCATTGTGAACTATTAGATGAAATTTAAAAATATCATAAAAATGTCTTGAAATATCAATTAAAACTAAACAAAGGCCCCCAAAAACCTTACTATAAATTTAAATTACTATATTTCTTAAACAATAAATTAGTTCGTGATTATTCCTTTTACAAAACCACTATAATGTAATTAATTTACTAGGGCAATTTCTGTTTGCTACTGACAAATTTATTTGGCTATTTTTAGAATGGTTAGAAATTATTTCGTCTACAACTGTTTGATATGCGAGTTCAGGAAAGTTACTTTCTTTACTTAAATGACCAAGCATAGCTGTAGCTAAATTACTATTTTTTAATAAATAAGAAATAGTTTTTCCTGCCATTGTATTAGATAAATGTCCTCTATCTCCAGCAATACGTGTTTTTAATTTATATGGATAAGAGCAACATTTCAAAACATTTGTGTCATAATTTGACTCTAGTAAAATGAATTGACTACCTTCCAAATGATTAACAATAGATTTAGTCATATGGCCTATATCTGTTGCAATACTAATTTGAAGTTTATCGTCTTTGATAATATTAAAACCGCAAGGATTTGCAGCATCATGAGGAATACTAAAAGGAAGTATCCCTAAATCATTTATGAAAAATTTTTCCGAAGGGTTAAAATAATTGATATTTTTTTCAGATATTTTTTCGGTTTGAGCAGGCATTGCTTCAAAAGTTTCCTTTGTAGAAAAAACAGGAATATCGAATTTCCTAGAAATTGTTGATATCCCTTTAACATGGTCAGAATGTTCATGTGTTACTAGAATGGCATTAATTGAAGAAGGATTTACTTCAATAGATTGTAAAGCTTCTTCAATTTTTTTACAACTCATTCCAGCATCTACTAAAATTCTAGTGTTTTCGGTCTCTACGAATAAACTATTACCACTACTACCACTATATAAACTACAAAAATTTAACATATGTATTTCTTCCTTTTAATGTTATTCTTTAACTCTTTCGATTATTGCACCTAGGTTTCTGAATTTTTCTTCTATATTTTCATATCCTCTGTCTATGTGCTCTAAATTATATATTTCTGTTTTTCCATCTGCAATTATTCCAGCAATTATTAAAGCTGCACCAGCACGTAAGTCTGATGAATACACAGGTGAACCTGATAATTTCTCTACACCCTCAAAAAAGGCTGTTTTTCCTTGTGCTGTAATATTTGCGCCCATTTTATTTAGTTCTTCTGTATATTGAAATCTTGATTCCCAAATATTTTCAATTATTCTACTTGTTCCATTTGAAACAGAAAGAACTACGCCCATTTGTGGTTGCAAATCTGTAGGGAAACCTGGATAAGGTTGAGTTTTTATTATAGCTTTAGAAGGTCTTTCGTTACACCAAACTCTTATTTCGTCTCCAAAATCATCAACATGTCCACCGATTTCCAAAATTTTGGCAGTGATAGCTTCCAAATGTTTTGTAATACAATTCTTTATTAAGATATCTCCTTTAGTTGCTACAGCAGCAAGCATAAAAGTACCTGCTTCAATTTGATCAGGGACTATTGAATATGTACCGTTTCCAGCTAGTTTTTTTACCCCATTTATTTTTATTACATCTGTTCCAGCGCCACGAATATCAGCACCCATAGTATTTAAGAAATTTGCTACATCAACTATATGTGGTTCTTTGGCTGCATTATCTATGATTGTTGTTCCTTCTGCTAAAACTGCAGAAAGCATTACATTAATTGTTGCACCAACAGAAACTACATCCATGTAAATTGAGGTTCCTATTAATTTGTTAGCAGATGCTGATATTTTTCCTTGTCCAACTTCAACTTTTGCTCCTAAGGCTTCAAAACCTTTGATATGTTGATCTATTGGTCTTGCTCCTAATTTACAACCGCCTGGCATTCCAACAGATATTTTTCCAGTACGTCCTAGCATGCTTCCTATTATATAGTATGAAGCTCTAAATTTGCTGGTCAATTCTTCTGACGCGTCTGTTTTTGTTATATTTCTTGTATCGATTGTGATTTTGTTAGGTGTGTTCCATGTTATTTTTGCACCAAGTCCTTCTAATATTTCACAAGATTTTTTTACATCACTTATATTAGGTAGGTTTTCTATTGAGCAAACACCATCTATTAAAAGTGTTGCAGGTAAAATTGCTACAGCGGCGTTTTTGGCACCACTTATTGTGACTTCTCCTTTTAAAGGTGTTTTTCCAGTGATAACTAATTTTTCCAAAAGTATTCCTCCTTAAATTTATTTACCTAAGAAATATATCATAAAAAACACAATATTACAACAGTTTTTGAAGAAAAACTGTAATAGATTGCTATATATTCCTATTAGCTGTGAAAAGTCCTTTTTCTGCGAATAATTCTATTAATTTAAATTTTAGCTTAATTTCAGAATTATTTTTATCTGAAATTATACTATAAGATTCTTCTTCAAGATTTTTTTCTAAATTTTCTTTTGCACTATCGTCCACAATTCCAGAGGATACGTCAATAAAGCATAATGATGGAAACATTACACACCACCAATTTTTTCCTTTTGCTTCACCAATTTCAACACGTAATGCATCATAAAAACCTGCAGGTAAAGTGATATCACCATAATTTTTTGTTGGAAAATAAAAATTATCGATATTTATTTTTACGGGATAATTATACCCATTTTCAGATATTGTTTGTTCGGCAATTTGTTGAAAATTTTTTTTATTTTCATTTGCTAAAGAGATTGCCTCTTCTTTTGTAGTGCAATTTGAGCATATGTCATTCATATAGTTAAGTAGAGAATCTCTTACTTTTAGTTTTAATGCTTGGTCTTCAGCTGAATCGCTATTTGCAAGTACGTGTAGTCTAAAAACAGCATCTGATAAATTATTTGATACAGCAGAAACATAATTTTGAGCACAAATAAATACATATATGAATAGTAAGAAAACGATTAAACTAAAATTTCTCAACTTGGGATTTTTCATAAAATTTAAAACTTTTTTCATATTTCCCCTCCTAAAAACATTTTTACTAAAATATATCTTTAAGATAATTATTAACCAAAAAAAATAAATTATACATTTCAAGGAAAAACACTTGACAATATAAAATAGGAATGGTAAAATTTACCAGAGAGCAATCGAAAGGAATGAATTAAATGGTTGTTGAAAATAATAAAATAGAAAAAATATGTTGTTTTTATGTAAGTGATTTTCATTTAGAGATGATTCTAGTGCCATATATAAATGCACACATAAATGAAAATATTGTAATAATAACGGAAAATGATTTTAATGAAACTGTTGGAATATTAGTTTCTAAAATGAATTTAAAAAAAGAAAATAAAGAAAAAATATTGAATTTAGGATGGAATGGAAAAAAAGAAAACAATATAGAAGATAAATCAATTATTATTATAATAGGAAATAAAAAATATATTGAGAATAAAAATGATGAAATTAGAGAAAGAAATAATGAAGATATAACTATAATTGACTGTTATAATTTTGAAGATATAAAACAAAATATGGACAATATTATAAATGATTATAGTAAAAATTTAAATACAACTGGATTTGGGAATATAGAAAAATAATAAATTTGGAATAAAGTATTGAAAAAAATATTAAAATAGTATATATATATGTTATGAAGCAAGAAAGGAAGTATACAAATGGAAGAAAATTTAGAAAATATTAAAAAGATTCTTAAAAAATATTCTCAAGAGCATTTATTAAATGAATATGAAAGATTAGATTCAGTGAAGCAAAAACAATTACTAGAACAGATTGAAAATACAGACTTTGAATTAATCAACAGTTTGTATAACAATACTAAAAAAGAATTTGAAATGCATGATTCTAAAATAACACCAATAGAGTATTTGGACAAAGATAAGTTAAATGGATATTACAAAAACTTTCAAGTAGTAGGAGAAAAGGCTATTAGAGAAGGAAAGTTAGCTGCAGTAACCATGGCTGGAGGGCAAGGAACAAGACTTGGTCATAAAGGTCCAAAAGGGACTTTTGATATTGGCTTAGAATCACATAAATCACTTTTTGAATTATTAAGTGATTCTTTAAAAGAGCAAGGAAAAAAATATGAAGTTGTAATTCCTTGGTTTATAATGACTAGCGAGGAAAATAATGATGATACTATAGAATTTTTTGCTAAACATAGATATTTTGGATATGAAAAAGATAAAAATATATTTTTCTTTAAACAAGGCGAATTACCAATGGTAGATACAGAAGGAAAAATATTAATAGGTGAGAACGGATTAATTAAAGAAGCTGCAGATGGACATGGAGGAATATATGAAGCTCTTGTAAAAAATGGTATGACTAAAAAAATGAGAGAACTAGGAGTTGAATGGATTTTCATAGGTGGTGTTGATAACTGTTTAGTAAAAATGGTTGACCCAATACTTATGGGAATTGCAATACAAAAAAATGTAACAGCAGCAGGAAAGTCTGTTGTAAAAGCAAACCCACAGGAGAGAGTAGGCGTTTTCTGTAAGAAAGATGGAAAACCATCAGTTGTAGAATATACAGAGATACCAAAAGAGATGGCTGAGGCAACAGATGAGAGAGGCGAATTGATATATGGTGAATCTCATATTTTATGCAATTTGTTTAATATAGATGCAGTGGAGAGAATGGGAAAGAAGCCATTACCTTATCATTCAGCATTTAAAAAGGCAACATATATAGATAAAAATGGAAATAAAGTAGTACCAGATGGACCAAATGCATATAAATTTGAAGCCTTCTTATTTGATGCTTTTGGGGAATTAGATGACATGGCTATATTAAGAGTAAAAAGAGAAGAGGAGTTTGCTCCTGTAAAAAATGCTTCAGGAGTGGATAGCCCAGAAACAGCAAGAGAACTATATAGAAAATTCTATCAATTATAAAGTGTATAATATTAACTGCTGGTGTAGATATCGGCAGTTATTTTAAAATAAAATTAAAAGGGCAAAAACGGAACCGACCCCAAATTGCCCTTAGGGCAATTTGGGGATTAATTTTAAATTGCCAGAGAGGATGAAGTATATGAATTATAAAGAGGAATATCAAAGATGGTGTGAAGATTCAAGTTTTGATGAAGAGACAAAAAAGGAATTGTTAAGTATTAAAGATGATGAAGAGGAAATAAAAGACAGATTTTATAAGGAATTAGAGTTTGGAACAGCTGGACTACGTGGAGTTATAGGAATGGGAACAAATAGAATGAATAAATATACAGTGGGTAAAGCAACACAAGGTTTAGCTAATTATATATTAGAACAAGGCACACAAGACAAAGGTGTTGCAATAAGCTATGATTCAAGAAGAATGTCTGATGAATTTAGTTTACAAACAGCACTAATATTAAATGCAAATGGAATAAAGACTTATTTATTTGAAAGTTTAAGACCAGTACCTGAATTGTCATTTGCTATAAGAGAGTTAGGTGCAACTGCAGGAATTATGATTACAGCTAGTCATAATCCTCCTAAATATAACGGATATAAGGTTTATTGGGATGACGGTTCTCAAATTGTTGCTCCAAGAGATAAAGATATTATTAATAAAGTAAGAAGTATTACAGATTTTAAAGAAATAAAAACAATTAGCAGAGAAGAAGCTGTTAAAAAAGGATTATTTAATGTTATTGGAAAAGAAATGGATGATAAATATATTGAGACATTAAAAAATAAAGTATTAAATCCTGAAATTGTTAGGGAACAAGGCAAAGATTTAAAAATTGTTTATACTCCATTACATGGAACTGGAAATACAATAGCTGAAAGATTATTAAATGAATTAGGATTTAAAAATGTTTATGTAGTTCCAGAACAAGCTAAACCAGATGGAAATTTTCCAACAGTTGACTATCCAAATCCAGAAGATAAAAAGGCATTTAAATTAGCTTTGGAATTAGCAAAAAAAGTGGATGCAGATGTTGTTTTAGCAACAGACCCAGATGCTGATAGATTAGGGATTTACGCAAAAGATACAAAAACAGGTGAATATATGCCATACACAGGAAACATGTCTGCATTATTAATTGCCGAATATAGAATTTCTCAAATGAAAGAAAAGGGAATTTTGCCTAAAGATGGAATGTTTATAACAACGATTGTTTCATCAGATTTAGCAAAAGCTATTGCTGCAAATTATAAATTAGAATGTATAGAAGTTTTAACAGGATTTAAAAATATTGGAGACGTAATGAAAAAGGCTGAAGAAAATCATGATAAAACATATGTATTTGGATTTGAAGAGAGTTATGGTTGTTTAATTGGAGATTATGCAAGAGATAAAGATGGAATTGCAGCTGTTATGTCTTTGTGTGAAGCTGCTGCATATTATAGATCTAAAGGAATAACTTTATGGGATCAAATGAACAATATTTATGAAAAATATGGATATTACAAAGAAGATCAGGTTTCAATAGTTTTAGAAGGTGCTGAAGGTGCTGAGAAAATTAAAGAAATGATGACAGACATGAGAAATAAAGATGTAGAGCAAATTGGTAAATATAAAGTATTATGTTTTAAAGATGTTGACAAAGATTATGTAAAAAATATGACAACAGGAGAAGAAAGTAAAACAGGATTACCAAAATCAAATGTATTATATTATCAGTTGGAAGATAATGCATGGTGTTGTGTTCGCCCATCTGGTACAGAGCCTAAAATCAAGCTTTATTTTGGGGTTAAAGGCGAATGTGAGAAGTGTGCAACTGAAAAATTAGAGGAATTAAAAGATGCTATGGTTAAATTAGTTCGCGGAGAATAATTTAATTATGCAAAATAAAAAATACCCCCTTTTTAAAATGCATGAGTGTAAATTAAAAGGGTGTATTTTTTTATTTTTTCCATCCATCTAAATTCCTAGAAATAGCACCAAATAAATTAGCTTTAATCATAGGGATATCTTTTTGCCACATAAATATTTGCTCTTTCATATCTTCTCTTTTTGTATGTTCATCCATAGGGCAAACTTTAGGCATTACTTTTTTGTTATTTTTTTTAACATATCGTCTTGTATCTTTTTCACTTAGTAAGATTAAAGGCCTAATTAATGTTATTTTTGTTCTATCCATATAACTTTTAGGAGCAAATGTTGATATGTTTCCAGTATATAGTAAATTTAATAAAAATGTTTCTAATACGTCATCCATATTATGTCCAAGTGCTATTTTATTACATCCTTCGCGTATTGCTATACTGTTGATTATTCCTCTACGCAAGTTAGCACATAGTGAACATGGATTTTTTTCTTTTCTAACATCAAAAACAATTTCTTTTATATTACTGTTTTCAATAAATAAAGGCACTCCAATTTCATCACAGTTTTCTTGTAAAAGTTCTGTATCAAAAAAATCAAAACCTGGATTTATTGATATTGCAATTAGTTCAAAATGTTTTGGATAAAACCTTTGCAATGCCTTTAATCCATTTAAAAGTGTGATGGAATCTTTACCACCTGATAAGCATACTGCAATCTTGTCTCCTTCGTCTATCATATTATATTCTTCTATTGCTTTTCTCATTTTACTTAATATTTGTTGCATAGTGTGAATCCTTTCTTTTAAAATATATACTATATTATATCATATATTTTTTTGGGAGGAAAGGGCTTGAAAAACGAAATCAGGTAGTATATAATAAAAGCAAAAAGGAGGTTAACAAATGGAGAAGAAAAGTATATTAGCTATTTTACTTATTTTTGCAATAATTGTTATATGTGTAATGGGAGGCTATATATATAAATTATATAGTGAAAAGCAAGTGAATGAAATTGAAACTGATAAATTAAAAACTGAAATAACAAACTTAAATAATAAAAACAATGAGTTACAAGAAAAAATTGATAATGTATCAAATGCAATAAATTCTAATACAACAAAAGAAGATAGTTTTTCAAAATTAAATGATGATGAAGCAACGGAAATATTGAAAAATAGATTTGAAAATGTAGAAAAACTTTATCTAGAACCAGACAACTTTTTTGAAGTAAAAACAAATGGTGAGATTGTAAACTTTGATGAAAGCATACTAAAGTATGGAACAGAAAATTTTGCTAAAGAAGTTAAGAAAAATTTACCCATGATTGTTGAAATTAAAGATAATAAATATTATATTACAAATGGTGGAGGAGCAAGGGAATATAACGGACTAGATGGTTTTGAAGACGTAAAAGTATCTGAGGCATTGATAACTGCAACTGTAAAGACAAAACAAACAGGACCAGATTCTTCTGGAAATTGGGTGAATAAAGCTGATAAAAAAAGTCAAATTAAACTTGTAAAAGAGGGAGAGAATTGGCTAATTGATGAATTTAATACATCTGATTTTAATTAAAAGTAAGAGAAAACATTATAAAAATTTAATGTTTTCTTTTTTGATTTGAATTTAATAAAATTTATACTAGGTTATTAGTTATTATTGATATTATCAGAAAAACGTTGATTTTTTAGAATGTTTGTATTATAATAAAAATATATTTTTTATGTTCTCATAGCTCAGCAGGATAGAGTAGCCGCCTCCTAAGCGGCAGATGGGGGTTCGAGTCCCTCTGGGAACACCAACTTTAAATTAGGAGTATAAATGGAACAGAAAGAATATTATATGAAGCAGGCTCTAAAAGAAGCGGAAAAAGCATACAAAAAATTAGAAGTCCCAGTAGGAGCAATAATAGTAAAAGACGAAAAAATAATAGCAAGAGCACATAATCAAAAAGAAACAAAAACAGATACAACAAAGCATGCAGAAATCTTAGCAATACAAAAAGCAAGCAAAAAACTAAAATCATGGAGGTTAATAGATTGCGAAATGTATGTGACTTTAGAACCATGTTCAATGTGTGCAGGAGCAATGATAAATTCAAGAATAAAAAAAGTATATATTGGAGCAAAAGATGAAAAAACAGGAGCCGTAGGCTCTGTATTAAATTTATTTAATGATTATACATTTAATCATAAAGTAGAAGTTGAAACAGGAATTATGGAAAAAGAATGTCAAGAAATTTTAAAACAGTTTTTTAAAGAATTAAGAATGTTGAAGAAAAAATAACAGATTAGAATATATAATATCAAAGAATTTGAAATGTCCAAGTTGAATAGATGGAGGGAAGAATGTATAGAGATTTAAAACAAAAAGCTTTTCACGTGGCAATAATAATTATTATTATAAGTGTAATTTTATGTGTTGGTGGTATGTTGATTTTAAAGTATGAAGTTGAAGGTGAGTCTAACATGCCATTTAAGATTACTAAAATTTCTATAATAGAAAGTGTAGAGGGATTGGAAAATGAGAGTGCAGGAGAAAAGTGGAGTTTTAGAGTTAATGAAAATAATGATATATATATATATATAGAAAAGAATTTTTCTTATGGAAAGACAGAAATAATAGATTCTGTTGAGGTTAAAAATATTAAGGCAAATAGACAAAAGGAACTAGGGGAGTTAAAGTTTTATAAGCCTGTTATGGATGAAAAGAAGATGTTTGTTAATCAAACAGAAAATGAAATTACAGATATTATATATACTGGCGAATTAGAATCAAATATAAAAGAACAAAAAATTTCTAACCAAGGTGGAATAGTTGCTTTTAGATATGGTATTAATAATTTATCACAATATGTTTCTGAAAATGATGAATTAATAAATCATAGCCAGTTACTAAAATTAACAAATATTACACAAGAAGATTTGCAAACTCAATTAACATTTGATATAATTATAAATTTAAAAAGTGGTAAAAAATATCAAGCACCGATTAGTGTAGATATTCCAACAGATGAAATAATTGAAAAAGGAACTGTTGGAATAGATATAACAGATTTGAAAAATATAATTTTTAAAAGGATAGAAAATTAGTAAAAATACTTGCAAAATTTGCAATTACAGTATATAATACATAATGGTATGAGAATTGATCTTTGTATGGGAAACAAGCTCGATAAAAGCCTATGAACCTTGTCAGATCCGGAAGGAAGCAGCAATAAGTAGATACTTTTATGTGGGAATTGTTTTCCATAGAGAGATTGATAATCACACCATTTTTTAAATGATATTAGATAGCTTTAATATAAAGGATGTGAGGTTATGGGGTACACAGCTCTTTATAGAAAATTTAGACCACAGACATTTGGAGAAATGGTTGGTCAAGAGCATATAACAAGAACTTTAAGAAACCAGATAATAGCAAATAGAGTAGGACACGCATATTTATTTAATGGTGGAAGAGGAACAGGAAAAACAACTTCGGCGAAGGTTTTGGCTCGTGCAATAAATTGTTTAAATCCACAAGATGGAGAACCATGTAATGAGTGTGAAATTTGTAAATCGGCATTAAATGGGTCTTTAACAGATATAGTAGAAATGGATGCTGCGTCAAATAACAGTGTGGAAGATATACGTTCAATAAGAGAAGAAGTGAATTTTTTGCCAACCAAAGCAAAATATAGAGTTTATATAATAGATGAGGTTCATATGCTATCACAAGGAGCTTTTAATGCATTATTGAAAACATTAGAAGAACCACCAGAACATGTAAAATTTATATTGGCAACAACTGAACCACAGAAATTACCAGCAACAATACTTTCAAGATGCCAAAGATTTGACTTTAAAAGAATTTCAGATGAAGATATAATTAAAAGACTACAAATTGTGTGTGAACAAAGTAATATAGAAATTACTAAACAAGCATTAAATATAATTGCCACATTGTCAGAAGGTGCGATGAGAGATGCTTTGTCTATATTAGAAAGATGTATGCAAGATGGAGAGAACAGTATAGATGAAGATAAGATTAAAGAGCTTGTAGGTATACCAAAAATTTCTTATATATATGGCATTACAGAAGCTATAATTGAATATAATATTGATAAAGCAATGGAATCTATAACAATGGTTTTAGATGAAGGAAAAGATTTAAATAATTTACTATGGGAAATTATAAAATATATAAAAGATATTTTGATGGTAAAAACAGGACAGAAATTGACTATTTACAATGAAGTTGATTTTGAAAATTTGAAAAAATTGGCAGAGAGTATTTCAAAAGAAAGAGCAATAAGGCTAATAAATGAGTTATCAAAATTGGAAAATGATATGAAAAGTTCAACACAAAGATTGATAATATTTCAGGCAGGAATAATTAGACTATGTGATAAAGAACTATCTTCTGAAGAAGTAGGCACTAATAAAGGAACAGGTGCTGGAGGAAATATTAATACTACAGATATATATTCCAGATTAGAAAAAATAGAGAATTATTTAAGAGCTGGGGGAGGAATTGCAAGAAGTCAGTCTAATACATCAAAAAAATCTGGTACTACTAAGGCCAGTTCATCAGCCAATACTAATTCTAAACAAGATAGTAACATGAATGTTATTGCTGGAATTGGAAAGAATAGAAAACCAGCACAATATTGGCAAGATATTGTAAGTAATTTTAAGAATAATGGAAAGATAATGTTGTATACGAACCTGATAGATACAAATGCGATAGAAATAAATGATATGACTGTGGGAATAGAATTCCCTAAAGGAATCACTGCATTTGGGAAAAGTGTTTTAGAAAAACCTGAAAATAAAATGGAGATATCTAAACAGGTTTCTGTGGCATGTGGAAAAGAAATGCAAATAAAGTATATAGATACAAAACAGAAGAGTTCTGGAAATATGACAGAGGAACAGGAATTATCAAATTTTGCTAATGAATTTAACATACCATTTGATGTGATTGAGTAGCATTATCATATGGTTAATATAAAAAATAGATTATTTTATATAGGCATGAAAAAGGAGGAAAATAAAATGTCAAAAAGAGGTGGATTCCCAGGAATGGGAGGATTTGGTGGAATGAACATCAATAATTTAATGAAAGAAGCGAAAAAGATGCAAGCAGATTTAGAAAAGTCACAAACAGAGCTTGCTGCTAAAGAGTTTGAGGCATCTGCTGGAGGTGGTGCTGTGACTGTTAAAGTCAATGGTCAAAAGCAAATTTTAAGTTTAGCATTGCAAAAAGAAGTAGTTGATTCAGATGATGTTGAAATGTTACAAGATTTAATTGTTACATGCTTAAATCAGGCATTTAAACAGGTTGATGATGCACAAGCCACATCAATGGGAAAATATAATATACCAGGCTTAATGTAAAGATACTAAGGAGATAGAAGGATGTCAATGTATTCACCATCAATAGAAAAATTAATACAAAGTTTTGAGAAACTACCAAGTATAGGTAATAAAACAGCTGCAAGATTAGCATTTTACATATTAAATGCTTCAGAGCAAGAAACAAATGAGTTTGTTTCGGCAATCGTAAATGCAAAAAAGAACTTAAAATATTGTAGTAAATGTTATAATATATCAGATACAGATCCTTGTCCGATTTGCGGAAATGCTAAACGAGAGCAATCTCAAATATGTGTTGTAGAAGATGTCAGAGATATAATTGCAATGGAAAGAACACATGAATTTAGAGGAGTTTACCATGTATTACATGGTTCAATTTCTCCTATGAATGGAATCGGACCTGATGATATAAAAATTAAAGAGTTACTTTCACGTCTTATGGATGGACAAGTTAAAGAGGTAATACTTGCAACAAATCCTAGGGTTGAGGGAGAAGCAACAGCTATGTATTTGTCAAAGTTAATAAAACCTTTAGGAATTAAAGTTACAAGAATAGCTCACGGTATTCCTGTTGGAGGGGATTTAGAATATACTGATGAGATTACTCTTACAAAAGCACTTGAAGGAAGAAGAGAATTGTAAGCAAAAAAATAAATATAAAATTAATAAAACTTATGCAGATTTATATAATAGGTATATTTTTGCATAAGTTTTTATCTTGTTGCAGAAATAAGACTTAAATTATCTCCAAGTGCAGTAAAGAATGCACCTAAAACGTCTAAATCATCTGTATCAAATTCATTTCCAATAAGAATTGCAAGAGAACTAGCAAGTGCAATTAAACTACTTCCAGAACAATCGTTATGCTCCATAAAAGTCACCTCGTTGTATTATATGAAATAATTTAAAAATTGTGAGAGGGCAAAAATGGAACCGACCCCAAATTGCCCTGGTAATTTGGGGTCGGTTCCATTTTTGCCCTTTTAATACTATCCAAGCAAAACTTTGCAAATATCTTTAGTAGAATTTTTTTTGGAAATAAGTCTAGCACGAATTTTCATTTCTTGCATTTGTTCTGGATTAGAGAATAAATTATTTAAAATTTCTTCAACATTATCATCTTCTCTTATCCATATAGCGACTTTATTTTCTTCTAAATAAGTTGCATTTTCCTCTTCTTGACCAGGGATTGGATTTATAATAACGATTGGCAATCCAGAAGCTAAACTTTCTGTTGTAGTAAGACCACCAGGCTTTGTGACAACTAAATCGGAAATACTCATAAGTTCAGGTATTTTATCAGTATATTCCAATACTTTAACATAATCTTTTTTTCCTAATTCGTTAATTAAATGTTCGAAGTTCTTTTTCATTTTTTGATTTTTCCCAGCAATGGCTACAATTTGTATGTTTTCATGACATTCAGCAAAAGATTTGAAGATATTAAAAGTTTGAGTTTTTCCAAGCCCGAATTCTCCGCCACCAAAAAATAAGACAGTTTTTCGGTTTGGTAATAAACCAAAATTTTGCAAGGTTTTTGCTTTGTCGTGTTTTAACAGGAATTTGTTAGAAAGAGGAATTCCTGTTGCATAGATTTTTTCATTTGGGATTCCTTGTTTATGTAATTGATTTTTCATACCTTCATGCGAAACAAAATAATAATCAACGTATTGATTAAAAACAAGCCATTGGTCATGAGGGGCATAGTCTGTTATAATAGTTGCAATTTTTGTATCTATTTTACCTATTTTTTTTAAATAGGCACACATGGTTGAAGCGAATGGGTGCGTAGATATTATAAGATCAGGTTGAAAGTCTTGTAATAACTTATTTAATTTTATTGAAAATAGTTTATTAGAGGTTGTGCTTATTTGAGCAAGTGGACCATCTTGAGATTTCCAATAGACTTTTCCCCATGTACGAGGTGCTTTTTTTGCCATTTCTGAATATGCCTTAGTAGTTACTTTATTAATAATTTTATTAACATATTCCATGCAATCTACAAGTTTTACTTCATTATCTGTATAGTTGGTTTCTATGTTTTCTTTAATTGAACGAGCAGCTGATAAATGACCTCCGCCATAAGTTGCATAGAAAATTATAATTCTTTTCATAAAAACTCCTTAAATTATTTTTATTTATTTTATCATAAAGTAAAAATAAATTGTATATTTTTTGTAAAAAAAACCAAAATAAAATACAAGGAGGTTAGTATGGAAAAAAATAAATTTTGGATTGCAACTACAGCAATAGCTATAATAATAGCAGTAATACTTGGATATAATTTATTTAATCAGAAAAAATCATATGCAATAACAAAAGAGAATGATAATAATATGGCTTTTTATCAAGTTGTAGGATATGTGCAAAATGTAAAAACATATTTGGCAAAATCTATGGTATCAAAATCTGCTGAACATGGTGCAGAAATTTTAACACATGTATGGAGAGAAGCAAATTTAGCTTTAAGTTATTTGGGAATGTTACCAATAGAAAGTCAAGAATTAGAGAATACTGAGAAATTTTTAAATCAAGTAAGTGAATATAGTTATGCTTTATCAAGGAAAAATATAGATGGTTCAGGGTTAACAGATGAGGATATAAATAAAATAAAAGAATTGTATAACTATAGTAATGATTTATCAAATACTTTGAACGAGATGGCTGATGAACTAAATAATGGAACATTAAAATGGTCTGATTTAATGAATAATACGGAAGGTTCAGATATAGCAGAAGTAAGTACTTTTGATGTTATTGAAGAAAATTTTCATGAATATACAGGATTGATTTATGATGGGGCTTTTTCAGAGCATATAACAAGCTCGGATAAAAAGGGATTAACAGGAGATGAAATAGATGAGGAAAATGCAAAGAAAAAAGCAGAGGATTTTATTGGGAAAGATAAAATAAAAGAAACTAAAAGTAATGGATATGTAGAAAATGGTAGTATTCCAGTTTATAGATTTGAAATGATAACACATGATAATAAGACTATTGGGATATCAATTTCTAAAAAGGGTGGACATGTAGTATTTTTAAATTATAATAGAGATGTTAATGAAGAAAAGATAACAGAACAGGATGCTGTGCAAAAAGGAAAAGAGTATTTGGCAGAAAAAGGGTTTAAAGATATGCAAGAAACTTATTATATGAAAGATAATGGATTTATTACAGTAAATTATGCATATAAACAAAATGATGTTGTAATTTATGCTGACTTAATTAAAGTTAAGATTGCTTTAGACAATGGAGAGGTTATAGGATTAGAGACAACTGGATATTTAAATTGTCATTATGATAGAAATATACCTAAAAATAAAATTTCTATTGAAGATGCAAGAAAACATCTAAGTGATAAAATACAGGTTACAAGTGAAGGATTAGCAATGATTCCAACTGAATGGAAAACAGAAAAATTTTGCTATGAATTTAAGGGGAAAATAGAAGATGTAGATTTTATTGCATATATAAATGCTGAAAGTGGAGAAGAAGAGGATATTTTAATTGTGACTAATACCCCTAATGGAACATTGACAGAATAATTCAATAAAAAGTAAATTTACAAAAATTGCAAAAATAAAAAATCTTTTTTTGCAAATAATAATAGTGAAAAAAGTTGAATAACTTTTAAAAAAAAAGCGGTCCGTAAAACAGATAGATTTGAAAGGAGACTCTATTATGTCTAGAAATAACAAATTAATATCTGAAAACTTACGAACAGAAATTGCAAAAGAATTAGGCGTTTATGATCAAGTGAAACAAGATGGTGGAAGTTGGGAAAATGTACCTTCTAAAACATGTGGAAGTATAGTTTCTAAAGCTATAGAAATTGCCAATAGAGCTGTTGAGAATCAATAGTTTTTAGATATGCAAAATAAATGAATGCTAATTTCTAAATTGAAAATATCTCAGTTTAGAAATTAGCATTTTATATTGCAAAAAATAATAAATTAGAATATAATAAAAAAAATTTTTGGAGGGATTGTATGAAAATTAAAGATATAATAGATATTACAAAAGGAAATTTAATTACAGGGAGAGAGGATTTTGAGTGTGAAAATTTTTCTAAAGATACAAGAACAATACAAAAAGGTGATATATATATAGGCATAAAAGGAGAAAAGTTCGACGGAAATGAATTTTGGAAGCAAGCTTTAGATAATGGTGCAGAAGCGGTTATTATTCAAGACATAGAAATAACAGAGGTAGAAAAGGAAAGATATTCAAATAAAATTATTGTAAAAGTAGAAGATACTTTAAAAGCACTATATGAAATTGCAAAATATAAAAGGAGTTTGTACGATATACCTGTTATTGCTGTTACTGGTAGTGTTGGCAAAACAAGTACAAAAGATGTTATAGCAAGTGTTGTAAGTTCAAAATATAAGACACTAAAAACCGAAGGAAATAATAATAATAATATAGGACTTCCTTTAACTATATTAAAACTAAAGGATCATGAGGCAATGGTAATTGAAATGGGAATGAATCACTTTGGAGAAATAAGTCTACTAACAGATATTGCTAGACCGACTTTAGCTGTTATAACTAATATTGGAACATCACATATAGGTAATTTGGGGTCAAGGGAAAATATATTAAAAGCTAAATTAGAAATATTAGAAGGAATGATAGTTCCTAAGATAATTATTAATAATGATAATGACTTGTTACATAAATGGTATGAAAAAAATAAAAATAAAATTGAGATACATACATTTGGGATACAAAATGAAAGTGAACTTACTGCTAAAGATATAAAGTTAAAAGAAGAAAGCAGTGAATTTTTAGCAAAATCACCATCAGGTTTAGTAAAGATTAATGTACCCGTAGGAGGAGAACATTTTGTATATAATGCATTATGTGCAATAGAAGTAGGACATATATTAGGGATTGCGGATGATAATATTAAAAAAGGTATTGAGAAATTTGAATTAACCAAAAAGAGAATGGACATAAAAAAGCTAGCAAACGGAGCAATACTTATAAATGATGCTTATAATGCAAGTTATGAGTCTATGAAAGCTAGTTTAAACTTTTTGGCAAGACATACAGGAAAAAGAAAAATAGCTGTATTAGGAGATATGTTTGAATTAGGGGAATATACAGAAGAACTACATAGGAATGTGGGTAAAGAAGTAGTAAAAAATGGCATAGACATATTAATCTGTTCAGGGGAGAATTCAAAATATATAATAGAAGAAGCAAAAAAAAGTAAGAATTTAAAGATATATTTTATGAACAATAATGAACAAATTGTGGAAAAGTTGACTCAAGAATTAAGAAATGGAGATGTTGTTTTGGTAAAGGCATCAAATGGGATGAAATTTTTCGAAATTTGCCAAAAACTATAGATTTTTTTCATGAAAATTGATATAATGCGAGTACCAATAATTCTTGGGAGGATGTCAAATGAAATTTAAAGATTATTACAAAATATTAGGACTAGAAAATAGTAAAGTAACAATAGATCAGATAAAAGTAGCATATAGAAAACAGGCAAAAAAATATCACCCAGATGTAAATGTGGGGAATAAATTAGCAGAAGAAAGAATAAAAGATATAAATGAAGCATATAGAATGTTGTCAAATGCAACAACTAAAAGAAAATATGATAGAACATGGAATTATAATATAGGATATAAACAAAAAAGAGCAAGACAAAAGACATCAAGTGATGTGGCAGGTGAATTTTTCGGAATGTTTTTTGGAAACAATGAAATAAAAGAAGAAATAGCGCAAAGTAAAATTCCACCAGTTAAAGGAGAAAATATAGAAACAGAGATAAATATAACAATAGAAGATGGGTTTTATGGTACTGAAAAAACAATAGCATTAAAAAATATAGAAGGTAAAACTAAAACAATAACAGTAAAAATACCAGAGGGAATACAAGATGGAGAGAAAATACGCTTGATTGGACAAGGAAAAACAGGAAAAAATGGTGGAAAAAATGGAGATTTATATATAAAAATAAATATAGATGATGGAAAAAAATACAAGCTTAATGGTAGTGATTTATATACTACGATACCAATTTCACCATGGGAGGCAGCTCTAGGGACAAAGGCAAAGGTTAATTCTATTGATGATACAAAAACAGCTATATATATTCCAAATGGAGTACAATCTGGTGAGACTATAGAAATACCTCAAAAAGGTTATAAAACTCCAAAAGGAGAAAGAGGTAATTTAATAGCACAAATACAAATTGTAGTTCCAGAAAAATTAACGAAAGAAGAAAAAGAAATGTTTAAAAAATTAAAAGAAATATCAAAATTTAATCCAAGA
>ERZ824600.2530-NODE-2530-length-19191-cov-7.067464_pt1 | contig 19191 bp, 15 predicted proteins | sample MGYA00519933_ERZ824600 | MGnify/ENA primary metagenome ERZ824600 (study PRJEB31778, sample SAMEA3449178) | human gut metagenome | biome: human gut; feature: human-associated habitat; material: faeces | place: United Kingdom | collected 2010/2012 ... | reverse complement strand
CCGAGGACAGACTTTGCAAAGGGGGCTCAAATATACCCCTTTGCGAAAGTTTGTCCCTTCTTTAATGTCATATCTCCTCAATTCACTTATTGTTTAACCAACCGTGGTTTTGCATCCGTGTAAACTGTCGTGTAAACCGCAGATGGTCTGTCGGTACAATTGTCTGATTAATAGATTGTTATTGGCTATTTGTAACGTCTGGGGGGCGTGTGGTCGCTGGTTTGAATCCAGTCACCCCGACTGATGAAAAGGCTTGACAATCTGACGGTTGTCGAGCCTTTTTCGTTTTCGGCGGTTGTGCATGCCGCCATCCGTGCGCTATGCTTCCGGCACGGTTTTGAACTGGTTGGATATTTCCGTATCTTTGTAAAAATCCTATTGTTATGCGCACGACATCTGATCGGATCACCGCGCTGCGGCCCGGTGAAATCTTTGTCTTCGGAAGCAATCTCGGCGGTCTGCACGGCGGCGGGGCCGCACGGCTGGCCTGGCAGCGCTTCGGCGCCGTCTGGGGCCAGGGCGTCGGATTGCAGGGCCAAAGCTATGCCATTCCGACCATGCAGGGCGGCGTGGAGACCATTGCTCCCTATGTCGACGACTTCATCCGGTTTGCCCGGCAGCATCCGGAAATGACCTTCCTTGTCACCGAGATCGGTTGCGGCATCGCCGGGTTTACCCCCGCACAGATCGCCCCGCTCTTTGCCCGGGCCCGCGACGTGGAGAACATCCACCTGCCTGCCCGCTTCTGGGAGGTGCTGGGGCGGTAGTGGCCGCTGTCGCCCGGTGGCCTCTGTCGCCCGATGGTTGCTGTCGCCCGGGTCGGCGCCCCGCTTGTTGTGGCCGGTGGCTGCGGCAGGCCCTGCGTTCCGGTTGCTGTCATCCGGCGGTTGTCTGCCGGTGACCGCCCGGCCGCGGAACGAAAAAGCCGGGCTCCGGGTTCTGACGGGTGGCAGGCGCAAGCGGCTGGCGATGATCGGATTGTCCTGACTGGCGGGGTGCGGGTGCGGCTGTCGGCGGGGCGCGCCGCATTTTTTTTCGCGTCGGGAGGTCGTTTTTCCCGTAATTTATTATTAATTTTGTCCGGTGGCCGACCGTAGGGTCGGTTCCGAATGCGTCACCGGCTGTTTGGGGAGAGTTGTTTTTCAGCCGGTCGCAGGGCCGTGCGTGGTGCCGTGCACCATACGCGGCGGGTGTCCTTTTTTGAAAAACAACTACGATGAAGTCGCTGACGCCGATCCGCGCATTTTTCCGAATCCGTTGTCTGCCTGCCGGTTGCCGGCGGGCCGTTTCGTCGTCTCTGTTTCCGAAGGTGCGGCATTTCACAATCTCTAATATTACCCGATCTATGACCCGAACTTTACATGCGCCCCTGTGGGGGTGCGCCCTGCTGTTGGCGGCCGCGTCCTGCACGCCGGCGCACAACACGCTCACCCGAGCCGAGCAGGCCGACGGCTGGCAGCTGCTCTTCGACGGCAAGACGCTCGATCAGTGGAAGGACTACAACGGCACCGGGCTGACGATGCCCTGGCACGTGGTCGACGGCTGCATCCAGGCCAACGGCGACGGCAGCGACCTGACCGGCTACATCGTCACGCGCCGGCAGTACGAAAACTTCATCCTCGACTGGGACTGGAAGCTCTCCTACGGCGGAAACAGCGGCATGCTCTACCACGTGGTCGAGGACCCCGCCTTTGCGGTACCCTACGTGACGGGCCCCGAGTACCAGCTCATCGACAACGACGGCTGGGAGGAGCAGAACGCCCCGACACGCCTCGAACCGTGGCAGCGCCTCGGCGTGGACTACGCCATGCACCTGCCTGATCCCGACTCGCTCTTTGTCAATCCGCAGGGCGAGTGGAACTCGTCGCGCATCGTCTGCGACAACGGCCATGTCGAGCACTGGCTCAACGGACACAAGATTCTGGAGTTCGAGGCCTGGACCGACGACTGGTTCGCACGCCGCAACAGCGGCAAGTGGGCCGGCGCACCCGAGTACGGACTGGCGCACCGCGGGGTCATCTGCCTGCAGGACCACGGCTATCCGGCCTCGTTCCGCAACCTGAAGATCAAGGAGCTGCCCCGCCGTGCCGGGCGTGAGGTCGAGCTCTTCAACGGCCGCGACCTCACGGGCTGGGAGGTCTACGGCACCGAGAAGTGGTATGTCGACGACGCCGGCAACCTCGTCTGCGAGAGCGGTCCCGACCGGGAGTACGGCTACCTCGCCACGCGCGAATACTACGACGACTTCGACCTGACGCTCGAATTCCGGCAGCTGGCCAACGGCAATTCGGGGGTCTTCTTCCGCTCGTTCGTCGAGCCGCCCGTGAAGATTCACGGCTGGCAGTGCGAGGTGGCGCCGAAGAACAACGACACGGCCGGCATCTACGAGTCCTACGGGCGCGGCTGGCTGGTGCAGATCCCCGACGAGAAGGAGTCGGTGCTCCGTGAAGGGGAGTGGAACACGCTGCGCCTGAAGGTGCAGGGCGACCGCGTGCAGACGTGGCTCAACGACGTACCGATGGCCGATCTGACCGACGCGAAGATCGGTGCGGCGCAGGGACGCATCGCCCTGCAGATTCACGACGGAGGCGGCATCAAGGTCCTCTGGCGCAACATCCGATTGAAAACACTGTAAACCAACAACTGATATGACATCCCGCAGAAACTTCCTGAAAACGCTGGGCGGCATGGCGCTGTTGACCGTCGTCCCGCGCCACGTGCTCGGCGGCCCGAACTTCATCGCCCCGAGCGACCAGCTCACCAAGGGCATCATCGGCATGGGCGGCATCGGCAAGAGCAGCTACCACTTCACCAGCACCAAGGAGTGCCGGCTGGTGGCGGTGTGCGACGTCGACCGCCGTCACCTCGAAAGCGGCATCGAGCTGGGCAGGCAGAAGTTCGGTGAGACCCTGCAGGCTTACACCGACTTCCGCGACCTGATCGCCGACCCGAACATCGACATCGTCCACATCGCCACGCCGCCGCACTGGCACGGCATCATGGCCGTCGAGGCGGCGCGCGCCGGCAAGGACATCTGGTGCGAGAAGCCCATGACGCGCACCATCGGCGAGAGCAAGCGCGTCGTCGAGGCCGTGCGGCGCAACAACCGCATCTTCCGGCTCAACACGTGGTTCCGCTTCACGGACACCTTCTACGGACTGGGCACGACCGTCGAGCCGCTGAAGAAACTCATCGACAGCGGGCTGCTGGGCTGGCCGCTCAAGGTGACGATCTCCGGCGCCACGGGCTTCACGTGGAAGTTCTTCTGGATCGGCCGCGACCACCTCGAGCCCGAGCCCGTACCTGCGGAGCTCGACTACGACATGTGGCTCGGTCCGGCCCCCTGGAAGCCCTACAACGCTCACCGCGTGCACCAGACCTTCCGCGGCTACTGGGACTACGACGGCGGCGGCCTGACCGACATGGGCCAGCACTACATGGACCCCGTGCAGTACCTGCTGGGCAAGGACGACACCTCGCCCGTGAAGATCGAGGTCGACGCCCCCGAGCAGCATTACGACGCCGTGGGCATCTGGCGCAAGATCGTCTACACGTATGAGGACGGCTGCCAGATCGTTCTCGAGGGCGAGGGCTACGAGACGCTCGGCAAGGTGCCCTACATCGAGGGCCCGGGCGGCAAGGTCTACCGCGGGTTCGAGTGCACGATCCCGAACGTCATGGAGAAGATCTCCGAGATGCCCGATCCCGAACCGCAGAACACCGACTTCCTGGAGTGCGTGCGCACGCGGCGCCGCTTCGCGCTCGACGAGCGCATCGGCCACCGCAGCTGCACGCTGGTCAACCTCGGCGCCTGCGCCCTGCGGCTGAACCGCACGCTGCACTTCGATCCCGAGACGCAGCTCTTCGTCGGGGACGATGCCGCCAACCGCCTCATCGACCAGCCCATGCGTGGTCCGTGGCATATCTGATAACCTGCAAAAACGATACGCAAAGATGAAAAAGATAGTTGCAATCTGGCTGTTGGCGCTGCTGCCGCTGTTCGGCATCGCCCAGCCGCTCGATGCGCGGCAGCGCACGGCCGAGACGATCGTGGCGGATGCCCTGGCGCAGCTGCCCGTCTCGACGCCCGCCCTCTTCGACGAGGTGATGGGCGAAATTGCCGCCACCGGCAGCCGGGGCGTCGAAATGGTGGCCTCGATGTTCGTCCCGGCCGCCGAAGGCAAGAACACGACCCTCGAATACGCCCTCAACGGCGTGGTTTGCTACGCTTCGGCGCCCGGGCGCGAGGCGCTGCTGCCCGAGATCCGCAAGGGGCTCGTCGCGGCCCTCGCCCAGGAGGGTGATACGGCCAAGCGGAGCTTCCTCATCTCGCAGCTGCAGCTCTGCGGTACGGCCGAAGAGGCTGCGGCGCTGCTCCCGGCGCTGGACGACCCCGCCCTGGCGGACTATGCCCTGCGGGCGCTGGTCTCGATGCCCGGAACGGAGGAGCTGCTCCTTTCGCTTGCCCGGCAGGAGGGCCTGACCACGGCGCGCCGCTGCGCCCTTGCGCGCGCCTTTGCCGACAAGGGTACGGCTGCGGCCGAACCCGTGCTGACGGCGTGGGCGGCCGATGCCGATGAGGAACTGAAGGCGGCGCTCTGGCCGGCGCTGGCACGCTGCGGCACGGCCTCGTCGCTGCGCCTGCTCGGCGAGGCGGCTGCGACGGTCGGCTATGCGGCCGAACCCACCGAAGCGACGGAGTCCTACCTCGTGCTGCTGGAGCGGTGTGCCGCGGCCGGCGACGCGAAGCCTGTCGCAAAGGCCGCGCGGAAGCTGCTCGCCTGCGACCGCCAGTATGTGCGCGGTGCCGCGCTGCGGCTGCTCGTGCTGACGCAGGGCGTGCGGAAGTCGATGCCGCTGCTGCTGAAGGCCATCGGCGAGGGCCCGGCCGAGTACCGCTTTGCGGCGCTTGACGTGCTGGGGGCCGGTGACGACGAGCTCTTCGCCCGGCTGACGGCCGCCATGCCGCGCTGGAATGCCGGGGCGCAGGCTGCCCTGCTCTGTTGGCTGGGTGAACGCCACGCCACGTCGCAGAGCGACGTGATTGCCCGCTCCATCGCTTCGCCCGATCCGGAGATTGCCGCCGCGGCGATCGATGCCGCAACGCACATCGGCGACGAGCAGACGCTCACGGCCCTGGTCGGCGCCCTGGAGGGCCTGCTCTCCGCCAAGGCCGAGGCGGCGCTGCTGCACTTCAACGGAAAGATCGACGGGCGGATGGAGGAGCTGCTGCACCGCGACGAGCCGCAGGTGCTCGTCGCCGCCCTGCGCCTGACCGGGGCGCGCCGCCTGACGGCATGCGCCGACCGGGTCTTTGAACTGCTCGATGCTCCGCAGCCGGAGGTGGCCGATGCCGCCTGCGCAACCCTGGCACAGGTTGCCCGTCCGGGCGATGCCGGGCGCATCGCCGCGATGCTCGACACGGCCGACGCAGCCCGTGTGAGTGGCTTGCAGGAGGCGCTGCATGCGGCGCTGCTGCCGCTCTCCGCCGAGGAGCGCTGCGCCCGGATCGAGGCCTTCCTGGAGGCGTCGCCGGCCGGGGAGCGCTACTACCCGGTGCTGGCGCGGACCGATACGCCGCAGGCCGTCGCACGACTGCTTGAGCGCTTCCGTGCCGACGGCAGCGAAACGGCCTTCGACGCCCTGCTGCTGGTCAACACCCCGCAGATGATCGACACGCTCTACGCCCTTGCCGCGGAGCATCCCGCACTGGCCGACCGGGCGCTCGGACGCTATGCCGAGCTGACGGCCCGCTTCCGGACCACCCCCGTGCGGCTCTATCAGCAGACGCGCCGGGCCCTTGCTCTGGAGGCTTCGGATGCGACGCGCAGCCGCCTGCTGACGAACCTGCTCGATGTGCAGGCCTATCCCGCCCTGGTGCTGGCCGTCTCGTACCTTGAGAACGAGGGGACGGCTGCGGCCGCTGCGGCCGTGGTGAAGAACCTCGTGGCGAAGAGCAGCCCGATGCCGGGCGGTGCCGACATCCGCGCAGCGCTCGAGAAGGCCCGCGAGGTCTATCGCAAGCTGGCGCAGTCGGATGCCGATGCCGGATATGCCGTCGACGAGATCACCGGCCTGCTGGGTCGCCTGCCCGAGACGGGCTTCGTGGCGCTGCCGGTCGATCCCGCTCAGTGGCAGCCCGTGGCCGACAGCCCGGCTTCCGGGCGGAAGCTCTCTGCGGCCGCCGCCGCGAAGCTGCGCCGGAGTGCCGAAACGGCTTTGCGTGAGAACTGGACCGGCCGGGACGGCATGCTGCTCTATGCGGGCAAGAGCCCCTCGACGATCGCGCTGGAGAAGCCCCGCGAGAACTTCGAGCTCTGGCTCGAGTGGCGCTCGCAGGGTGAAGCGGGTCTCGGCGTGCGCTCCCTGCCGCTGGTCCGCCTGGGCGGCGCCGGCACGACGGTGCGCACGGCCGATGGCTTCGTGCAGGATGTCCCCGCCTCGGACAATGCCGCCGGTGAGTGGAACACGCTCTACGTGAAGGTCTCCGACGACCGCATCACCGTGGTGGAGAACGGCGTGACGGTCGTTGAGAACCGCACGATGGAGAATCTGCGCGAGCCCGGCATGCCGGTTGACGTGACGGGCACGGTCTGGATCGCGGGTCTCGGCTCGCCGGTCGAGCTGCGCGACATGTGGCTGCGCGAGCTGCCCTCGACCCCGCTCTACGAACTCTCGGAGGAGGAGCGCGCCGAAGGCTTCGAGCTGCTCTTCGACGGCCGTTCGCTGCACAAGTGGACGGGCAACAAGGTCAACTACGTGCCGCTCGACGGGACGATCGACGTCACGGCCTCCTACGGCGGCGGTGGCAACCTCTACACGAAGAAGGAGTACGGCGACTTCATCCTGCGTTTCGAGTTCCGCTTCCTGCACGAGGCGGTCAACAACGGCATCGGCATCCGCACGCCGATGGGTGTCGACGCCGCGTTCGACGGCATGGAGATTCAGGTGCTGGACCACGATGCCCCGATCTACCGCGACCTGCACGCCTATCAGCAGCACGGTTCGGTCTACGGCGTGATCGCGGCCAAGCGCGTCGTCTTCCCGCCGCTGGGCGAGTGGAACGTCGAGGAGATCCGGGCCGTGGGTGACCGCATCACGGTGACGGTCAACGGCGAGGTGATTCTCGACGGCAACATCCGCGAGGCGTGCCAGGGCCATGCCGTGGCACCCGACGGCGGAACGGAGAACCCCTACATGATCGACCACCGCAACCACCCGGGCCTTTTCAACAAGCGGGGCCACATCGCCTTCTGCGGTCACGGCGCAGGCATCCAGTTCCGCCGCGTGCGCATCCTGGACCTCTCGCCCGAGGCCGACGCGAAATAGACGGACGGGGCTGCCCGGAAAAGGAGCCCGGGACAGCCCCCGTTTTTTTGCAGTGCGGTGAAAAGTTCCTATCTTTACCAGGTCAAACTTAACTTTTGCAAACCATGTTCATTCCCTGTGCAATCGGATACGGCCAGATTCTGATTATCGTTTTCGTGGTGCTGCTGCTCTTCGGCGGCCGGAAGATTCCCGAGCTGATGCGCGGACTGGGCCGCGGCGTCAAGGAGTTCAAGGATGCCATGAACACGGACTATTCGGCCGAGGAGCGGAAGAAGGACTCCGCGCAGAAGTCGGACAACGAAACCCCCTCGGCCCGGGAGTAGGCCTCGCGGGGCGTCCGCCCCGCCGTGCGAACCGAGCGAAAAGCGTGTGAAATGGCTGACAGACGGATCGAATCCTCCGACGTGGAGATGAGCTTCTGGGACCATCTCGCGGCGCTGCGCCCCCATCTGGTGCGCAGTGCCGTGGCCGTGGTCGTCGTGGCCGTCGTGGCCTTCCTCTCGAAGCACTTTCTGATCGAGACAGTGTTGTTCGGTCCCAAGAGCGCCGACTTCCCGACCAACCGCCTGCTGCTGGCCGCCGGACATGCGCTCGCCGACCTGTGCGCGTGGATCAACTCCTGGTCGGGGCTCTCCCTGAGCGTCAATGCGGAGGCCTTCGACGTCGCGAACCTCGATTTCCGCGTCATCAACACGCAGATGGCCGGGCAGTTCAACCTCCACATGAAGGTCTCGATGATCTCGGGGCTCGTGCTGGCCATGCCCTACGTGCTGTGGGAGTTCTGGCGCTTCGTGCGCCCGGCGCTCACGCCCCGCGAAATCGCCGCCACGCACCGCTTCGTCTTCTGGGCCTCGACCTTCTTCTTCGCCGGGCTGCTGTTCGGCTATTTCGTACTGGTGCCCCTCTCGGTGAGCTTCTTCATCAACTACCAGGCGAGCCCCTCGATCGTCAACATGATCGACGTCGGGCAGTACCTCTCGACGGTGATCGTCGCCTCGGTCGCCTCGGCGCTGGTCTTCCAGCTGCCGCTGCTGATCTACTTCCTGACCCGCATGGGGCTGATCTCCTCGGCCTTTCTGAAGCGATACCGCCGCCACGCCTTCGTGGCGCTGCTCGTCATCGCGGCGATCATCACGCCGCCCGACATCTTCAGCCTCGTGCTGGTCATCATCCCGCTCTACGGACTCTATGAACTGAGTGTCCGACTTTCGGCCCGCATCGAACGCCGGCAGGCGGCCGCGGGTCACAACGAGTAACAGAGACTTCATGAACAACGAATCATTCGGTTCCGCGCCGGTGCGGGTCATCGTCATCGGCGCCGGAAACCGTGCACGGAAATACCTCGAATACGCACACCGCTTCCCGGAGCGGCTGCGGCCGGTAGCCGTCGCCGAGCTCAACGGCCAGCGCCGCCGGAGCCTGGCGCGGGAGTTCTCGCTGCCCGCCGCGGCCTGCTTCGCCCGCTACGAAGAGCTCTTCGCCGCGGGGATCGACGCCGACATGGTGCTCGTGACGACACCCGACGCCGTGCATTACGACCCGGCCGTGCGGGCCATCCGGGCGGGATACCACGTGCTGCTCGAAAAACCCATCGCGCAGCGGTGGGACGAGTGCCTCGAAATTGCGCGCCTGGCCCGTGAGCACGGGGTGCTGGTGGGCGTCTGCCACGTGCTGCGCTACCACCCCTACTTCACGAAGATCAGGCAGCTGGTCGCCTCGGGCGAGCTGGGCGAGATCGTCTCGGTCAACCACACGGTTTGCGTGGGGCTGGACCGCATGCTGCACAGCTACGTGCGCGGCGTCTTCCGCCGGGCGCAGGAGGCGAATCCCATCCTGCTGGCCAAGTGCTGCCACGACATCGACTTTCTGCTGTGGCTGACCCAAAAGCGGTGCCGGCGGCTCTCGTCGTTCGGCGCCCTGCGCTGGTTCCGCGAGGCGAATGCCCCGGCGGGGAGCACGGAGCGTTGCATCGACTGTCCCGTCGAGCCGACCTGCCCCTTCTCGGCCCGCGACCTCTACTATGTGCGCCGCGACTGGGTCGGCAATTTCGACATTCCCGAGGGCGGAACGCTCGACGACGCCATCCTGCGCGAACTCCGCGCGGGCCCTTACGGGCGGTGTGCCTTCCGCTGCGACAACGACGTGGCGGACCACCAGATCGTGGCCCTCGAGATGGAGGATCGCTCGACGATCAGCCTGACGATGGATGCCTTCACGAAGGATGATTTCCGCAAGACCTGCATCCGCCTGACGGGCGGCGAGATCGACGGCGACGAGCGCCGGCTGCGCGTGCGGCGCTTCCGCTCGGGCGACGAGCGCATCTACGACTTTTCGGAGGTGCTCGGACAGCCGTTCCACGCCGGGGCCGACCTGCGGCTGCTCGAGGATTTCCTGCTGTCGGTGCGCGATCCGGCACATCCGCTGCGTGTGGGGATCGACGACGCGCTGGAGAGCCACCGCATCTGCTACGCCGCCGAGGAGAGCCGCCTCACGGGCCGCACGGTCGAGCTGCGGCCGGAAGAGCGGTAACGGCCTTTACTTCGGAAACAAAAGAGCGGCGGACCCGTCAGGGTCCGCCGCTCTTTTCGTATCGGGTTGTGTTGACTGCCCCCCCCCGGGTCAGAACTCCGAGGTGAAGTGGAAGCGGATGTCCTTGAAGTTCTCCTGCGCGAGGGCCAGGGCGTAGCTCGTGTCGGCGAGGAAGACGTCGCGGCCGTGCTTGTCGACGGCCATGTTGGTGTGCTTGCGGCGCTTGAAGTCGGCCAGCTGGGCGGCGTTGTCGCTCTCGATCCAGCAGGCCTTGTAGATCGAGATCGGCTCCCAGCGGCACGAGGCGTTGTACTCGTGCTCGAGGCGGTACTGGATAACCTCGAACTGCAGGGCTCCCACCGTGCCGATGATCTTGCGGCCGTTCAGGGCGCTGGTGAAGAGCTGCGCCACCCCCTCGTCCATGAGTTGGTCGATGCCCTTGGCCAGCTGCTTGAACTTCATCGGGTCGGCGTTCTCGATGTAGCGGAACTGCTCGGGCGCGAACGACGGAATGCCCGTGAAGCGGAGCTTTTCGCCCTCGGTGAAGGTGTCGCCGATCTTGAAGTTGCCCGTGTCGTGCAGGCCCACGATGTCGCCCGGATAGGCGACGTCGATCACCGACTTCTTCTCGGCCATGAAGGCCGTCGGCGAGGAGAACTTCATCTGCTTGCCGCTGCGCACGTGCAGGTAGTTCTTGTTGCGCTCGAAGATGCCCGAACAGATCTTCAGGAAGGCGATGCGGTCGCGGTGGTTCGGGTCCATGTTGGCGTGGATCTTGAAGACGAAGCCGGTCATCTTCGGCTCCGCGGGCTCCACCGTGCGTGTCTCGGTCTGCGAGGGGCGCGGCGAGGGGGCGATGCGGATGAAGCATTCGAGCAGCTCGCGCACGCCGAAGTTGTTGACCGCCGAGCCGAAGAAGACCGGGGCCACCTCGCCCCGCAGGTAGGCGTCGCGGTCGAACGGGTCGTAGACCCCCTCGACGAGCTCGATGTCGGCGCGCAGTTGCGCGGCATAGCGCTCGCCGATCCGCGCGTCGAGCTCCTTCGAGGCGAGGTCGGCGATCTCGACCGTCGAGGCGTCGGCCGTGAGTTTCTCGTCCGAGGTGAAGAGCGAGAGGTTGTGCTCGTAGATGTTGTAGACGCCCTTGAACGTCGGGCCGTTCGAGATGGGGAACGAGAGGGGCCGCACGCGGATGTGCAGCTCCTTCTCGACTTCGTCCAGCAGATCGAAGGGCTCCTTCGCGGGGCGGTCCAGCTTGTTGATGAAGACGATGACCGGCGTCTGGCGCATGCGGCACACCTCCATGAGCTTGCGCGTCTGCGTCTCGACGCCCTTGGCGCCGTCGATGACGATGATGACCGAGTCGACGGCCGTCAGCGTGCGGTAGGTGTCCTCGGCGAAGTCCTCGTGTCCCGGCGTGTCGAGGATGTTGATCTTCACCCCCTCGTATTCAAATCCCATGACGGCCGTGGCCACCGAGATGCCGCGCTGCCGCTCGATCTCCATGAAGTCCGACGTGGCGCCTTTCTTGATCTTGTTGTTCTTGACGGCTCCGGCCACGTGGATGGCGCCGCCGAAGAGCAGCAGCTTCTCCGTCAGCGTGGTTTTGCCCGCATCGGGGTGGGCGATGACGGCGAAGGTCCGCCGGCGTGTGATCTCTTCCTGTAGGGTCATGTATCGTTATTTGTCTTTCGGATAGTCGACGTTGTAGTGGCAGCCCACCGACTCCTTGAGCTCGCGGCCCTGCTTGATGACCAGGTAGGCCACGGCGATCATGTTGCGCAGCTCGCACAGCTCGCGGTTGGGTTTGGTCTTGGAGTAGAGCTCCTCGGTCTCCTCGAAGAGGATCGACAGGCGCCGCATGGCGCGCTTGAGCGAGAGGTTCGAGCGCACGATGCCCACGTAGTTGGACATGATCTGCTGCACCTCGCGCTTCGACTGGATGAGCATGAGCATCTCCTCGGTGTGCTGCGTCCCCTCGAAGTCCCAGTCGGGAATGCCCTCCTGGAAGTCGACCTTGTCGATCAGGCCGGCCGTGTGGCGGGCGGCCTGGTCGGCGTAGACCACGGCTTCGATGAGCGAGTTGGAGGCCAGGCGGTTGGCGCCGTGCAGCCCCGTGCAGGAGGTTTCGCCCAGGGCGTAGAGGCGGCGGATCGAGGTCTCGCCGTCGGTCGTGACCTTCACGCCGCCGCAGCAGTAGTGCGCCGCGGGGGTGACGGGAATCCAGTCCTTCGTGATGTCGATGCCGATCGAGAGGCACTTCTCGTAGATGTTCGGGAAGTGGCTGCGCACGGAGTCGGCGTCCTTGTGCGTGACGTCGAGGTAGACGAAGTCCTCGCCGCGGCGTGTCATCTCGCGGTAGATCGCGCGGGCCACGACGTCGCGCGGCGCCAGCGACTTCATCGGGTGGTACTTGTCCATGAACTCCTCGCCCGACTGCAGGCGCAGAATGGCCCCGAAGCCACGCATGGCCTCCGTGATGAGGAAGTTGGGCTTCTCGCCCGGGTTGTAGAGCGTCGTGGGGTGGAACTGGATGAACTCCATGTTCTCGGTGATGGCCTTGGCGCGGTGGCACATGGCGATGCCGTCGCCCGTGGCGACGACCGGATTCGAGGTCGACGAGTAGATGTTGCCGCAGCCGCCCGTGGCCACGATGGTGAACTTCGCGAGCATCGTCTCGATCTCGTTGGTCTGCTCGTTGAGGACGTAGGCGCCGAAGCAGGTCAGTCCCCGCGTGTGGCGCGTGACGAACTCGCCCAGGTGGTGCTGAGTCAGCAGGTCGATGGCGAAGTGGTGCTCCAGCACGGTGATGTTCGGGTGCTGGCGCACCGATTCGACGAGCGCCCGTTCGATCTCGGCGCCCGTGAGGTCCTCGTGGTGGAGGATGCGGTGTTCGGAGTGGCCGCCCTCGCGGTTGAGCTCGAAGCGTCCGTCGGGGGTCTTGTCGAAGCGCGTGCCCCAGGCGATGAGGTCGCGGATGAGCTCCGGCGCGCGGCGCACGACCAGCTCGACGGCCTTCCGGTCACATTTGCCGGCGCCGCAGACGAGCGTGTCCTCGATGTGTTTCTCGAAGGTGTCGGGGGCATACGTCACCGAGCAGATGCCGCCCTGCGCATAGTTGGTGTTGCACTCCTTCATCTCGCCCTTGGTGACGATCGTGACGTGTCCGTGGGCTGCGGCCTTGAGTGCGAACGACAGGCCTGCCGCGCCCGAGCCGATGACCAGAAAGTCGGTTTTCATAGTTTTTCCAGTGACAGAGACGACTTTTGCGGCCCATGCGAACCATCGGCCGTCCCCGATCCGGGCCCCGTCTCTGCCATCTCTTTAGCGGGCGTGCGCCCCGGTTCCGGATCGGAAGTTGCGTCGGGTCTTCCTGGCGGCGGACCGCAGCGGATCCGCTTCCGCGGCCCCGGCGGGACCGGATGCGGGGACCCTTTTCGGGTAGTTTTTCTCGCAGGCGCAGGAAGATGCGCCGCAAAGGTACGAAAAAAAGCCCGATTTGCCGATACGTGCGGATGAAAAAAGCACCGTCCGGGGCGGGGCGGTGCTTTGTGCGGGGTGTTGTCGCCGGGTCAGGGCTTCCCGTCGGCCGCGGGGGAGGTAATCCCGAGCTGCGTGAGGCGCGAGATGTCGCGCACGTCGAAGACGCCGCAGATGTCCAGCACGATGAACTCCTCGTCGCCGTCGGAGAGCATCAGCAGCTCCGAGAGCCGCTCGCCGCTCCCCTCGATGAAGTAGAACGAGACGGACGGACCCTTGCTGTCGGTGCGGGAGATCAGCTCGAAGGCCTTGTCGCGCGCGACCTTGTAGGCCTGCGCGCGGAAGAGGAACGGGTAGGGTTTCTGCGCCGCGAGGATGCGGATGCTGCGGATGCCGTCGAGCAGCCGGGCCAGTTCGGGGTCGGCGTCGCGGCGCATCATCTCCATCATCTTGCGTCCGAGCTCGATGCTGCGGACGTTCGTCTCTGCGGCGTAGGACTGGTAGAACTCGTCGAAGGCGCGGTTCTGGGCCGTGCCCGCAAGGGGCAGCAGCAGGATCAGGATCAGGAGCCAGCGTTTCATGGTCGTAGGTTTTTCGTGGTCGTGCAGGTCAGAATCCGAAGCAGATTCCGAAGGTGAACAGGTGGGTTTCCGGTCCCACGTCGGAGCGGAAGAGCGGCGTGAGGGCATAGTCGAACGAGACGCCGACCTTGTGGTAGGTGATCGCGCCGCCGATGTTCCAGCTCCAGGGCTCCACTCCCCGCAGTTCGTACTTCTCCTTGGGTTTCTTGTGGACGGCCCGGTAGCTGGTGTAGAGGTTGCCCGAGGCGCGGAGCGTGATTCGGAAGTCGCTGACCGAGCAGGTGAGCATGAGGGGAATGCCCAGCGTGGTGAACGAGAGTTTCGACTTCTTGGTCGAGGGGTCGAGCTCCAGGGCGTGGATCATGCCGTCGGTGTAGCGGATCGTCTGCTTGCCGCTCAGCACGATGTCGTAGATGTTGCCCCGGACGCCGGTCGAGAGCCACCAGTGGCCGTTCCGGTCGAGCATGTAGCGCAGGCTGAGGAGCGTGTAGCCGAAGCTGAAGCTCTTTCGGGTGCTCGTCTCCAGAAACTCCCCTTCGCCGGCCCACGCCGGCCCGTAGCTCGTGTTGACGAGCAGGGGGATGCCGATCTCCCAGTCCGTGAATCCGAAGCAGCCGTGGAAGCGCTTGAGGGGCTTTTTTTCGGGCTTTTCCGACGGCGCGGCAGCCTCGTTCCCGGCGGCCTTGCTTTCGTCGGCGTCGCGGTTGCCGAGCGTGATGCCGTATCCGGCGATCTCGAGCCGCAGCTCGCCTCGGTCGCTCTTGAGCTGTACGATTTCCGGATCGGGCGACGGCATGGCGGTCGCGGCGGGTGCGGAGGTGGCAGCGGTTCCGGAGATGGCGGTCGTTTCCGGCGTTGCGGCGGGGGCAGTTCCGGCGGCTTGAGAGGCAGCGGCGGGGCCGGCTGCATCGGTTGTGGCTGTGGCGTCGGGTTGTTCGGAGTCGTTTCCGGGTGCGGCGCTTTCCGGCGTTGCGGCGGGCTTTTCCGTCGGGTCGGCCTGCACGGCGGAGGAGAGTTCCGTTGGGGCGGATGCGGCCGGTGCCGGTTCGGTCCCCGCGGGTGCGGCCGGCTGTGCGGCTGTTGTGGCCGCAAGAAGGAGGAAGAGGGGCAGCAGAAGGAAAAAGGCAAGGTGTTTCATGGTGCTATCGTTTGCGTTTGACGGTTGTTATCTTTGTTCGGACCGGGTGTTGCGGCTCTTTTCCGCCGCTTCGAGCAGGCGGTCGGCGATGTCGAAGCTGCGCGAGAGCTCCTCGAGCGGCTGGAAGTAGACCGTGGCGCACATCGCTTCGGCCGGGTCGGTGACGGGACGTCCGTCGATGTAGCCGTAGACGGTGCCGCGCGTGAGGAAGAAGAGCCCCACGAGCAGGGCCGCGGCGATCCCGGCGCCCGTTCCGAGCAGCAGGTTCCAGCGGCGGTGCGGACGGTGCGGTGTCGCCGTTGTCCGGTGCGGCGTGTCGGCGGAGGAATCGGACACGGAATCGGCCGGCAGCTTCCCGGCGGTGAGCGGCGCTTGAGCTGCCTGCGCACGCGCTTTTGCGGCCGGGCGGCCGGGCAGCGTTTCGCGGGCGAGGGCCTCGAATCCGCCCATCATCACGGCGGCGCTGCGCAGCTCGCCGTCCAGCGCTTCGCGCGGCAGGGCGGCAAGCAGTGCGCGCAGCTCCCGCTCCTCGGCATCGGTGGCCGTGGCGTCGAAGTAGCGGCGGCAGAGCGCCCGGGCTTTCAGCAGATCAGATTCCATAGTTCATCAGTTTTTCGAGTTCGCGGCGCAACCGCATCCGACCCCGCGAGAGCAACACGCGGACCTGCGCCTCGTCGGTCGTGAGCAGGGCGGCGATCTCGTGCGTCGGGTAGCCTTCGATCTCCTTCAGGTGCAGGACCTCGCGTTGGCGCAGCGGCAGCAGGGCAAGGGCCCGGCGGACCATTTCGCGGTCGCTCCACGCGCCGGTCTGCTCGTCGGCAGGCAGCGAGAGGGGCAGCTCCTCGGTCGTGCGGCTGCGGCGCAGGCGGTCGACCGCGGCGTTGCGCACGGCCGTCATGGCGAAGGCCTCCGGATTCTCCACATGCAGCGACTCGTGGCGGCGCCAGAGCCGTTCGAGCACGTCGTGTACGACATCTTCGGCCTCGTCGCCGCGCCCGAGCAGGGTGCGGGCGAAGCGGTAGAGCCGGTCGCGCAGCGGCACGATCCGTATGTCGAATTCGGTTTGCTCCATTTACCCGTAAGACGCACAAGAGGCGTAAAACGCAACAAGTATAGTGAAAAAAATTCCGGGACTTTGTTTTTTTCGTAATTTTGTCGCCCCAAACCTTTCCGATCATGGAACGACACATCGCCATCAACGATTTCGACTACCCGCTGCCCGACGAGCGGATCGCCAAGTTCCCGCTCGCGGAGCGGAGCGCCTCGAAACTGCTCGTCTACCGCGGCGGGGAGATCTCCGAACGCCGCTTCGCCGACATCGGCGACGTGCTGCCCGCGGGGCAGCTCATCGTCTTCAACAACACGAAGGTGATCCGCGCGCGCATCATCATGCACAAGCCCTCGGGGGCCCGCATCGAGGTTTTCTGCCTCGAGCCGCACGCCCCGGCCGACTACGAGCGGGCCTTCGCCGTGACGGGCACGTGCGAATGGTCGTGCATCGTGGGCAACCGCAAGAAGTGGAAGGAGGGGTATGTCGAGATCAACTTTGACTACGAAGGGGCGGCCGTCTGGCTGCGGGCCTGGATCGTCGAGGAGCGCGGGCGCGAATGCACGGTGCGCTTCGAGTGGTCGGCGCCGATGACCTTCGGGCAGCTGCTCGAACACCTGGGCCGAATTCCCATCCCGCCCTACCTGAACCGCGATTCGGAGGAGATCGACTACACGCGCTACCAGACCGTCTACTCAAAATTCGAGGGGTCGGTGGCGGCGCCGACCGCCGGGCTGCACTTCACGCCCGAGCTTCTCGAGTCGCTGCGCGGCCGCGGCTTCGACTTCGCGGAGGTGACGCTCCACGTCGGGGCCGGGACCTTCCTGCCCGTAAAGGACGAGGACGCCGCGCAGCATCCGATGCACACCGAGCACTTCGAGATCCGCCGCGACACGGTGCGGCAGCTGCTCGCGAAGTGGGGGGCCGTCACGGCCGTGGGGACGACCTCGGTGCGGACGCTCGAGTCGCTTGCGGCGCTTGCCTGGCGCATCCATACGACGGGCTCTCCTGATGCCGACCGTGTGATCGGGCAGTGGGAGCTCTACGACATCCCGACCGACTACACGGGCCGCACGGCCCTCGGGGAGCTGCTCGGCTGGATGGAGCGCGAGGGGGAGGAGCGCCTCAAGGCGGCGACGCAGATCATGATTACGCCGCTGGGCTACACCTTCCGCATCGTGCGCAACATCATCACCAACTTCCACCAGCCCAAGTCGACGCTGCTGCTGCTTGTCTCGGCCTACGTGGGCGACGACTGGCGCCGCATCTACGACTACGCCCTCGGTCACGATTTCCGCTTTTTGAGCTACGGCGACTCGTCGCTGCTCATGCGCGACTGATCCGGGAGCGGGTGATCCTTTATTATAAAAGGCGGGGCACAGCGATCAGCTGCGTCCCGCCCTGTTATATTTCTTTTTCCGGGGATGTCCGTGTGGAGAGAAGCGGCTATGCGCCGTGCGGTGCGTCGGACGGCTCCTCCGGCAGCTCCTCGTCGGGCGTGCAGGTCTTCAGTGCGAGGTGCTTGACCCAGAGGACGAAGCCGCCCGTGAGGATGAGGTTCAGCACGAGCGTCAGCACCGAGATGACGAGCGCCGGGCCGCCGAGGTTGTAGCCCAGGGCGATGAAGATCACCCCGGCACCGACCTCGCCGCGCGTGAACATGCCCACCGAGAGGGCCAGCCGCTCGCTGAAGGGGCGGTCGCGGTAGAAGAGCAGCGGCACGAGCTTTCCGAGATTCGAGAGCGCCGAGACCGCCACGACGTGCAGCAGCAGCGTGCCCCACGGCATCATCGGCTGCGAGGCGGTCACCGACGTGGCGTCGCTGCCCGAGCCGGCGTGGCCCATGAGCGGCATGCTCATGCCCACGAGCAGCATGAAGAGGAACGAGATGCCCGTGGCGACGCGCCGCTCGGCGGGGGTGTCGATGTGGCGGTGCCGCATGAGCATGCCCACGACGAAGGCGGGCAGCAGCACCTCGACGTGGATGCTCTCCTCGTGACCGTAGAGGTGGGCCGTGACGTAGTAGACCGCCTGCGTGAGCAGGCACACGACCAGCGCGAGACCGAGGATCGCCCGCCAGTCCTGCCGGGCGTTCCAGCGCCCCTGCCACCGCCAGCCGACGGTCAGCAGTACGGCGACGAGCCCCACGATGACGAACATCTGCCACCGCAGGCCGATCATCAGGATCTGCAGCGGGATCATCAGCAGGATGGTGTCCAGGTCGTCGAAGATCGCCAGCACCTGGATCTTGCGGTAGATCCAGCTCCGCTTCAGGTGCAGGGCGGCAAGCATCGTGAAGAGGATGCCCGCCGAGGTCGGCGCGGCGAAGCGGCTCAGGAGCAGGTTCTCCTTCCAGGCCGCCGTGTCGCCCCACAGCGTCGGGGGCAGCAGCACGAAGACGTAGTAGAGGGTGATGAGCAGCCACGGCAGGGCCGCCGTGGCCATGGCGATGAAGTAGTCGGCCGTGTAGGAGCGCCAGCGCGACTTGTCGATCTCGAATTCGCGCCCCACGTTGATCATGATGAACGCAAGGCAGATGTAGAGCAGCAGATCGGTCGTGGTCTTGAAGGCCGCGTGGGCCTCGCCGAGCAGGCCGGGCAGAAGTTGCGAGGCGACGAGGCCCAGCATCAGAAAGAGCGAGAACGAGAGTACTTTACGCATGGTCGAGGTCGTTTTTGTATGTCGGGCGGGGCGTTCCGCGGCTCAAAGATAATCATTTCCGTCTTATTTGAAAGCGTCGGAGCCCCCGGGGCGTGAAAAAAATAACAGCGAGGCGTCCGCAATTCGACAATTATTTGTAACTTTGCGGTGCGAAAAAGGCAATAGAGTATTCAAGAACCATAAATTCAAATCATTACGACTATGCAGATTGTAGAGATTCACGCAAGGGAGATCCTCGACTCGCGAGGCAATCCGACCGTTGAGGTCGAAGTTCGCACCGTATCCGGCGCTTTCGGTCGTGCAGCCGTTCCGAGCGGCGCATCGACGGGCGAGAACGAGGCCCTCGAGCTTCGTGACGGCGACAAGAACCGTTACCTGGGCAAGGGCGTGCTGAACGCCGTCAAGAACGTCAACGAGGTGATCGC
>ERZ824600.2523-NODE-2523-length-19220-cov-20.357527_pt1 | contig 19220 bp, 15 predicted proteins | sample MGYA00519933_ERZ824600 | MGnify/ENA primary metagenome ERZ824600 (study PRJEB31778, sample SAMEA3449178) | human gut metagenome | biome: human gut; feature: human-associated habitat; material: faeces | place: United Kingdom | collected 2010/2012 ... | reverse complement strand
TAAGCCGCATTCTTGCGGAGCTTCTTGGCGGGACAAGAAGCTCCCCGCCGGAGGCGCCCAGCCGGAACACGGTCAGGGCTGCCGTTGGAATCTTAAAAAGCAACGTTTTTGAATCACCGAGCCATTACAGGCACTGCCCCTGATATCTTCCCCCTGAAAAAAATGTTGCAATGCGTCGAAAGGATTGGTATACTTGTAAAGAATGTATGACTTGAATTTTACACAGACAATATAATAGGGGGAATACTGTGAGCTTCACCAATATTATCTCGCTCTTGGGCGGGCTGGGCGCATTCCTGTTCGGAATGCAGTACATGGGCGACGGACTGCAGATCGCCTGCGGCTCCCGGATGAAAGACCTGCTGGAAAAGCTGACCCGGAACCGCATTTTGGGCTTCCTGCTGGGCGTTTTCGTCACCGTTGTCATTCAGTCCTCTTCGGCCACCACCGTTATGGTCATGGGCTTCATCAACGCAGGGATCATGGACCTGGCCCAGGCCACAGGCGTCATCTTCGGCGCGAACATCGGTACTACCATCACCAGTGTGCTGATCGCACTGGATGTGTCCGGAATTGCCCCGGCCTGCATCTTCATCGGCGCGTTTTTAATGCTCTACTCCAAGAAGAAGCAGAACAAGCACATTGGCCAGATCATCCTGGGTTTTGGTCTCCTGTTCCAGGGCCTGCATACCATGTCCGCCGCCATGGGCCCCCTGAAGGATGTGGCCTGGTTCCAGAACTTCATTATGAATGCCAAGAACCCCATCCTGGGCATTCTGGTAGGCGCGGCGCTGTGTGCCGTGATCCAGTCCTCCTCTGCGGCTGTTGGTATTTTGCAGGCACTGGCCATGCAGGGCCTTATGCCGCTGTACTTTGCATCGTTCCTGATCTGCGGCATTAACATTGGCTCTGCCATGCCCACCATTCTGGCTTCCATGAATGCCCGGAACAACGCCAAGCGGGCCTCCATGATCTATCTGATCAACAACCTGGTGGGCGCGGTGATCATGACCGTTGTCACCCTCGCGCTGCCCTATACGCAGTGGGTGGAGTCCTTTGTGCCGGATCCCATGTTCCAGGTGTCTGTGGTCCATATCATCTTCAAGGTCGTCTCCGCTGCGGTGCTGCTGCCCCTGACCAATCAGGTGGTCAAGCTCACCTATCTGCTGGTGCCCAAGCAGAGGCATGAGGATGCCTGCCGCCTGGAGTACATCGACGTGAACCTGGTGGGCTCTCCCAGCGTCACCCTGCTGCAGATCCGCAATGAGGTGGAGCGCATGGCGGGCCTGGTCCGCACCAATCTGAACCTGGCCACAGGCGCTTTGCTCACCGGAAGAGTGGCGGATGCCAAGCAGATCGAAGAAAACGAATCCGTCATCGACTATCTGACCGACGCCATCAGCGATTTTCTGGTCAAGCTCAATGTCCAGGAGATGTCCGACCGGGATGCCCAGTATGTGAACCATGTCTTCCAGGCACTCTCCGACCTGGAGCGGATCGGCGACTACGCCGAGCGATTGCTGCACCTGACAGAGCAGCAGGATGAAAAGAGCGTTGTCTATTCTCAGAGCGCCATGGCGGAGCTGGCCGTTATCAATGACGATGCCAGTCAGCTCTTCGACCGGGCCGTCTCCGCCTTCTATCATCAGGATGTCCACCTGGACGAGCTGAAGCGCATGGCAAAGATGCAGCGCCAGATCCGCAAGCTCACAAGCCAGAGCCAGGTGAACCACATGGAGCGCCTGCGCACGGGAGCGTGCAGCGTGGAGGCCGGCATCCTCTTCGGCGAGGTCCTGAACTCCCTGAACCGTATCGGCGGCCACGCCATCAACATCGCCGAGGCCGCTACGGTGCCGCAGAATCTGGAATAAACGCAGTGAAACAGGCTGCCCTCCGTGACCAGAAAGATTGCGGAGGGCGGCTTTTTTGAGTTGGTTCTGGTTTTTTGCTATAGAGTGTGGTATGATAGCTGCGAAATCCTGGGGAAAAAAGGAAGAGAGAAATTTTATGGAAAAGAAGACAGCGTTATCGGAAGAGAAAAAGCAATGGCTGATCGTTGCGGCAATTATGCTGGTTGGGATCCTGGTTCGGCTTCTGTTTGTGGGGCGGTATCCGGCAGGACTGAATCAGGATGAGGCATCAGCGGGTTATGATGCCTTTGCAGTGCTGAACTATGGGATCGACCGCAACGGGATCCACAATCCCATGCACCTGATTGCCTGGGGCAGCGGGCAGAATATGGCCTACTCCTGGTTGTGTATGCCCTTCATTGCACTGTTTGGGCTGTCCGCCGTGACGGTGCGTGCGCCTATGGCCATCGTGGGCAGCATTTCCGTGGCCCTGTTTTACTTCTTCCTGAAAAACATCCGGGGAGGGGACAAGCGCCTTGTGTATTTGGGAACATTCCTGTTTGCGGTGTTCCCCTGGCACATTATGAAGAGCCGCTGGGGTCTGGAAAGCAACCTTTTCCCGGATCTGATCCTGTGGGGGGTTGTTCTGCTGTCGTTTTTCCTGAAGAACAGAAAAGGGATATTCCTGTATCTTGGCTATTTCCTGTTCGGTTTTTCTGCTTATGCTTACGGCAGCGCCTATTGTTTCCTACCGTTTTTCGTACTGCCATTGACGGTGTATCTATACTGCACAAAACGGGCAGAGCTGAAGCAGCTTTTTCTTGCGATGCTTATATTGGCCGTTGTGGTGCTGCCGGTGCTGGTGTTCCTCTTTATCAATACCTTCGACTACCCCCAGATAGACCTGGGCCTTTTTACCATTCCAAGGCTGTATGCCAACAGACATACGGAGATGGCATCCGTTTTCTCCGGGGATTTTCTGGCGAAAAGCTGGAGAAATTTTACGGGAGCATTGAAGATCCTGGCGGTGCAGGATGACGGGCTGCCCTGGAATGCCATAAGGTATTTCGGGCTTACCTATCCCATCACATTGCCGCTGACGCTTTGGGGACTCCTTGTGAGTCTGCGGAATTTCCGCAGACGGAATGAGACGGGTGGAGAATTCCTGATGGATTTCTGGCTGCTGTCTTCTGTGGTTTTGCTGTTTGTGGTGGAGCCGAACATCAACCGGATCAATATCATCATGATCCCCTGGATGTATTATACCGCCGTAGGGACGACGGAGCTGGCCCGGAATATTCGGGGCGGTGTCAGGACTGCGGCAGCCGTATATGGGGTTTTCTTTCTGCTGTTTGTCGGGACGTATTTTACACGCTACCAGGCTACGATCGGCTATTCGTTCTTCGAGGGCCTGGGCGATGCCATTGTGCACTCCTCTCAGGAGAATGCATCCCGGATCTACGTAACGGATAATGTAAATCAGCCTTACATCTTTGCACTGTTTTACAACCGAACGGACCCCAATCTGTATCGGGATACGGTGCAATATAAAAGCCAATACGCCGCATTTGAAGAAATAGCCGGCTTTGACAAATATGTATTCGGAATTCCGGAAACAATTGACCCGACGGAAAATGCGGTATACGTGTTCGGCTGGCAGGAATCGTCCCAATTCCCAGAGACAGAATTTGAGATCACCCGGTGGGGGCGCTATTCCGTGGCAGTTCCCAAAAGAAAGTAACGGCTTCTATATCGCCGAACTGCTGCGGTGCCGCAGAATCTGGAATAAGCAAACGGGCTGCCTCAGGACAGCCCGTTTTTTATGCTTTCCTTGCGCTGACAAGAAACATAGGTGCGTGCTCCAGGTCCAGCTCACCCAGGATCCGGCGGCCCAACGTCCGGTCCACGGAGCAGTGGACAGCGCCCATTTTTTCGAGGACCGCTGCGTCCCAGTCCGGGCGGCGCTTGCCAATGTCCAGCGCCAGGGTGATGGCGTTGTTTTCCTCTACCAGCTCCCGGGTCATGCCCACATGGCCGTAGGGGCTATCCGGGGGGACGGAGCAGTTCTGGGTGCTCTCGCTGCGGACGTTGGCGGCGTAGTCTGCGTCAAAGTTCAGCAGAAGCCCGCCCCTGCGCAGCACCCGGAGCCACTGACTGTAGGCCTTTTCCGGGTCCGGCAGGGTCCAGGTCAGGTTTCGGCTGAGGACCACATCGAAGCTGCCCTCCGGGAAGTCCGGCTCCTGGGCGTCCATTTGCCGGAAGTCGATGGAAAGCCCTGCCTGTGCTGCCTGTGCCCGGCCCTCCTCCAGCATGGCGGGGGTCAGGTCAATGCCTGTGACCCGGTGGCCCATCCCGGCAAGGAGAATGGCAAAAAAGCCCGTGCCGGTGCCTACGTCCAGAATGTCCAGCGTTTTTCCTTTTGGAAGCCACTGCTCCAGCTCTTCCAGCCAGCGGCGGCCCATATCGCCCTCCAGCTCATTTTTTCGGATGGCCCCAAAGTCGTGGGACCGGACCGTCCAGTAGTGTTTGACCCGTTCTTCAATTTCCAATTCTCTTTCCTCCCGGGGTGCATTTAACTGCCATTTTACCAGACCGGTGCCTCGTGCGGAAGCCCCCCGGGGGGATATTCCAACGCCTGGGGGGAATATTTCAATATTTGTACTTGAGAAAAGCCCTCTGATTTGGTATACTATTCAAATAAAAGAGTAGAAAGGCAGCGCTGCGCTGCTGAAAAGGAGGTTTTCCTATGAAACGGGAAGACTATATCAGCTGGGACGAATATTTCATGGGCATTGCCATGCTGGCGGCCCGCCGGAGCAAGGACCCCAACACCCAGGTGGGGGCCTGCATTGTCTCCCAGGATAACATCATCCTCTCCACGGGCTACAATGGCATGCCAAAGGGCTGCTCCGATGACGAGTACCCCTGGGAGGGGGAGGGGATAGACACCAAGTATCCCTACGTGGTCCATGCAGAGCTCAATGCCATTCTCAATGCCCATGGCCGGGATTTGCATGGCAGCCGGCTGTATGTGGCGCTGTTCCCCTGCAACGAGTGCGCCAAGGCCATTATCCAGAGCGGCGTGAAGGAAGTGCTCTACCTGTCCGATAAATACGCCGATTCCATGGCCACCCTGGCCTCTAAGCGTATGATGGCCTCTGCCGGTGTGAAATTTACCCAGTTGCGGCCGAGATTAAAGGAAATTACCCTGGATTTTGTACCGGAGGAGGAGCGAAAATGATTTCAACAAGAGGGCGCTATGCCCTGCGTATGATGCTGGATCTTGCCCAGAACCAGGGCGATGGCTATGTGGCCCTGAGAGATATTGCCGCCCGGCAGGAGATTTCCAAGAAGTATTTGGAGCAGATCATCCCCCTGCTGAACCGTGTGGGCCTGCTGCAAACCACCCGGGGGGTCCAGGGCGGCTACCGGCTGACCAGAAGACCGGAGGAGTATACCGTCCTGGATATCCTGGAGGTGACGGAGACGGGGCTTTCCGCCGTGGCCTGCCTGGAAAAGGATGCCGCCAAGTGCCCCCGCAGCGCCGACTGCATGACGCTGCCTGTATGGCAGGGCTATTATGAGCTGACACGCGACTATTTTTCGGCTATATCACTTGCGGATATTGCGGACGGCAGAAAAGACTATACAGACCGGCGACATTTGACCGGCAAAACGGAGTAGACGGAGAATCAATGCTTAATCAGTTTTCGAGAACGGAACTTATATTCGGTAAAGAAGCAATGCAGCGCCTTGAAAACAGCCGCGTTGCGGTATTCGGCATAGGCGGTGTGGGCGGATATACGGTCGAGGCGCTTGCGCGCTCCGGCGTCGGCGCGATCGATCTTATTGACGACGACAGGATATGCCTTACAAACATAAACCGTCAGATACTTGCAACAAGAGAAAACGTGGGCAAATACAAGGTGGATGTGGCGGAAGAGCGGGTCCACGACATCGACCCCGACATCAAGGTCACGACCTACAAGACCTTCTTCGGCCCCGAGACGCAGGACAGCTTCGACTTTACCCAGTTCGACTATGTTGTGGACGCCATCGACACCGTCACCGGCAAGCTCGCTCTGGTCATGAAGTGCAAGGAGGCCGGTGTGCCCATCATCTGCTCCATGGGTGCAGGCAACAAGATGGACCCCACCCGCTTCGAGGTCACGGACATCTACAAGACCTCCGTCTGTCCGCTGGCCAAGGTCATGCGCACCGAGTGCCGCAAGCGGCGCATCAAGCACCTGAAGGTCGTCTACTCCAAAGAGCCTGTCATGACCCCCATCGAGGACGATTCCATCAGCTGCAAGCAACACTGCATCTGCCCTCCGGGCACCCAGCGCAAGTGTACCATCCGCCGCTCCGTCCCCGGCTCCAACGCCTTTGTGCCGTCGGTCGCGGGCCTCATCATCGGCGGCGAGGTCGTGAAGGACCTCGTGGGCTTCGTCCCCCTGAAGGGCTGATATTTGATAAAATAACAAAACGGCAGGTGCGTTGCACCTGCCGTTTTCTTTGTTATGGGATGATCTTTACTGCTCAGGAGCAGCGAATGCGATGGGGGTAGCGCCTGCGGCTGCGTCCACGCTCTTCAGGGAGATGGGAGTGGTCTCGTAGTGCAGGGTCTCGAAGCTCTGGGTGCTGCCGTCCTCATTTCGCTGAAAAAATCAAGAGGTTTATGCGCAGAATGTACAACAAAGTAATAACTGTTACTAAAATGAAATAAAACTTTCACACCGTCAGCTGCGGTTCAGCCTCCGCTGCGTCAGGCCGAAGCCGATGGCGCTGGCGGCGAAGGTGGCGTAATAGCTGGCCAGCCGGTAGAACATCAGCAGGCTCATGGACGCAGCATCGGGGAGGAAGCTGCCGTACACCAGCAGAAAGGCCGCCTCCACCGACCCCATGCCCGCCACGTTGGGCAAAGCGTTGGAGACGAAGAGGGTCAGCACGGCGAGGAGCTGCACCTGCCAGAAGCGCAGCCCGGCGTCCAGCCCCATGAAGCGCAGCCCCATCCACGGCAGGCAGAAGAGCAGAAAGAGTTTGAGCAGATGGACGCCCAGAATGGCGGCGCAGCGGGCTTTGTCCGCCAGCAGATGGCGGCTCTCGGTGCTCAGGGTGTCCAGCTGCCGGAGCCAGTCGGCCCGGCGCTCGGCCCAGCGGCCTGTGTCGGGCAGAAAATGCAGCAGCCACCGGGCCAGACGCTGCACCACCGGCAGGGCGCAGAGGGCGATCAGCCCCACGATGACCCCTGCCACCACGGCGTAGGCTGCAGGCAGATACCGCAGCACGCCATCCGAGTGGGCCGCCAGCCAAGGGCGGCCTGCCAGAAGCAGCAGGGTGGTGTAAAGCAGAACGGCCGTTTTGTGAAAGACATATTGCAGGGTCATGAGGCCTACGCCCGGGCCGACGTCCAGACCCTGGCGGTGGAGATACCACGTCTGGAAGGGGACAGACCCCGCGCCGAGGCCCACCACATTGCCGAAGGTGCCCATCCATGCGTTGTCGATGCCGTGGCGCAGAGAGAACCGGGGCAGGCGGCTGCGGACGATGAGCCAGCTGACGACGCCCTCCAGCAGCGGATAGCTCAGGCCCACGGCCAGCGCCAGAAACCCCTGCCAGAAGGTGAGCTGGCCCAGTGCAGCGGAGATCTCGGCCCAGTGCTCCCGGAAAATGAACACCACGATGCCGGTCAGCAGGGCCAGAACGCCCAGCGAGAGCAGGGTCTTTCGGCGCGAAGGGGCGGGGGAGGCGGACGAACGCATGCGGGGACTCCTTTCAAATTTCAACAAAAAACGGACTGGGATAAACTCTTAGGAGAGTATACCACAGTCCGGAGGTGTGTTTGTGAACGACTGCCAAATTTTTTGCCTCAGTTTCGGCAGAGTGATAAAGAACGGGGAGCTTACTCGCCGGTAAGTTCCCTTACAGCCTGTTGTAAACTGTCGGAAAACGCCTGCTTGGAGTAATGACTCTCGTAAAGCTCACGGCAGGCGGGGCGCATGGCGGCCAGCTTTTCCGGGTGCTCGATGGCCCAGGCCAGCCGCTCGGCCAGCTTTTCGGGGTCGTCGTCCTCGTAGACGAAACCGTCCACGCCCTCGGTGATGAGCCCGGCGGTGCCGGTGTGCTCCGACACGATGGCGGGCTTGCCGAAGATGAGGCCCTCCGTGACGAAAGTAGGCATGGGGTCGTCGCGGGAGGCGCAGACGAGGCAGGTACACTGGGCCATCAGGCTCTTGATCTCGTCGCGGGTGAGCCGCTTGACGTAAAAGACGTTGTCGGGGCAGTCAGCGGTCAGGCTCCGCACGGCGTCCATCATCTCAGCCTCTGCGGCCTTGCCCACGAAGAGGAAGGATGCCTTCTTCATAGTCTCAGGCGGCAGCAGCCGGATGGCTTTGCAGAAGATGTCCTGGCCTTTCCGGTTCTCGAAGGAACCCACAGTGGCGAACAGAGGCCGCCCGCCCGCATAGCTCAAATCGTAGTGGGAGAACTTCTCGGCGGCGTAGTCCGGCAGGCCGTAGATGAGGGGCCGGATGTTGAACTCCGGCCGCACCGAGTGCATGGCGTTGGCGGCGTGGCTGCCGACGGAGTAGAGCCGGATATTTTCGCCCAGCTCTCTGGGGATCTGGTGGGCGATGTGGGGGTAGCCTGCAAAGGCATCGTGGAGCCACCAGAGCACCGGCACCCGCGCACCGCTCAGGGCGCGGACGGCCCGGGCCTCCACGACGGTGTTGGCCAGAACGAGGTCGGCGCAAAGGGCCAGCCCCCAGAGCAGGGGCGACTGAACACAGCCCTTGCGGGTGATGACGGTAGCTCCCGCCTCGAGGAAAAGCGGCATGGAGCCGCCGTCCTCAGGGCCGAGGACGACCACTTCGTAGCCCATGCTGCGCAGCACCGGCACGGCGCTCACCAGCACGATGGGCGCACCGGTCATGTCCAGCAGGTGGCTCATGATAAAGACGCGCTTCCCCTTTACAGACCAGACGTCTTCGGCGCAGATGTCCCGCTCATAGTGGGCCAGCGCCAGCGGGAGGCAGACGTGGCTGCGGCTGAGCTTCGCCGCCAGCGTCAGCAGTTCGACGGGATTTTCCGGGTCGCGGGCTTCCGCCTGACAGCGGTGCAGCAGCTCCCGGGAGACGAGGGCGCAGCCCGGGCAGGCTGCAAAGCCCTGACTGTGGTAGAGGGTGGTGACGCCTGAGTAGCCGAAGACGGCGTCGCTGGTGACGTAGTCTGCGCCGCTGCGCAGTGCGTCCGCAAAGCAGGAAAGGGCCGTGGACATCAGGAAAAGGTCTTCCCTGACCAGAAGCACACCGGCGGCGCTGCCGAGGGCTTCGGGGCGGAGGCTGTCCGTCAATAAAAATTTGCGGTGGAGCTGGTCCTGCAGAGAAGCTTTCAGGGCGGCGTTCCGCCCCGGCGCATAGACGCCGAGAAAAACTTCCTGGGTGTCGAGATATTCCTGTTTGGCGAGCTGAGCCCGCTGCAGAGTGGTATAACTGCTGTACATCGTATCCTCCTCTCCGCAGGCAGGCTCAATGGCTGCGATGGAACAGCCCCAGCAGGCGGCGCAGGGGCAGCGTGAGTTTCCAGCTGCTGGAAGAGAGGATGTTTTCCAGCGAGCTCTCGTAGGCTTTGCTCCGGGCGCTCAGCTCGGCGTTGGCCTGATGCAGCTCGGAGAGATTCTTCTGCAGGGCCTCGATGGTCTGCTTCTGGTCAGCCGTAGTCTTTTCCAGCTGGTCGAGGTGCTTCTGCTCGCAGACACGGGTCTTCTGGAAATACTGTACGCCCTCGAGAACGGCGGCGAACAATGGGTCGTCAGCCAGCGGCTCCAGCGGGAAGTAGCAGTAGCTCACGCCCAGCTTCATCCCGGCGGGGAAACGGTTCAGACCTTCCAGCATGAAATTCGGGTCGTTGTTGAGGAACAGGATGCCGTCGCCGTGGAGCGGCACACCGTTCACCGGGCGGCAGAGGATGCGGTCATCCGAGAAGACGAAATCGGTGATGCAGCAAGGCAGTTCACCGGGGTCGAGACGGAGATTGAACGCGGTCTCCGGCAGTTCGAAGGTCGCTGTCACCATGCCGTTCAGCTCGTCGTATTCGTAGTCCGGGGCCTTGACGGTGTCTTTCTGGGAAAAGCCGAACCCGGCATCATAGTAAAGCAGCGGCTGCACCAGAGCAGGCGAGTCGGTCTGCCTCTCTCTCTGGGGGTGGGCAGCATAGAAGGTCTGCAGCTGTTTTTCCAGCTCAAGGCAGCGCTGGGCCAGCCGCGAAGTGCCTTCGTCTGCAAGTTTGAGCTGTTGTTCAAGGTCCGCAATGCGGCTGCGCAGAGCCGCTTCAGGAGTTTCGTTCATCATTACCGGGGCCTCCTCCAATTTATCGCAAGGCGTACAACCCGCGCTGCAAGCCCATGCATCAAAAGTAATTATAGTCTGCCCTCAAAATGGCTGGATACCAAAGCGCAGGAATTTCAGTGTTTTGCCGCATAGCGGCGAGTTTTGCTCCGCTGCCGGGGCTTGTCCGCAGGCTTGCCGCCCCGAAGCTTCCGGCCAAGCTCTTTGCGGCGCATCAGAAGTTCGGTGACGGCGAAGATGGACACAAGCGAGAACACGAACTGCAGCAGCATCCCCTGCACCGGATGGTCAGCATACTTTGCAGCCATCAGATACCACGGGATGGCCGTCAGCTCCACAGTGTGGATGCAGAAGATGAAGAGCGAGCGCCGGCCCACCCACTCGATGGCATGGGAGATGGGGCCGTCCACTCGGCGCTGCCATTTCAAAAAGAGCCGGATGATGCCGTAGCCCACTGCGCCATCCAGCAGGATGCTCAGCGGCCCCATCGTCCACTCACCCAGCGAAACGCAGTCGGTGCTCTGGGTCAGCAAAACGCCCGCGACGACGCCCAGCGCGGACGCGATAAGTCCGGCTTTGGCTCTGCCGGAAAGGGGAGTTTCGAAAAGGCGGCGCTTCTTGGCCAGATAGCCGATGTAAAGGTAGGGCAGCGACACCATGCCCTGTGCGATGCAGAAAGGAGCCTCCCACACCAGCGTGACGCCCCAGCCAAGCAGGGTGACGCCGACGACTGCGGGGGTTATGTACCGCTCGGGGAAGACCTCGAGCAGCACGTCCAGCAGCACCCACGCCAGCATCAGAGCCACTAAGTACCACATGGGTCCGCAGGAGAAAAACTGCTGCCCGAAGTAAGTGGCCGTGTGGGGCAGGCCTAACAGGAAACCGCCTAAGACCTTGGCCGATTCTGAGATGGCAGCATCCCACGAGCCGAAAGCTGCGTGGTGAATGAAAGCGTGGAGCACCGTGGTGGCCAGTGCAGTATAAACGTAAGGCTTGAGCAGGGTCTTGAGCTGCTGCTCAATGCATTTGTGGATGGAGCGCTTGCGGAAGCCGTAGCCGCTGGCAATAAAAAAGGCGGCCATCAGCGCTTCGCGGTAAGCGAACAGCGCGAACGCGAAAGGGGTGACGTCGTTGGTGCCGAGAGGGTAAAGCTCTGCCGTGTGGGCAAAGACGATGGCCAGCATTCCGATGCCTTTCAGCAGGTCGAACATGCCAAGGCTGCTTACAGTGCGGGGCTTGGTGCCTTCCATGAAAAGGGTCCTCCTTGTGCGCCATTCGTCCCGGAGGCCCCGGAAGGCCGTGTTTTAGGCGCGATAAATAAAAATATGAAGCTCGGCGGGGAGCTTTTTTGCTAAATGATATAAACAGTATAATGCTTTTTGGGCTTGCTGTCAATTTGATAAGGACTCGACCTCCGGGCGAAGTTTCGTCCTGACGAAAAAAGTGTATCACAGCTTTTTGCATATCGCAACAAAAGGAAAGAATTACATCTGCCTGCACAAATTGAATGCAAGCTTAAGTTGCATATTTGTGCAATTAAATCTTGCGTTTACGCTCTGCTTGCGGTATACTGTTGCCATAAGGAGCCGTGCCAAAGTTTTCCTCGAACTGCCAGAGATTCGGAATGACTCTGGAAAGTGAATGAAAAAAGTGCTGAGCTGAAAATTTGACAAAAAAGGAGAAAGACCGATGGCTGAATACATCAAAGTACCCGCAGGCGTATACGACATGGTGACCCGCTGCATGGAGCAGGAGTTTCCTGATCATGTGGCCATCCGCTATGTGGCCGAGGACGGCAAGACCGTCGTGGAGAAGAAGTATCGCGAGTATGCGCAGGACATCCGCCGGATGGTGGCCTATCTCAAGGCCGAAGTGCCGGACATCAAGGGCCAGCGCATCGTTCTGCTGAGCCGGAACTGCTATGAATTCTGCGTGGCGTCCTACGGCATCATCCTCGCCGGCGGCGTTCTCGTGACTCTGAACCAGAAAAAGACCTGGGAGGAGCTGGAATATGAGCTGGGCCTCGTGGAGCCTGCCCTCATCCTGAACGACGGCATCGACTACGGCTGCCGCGCCGAGCTGGAAGCCGCCTACGGCCCGAAGCTCCGCCCCATGGACTGCTATAAAGAGACTGCCCCCGGCGAGCTGACCAACTGCGTGGGCCACGATGATTTGATGATGCTGATGTTCACCTCCGGCACCACCGGACGCAGCAAGGGCGTCATGCTCTCGGAGCGGAATATGTGCGCCAGCCTGCACACCTATTCGGAGGTGGCAGAGAACTGGATCACCAACCGTCTCCCGGCAGGCCAGAAGCTGCCGCTGAGCCATATGACCCTGCTGCCCCTCTTCCACATGGCCTGCTTCGTCTGCGTTATGTCCTACCCGCCTGCCGGATGGGCTCTGAACCTCTGCGGCGATATCCGCGACTTCTACCGCGACCTGGGCCTGATGCACAGCGACGTCATGGCCTCGGCCCCCATGCTGGTGGAGACCATCTACAATGACATGAAGCGTGGCCGCGTCAGCCGTCTGAACGGCCTGTGGGACCTGTGCTGCTCTTCCGCTGCCCTCGACCCCAGGATGCTGCTGGAGCTGGCCCAGAACGGCTTCGTCGTCAACCAGTGCTACGGTATGACCGAGACCTTCGGCGACGGCATCCTGAACTTCACGCAGGTCGAAAAGCACATGAGTGCCGTGGGCAAGCCAGACGATCACGTTCAGTATAAGCTGGACGAGACCGGCGAGATCTGCATCAAGGGCGACTGCGTGATGCTGGGCTACTACAAGGACCCCGAGGCCACGGCAGAGGTCATCGACGCCGACGGCTGGTTCCACACCGGCGACCTGGCCCGGATGGATGAGGAAGGCTTCTATTACATCACCGGCCGCAAGAAGAACCTTATCATCCTCGCCAGCGGCGAGAACGTCAGCCCCGAAGAGCTGGAAAAGAAGCTGGCCCTCTGCCCGGCCATCACCGAGTGCATCGTGAAGGAAAAGGACCAGAAAATTTGTGCTGTCATCTACTGCCCTGAGGATAAGCAGGAAGAGGTCAGAGCCTTCGTCATCGAGGTGAACCGCAGCCTGCCGCTGTATAAGCGCATCAGTGCCGTGGAGTTCACCGTTGAGCCCCTGCCCCGCAACGCTCTGGGTAAGCTGCTGCGCAAGTAACAAGTAAGAAGAAACAGTAAAAAGGATACGCCGCGTAGTTGCATTTCTCTGCCGAAACAGGTATTATTACTCTGAGGCAGAATATGTCAAATGCCGGCGTTTCGCTGCAATAAAGAAAAACAGCAAGGAGCGACAAAAATGATAAATACTGTATATGAGCTCATCACGGACGTCATGGCGAAGCAGTACCCCGACCGGGTGGCTTTCCGCTATGTGGCCGCCGATGGCAAGACTGTGGTGGAAAAGACCTACGCTCAGTATGTGCAGGACATCCGCAGGGCCGTTACTTATTTTAAGGAGAATATCCCCGACATCAAGGGCAAGCGTGTCGGCATTATGAGCCGCAACTGCTATGAGTACGGTGTCAACAGCTTCGGCGCTATCCTCGCCGGGGCCGTCGTCGTGACCATCAACCAGAAAAAGACCTGGCCCGAGCTGGAATATGAGCTGGGCCTTGTCGAGCCTTCCCTCATCGTCAACGACGGCATCGACTATGGCTGCCGCCCCGACATCGAGGCCGCCTACGGCGATAAACTCCGTCCGATGGACGCCTTCAAGGACAGCGCGCCTGCAGAGCTTGTTGACTGCGTGGGCCATGATGATTTGATGGTGCTGATGTTCACTTCCGGCACCACCGGCCGCAGCAAGGCCGTCATGCTCTCGGAGCGCAACTTTTTTACCACTGTGGAGTGCCAGGTCAAATTCGGCGGCGCCATGCTGGACTATAAGCACGAGCATATGCCCGAGGACAAAAACGACGTCCTGAGCAACTTCGCCATCCTGCCCCTGTTCCATCTGGGTACGTTCATCTGCCTCTTCGTTTGGGCCTGCAAGGGCTGGGCGCTGAACCTCTCCGCCGACATCCGCGACTTCTACCGCGACCTCGGCCTGATGCACAGCGATGCCATCGCTGTGGCTCCCATGCTGATGGAGGCCATCTACAAAGACGTCAAGCGGGGCCGCCGCGCCCGCCTGAACGGCATCTGGAACCCCTGCGGCTCCTCTGCCATGTTTGACGGCGCCATGCTGGCCGAGCTGGCACAGCAGGGCATGATGATCACTCAGGTGTACGGCATGACCGAGACCTGCGGCGACGGCATCATTAACTACGAGCAGGACGAAAAGCACATCCGCGCCGTGGGCAAGCCCGACGACCACGCCGAGTACAAGCTGGACGAGACGGGCGAAATTTGCATCCGCGGCGGCTGCGTCATGCTGGGCTATTACAAGGACCCCGAGGCCACCGCAGAAGTCCTCGACGCCGACGGCTGGTTCCACACCGGAGACCTGGCCCGTGTGGACGAGGACGGCTTCTATTACATCACCGGACGCAAGAAGAATATCATCATCCTCGACAACGGTGAGAACGTCAGCCCCGAAGAACTGGAAAATCTGCTGTCCAAGTGCGAGGCCGTCAAGGAATGCATCGTCAGGGAGAAGGGCAAGAAGATCTGTGCCGTCATCTACTGCAGCGAGGCCGACCAGCAGACCGTCCGCGACTTCATCACCGAGACCAACCGCACCCTGCCGCTCTACAAGCGGATGAGCGCCGTGGAGTTCAGCACCGAGCCTCTGCCCCGCACCGGCACCGGCAAGCTGCTACGCAAGTAAGAATAAACCGGGCAGGCTGCGGAATACTGGAAAAGAGCCGCGGCCGCCTTTAATGGAATTACGAAAGGAAGATTCAAACTATGGAAAGAACCGAGATCGTGTCCCAGATCCTTGCAATTCTGGAAGATGTTGCAGAAATTTCCCCCGATGATGTCAACGAGAACAGCGTCTTGATGGACGATCTGGACCTGTCGTCCATGGAGATCCTGACCGTCGTCGCCGACCTGGAGGAGACTTTCGGCCTGCGCATCCCCGAAAAGGAGCTGCGCAACTTCGTCACCGTCAGCGATTTGGCCGACTATCTGGCCGCACACGCGGGGGAATAAGGAATGGATGCCGAACAGCGCTCTGTTTTTCAGGGCATCGTTTACTATTACCGCGAAAACATGGTCAACTGCCGCTATCAGGTCACGCTGAAAGATGCCGTGGACGGTGCGCTTTTGCAGCAGGCTCTGGATGCGGCCCGGGCAAAGGCACCCTACTATTTCCAGAAGCCGGTGTGGGAGAAAAAGCTGCTCCACCTCGAGCCGTCGGACGCCCCCTGTCTGGTGCGGCAGGGCAGCGCAAAGCCCGAATTTCCGGACGAGAACGGCTTTACGGTTGCCCTGAGCTATGAGGGGAAAGTCGTCTACTTTGACTGGTTCCACTTCCTGACCGATGGCCGGGGCATAGCACCCTTCATGACCATGGTGCTGCAGTTCTACTGCAACCTGCGGTACGGCACGGCTTTCGAGGGCCAGACCCTTGAGACGGACCCTGCCTACGACATCGAGGACATCCTTGCAAAGTACCCCGAGAGTCAGGTGGCCAACGATATGCAGCGCCCCGTGGTGCAGACCTTTGAAGAGACGCCCACCTGCTGCCGCATCCGGCTGGAAAAGGCGGGGCTTGTGGACGCCGCCCTCCGCTGCGGCGTCAAGCCTTTCAGCACCCTCACGGCCCTGCTCTGTAAGGCGGTGCGGGCGTATCTGGACAAGGACGAGGTGCTCTACAGCTACTCGACAGACGCCCGCGACGCGCTGGGTGCGCCGAACGCCCTCTACAACTGCGTGGCATCCTTCCAGCGCAAGCTGCCGCTGACGGCAGATGCCCCGCTGGCCGAAGTGGCCGTGGGCGTGGACGCTGACCTGAAAGAGAACCTTTCCGCTGAGCGAAAACTGTTCCGTATCGCGGAGCAGATGGGCTGGGTCTATCGGGTCTACCAGCAGAAAGCCAGCCTCAGCATCAAAAAGCGCATCTTCCAGATGGGCGAGTACATCAGCGGCTTCCCGGCGGACTTCTGGGTGAGCTATCTGGGCGACCCCTTCGCCCCGTCCAGCCCGGAGCTGACCCGGTACATTGAGGACTTCCAGATCTGGGTGCCGGCGGACGGCGCTTCCATCGGTCTGGAATGCACCAGCCTGCATGGCATCATCACCCTCTGCGTCAAGAACAAGGTGCCGCGCCCCGGCTTTGCCGAGGCTCTGCGCGCCGCGTTCGAGGCCGAAGGCATCAAGGTGCTGGAAGCCGCAGAGCTGGGCGCAGACAATACATAAGATCAAACCTCTCCGTCACGCCGTAGGCGTGACGGAGAGGTTTTCTTTTGGACTTTTATCCAAAACGTAATTTTTACATCAAATTTTCATACATCATACTTTTGCGAAAAAATCGCCTGAAAAGCCGATTTTTCCCTTGCGTCCAACAGTTTGCCGTGGTAGGATAGGTCGAATGTGAACGAAACACACTGGGAAATGGACAAAAGTGAGGAAAATCGTATGGAAAAAAATAAGAACAGCGGCGCGGCACTGGCAAGAAAGATGGCAGTGTCTCTGGTTTGCGGTCTGGCGGCAGGCTTTGCCTTTATGATGCTGCGCGAAAAGCTCGTGGCTTCCGGCAACAGCGGCATCTGGCAGACCATCAACGACCTGCTCTTCCAGGACATCACCGCAGAGGGCGCGGAACGTGCGCTCGGCCTCTTCTACATCATCGGCCAGCTCTTCATCAAAGCACTGCAGCTGGTCATCATCCCGATGGTCTTCACCTCCATCGCGCTGGCCATCGGCAGCATTGCCGATATCAGCACCATGGGCCGCATCTCGGCCAAGACCCTCTTCTGGTTCCTGCTCTGCTCCTTTATGGCGCTGGCACTGGCCGGATGCGTGGGCTACGCCACCTATTCCATGGGCCTCTTCAACGCTCACATCGAGGGCCTGACGGAAGCCGCCGGCTCCACCGGTTCCAACCCCCTGAATGTGGTGCTGAATGTCATCCCCTCCAACATCGTCACGGCTTTCGGCAGCAACAACGCTGTTCTTTCCTCCGTCTTCCTCGCGGTGGCTGTGGGCCTGAGCATGAATGTGCTGGGTGAGAGCCGTACTTCCACCCTCCGCCGCCTGCTGGGCGAGGTGAACGACGTGGTGGTGGTCTTCCTGAACTTCGTCGTCACAAACTTCGCGCCCTTTGCAGTCTTCGTGCTGCTGACCCGCACCTTCGCCATCTACGGCATTGATTATCTCAAGCCCGCTCTGGTGTATGTGGTGGTCACGGTGGCCCTGCTCTTCGTCTTCCTGCTGGTGGCCTATCCTCTGGTGGTGGCGCTGGGCGCAAAGCAGAACCCCATCACCTTTATTAAGAAGATCGCCAACGTGGCCGTCTTCGGCTTCTCCACCTCTTCCAGCGCAGCCACTCTCCCCCTGAACATCAGGGTCTGCACCGAGGATTTCGGCGTCGATGAGTCCATCGCCTCCTTCGTCCTGCCTCTGGGCATGACCATCAACATGGACGGCACCGCTATCATGCAGGTGGTGGCCACCGTCTTCATCGCAGGCTGTGCCGGTTATACTGTCACCCCGGCCCAGCTGGTCGTGGTCGCTCTGCTGGCTCTGCTGGCCTCGGTGGGTACGCCTGCCGCCCCCGGCGCAGGAGCCGTCATCCTCTTCACCATCCTGTCCGGTGCGGGCTTCGTGAATGACAGCGCCCTGCTGGCCTACTCCCTCATCCTCGCCATCAACCGCCCCATCGAGATGCTCGTCACCTCCCTGAATGTTGTGGGCGACGCTGTCGCCAGCATCTGCGTGGCCAAGAGCGAGGGTCTGCTGAACGAGGAAAAGTTCAACGCATAATTGACCTGTAACATACAAAAGCGCCCCTCCGTTTTACCGGAGGGGCGCTTTTTGCGCAGCAGAAGTCTTCTTTTTTACAGACGGCCCAAAGCCGCCGCCGGGGTTTTACGCCGATTTTGCGTCCGCATGGTTTCGGGCCGGGCGGCTGCGGCGGTAGAATAAGGCCGTTCCCGGTAAATCGAAAAAGAGAGAAGGAGCCATGAGGCTCATGGAAAGAGAGGACTTTCGCATGAAAGAGAATAAAATGTCCCGCCGCAGCTTTTTGAAGGCCGGTGCCGTTGCATCCGCCGCCGGTATGCTGGCCGCAGCGCCTGCCGCTGCCAACGCCGCTGCCCCCAATGCCGCCAACGCGGCAGAGGAAGAGAACGGACTGCTGGGCATGTTCGGCGGCAAACCCAAGTATGTCTTCCTCTTCATCGGCGACGGTATGGGTACGGCCCAGATACAGTCCGCCCGATTCTATAAGGGTACGGTGGAGAACAACGGCGCTGTCGTCGAGGGCGAGCTGAGCTTCACCCAGTTCCCCGAGGTGGGCAGTGTGACCACCTACGACAGCACTTCTTTCTGCCCCGACTCCGCTTCCACTGCCACTTCCATCGCCACCGGCCACAAGACCGAGAGCGGCGTCATCAATATGTGTCCGTGGACCCGCGATGTGCCGTATGAGACCATCGCCGAGAAGCTCCACGCCCAGAAGAACTACAAGGTGGGCGTCGTGTCCACCGTCAACATCGACCACGCCACCCCCGCTGCCTTCTATGCACATCAGAAGACCCGCAAGAACTACTACGCCATCGGCAAGGAGCTGGCCGTCTCCGGCTTCGAGTATTTCGCAGGCGGCGAGTTCCAGAAGGTGAACGGCGACGGAACCGGCCCCAGCAACCACGAGATCGCTGCCCAGAACGGCTACAACGTCGTCACCCGTCAGGCAGACGCTGCCACCCTCAAGGCCGGTGCAGGCAAGACCCTCATCATCGCCGAGGCACTGGCCGACGGCAAGGCCATGAACTACGCCATGGACGCCGCCGCAGGAGAGTGGCAGCTGACCGACTACGTCAGGAAGGGCATCGAGCTGCTGGACAACAAGAAGGGCTTCTTCCTGATGACCGAGTCCGGCAAGATCGACTGGGCCTGCCACGCCA
>ERZ824600.2522-NODE-2522-length-19224-cov-3.819500_pt1 | contig 19224 bp, 20 predicted proteins | sample MGYA00519933_ERZ824600 | MGnify/ENA primary metagenome ERZ824600 (study PRJEB31778, sample SAMEA3449178) | human gut metagenome | biome: human gut; feature: human-associated habitat; material: faeces | place: United Kingdom | collected 2010/2012 ... | reverse complement strand
TCCAATGCTTGTTACACTTGAAGGTATAGTTATCTCACTAAGGCTTTTACATTCATAGAAAGTATAGTCTCCAATACTCGTTACGCCTTCCGGGATATTTACTTTTGCGAGGTTTGTGCAGCCGCTAAACGCATATTCTCCAATGCTTGTTACACTTGAAGGTATAGTTATCTCACTAAGGCTTTTACATTCAGAGAAAGCGCTACCTTCAATACTCGTTACGCCTTCCGGGATATTTATATCGACAAGGTTTGTGCAACCTCTAAACGCCCCGCTTCTAATGACCGTTACACTTGAAGGTAGTGTTATCTCTCTAAGGCTATTAAGTTCACTGAAAGCACCGACACCTATACTTGTAACAATAAATTCTTGGTTATCGTATGTAACGGTGCCCGGCACTGGCAATGTAAGAATATCGTCCGAGCCAACGTATCTGTCTACGCTTACTTCCTTTGCATCGACATTTGTCACCCAATACTGTATGTCGCCAACAGTAAAAGAAATTTGCGCTTTTAGTGATATTGGGGTCAAAAACATTAAAGCCAAAAGCACAGAGATTATTAATTCAGATCGTTTCATGACAGCAGGTTTTTAATGAGCGTTTCCATGTTTTCGGCAAAGGCTATGTTAAGGTTAAAGCCGTTGGATAGCAACATGCTTTTTTCGCCGTTGATATTTACGCCGTGGTATAATGATGTCCAAATTACATCATAACCGTGCTTGGCTGCAAAATCATTAATTGCGTTTACTGCTCCTCCTCTTGTGCGGCTTGCCGTGACAATTATGTCAACGTCTATGGTTTCGCCGCATGTGATAACTTTCAAAGCATTGTCGACGACGCTTCTGTAATCACCCTCGCTTGAAAAGCCAATTGTCTTTTCATTCCCGTTTACGTTAATAGTGCCACGGCATATAATTTCGCCTTTTTCATTTTGCGGGATATTATTCCCGTAGTAATCAAAGTATTCCACGCTTTGAAAAGGAAAACGTTTAGCAGCCTCTTTTACAGCGTGGGTTTTGCCTTTTTCGGCTGATTCCTTGATAGCAATAATTGTTTTCATCGCTTTTTCTGTTTTTGCCGGCAGGCTCCCGGGGCCGGTGGGGTTAAAAAGATAATGGATTGCTACATACAGAAAAAGCGCGGGAGTCTGTACCTGTTGCACGTCCCACACTTCGAGGCCTTCGCATTGCCCAGTCTGATAGAACGAGCAACGCAGAAGCCCACGCTGTGTATGTATATACACCTATAAAAGCGCAATGCGGGCTGGCATACGCAATGAAGGCTGTATAAAATACACCCATGAACATCTACTGTTGCCGTGTTCTCGACCAGACTTGGAAGTTTGCGAAGTTTCGAAGTGTCAAGAACAAAGCGTCAAGTAAACGCCTTTTATATATGTACCCATACCCGCTCGCTGCCCGGCAGCGTTGGCATGATACAGGTTGTTGCAAAGTTAGCATATTTTGCAATAAAAACCATTGTGGCTTAAAACTTTCTGATCTCAACCTAATTTTGCACGACACGAGTACGGAACGTACGGGCGGTGCGGGAACATTGCGGATACGGACAAAAAAGGCAGCGTTTTGCGTGGCTTTCCGAAACCCGCATGGCAAGCGGTTTTCAGCGGGGTTTGGAGCAAAGAAAAAAAACAAGGCACATATTTTAAAATAGGTCAGACATATTTTAAAATACAAGGCACTAATTTTTCAGGGTGTCTGAGCGGGGTTTTCTTAAAACGGACAAAAAACGCTGCATTTAGGTGCAGCGTTTTGATTGCGTATTCGGGCACAGGTTTGCGGCGTATGTTTCCGGCGCGGCCGGGCGCGGAATCACGCGTAAAGGCCGAGCGACTTTATTTGGTCGTAAACTTTTGGGGGAAGCAGCGCGGACACGTCTTTGCCTTCCTTGATACGCTGCCGTATTTCGGTGGAGGATACGTGGAGCAGGGGCATGTCGACATATTCCGCGTTAGCGGGCAACGAACTTGCGTCGATGTCGTAGCCGGGGCGGGGATAAACGGCCACGGCGTAGTTGTCGAGAATGTCGCCTGCGCGATACCAGCGCGGAAAGAGCTGCCAGTTGTCGGCGCCGATAAGGAGCTTGAATGTTTTTTCGGGAAAGCTGTTTTTCAACGCTTCGAGCGTGTGCCACGTATAAGAGGGGCGGGGCAGGGAGAACTCGAAGTCGGAAGCGTGTATGCCTTCCTCTTCCTCGCAGGCCAGGGCGGCAAGGCTGTATCGAGTACGCTCGTCGAGCAATGTGCCGCTGCTTTTCAGAGGGTTTTGGGGCGACACCATAATCATAACCTCGTCGACAACGCCTTGTGTCAGCATAGCGCGGGCAATGGCAAGGTGGCCGTTGTGAATGGGGTTGAACGAGCCGCCGAACAGGCCTGTGCAGCTTTTGCGCGGGGTCATGAGTTGATAAAGTCGCTTACTATTTGCAGCGTTTCCTGTTCGGCCTTGGCGAGGTCGTCGTTTATCACCGTGCGGTCGTACCTGGGGGCGAAACCAAGCTCGTACTCGGCGCGGCGTATGCGCTCGTCGATAACCTCGGGGCTGTCGGTGGCGCGTTTTTCGAGGCGGCGGCGCAGTTCTTCGACCGAGGGGGGCTGGATGAATATGCTCAGCGCGCGCGGGCCGTATATCTTCTTGATGTTGCAGCCGCCGATGACGTCGACGTCGAGAACGACGTTCGTGCCTTCGGCAAGCTGTTTTTCGACCTGCGACTTGAGCGTGCCGTAAAAGCGGTTGTGGTACACTTCGGCGTATTCGAGGAACTCGCCGGCGGCTATCTTGCGGCGGAACTCGTCGGCCGAGAGAAAGAAGTATTCAACGCCGTTTTTCTCTTCGCCGCGGGGCGGGCGCGAAGTGGCGCTAATGGAAAACGCCAGGTTGAGCCCGTGGCTGAAAAGCGAGTTTATGATGGTTGACTTTCCGCTGCCGCTGGGCGCGGAGAATATAAGAAGTTTTCCCGGTTTCTGCATGGTGGTAGTGTTAGGTTTGCGTTTTGTTTTGCAGGCGTTACAGGTGTTTTTTTACAACGCGTTAAGAACCTGTTCCTTTATTTGTTCGAGCTCGTCTTTCATCTTGACCACGATGTTTTGCATTTCGGCCAGGTTGCTTTTGCTGCCGAGCGTGTTTACTTCGCGCCCTATTTCCTGCGAGATGAAGCCGAGTTTCTTGCCTTGGCCGAACGGCCCGTCCATTGTTTCGCGGAAGTACTTCAGGTGGTTGGCGAGGCGTTGCTTCTCTTCGCTTACGTCGAGTTTTTCGATGTAGTAAATCATTTCCTGCTCCAGGCGGTTCTCGTTTATTTCAACGTCCTTTATTTCGGCCAGACCGTCGATAATGCGTGCCTTGATTTTTTCGACGCGGCTCTTTTCGTAAGGTTCAACTTCTTCAAGCAGCCGCCCGATGTTGTTGATTTTCTCGCTGAACTTGTCCTGCAGCGCGCGGCCTTCCTGCTCGCGGAATTGCAGCAGCATGTCGATGGCTTCGTGTATGGCCTGTTTTACCGCATTCCATTCTTCGTCGCAAAGTTGTTCCTGCTCGGCCGGGGTTGTGACATCGGGGAAGCGCAGCAGTACGGGCCACCAGTCTGCCGGCGCGTCGATACCGCTGTTTTCCGAGATTTCGCGTATCTGCGCCACGTAGCTTTTCACCGCGTTCCCGTTTATGGGCGTGGCGGCCGCTTCGTGCGCTGCCTCGGTGGTTATGGTAAAGTCCACCTTTCCCCTCAGCAGCTTTTCGGCTATGAGCGCACGTATTTCAAGCTCGTGCTCGCGATACAGTGCGGCTATGCGTGTGTTTAAATCCAGGGTCTTGGAGTTGAGGGATTTTATTTCTACATGGATTTTCTTGCCGTTAAACAAGGTCTCGGCTTTGCCGAAACCGGTCATGGATAATATCATTATGAAATGTTTATGGTTAATACTTTCGTGTAATGCAAAATTAGGATATTCTTTTTAAATTCAGCGGAGAAGCCGCTTTTAAATGCGTGGAAAGACACGTTTGCACGTGTCTGTGTTTGTACGCCGCGAAAATATCGGGGCTTATTTATCCGCCCGGGCAGGAGTTCTTTGTCACTTCTTTTGTAATTTTGCACTCCGTAGCACGGCCCGGCCGGGCGTGTACGTTGTTTTAATTATCAGAACAGTAAAGAGATGTATTACGTAAAGAAAAGAATCGAGGTGTCGCTCGCACACAAACTGTCGCTTTCGTATGAAAGCAAGTGCTGCCAAATGCACGGACACAATGCCATAGTAACGGTTTATTGCCGCGCCAGGGAGTTGAACAAGGACGGGATGGTTGTGGACTTCAAACAACTGAAGAATATCGTTTGCGACATGCTCGACCACCGTTATGTTAACGACGTGGTAGATTTCAACCCTACGGCCGAAAATCTGGCAAGGCATATTTGTGAAAGCATAGAGAACTGTTATAAGGTTTCCTTTCAGGAGACCGAAGGCAACGTGGCATGTTACGTAAAGGACGGAGAGCCGGATGTAGACTTTTGATTTGACAGGAAAACAAAACAGGACATCGACAATGAATCAGAATAAGACTTACAGAGTAAACGATATTTTTTATACCCTTCAGGGAGAGGGATTTTTCACCGGCGTGGCTTCCGTGTTCATACGGCTTGCCGATTGTAACTTGAACTGCTCGTTTTGCGATACTGAATTCAGCAGTAGCATGGAAATGGGGCTCGACGATATATCGGAGACTATAGGGCAATATAAGGCCAAACATATCGTGCTGACAGGCGGAGAACCGACATTGCAAGCCGACAAGGATTTGATAGACATGCTTCATGAAGAAGGTTGCTTCGTGCAGATAGAAACGAACGGTACAAACCCGCTTCCGGAAGGCGTGGACTGGGTTACGCTTTCGCCCAAGACGGATAAGCTGGCTTTGATGTCGTGCGACGAACTGAAGGTTATTTACCAGGAGCAGCCGCTCGAACAATATTTTAAAATCAAAGCAAAGCATTACTTCTTGCAGCCTTGCTCGTGCGGCGATGTAAGCCGCGACGGAGAGATAACGTTGAAAACAGTGAAGGCGTGCATGAAAGATCCCCGCTGGAGGCTTTCATTGCAAACCCAAAACTATATCGGAATAAAATAATAAAACCTGCTTTTCTGAAGGTAACAAAAAGAATGCGGGTCGAGGCAACATGATAAAGCCTCGACCCGCTTGTTTGTATGCTTTGCTTTTGTATAATATCAGTTTATTTTTTGTTCAAGGTATAGTTCAGGCCACTGTCTATTGTCTTAAGGTCCTGCGTGAGCAAGGTAAGCGTCTTTTTAGTGTCGTTGTAAAGGAAATTGTACGTTTCCTTATTGTTGTTAGTCTTTAATTGCCACACAGTAGCGTTATTGTCAGTAGCCGTTCCCCGCATTGTGTATCTTTTGCCCAAGGAAGTAAAGGTAATGTCTTTTCCGTCTTCGCCTTCAATGTAAGTAAGTCGCAGCATGAAATATCCGTCGCCGCTATGTTCGCGGTTACGTATGGACAACTGGTATTTTATACCCGGACAGTCTGCTGCCGGAAGCGTCCCTTCGAAATATGATTCTTGCCATTCTCCAAGACTCGTGTCGTTGTCGCTTTGCGCCTGTTTGTAAACAAGTTTTCCCCTTTGGCTGATAGTCCAGCAACCTTCAGCAAATCGCAGGTTTTTAGTATCATCGTCTTCGATGTTCCATACATGTTCTCCTGACGGAAGCGAACGCTGCTCCAATATTTCCTTATTTTCGTTTTCTGGCGAAAACAGTTCTGCCTTCATGGAATCATCACTGAAAACAACGTATATGCCCGGTTCTTTTCCGTCAACCGCTTCAACTCTAAAGCCATTCTTGAAAAAGCGGGAATAATCGTCTTCTGCAACTTTTGCTACGGTCTTTATGCTGTCGGCTTCAATTCCGGGTTTGTAGTTTCCGCCGTAGTATATTTCCACTGTATCGCCTAACAAAAGTCCTTTTAGGTTTGTTTTGTCGGCATTCATGGTGCTGAAGGATAGTGTATCGCTTTTTTCCGTAACTATTGTAACGGTATTCATGGACGCGTCAGTTACGATTCCTTTTGTGCTCTCTTCGTTAGGTGAGCTGTTGCAACCGGCCAACAATATGCAAGCCGCAAATAAGACTTTTTTCTTTTTCATGTTTGAATGTATTAGATTTTTTGATGATTATCGAATTCGTTTCTGTTGAGCTGGTGTAGATATAGCTAAACAGAATGAACAGACATTTACTCCGCGCAATATTGATATGAACTTTTGGGATAATGCAATATTATGAAAATCCACTGATATAGCAATGATGTCGCTTGTGAATTTATGCTTTTTTAGTTTTGTCATAGCTCGTGTTTACAGATTATAACACAACAGGGCCAATGTGCTTGTACTTATTGGAAATTATCTATATTTTTGTCGCTAAACAAAATGAGTATAGGCTGTGATAAAAAACATTTTATTCGACATGGGCGGTGTGATTTTCCGCCAGGATTCCGAAGAGGCTTTCAGGCGTTTCCGCGAAGTAGGATTAGACCCTGAAAAGTATATGGGCGCATTCGGGCAGAAAGAGTTTTTTCTTGACGTAGAGAACGGTAAAATCGACGCGGATACTTTTTGCCGGAAAATGGCAGAAGCTTCAGGGCGTGAGCATGTATCTTGGGAGGAAGCGCAGCATTGTTGGTTGGGTTTCTTGAGAGATGTGCCTGTTGAGCGCCTGCATTACTTATTGGAGTTGAAAAAACATTATCACGTATGTCTTTTGAGCAACACGAATCCATTTATGATGTCGTTCACACGCAGTAGTAAATTCAGTTCAGACGGCAAGCCTATTTCTTTTTATTTCGATACGTTGTTTTGCAGCTATGAGATGAAGGCTTACAAACCTGACAGTGAAATATTCATAAAGGCTCTCGACACGGATAAAATGATTGCCGACGAAACACTGTTTTTAGACGACAGCATGAAAAATATTGTAGCGGCACAGCGCCTGGGCTTACAAACGCTATATGTCAAGACAAATGAAGATTGGCGAGACCGGCTTACATTGGTCTTACAGCAAAACAGATGACAGATATGTTTAACAAAAAGGGCTTTCAATAATATGAAATCCCTTTTGTTTTGATTGCAAGTTTCGATGAATCGTGTTATTTCTTCTTGTTCATCTTCTTTAATACTATCACAGCCAAAACTATTACGACGATACCCAAAATAGAGTATCCTATGATATGGCTGTATTTTGTGGACATTTCAGCAATCTGCTCCGGTGTCTGTATTCCGGGCACTTTGGATAACGAGTATCCTATGATAGCAAGAATTATGTTCCATAAACCGGCACCTAATGTGGTAAACAGCAGGAATTTGGGGAGCTTCATGCGGGCAAGGCCTGCGGGTATGGAAATCAGTTGGCGTACAGCCGGAATAAGCCTGCCGAAGAAGGTGGAGGTTGCTCCATGGTCGTCGAAGTATTTTTCGGCGTGGCGTACTTTTTCTTCATTTATAAGGCACAGGTGGCCGAAACGGGAACGGGCGAAAGCATATACAACAGGACGCCCCAATCCTTTTGTCAAAAAATAGTTTATAAGTGCACCCAAGTCAGCTCCTATCGTTGCCGCTATGATTACTCCTACGACGTTTAGCCCGTTTTCGCCGTTGGCCGCCAGCCATGCTGCAGGTGGAACAACTACTTCCGAAGGAAATGGAATGAACGAACTTTCAATGGTCATGAACAAAATTATTGTCCAATAGTTTAGGTGCCCCAAGCACCACATAATAATAGAACTCATACAAAAACATTATTTCGGCTGCAAATATAAAAATTTTATGGTACATACACTTCCATGACGCATAAACAAAGAAACGACATCCTGTAAAACATTCCGAACCCGGCTTAGCGACCCGGAAAACAGATACAGGCAGCAGCGAAAAACGTGGCTTGAATGCAGACAAATATGGCCTTGAAAATAGTGCTTCATTTTCAGTAAGTTATAAACGCTTCGGAGAAAAGAAAAAATACAAGGCACATATTTTAAAATATGTGCCTTGTATTTTAAATTATCTCTGAGATAATTTTTGGGTGTACTTATATTTTTACTTCGTAATTCACCAAAAACGGGCAAATCAAAGTGACTCTTTTTCTATGTCCTTAAAGTACCGGTATGTTCCAACCTTGAGTTCTTCGGTTGCAGCGTCGTCGCATACGATGATTCCGTGTTGGTGCATTTGCAATGCGCTTATTGTCCACATTTGCGTTACGGGTCCCTCGATAGCGGCTTGCAGCGCTTTCGATTTATTGTGTCCGTTGCAGAGGATAAGCACTTCGCGTGCGGCCATAACAGTACCGACGCCTACGGTAAGCGCGTGGCTGGGTACGTTGTTCACATCTCCGCCGAAAAAGCGTGAGTTTGCAATACGTGTATCTGTTGTTAACGTTTTTATGCGTGTCCTTGACGTTAAGGAAGACCCCGGTTCGTTAAACGCAATGTGTCCGTCGGGACCTATACCGCCGATGAACAGGTCTATGCCTCCGGCTTTTACAATCATGTCTTCGTAATGTGCGCATTCTGCTGCCAAATCCTCCGCATTGCCGTTCAGAATGTGTATGTTCTCTTTTGGACAATCAATGTGGTTGAACAGGTTTTTCGCCATAAAGGAGTGGTAACTTTCGGGGTGGCTTTCTTTCAGGCCTACGTATTCGTCCATGTTGAACGTAATGACGTTTTTGAAACTTACCAATCCTTCCTTATAGGCTTTTACGAGGTTCTGATACATTCCTATCGGTGAAGAACCTGTAGGCAACCCTAATACAAACGGGTGTTCGGCTGTGGGATTGAATTTATTGATTTTGTCTACTACATAGGCCGCAGCCCATTCCGACAACTTTTCATAATTAGGTTGGATTATGACTCTCATAGTTGTAACTTTTATTGTATGACTGTTTTACTCTGTATAATATGTTATTAAGTTGCTTATTACGTTCTGGCACACTTTACAGAATGCCGGGGCCTCGTTTATTTTCATGCGGCATTCCTGAAATGCCCGGTAAACGCCTTTGCTTTGGTAGCCGCCGCCTTCGTATACGCCAATTTTGGTGTAAATATCTTTTTCGTTATTGGATGGCGGGGTGGGTATCTTGATATTTTCGGGCAGGAGGTTCTTCCATTTTGAAGAAAAATCTACAAGTGTGGTAATGTTTTTCTCCCAAGGTTCAACGTCTGTAGGGTACATTTCTTCGTATTGGTCGTCGTAATAATATTCGTCGGCAAGTCCGCCGAAACTGTGTCCGAATTCATGTACAACAACGGGCTTGAACATGGAATGGTCTGCCGCTGTAAGCGTGTATGAATTGTATATGCCTCCTCCGCCGTAGTTGTCGGTGTTTGCAAGTATTATGATATGCTCGTATGGTATGAAAGCCAAATAATCGTGCAGGCGTTTTAAATGCAAAGTCGTAAGATAACGGTCGGAGTAAAACGTATCGAAATGCGAATCAAGAGCTGTTTCTATCCAAAGATTCTGTTTGGGGATGCTTACTCCGCTGTTTTTTGAAGGAACTGCAACAGCCACTATGTTGAAGCGGTTTTTATATTGTTTAAAAGGCGCATGCGCAAATAAAGCGTCCGCAGTTTCTTCGGCTCTTTGGTAGAACTTGTTCATTTCGGACGGAGTGTATCCTTCTGCCACTATGGCAACATCGATACATTCTTCGGGCGTGCCGCTTTTTACAATATATTTGTAATCGTATTTCGAAGCATTGTCGATATTTCGGATAAGTATGTCTTTGGGGTCTACACGGTGGATGAGTTTTGAGGTTACATCACGACGGCTATTGCAAAGGGTAAGTTCTATTTTCACCGGTTTCTTCGGGAACGGGAGCAAAAAAACATTTTCAAACGATTTGCGCACTCGTGTGGCTTCTTCTGTGTTTTGCCATTCTTGAAACAGCGAAGAGAATGATGTGCGATAAATGACTTTGCCTGTAGCGTCGTCACTCATTGTGATTTGTCCATTTCCGGCAAGGTATAGACTGTCGAGATTGTGCCTGCGCCCGGCCCATACTTTGAATGAAATTAATTCGTCGACAGAAAGCTCTTGTGTCTTGTTGTTGCCAACGAAATTATAATTTATTCTCAATGTCCTGTTTTCAAACCAGTCATCGAAAATTACTTCATTCCCGCCGTATGCAACAGACACGCTTAAAGCAATTAGTATTGTAAATAATATCTTTTTCATGTTTCCTGATTTGTTTTTATTGATTATTGTTTTGCTCGTATTTTACAGCGTGTTCTTCTTTTCCGTAGATCACTTTCTTGAAGTCTTCGGCCGAATACGTTACTGCGTCTCGTGTCATTTCGGGCACATTATAACTTTTGAGTAATAAAACGTTTTGCATTGGGTCTTGTTGCGGCATAATAAAAGCCTTATGCTCTTTTCCTTCTTTGTCGAAGTATGATAAATACAATCGAGTAAATGAACCGTCGTCGCGGCGTGAAGTGAAAGCAATCCAACGCCCGTTAGAACTCCAGCAGTGAAAACTCTCGGTGTCGTTACTATTGGCTTGGGTTAATGGAAAAACTTTGCCGCTCTTTAAATCTTTAATGTATAAATCGGCCGAACGGTGCCAAATATGAAATTGGCCGAAATCGCCAAGTGTAAACAACAGGTAACGCCCGTCGGGACTTACGCGTGGAACGCTTGCGCTTTTGTTTTGCGAGGCGCAGTCAACTTCAACAACAGGAGTCCCGAAGGTTTGTGTTTTCTCGTCAAAATCAATGCTCATCACATTGTAATGCAAATTGCGGTAATTCATCTTTACAAACCCGATTTTGAGAGAGTCGGGAAGGCTTTCAAATTCTTTTACCGTTGCACAAGTGTAATAAACTTTTTTTCCATCGGGAGACCAGCATGGAAATGTTTCGAAATCGCTTTGGGTCTGCAGTATGTTCCGTATAACGTTTCTTTTTACATCATAGAAAACGAGGTCGGAAGCCCAATCAAGGACTTCTATTTTTTCTGTATCCAGCATATGAAAAACTTGCCCTGTTTTATTTGAGGAGAATACTACATATGGAAGCCTTGAGTGCCACGAAGGGTATACCGTTGAAGATAAAACAGAATCGTTTTTCATGTTTATTTTTCTAATGCTTCCGTTGTTTGCCACAATGGTGCCTCCATGCGAACCGCGTACATGGAACAACATTGACTTGGTAGAATAGTTTTGGTAATTATGGCAGTTTATGCAATGATTGTTCTCGTCCTCGTAGGTGCGGTTGTTTTCATAAATTGTATATACATCGAAATTGGTTAAATTTCTTTGGTATAGTCCGAGTTGGCGATACATTTCATACCCGGGTTCAATAAGCCTGTAGCTTATATAACTATCTATAGGCTCGTTTGCTATTGTCAGCTTATATTCGGGATATTTAATCCAGCGGTTTCCAGACTTTGCAAATATTACAATATATATATCTTTGCCTTTATTGGATTTCAAAAGTTCTTTCCATTTGCTTTCTTCAATCTGTACTTTCGCGTCTTTATTGGCTTGTTCGGTAAGTAGTACTTTTTTGTCAGCGTCTTTATAGACGATTATAAACTCTTTTCCGTTTTCCTTTATTATGAAATTCAAAGGTGCAATGTTAGGAGGAATAACTACATCCTTATAGTCCGGGTATATTACGACCTCTTTGGTACTTGTATCAAAGTCCGTCGGTATTTTAGGATTACTGCACGAATAAATGGCAGTTAGTGCAATAAAAGCAATTATATTTATATATTTATATATCCGTATCATATCAGTTTACTCCTTCTCCTCCTTTTGCTTTTTGCTGTATTTTTTTAGTTTTCGGAAAGTTCTGGAAATATAAATAGAAAGGATAGAAGTTTAGCCATGCGCCTTTTAATGCTTCAAATCCTTTTTCCGTTTCTTTGTTTTTAAGCCACGGCCTTGCGTCGTTTACAAAGTTTTGAAGGCGTGCGACATTCATGTTTTTGTCAAAATGGTAGCCGTTCATAATTTGCGGTCTTCGCATTGACTGCAGTGTAATGGCTTGCTCCATGTATGGAGATAGCACACTGTCGCGTAATAAAATTACGCGGTTCAGGAAATCTGTTTCCTTTGCGTACAAACAGGCCATTATGGATGTTCTTAATGCTTCGCTGCTACGTCCTCCTCTAAGCGCTACATTATATCCGATAAAAAATGGAGTTCTGTAGTTTTGTTCGAATGAATCATCAAGCGGCATTTTTGCAGCTACGTGTGCAAATTCCGGTTCTGCATGCATTCGAACCGTATTATCAGCGTATTCTGAGTAACGTTTTACGAATTCATTTTCTACTAAGCAACGGCTTAATATTTCAAGATATTTATGGCATAGTTCGCTTTCACCGTTCATTGCTGCTGCCCGCGCCAGACGTTTTAGTGTAAATACTTGCGGACCGCGCCTTACCAAAGTCTCCATTGCAGTGTGGTAGGAAGAGTTAACCAGCCCGGCATAGAAATCTCCGTCAATCGAATAAATAGAAACGCCGTCGTTTTCTTTTTCGTCGGGAGCTACAACAGTAGTTTCCGGGAAATTATAAGGAATTTCAAACAAACGGTTTTCCAATTGTCCGGTTTCAGCCAATGCAAGTGCATAATAGGCAGCTACGCTTCGTGCGGGTTGTTTATTTGACAGGGCTTCGTCAATCATGGAATCCCAGTTTGAGTCTTCCATCATTCGTTGCATTTTGCTTGTCATGATGATGTTCTCGCGCTTTTCGGTACAGTAAAGCGTAAATCCTGTAAATAATACGATAACAACTGCGCACGTAAGCAGGGAGGTTCTGTTTGCATCTTCCTTTTGCGTTTTATAAATGACAGGGATATGCTTGCGCGTTACAATACGTTTGGCCAGTGTCAGCAAAGCCAATATAACAAGCGAACAGAACGGCACGCTCATTACCAAAGAGGTCTCGCGCATGTAATTAATGCTGTAGTCGAGATAAATGAAGTATCCTAAGAACGTAAAGGGTAAAAGCATGGGTATCCAATGCAGCCTTTCTTTGTTTCCCAGCAAATAATCCAGCAGCCATGCAGAAAATGTCAGCATTAAAGCAAGTACAGCTCCGCCTAATAACGGGTAATGGAACGCGAGCAACAGGAAACGTCCTATAGCGTCTATCCATCCAAAGTTTTGGTTAAGTACGCTGAACATTATGGTGCTGTCCCACGCAAAAAAACTTGTTTGCTGCGACATGTAAAATACGTCTCCGTAAATTATGGAACTAAATATCCATAATGCGATGAACAGCAGGGGAAAATACGGAATTTTCCATACCCGTTTGTTACTTTTCTCTTTTTCTTTTTGTTTTGTGTCGGTAACTTTCGGGCCTTTATAGTTTTGGTTTCTTCTTGGTTTCGACATATGAGTCTTGTTTCTCGCAAAGTTACAAATTCTTTTACAGAGTTGAATAAATTTATACCTTTGCAAAGGTAGGAAAGTAAAACAATTTAAATGTTTAATATATGAAAGTCAGGTTATTTTTATTGTTTATAAGCCTGTTGACTGCTGTTTCGTTGCATGCACAGGACAAAGGGCGATATGTGGAGGTTACAGGAAATTCGGAAATAGAGATAGTTCCTGATAAGATTCATTTTATCATTGAGATACGGGAGTATTTTGTGGAGGAATTCGACGGAAAGTCCAAGCCCGAAGAATATCGTACCAAAGTACCGCTTGAACAAATCGAAACACAGTTGCGTAAAGCACTTTCACGTATAGGCATAGGTCAAGAAGCTATACGTACACAAGAAGTAGGTGATTTCAGACGGAAACAAGGTCAAGACTTTCTAATATCGAAAACCTTCGACATTACTCTTACAGATTTCAATCAAATGGATAAGATTGTGAAATCGATAGATACAAAAGGCGTTAACCTGATGAGGATAGGAGAATTGGAGAACAATGACATACTGTCGTATCACAAAAAAGGAAAGATTGAAGCCTTAAAGGCAGCACAGCAAAAAGCCACTTATCTGGTAGAAGCATTAGGCAAGAAATTGGGAGATGTAATTAGTATAGAGGAGAAAGGCTCGGGCGATGTGTACCCTGTGGCCCAAAGTAACGTGATGTCCTCCAATGCCGGCTCGTTTGAGGCTTATCCTACTATAAAAAAGAGTTATTCCATGCTTGTTCGTTTTGAAATAGTTAATTAATTGTGCTTCCGGTTTTTGTCTAAAAAAACGATATTGAAATAGGAATATATTAAAAATAAGCTACTTATAAGCATTTCTCAAAAAACGAGGTAATGACTTGGAAACAGTCACAAATTCTGCAATATGCGGTAAATTTCTGTCAAACAACTCTTGTCTTAGCGCAAAGATAGTGAAAAGCAACCAAATTCTATTACCGTTTCCCATATTTCTTTTCAAATAATTCTGTATTCTTCTCTCCCCATGCAATCATAGCATCGATGATGGGAATAAGCGTCATCCCCAACGGAGTGATAGCATACTCCGAACGAGGAGGCAGTTCAGGGTAGATGGTCTTCGATACGAGCCCGTCCTCTACCAGTTCCTTCAGTTGCAAGTCGAGCACACGAGGCGTGGCTTCGGGAAATATCTTGTGCAATTCACTGGGACGCAGGGCACGGTGGCGCAGTTCGTCCAAGATGCATGACTTCCACTTGGAATCAATCAGGCTCATGGTCAGCCGCAAGGGACAGTCCAAATCTACGGGTATCTTTCTTTCGTACATGGTTTTATCTTTATTGAATGTTACGCCTGCAAAGGTAAGGATAATATATCGTAACGGGTATATACCGAATAATTTTTCAGTATATGAATAATTTTTCGGTACTTGTGCAAACTGGAGGAATCACCTACCTTTGCAGCATCAAAACAAGATAATCAATTAAACATTAGCATCATGAGAGCAAATATCGAAGAGTACAAGGCAGTGGAAGAAGCTGCCATGAAGTTTGTGAAAAGTGTGGCAGAAGGCAACAGCAAGTATGCCCGCGAATTGTTTATTGACGAAGCCGTCTTATTCGGCTACTTGGACGGGAAGCTGGAGCACGGCAGCATCGAGCAGTTCTACCACAATGTGGACACCGTAGGCGCAGGCGATGACTTCAAGGCACGCATCGACGTGGTGGACGTAGAAGAGACCCTCGCCGTGGTGCGCGTGCTGGAAGAGAAATGGGGAGGCCGTATCGACTTCACCGACTACCTGCTGCTGATGAAGATGGACGGCGAGTGGCGGTGCGTGGCGAAGGCGTACAATCAGAATTCGAATACCATTCAAAAGTAAGGAGGAAGCGTCATGAAGATAACAGTTATTACGGGAAGTCCACGCAAGCATGGCAACAGCTTTGCCATGACGGACGCATTTATCAGGGAAGCGGAGACACTCGGCCACACGGTGCGACGATTTGATGCCGCACTGATGAAGATAGGCGGTTGCCGTGCCTGCCAGACCTGCTTCAAGACGGGCAAGGCTTGTTCGTTCGACGACGATTTCAACCTTATCGCACCTGCCATTATGGAAGCCGATGCTGTTGTATTCACCATGCCAACCTACTGGTATTCCATTCCGGCACAGATAAAGGGTGTGATTGACCGCCTGTTTTCATTCGTGGTGGGCGGAAAGGATATCGCCGGAAAGAAATGCGGACTGATAGCCTGCTGCGAAGAAAACGACGTGACGGTAATGGACGGCATCCGTATGCCGCTGGAACGTTCTGCCGCTCTGCTGAAATGGGAGATGGCTGGCGAAGTGCTTATTACCGGAGTATTGAACGAAGGTGACATCAACAAGACGGACGGCTGCAAGCAAGCGGCTGAACTGGCGCATAAATTCTGAACGTATGAAGGTATTGTTGATTAATGGCAGCCCGAATCAAACGGGCTGCACCTATACCGCCCTGCACGAAGTGGAAACCACCTTGCAGGCAAACGGTATTGAGACGGAATTGCTGTATTTAGGCAAGAAGCCCATAGCGGGCTGCATCGCCTGTGGAGCCTGCATGAAGACAGGACATTGTTTCCGCGACGACCTCGCGTGGCTTTTCCAATCTGCCTAAATCCGTTTTCCCGACCTTATGCCAATTTGTTCCATCCGAAGCCAAACTCTCTGACTGTCAGCGAGAATGCTCAAATTTGCTTTATTCTGCGTTTTATCCTATTATTTTGTCGAATAAAACGACAAAAGGAGACGGAAAATAGGGTAAGGAAACAGACGCTTTTAGGCAAGGAAAATTGTGTGCTCATTTTTAAATAGTTATACATTGCTGGGAGAAAAGAAAAAAAACAAGGCACATATTTTAAAATATGTGCCTTGTTTTTTGAATTATGTCAGACATATTTTTCCCCCTGTGAAAACACGTCCGGGAAATTCTTCGGAAATGCAGACAAATAATACCGGAAAATTCAAACCTGTTTTTTGTTGCTATTTTATGTGCAATTTATAGAAATGGCACAAGAGTACTTTGCTAATAGTATAACAAAAAAAATCCCGAAAGTAACATACAAGATTGTTCTTCCGGGATTTTCTTTTTATATCAGGATGAGAAATTAAAATTTTGTCTGGATTATAACATGTTTGGAGTTACCTACAAAATCTATAATCTTGTTTATCTCATCGCTTTTGGGAATCTGCTCTTCTATTTTTATAACAGCGTCCTGCAAACTTGTGTCGCTGCTGAATATCAGTCTGTAGGCGTTTGCAATATGTCGCATTATACGGTCGCCAACATGCTTGCGCTCAAGAATAACAGCGTTCACACCGTGGTATGTAACAGGATTACCGCTGGTAATTATGTAAGGCGGAACATCCTTTTGTACGCGGCAACCGCTTTGTATTAAAGCAAGCGTGCCTATTCTGTTGTTTTGGTGTAAAACAACAGAATTCGACATGATTACTTCGTCTTCAATGAAGCAGTTTCCTGCAATGATAGTTCCGATACCAATAACGCAACGGTTGTTGATAACTACGTCGTGGCAAATGTGTACTTTTTCCATTATGAAATTTCCGTCGCCAATCCTCGTAGCTCCGTCTGTGTAAGTGCCACGTGCAATAACTACGTTTTCACGTATCTTGTTGTCATCGCCGATGATAACCTTGCTGTCGTCTCCTTTATAATGGAAGTCCTGCGGCTCAACTCCAATCATGGCGTTGCAATATATCGTGTTTCTTTTACCTATGATTGTTCCGTTGAACAAACCGGCATACGGCATTATAACGGAGTCGTCGCCGATTTCAACGTTTTTGTCAACGAAGGCAAAAGGCATAATCGTTACGTTGTTCCCAATTTTTGCGCTTGGGTCAACATGTGCTAAGTTGCTAATCATGATGTTTTCGTTTTGATATTAGTAAATTATTAGGGTTTAGTTACGCCCTCCGCCGAGTGCTGCATATAGATCTACAACAGCCTGCAGTTTGGAGTATTCGTCGTTTACGAGAGTGAGTTGGGCATTGAGCAGCGACATTTCGGCCGTAAGTTTTTCAAGATACGTTGTCGAGGCATCATATTTGAAAAGCTCATTTGTCCTGTCGCGGGTAATAGTAAGCGATTCAACCTGCTTTTTGTCGAGGTTTGCCTTTTCCATTGAGGATTTGTACGAGTACAGCGCATTGCTTACTTCTTGCCCTGCATTTAACAGTGCCTGCTCAAAGTTTAGTTGGGCTACGCGTTCTTGCGATTTGGCTACTTTTAGGTTTGCCGTTAAACGTCCTTGTGCAAACAAAGGTTGGGTTAATTGTCCGATAAGCGTTGTTAATACTTTCCCGGGGTTAACAATCATACCATTGCTGTTAGTCCAACCGGCTGACCCGGTTATTGTGAGTTGCGGATAGAATGCGGAATATGCAGCGTTTGTTACGTAGAATGCTTCGCGCAGGCTATATTCTGCAGCGCGCACGTCGGGACGGTTAGCCAGCAGTTGCAGTGGCACTCCGGCCGAGAGGTTCTCAGGCATGTGCTGCTCTGCAAGAGTTGAACGCGTGATAGTATGGGGTGGTTCACGAAGTATTACCGACAAGGCGTTTTCGCTTTCCCTTATACTTTGTTCAAGGGTAGGTATGGTGGCCAGTACTTGCAGATAATTTGCACGGCTTTGTTCTACAGCCGCTGCATCCGTCATGGCAGCCTTTTGCATGGCTTCCATGGCGTCTACATTCTTTTTCCATATCTCAGAGGTTTCACGTGTAATGCGGAGTTGTTCATCCAACATCAGCATTGTATAATATAAACTTGCAATGTTGGCAATAAGCTGTGTCTGTACACTTTGTTTGTATGCACTGCTTTGCAACAGCACGGATTTTGACTGCTCTTTTGCATTGCGTATGCTTCCGAAAATGTCGAGCTGCCATGAGGCTGTTACAGGTACACTGTATGTTTTTGTGGCTTTCGCGCCGTCAAAACTACTTATTGTACCTTGCGGTGAGAGACTCAATGACGGAAGGTAGGCAAGTTTGGACGCAGTCAGCATAGCTTGCGCTTGCTTAACCGTTTCTTCTGCCGACAAAAGGTCGGTGTTGCGTTCCAATGCACGTTCTATCAGACTTTGCAAGGCCGGATCGGTGAAAACTTGCCTCCACGGTGTGTTGCCGAAGTTGATAGTATCGGATGTCAGCACGCCGGTCGTGGTTAGCGTGTCGCGGAACAGGCCTGAAGTAGGCATGTTTTCAGGACGCTCGTAACTTTTGTATATGCGGCAACTGTTGAACGCTAATAGTGCTATTGAAAATAGCGCCAAGCGTGTAAGTAACGTGCCGGACAAGTTTATTTTATTTTTCATATTCATTGTTCTCAACTTTTATTTTGAATATTGTTCGATGTCTTCCTTAGCGTCCGTATTGTCAATGTCTTCCCATACCATTGGTCTGATCTTTTCTTGGAGATATTGGAATATTACGAACAAGGACGGTACAACAAATATTTGGCAAATTACACCTATGAGCATACCGCCGACAGCAGTAGCACCGAGTGAACGGTTGCCGTTAGCACCGGCACCCATGGCGAATAATAGAGGCAGCAAGCCCACAATCATAGCCAGAGATGTCATCATAATCGGTCGCAGACGGGCGCCGGCACCAAGTACTGCCGCCCATGTAATGCTCATACCCATCTTTCGCCTGTCTAAGGCAAATTCTGTTATAAGGATTGCATTCTTGGCAAGCAGACCGATAAGCATAATCAATGCAATCTGCATGTAAATGTCGTTTGACGCGGCA
>ERZ824600.2516-NODE-2516-length-19246-cov-3.697775_pt1 | contig 19246 bp, 17 predicted proteins | sample MGYA00519933_ERZ824600 | MGnify/ENA primary metagenome ERZ824600 (study PRJEB31778, sample SAMEA3449178) | human gut metagenome | biome: human gut; feature: human-associated habitat; material: faeces | place: United Kingdom | collected 2010/2012 ... | reverse complement strand
CAAGCCGAGCAGAGGCATGAGCAAAGCGAAAGACGAACAATTATAAGCAAAAATGTTGGATTTTTGATTTAATTGTGAGCGGTGCCGTTTTATGCGAGGCGTATGGTACGAACTTAGAGAGTACCTCCGCCGCAGAGAACATAAAAACTAAAAGAAAATGACAATTGAATAAAAAATCATGTAAATAAATATGTCGAAGTGGCGGAATTGGTAGACGCGCACGATTCAGGTTCGTGTGGTTAACGCCTTGAGGGTTCGAGTCCCTTCTTCGACATATTAAAAAGATTCAGGGCGAAAGCCCTAATCTTTTTAAAGTGTCAGAGGGCTCGAACATAAATTTTTCTGTCTAAAGAAAAATTTATAGGTTCAGTCAAAAGACATACGAGGCTGTAGCTTTCGAATTTCATATTCTCAAGCACACCCTCAGTAGAGTCCCTTCTTCGACATATTAAAAATTTTAGGGCGGAAGTGTAAATTCTTTTTATAAATAAAATGAGGATTGCATGACATGCTAATTGATATAAAAAGATTATTTTGGAAAGACTGTCAAATTGGACGTTTTGAGTATTTGAAGCTAGTTTGCGGATTGGTATTTATACCGTTAATTATGCTTTTTTTGTTGATTGCAACACCTCCAGAATCCTATATTTATTATTTTGTTTTGGGATTTCTTGTAGTTTCATTTTTATTTTATTTGGTTGTTTCTTATGCGGCAGTTTTTGGTCGGTTAAATAACATATTTAATAAAAAATCTATTGTTATTACTCTTTTGGTTGGGTATATTATTCTTGGAATAATAACTCTATTGCATATAATTTTTGATATAATATTACTCGTTATTCCAGGTAAAAGACAGTCCGATAATATATTTTCAACAAAATTTTTCAGTGCAATACTTATTTTATTTGTTGGATTTGTCATTAGTTTTAATATATCTGGTGTAAACAGATTTGTTGTTTCAGAATCAATGGCAGATACTCTGCAAATCCATGACAGATTCTTTGTTAATATATTTGCAAGAGACTATAAACGCGGTGATATTGTTGTTTATAAACCTGAAAACAACGGCGGAGTTGTTTTTGTAAAACGTGTAGTGGCTTTACCGGGAGAAAAAGTTGATATTATAACAAATAAAGATAGAGCAACCTATGTTTATATTAATAACAAACGGCTTGATGAACCTTATGTTAAAGATAAGTTCAATTATTCTGAAGTCTCACCTGAAAATACGCATTATTTGCATATGGTAGTTCCTGATAATAGTTATTATGTTCTTGGAGATAATAGAGGAAACTCATTGGATAGCAGGAATCATGGTGCTGTACGTAAAGAAGTTTTAAAAGGTGTTGTTACACATATATATTTCCCGTTAAACAGAATAAAGTCATTTAACTAATATTTGTATGTTTTTATTTTATATTTCTTGTTTTAACTTGTAAAATGTTAATTTTTTGAAATATTTTAATAAATTTTTGAACAAAATTTTTTTCTTACTCGTTTTATATGTAAGACTTAAAATAGGAGAAAGTATGAAAAAGATTTTGTGGCTTATTGTGTGTGCTGTGATTATGTTTTGCCAGGCGCCGTCATGTTATGCGTATATAGAATATTCTGCCAGCTGGTCAAGCCGTCCTGATAGAATTGCTCCGCATTCCTCAATGCATATTGGTATTTCTCATTACAATCATCATCACCATAGACCATATATGAGACCTCCGATTGTTCGACCTCCTATATATAATGGGTGCCCGCATCATTATACCGGTTATATGCGTCCTTTACCTATTATTCCACCACCGCCGCCGCCTCTGTATCGTCCATATAGACCTATGAGACCTGTATACAGACCTTTTTATCCTTATTATTAAATTGTTTAAAAATAAGCAAAAAAAAAGCCGTTTCAAAAAGAACGGCTACCAGACTTGGGGAGGAGGTATGAAAAACTTTCGTTTTCCATATCTATATTTTTTATATCGGAATTATAAAATGTTTCTTTACTAAAAAGGTTCAAATATCCTCCAAATGTATGAGATAAAAATAAGACAAGCGTTTAAATGCTTGTCTTACCTGAGTTTTGAATATTTTATTTTTATATTTTTATGAAACTTGCATTTCTTTTTCAAATCCGAACAACGAACTTACTGATTCATCATCATGGATTCTGGAAATAGCTTGTGCAAGTAACGGAGCCACTGAAACCTGTTTGATATTTGAAGGCATTTTGCTCATGTCTAAAGGAATTGTATTTGTAACAATACATTCTGTAATCGGAGCAGAGCCTAATCTTTCTACAGCTGGCCCTGAAAATACAGGGTGAGTAGCCCCAACATAAATTTCTTTTGCCCCTTTAGATTTTAAAAGTTTAGCAGCTTCGCAAATTGTACCTGCTGTATCAATAATGTCGTCAAACATTAAACAAACTTTTCCTTCAACATCACCGATAACATTTGTAGCAATTGCTTCGTTATGTTTATCTCTTCTTTTATCAATAATTGCAATCGGGCAGTCAAGTTTTTTTGCAAAATGTCTGGTTCTGTTTGCTCCGCCCATATCTGGAGAAACTGCAACCATATTTTCAGGGTCAATACCTAAATCTTTAATATAGTTTACAAGAACATTTGTTGCAAAGATGTGGTCAACAAGTATATTGAAAAATCCCTGAATTTGTCCTGTGTGTAAATCCATTGCAAGAACTCTGTCAGCACCTGCTGTTGTTAATAAATCAGCAACAAGTTTTGCAGTAATAGCTTCACGTCCTGAAGTCTTTCTGTCCTGTCTTGCATATCCGTAATAAGGAATTACTGCAGTGATTGTTTTGGCGCTTGCGCGTTTAAATGCGTCAATAATGATTAATAATTCCATCAGGTTTTCGTTAACAGGATTGCAAACCGGTTGAATGATAAATACATCATCCCCTCTTACACTTTCTTTAACTTGAACGTATAATTCCCCATCTGCAAAGTTTTTAACAATCATCGGTCCAACTGTTGTTCCCAGATAATCAGCAATTTCTTGTGCTAATTTAGGGTTTGAACGACCAGAGAATAATCTGATATCGTGAGTTGGGTTTATAGCTTTTTCAAGTTGAGGGTAAGTCATTTCTTCAATTGCAACCATTATATTTAATCCTTTCTACATCCGCCACTATAATTTATTATAGAACTGTCGAGTCATAAGCTCAATAATTTTTTAAGTTTTGTATATATATAACTAAAACTCGTAAATAATTTTTTTGTTAGTTTTGAAATTGAGCGCAAATATTTTTATTTTGAGTTTTAATACAAATGTGTAATTTAGCAAGGAGACCAGATGAAAATTGATTTTTACATTAATAATCCCGGAATACGTATGGGAAAATGTTGTAAAGCCGGAGATATAGTAGAGGCTATGATTGAAAATGGAAAACAAAAAATGGCAGATTTTAATCCAGTAGTTGATTTAAGAAGAAACTTGGAAAGAAATGCCGAGCAAATCTCTGAATTAGAGTATGTTAATGCAAGACAGTATTTAGATAGTATAAATTATTCGCAAATGATACATGATGCGGAAGATTTAGTATAATATATTAAACATAAAAAAGGGCGGTGCATTTTTATGCACCGCCCTTTTTATTTATGCTGTTATTTCTTTGTAGGAATTCTCATTCCATAGAAAGAACGGACAACAAAAATCAATGCGATTATTAAAAATACTATACCAACATATGGTGCAATATCTCTAAATGATTCGTTAATTGCAATTTCCATTGCAAGTAATCCAAATAGAGTTGTAAATTTAATAATTGGGTTCATTGCAACTGATGATGTATCTTTGAATGGGTCACCAACTGTGTCTCCGACAACTGTAGCTTCATGCAGTTGAGTTCCTTTTTCTTTCAAATCAACTTCAACAATTTTCTTGGCATTATCCCAGCAGCCGCCGGCGTTTGCCATAAATACAGCCTGGAATAGACCAAATACTGCAATTGCAACAAGATAACTTACAAAGAATGATACTGCTAGTTGAGTTTTAGCACCAGGAGCTGACAAACAAGCAAGTGCTAAAGCAAAAGTGAATAATGCTATAAAGATATTAACCATACCTTTTTGAGCATATTGAGTACAAATTTTTACAACTTCTTTTGAATTTGCAACATTTGCACATTTTTCATCAGCATCACCTAATTTGATGTTATCTTTGATGTATTCAACAGCACGGTAAGCACCTGTTGTAACAGCTTGCATAGACGCTCCGCTAAACCAGTAAATAACCGCACCGCCTGTTAATAAGCCTAATAGTGTATAAGGATTTAACAGGTTCAGAATCATTTCAGGCTGAATTCCTAAAGTGTTTCTGATAACAAGAATCAATGAGAAAATCATAGTAGTAGCACCAACAACAGCAGTACCGATAAGTACCGGTTTTGATGTTGCTTTGAATGTGTTACCAGCTCCATCATTTTCTTCTAAGTATTGTTTAGCATTGTCAAAGTCTGCATCAAATCCGTATTGTTCTTTAATTTGACCTTTAACATCAGGAAGTTCTTCAATTAATGATAATTCGTAAACAGATTGAGCATTATCAGTAACCGGACCATATGAATCAACTGCAATTGTTACAGGGCCCATTCCTAAGAATCCGAATGCTACAAGACCGAATGCGAATACTGAAGAGTATCCCATTAATGATTCCGGAATATAAGTACTTGCAAAGTAAGCAAGACCCATAAGAAGTACGATTACCATACCAATCCAGAATCCAGAGAAGTTTCCTGAAACAATACCTGAAAGGATTGTTAAAGATGCTCCGCCTTCACGTGAAGCAGTAACAACTTCTTCTGTATGTTTTGCTTTTGGAGATGTGAATATCTTTGTAAATTCCGGAATTAATGCTGCACCTAAAGTACCGCAAGAAATAATACAAGATAATACTAACCAGATGTGGTGTCCCATTGAGTTCAATAACCAGTAGCTTACACCAAAAGTCATACCGATTGATAATATTGAAGTTATCCAAACAAGTCTTGTCAATGGTACTTCAAAGTCAAATTTTTCTGTTGATTTTGCGTAGAATTTATCTATAATTCCGTTAAACCAGTATGCAACAACAGAAGTAACAATCATTAAGAATCTCATAACGAAAATCCAGGCTAATAATTGAACTTGATTTTCTTTACCTAAAACTGCAAGTAAAATAAAACTTACAAGAGCTACACCTGTTACGCCGTAAGTTTCAAAACCGTCAGCTGTAGGTCCGATTGAGTCTCCTGCATTATCACCTGTACAGTCCGCAATAACACCAGGGTTTCTAGGGTCATCTTCTTTGATACCGAATTGGATTTTCATCAAGTCTGAACCAATATCCGCAATTTTTGTGAAGATACCGCCTGCAACACGAAGAGCAGAAGCACCTAAAGATTCACCGATAGCAAAACCGATGAAACAAGCACCTGCAATTTCGCCAGGAATGAATAAGAGAATTACAAGCATCATAATTAATTCAACAGATACCAGTAATACACCAATACTCATACCAGCTTTTAAAGGAATATTTAAAATATTTAAAGGGTTTCCTTTAAGAGCTGCAAACGCAGTTCTTGAATTTGCTAAAGTATTCATTCTGATGCCGAACCAGGCAACAGCGTATGAGCCTAAAATACCGATAACAGACCAGCCAAGAATTGTTAATACTCCGGCAATACCCATTTTTTGGAGGTACCCGAAGTAGAATGCAATACATAGACCGATTAAAACTTCTAAAACTAACAAGAATTTTCCTTGTTGAACCAGATAAGTTTTACAGGTTTCAAAAATTGTGTTTCCAACTTCGTCCATAGCTTTATGAACGTCTAATTTTTTGATTTTCAAGAATTCAACAAGTCCGAAAATCAATCCGATAACAGAAATTCCAAGTCCAATTAATAATAGTGTATAACTGCTTGGAGAAATACACTTGATACTTGGAACAACTAAATCGGCTTCACTTGCAAATGCAGGTGAAAGACCAAAAATCATTACTGCAAATATTGCGAGTAATGCCATTGGTGAAGTAAACTTTTTAATCATATTCTCTCTCCTTTGTTAAAAGTTTGTTCACTTTTTTATTATAAAGAATAAATAGATATTTAACAATATTTTTACATTTCAACATGAAATATTCAGGACTTGTGTACAATTCTCCGGTAAATATGCTCAAAAATATACTCATACTTTCATTCCGAACTTGTTTCGGAATCTATTGAAATTTGAGACCCTGAAACAAATATTTACATATTTAAATAGTTTTGTTATTATTATGTTATGACTGGTTTTTTACATAAAATCTGGGTTGTTTTGTTTGCTTTTATGATATTTGGTTTAATGGCTCTTGCTCCGGTTGAAAAATATCAAAAATCTTATATGCAGACCTATCGTCATATTCGGCAAAAACCACAAAAACATCTTGATGCTAATTATAAATATGCTGATTTTATTGAAGATGGCGGAGACTCAAAAGTCGCTAATAGATTATTTAAAAAATGGGCAAATGAGCATGAGGCGAGGGGGGATGAAAATGCAAAGCGGATTAACAAAAATAAATCCGGAGTTAGAAAACCATATTTTGTAAGGGATAAATATAACCCTAATATTTTACATCCATACAGAGATTAGTAAATATAGGCTTCTGTTAAAAGTTTAATTTCAAAATTGCTGCCGGCAGGAATTGAGATGTTGCCGCCTTTTGAAAATATGGCTAATACCGGAGATGATACTGTTGTTACTGCATACCCTGCAAGTCCAAATATTGTTGGTATTGGAGATATTATCCAGCCAACCGGGTTGTCTGCAAGTTTTTTAGATGTTTGTCTGGTCTTTCTAAAGAAATTTTCACCTTTATCTATTTGTTTGCCAACATTTGCCCAGTATTGTCTTTTCCCTTTCATATTATTCAAAAATATCTTTTTTGTATTTGCTTTGGTAATTTTAGCATTCAGGGGTATTGTTTTACCATTATAGTTCATACTGGTAACTCTTAATACTACAAGTCCGCCGTTTCCTGACATTTGAGGTCTGTGAGAATCTGCAATAACTCCTTTAAACACCGTTCCTGCAGGAATTGTTATATTTTTTTTATAAACAGGAGCGTATGATGTAAAAGAAACTGTGTTACCCTCTCTTAACCAATCTGAGATAACTTGATTTGAACGAACTTGAAATTTCGTTCTTGAAGGAATCCTCAGTGCATTTTTTTTATCGGTTTTTGTAATTACCGGTACTGTTGTCGTATACACAGGGGAAGTTGTTGGAACTTGTGTAGTCGTGGTTTGATTTTGTGTCGCTGCCGGTTGTTTGTCTACTTTAGGCAGCGGCGGTAGTGTATCTTCTTGAATTTTATTTGTATTATATTTCTTTTTTATTTCTTCATCTACTGAAACATCAAAATTTAATGCTAAAACCGGAGAAGTTATTATTAGCGTTATTAAAAATGATAATATAAAATTTTTTATATGGTATTTATTCATAAATTAAGCATCTTCATTACTGTTAACGAGTTCACCAGGCATAAAAATCATTGCAAAATAGAAAAAGAGTATTGCAAGAGGAAATAAAAATATGCATATAGAGGAGATTGCAAATAATCCTACTGTAAACCATAAACCTCTATGAAAACTGCCTGTGATATCCCACATTCTTTTTGCGTAATTAACAAAGTTTAAATATAACATCGGTATTCCAAAAATTAAAAGAAAAATTCCTAAAAGTGCGATGTAGGATTCCGGAGTTTTTGTTATAAAGTATATCAAGCAGTATAATCCTATAATTAATAGGTGAATTATAAAAAGTATTATGGAATTTACAAAAAATTTAAGTTTGCCAACAGGCATGTCTAATTTAAACAGTTTGGAATCAGAATCTTTGTGTAAGATTGGTTCAGCAATTAGTTTACCTTCTTCGTCAAAGCTCATTTTTTATTCTCCTATAACATATACTCTATCATTTTTTTTACTTATTCGCAAGATGTTTTAGTAGATAAATTAAAATGCGGAATGGCTTGCCATTCCGCATTATCTAAATTCTTTATACTGCTAATATTACTTTAGCATATCATTGATAGCTTTTGCAGCTTTTTTCCCTGCTCCCATAGCATTAATTGCGTTTGATGCACCAACCGGAGCAACGTCTCCGCCTGCAAATACGCAAGGAATATTTGTTGAACGTTTTTCAGGATCAACTTCAATATAACCTTTTGCATCTGTAATAATTTCCATACCTTCAGCTTCTGCAGAGCGCTGGATAATTGGGTTAGGACCAGTTCCAAGAGCTACTATTACAGTATCAACATCTTCAACTACAAATTCGCCGGTGCCGACAGGTCTTCTTCTACCTGACGCATCAGGTTCGCCAAGTTCCATTATTTCAAATTTCATACCTGCTACGTAGCCTTCGTTTTCTAAGATTTCAACAGGTGCGTGTAAGAATTTGAATTGAACACCTTCTTCTTTTGCGTGTCGGATTTCTTCAAGTCTTGCAGGTAATTCTTTTTCAGTTCTACGGTATAAAATGGATACTTCTTCAAAACCTACACGAACCGCAGTACGAGCAGCATCCATGGCAACGTTTCCGCCGCCGATTACTGCAACTTTTTTACCTACTTTTAGAGGTGTTGCACAATCGTCTCTCCCTGCTCCCATAAGGTTTACACGGGTTAAGAATTCGTTAGCTGAGAATACTCCGTTTAAATTTTCGCCAGGAATATTCATCATTTTTGGAAGTCCTGCACCTGAACAAATAAAAATTGCATCAAAGCCATCGTCTTTTAATTGTTTAAGTGTTATTGATTTCCCTACAATTACGTTTGTATGGAATTCAACTCCCATTTCTTTAAGGTTTTCGATTTCTCTATCAAGAATTACACGAGGTAATCTGAACGGAGGTATACCGTAGCGAAGCACACCGCCTAATTTGTGTAAAGCTTCGAATACAACAACTTCATGACCGGCTTTTCTTAAGTCAGCTGCTGCAGTGATTCCCGCACAACCAGAACCAACAATTGCAACTTTTTTGCCTGATGGTTTAATTTCTGTTTTTTCAGCTGCTGTGTTATCACCAACATATCTTTCTAAAGCGCCGATTGCAACAGCTTCCCCTTTTATTCCAAGAATACAGTTGCCTTCGCACTGTCTTTCTTGAGGGCAAACTCTTCCGCAAACTGATGGCAGCATGCTAGTTTCTCTGATAATTTTTCCTGCTTCTTCCAAATTATCTTCTTTCAATGCTTTAATGAAATCAGGTATTTGAATATTAACAGGGCAGCCCTGAACGCAGCGAGGATTTTTACAATTTAGACATCTTGAAGCTTCTAGTTTTACCTGTTCCGGTGTCAAATTGCTCTCTACAGGTTCAAAATTTGAACGTCTTTGAATTTTATCTTGTTCTTTTACTCTTTGTCTTTCCACAACCATAATTCTATCCCTTCTTCTAAAAAATGATATTAATAGATTATCAACATTTTAATTAAAAAATATGCATTGTGCAAGTTTTGATATATTTGAAATATGTTTAGCTTCATATATCTTCTAAAATGTTAGTAATATTTGTAAAATATGTTAGAATGAGAAAAAGTTTGTAGGATAGGGTATAAAATGTTTTTTGAAATTGTTGTTTTAATTTTGTGTATAGTGATTGCAGGTCTTGTGACCTGGATTGCGGCTGCAAAATTTTATCAGAATAGAATTTTAACTCTGCAGGCTGAGAACTTGGAATTGAAAATCAGAACAGGACTTAATGAAAATATTTTGAATGAGGTTAAAGTTGCGTTTTCCAAAATTGCTCAAGATTCTTTAAAAAATCAGCAGGAACGAATGCTTTCAGAACATTCTGCGGATTTAAAAAATCGTATTGAATTGTTTAAATCAGAAGAAATAAATCCTATAAATAAACTGCTCAAAGAATTTAAAGATAGTATTGATTCTTATCAAAAAGCTCATGAAATTGAATCTCTTGAAATAAAAAATGCAATTTCAACGGCCGAAAAATATGCAAAGGCACTTACTACAAATCAAAATTTAAAAGGCGAATTTGGCGAAGAGTGGCTTGAGCAGATTTTAAAAATTGCTAATTTGGAAGAAAACGTGCATTATACAAAACAGTTTGTTTCTGATGGAGTAAAACCCGATGTCCTTGTGAAGCTTCCGGATGATAAACATTTGATTATTGATTCCAAGGTGATTTTGAAAAATTTTATTGAATACAGGCAGGCTGATGATGAAAATATAAAAAAAATCTTTATTTCAGATTTGAATACCTGTATTAATAATTTAGCAAAGAAAAATTATGAAGAGATTCCTAATACTCGCCAACCCGGGTTTATTTTGATGTATATTCCGATTGAGACCTGTGTTAACTTGATTTATACTGATTATGACTTTAGAGGTGTTATTGAAAACGCTAACTCTAAAAATATTATTATTGTTGGCACGTCTTCTCTACTTGTAACTCTTAGATTAGTAAACCAGCTATGGGCTTCAAGGATACGTTATGATAATGTACAAAATATAATTAAAGTTGGCGAATCTTTATATAATAATATTGCAGTTCATTCGCAGCGTCTTTTGAACATTCAACAGGCAATTGAAAAAGCTTCTGAATCTATTCAAACGGAAATTAATCGTTTTAAGTTAAAAAATAACGGCAGTATTTTTAAAGACGCTGAAAAGTTAAAAGAATTTGGTATCGAATCAAAAAATATAAAAACAGGGAAAAAACTTTCTGAAAATTCTATACCATCAGAATTTCTAGAAGGGGCAGATATAACAGAATCAATAAATAGAGGAGTTTAAAATATGGAAGACAATTATTTTGCAGAATCAAATAAATTTTTAGGATTAAAAGGTGTTCTGGGGCGTAGAAATTTCATTATTAATGTATTATTTGTGGAATTGTTTGAGAGTCTTGTCTGGGCAACTCCTTTTGTCTATTTTATGATGCTGAATCCTAAATTTATGGCTGATTTCACTATTACGGCTTCAAAAACTGCAGCAATGCCGATGTGGGCAACTATTTGGATTGCGGTTATGGGGCTTGTTTCATCAGGCCTACTTTTCCAGAGTATTGTTCGAAGAGTAAGAGATATTATCGGGGAAGTTGATGATAATAGAGTATATCTTATATCTTCTATTTTAACCGTAATTATTTTTATGGGGTATACTCCTGTTGGTGCCGGATTTTTTGGTAAGTGGATTTCGTTTTTCGTGCTTTTAATTTTAATATTTACAAAGGGGAAAATAACTTCTCAAAAACCTGCAAACCAATTGATAAAATTTAACTGGGGTGCATTTTTAGGTACATGGATGTGGGGCTTATTTAACAGTGCTCCAGTTACCTTGTGGATGCTTCCGCTATGTTTAACTTTCGGCTGGTTTCCGTTTATGCTGATTTGCGGTATGAAAGGTAATGAATGGGCAATGAATGAAAATTTCGATTCTATTGAAGATTTTCATAAAAATCAGGAAAAACAGACCGCTATCTGGGCAGTTCTTACTCCAATTTTAGTGGTTGTCGGCATTATTGCAGTATCAATTCTTTCCGGTGTAATGCTTTATAATTATTCTCAGGCTCATCCTGAATTTATGAATAAAATGAAAACTATGTCTGCAGAATATCAAAATATTGCAGCAGAATCTAACTTTACCAAAATTGAACTTGGTGAAGATGAATACAAGTTTTATATAGAACCTGAGATTTGGTCTAAATTTACAGTTAAATACCAAAAACAAATGTTTGGTATAGCTGCTAATTATGCTGCTGCAACTAAAAAGAATACAGTTGAACTTGCGCAAAATAAAGAATTATCGATTCCAATTGCAACAATGAATAAAACAAAAATTTATAGTTCTTTTAATAATGAACTTCTTGCGGAATTTTATATTAATCCGGAAGAGTATTCTAAGCAGCTAAAGCAGGTAAAAACTTTGAAAGAAATTTTAGCAATAAATGATAAAGGGTATAAAATAAATATACATCCTACATTACCATAGGTTATTTGTATTACATAATAAAAAACAGGTCTTCTACTAAGGCCTGTTTTTTGTTTATTATTTTATTTATTTGATGTTTGTAGAGCAAAATATTTATCAAGAATTTTACATGCATTTGCCACAAATTCTTCACAAGGTCTGTCATGATAATATTGTGCTGTTCTTTTTGACGGAACCGGATTGTCCTCGCCATCTAAGCCTAATAATTCTCTGCATATAATAGAGCCGTTTTGAGCTTGGAATTCGTGTGCTAAGTTTTGAATTCTAGCGTAATGCTGAGCTTTTATTTCATCGTTATTGTTTTCAGTATAGCCATCTTTCAGTCCGGCTATCATAAACATTGCGCTCACTGCTCCGCAGACTTCTCTTAGTCTGCCCATACCTCCGCCAAATGAAGAAGATAATTTTAAGGCTGTTTCTTTGTCAAATCCGTATTCCTCGGCATAGGCTAAAAATACAGATTGAGCACAGTTATAACCGTTTGTAAATAATTCGCGTGCTTTTTGTTCGTGATTTGTCATTTTTGTATTCTCCTATACAAATAATTCGTATAAAATTATTGAAGCAGAAGATGCTAAATTCAAAGATTCAACTGTATTTGCCATCTCAATTTTTACGGAATTTGTTGAGAAGTTTATTAAATCTTCTGATAGTCCGTTTGCTTCGCTTCCAAACATTAGCAGGCATGGAAAGCTTGGTTTAAATGTTTTTAGCAAATTTGTTGATCTTGGTAATGTTGCTATTCTTTCAAAATCTTTGAATGTTTCTTCCAGTTCTTTAAAATCTTTTAAGTGTATTACAGGCAGTTTCCAGAGGTTGCCAACAGATGCTCTGACACATTTTGGATTGTATATATCTACGCTGTCGCCGTATAAAATAATTGCATCAGTTCCAAATGCAACAGAACTTCTTATGATGGTTCCAAGGTTGCCCAAATCTTTAATATCTTCTAAAAGAACAACTTTTTTTGTGTTTTTTAGTATGTTTTTATCGTATTTTTTTTGAAAACCTACTGCAACTGCTTCCGGTGCAGATTCAGTCGTGGACAGCTTTTTTAATACAGGTTCGATGGTTTCTATGACTATATTTTGCGCAAAATTATATTCTTGCAGATGATTTTTTTCTACAAAAATATTTTCTAATTCTATTCCTGCATCAAACGCTTCTTTTATTGCTTTGTAGCCTTCCAGAAGAAATTTACCGCTCTGGTTTCTGTATTTTTTTTGCTGAAGTTTTACGATTTCTTTTACGAGATTGTTGTTTACGCTTGTTATTTCCATTATTTTACCTCGAATTCTTCAAGCCATTCTTTTTCTTGTTCTGATAACATATTATAATCTATTAGTTTTTTTTCATAATTCATTTTGACAAAAGAGTGAATATTATTATCTTTAAAATAGCAGGAGTTTTCCAGGCGAATTCCAAAAAATCCCTCTTTATAAAGTCCCGGTTCTATAGAAAAACACATTCCATCCAGTATTGGAGTCTTTGCAATCTCTCCTGTACTTAAATTTGGCGGGTATTCGTGTACATTGATTCCAATGCCGTGCCCAAGTCCGTGATTAAATACAAATCCATCCAAATCTTGACTGTCAAAAAATTCATGAACTGATTTATCAATTTCAAATCCGGTTAGTGGGCTTTGCGGATTTATTTTTACATAGTTATAAGCTTTTAAAAATGCTTTTAAAACTGTTGTGTAGATTTTTATTTGGAGTTCTGTAGGTTGCCCTTTTACAAAAACTCTTGTAATATCGGTAGCAAGTCCGCCCTCAAAATATCCGCCGCAATCAATGAGGATTAAAGAGCCATCTTTTATGATTTCATCTTTTGCAGATTTTGAATAGTGTGCAAGAGCAGAATTTTTATCTTTTGCGACTATAGAATTGAAACTTAGACCAACTGCTCCGTTATTTTTAAATTCTTTTGCAAGCTGTACGGCAATGTCAAATTCTGAAAGGTTATCATTGCATTCTATGTAATCCCTTATAGCACTTACTGCTTTATCAGTTTGAGCAAATGCGAATTTTAAATGTTCAAGTTCGGCTTCGTTTTTTTGAGCTTTCATCTTTTTTACAGGGTTGTTTTTTAGTTCGGCTGTTTTACCTTCCAGTAGGTTGTAATCGTATCCATTAATTGATGATTTATCAATATTGACTTTTTTTGTTGTGCTCTTTAAAAAAGTTTCTAGGGCATGCATTTTGTCTTGTGTAAACAAGATTGCATTATCTTTTAAAATGATTGCTTTAGCTTTAATTTTTGCGGAATAATTTTGTGAAAAATTTCTCATGTTAAAAATGTATGAAACCTCGTCTAAATCTGTTAAATAGAGAGCTTCATTTTCTGACAAAATATGTGAAATTTTTGATATTTTTTCTTCACTGGTACTGCCTGTATATTTCGTGTCTAATATAATATCAGATTTTGACTCAGCTTTAATTGGAGTATCAAGCGGATCAAAATCAAGAAGTTTGATGTTTCTTTTGGCAGAAATGTTTTCGATTTTTTTTTGAGAATTCTTTTTTGAAAAAAGTCCAATAGTGGCATGTTCCGGAATTTTTTTGATTAGTTCATCAAGATAGATTTGACCTTGTTGAAGTTTAATTACGGTAACTAATTCATGGTTGACTTCATTATCTGCTTGTATGTGATATCTTCCATCTACAAAAAGATAAATTGTTTCAGGAGTGACAAGAGCTTCTCCTGTTGAGCCGGAAAAGTTTGTTAACTTATATCTTGAGTTTTCTTCAAGTGAATTATATTCTACTAAAAATTCGTTAGTAGAATTAACAAGAAGATACTTGAGGTTGTTATCAACCATGAAATTTTTTATTACCGTAATATTGTCCATTTTATTTTTTATCGGTTACCTGTATTAAATGCCAGCCAAATTGAGTTTCTACAGGTTGAGAAAGTTCTCCTACTTCAAGGTCAAAAGCTGCATCTTCAAAAGGTTTAACCATCATGCCCTTGCCAAAGAAACCAAGGTCTCCGCCATTTTGACCTGATGGGCATAGAGATTTTTCTTCAGCGATTTGCGCAAAAGATTTTCCGTTTTTAATATCATTGAATAATTCTTTTGCTTCCTGTTCTGTTTTTACAAGAATGTGACTTGCTCTAACTTCAGTTGTCATAGTATTTGCTCCTATATATTTTATACAGAGCGATTATAAAATAAAAAGGTTTGTCTTGCAACATTGCTAAAACAAACCGGAAGTTATAAAACATGAAAAATTTTTTTAGTAAGGCGTAAGCTCAAAGCGTTTTAAACCAAACCGCAAAAAGAAAAAATCTTGTCGCAACCCCGAAAAAGTGCTTGGACGTTTCGAACTTACATTTATATCATAAACTGTCATGCCTTACTTTTGCACCATTCTAGAGAATAAATTTTAGTTGTTTTATATGAGTATTTTTGATTACTACTTTAGGATTAATTGGGATTTTAGGCGGTTTTTATTGGATTATTTTAAAAATAAAAAAGCTGCTTGATTTTAAAAGATGGTTATGTTAGTATTTTCTTGTAAAACTTTATAAGTTTTGCGGAAGTAGCTCAGTTGGTAGAGTATCTGCCTTCCAAGCAGACTGTCGCGAGTTCGAGTCTCGTCTTCCGCTAATTAAAAAGACCTATCGTTAGATGGGTCTTTTTAATTAGTAAGGAGACGAGACTAATTGTGCGAAAGCACAAATGTCTCGTTGCTATAGCTCAATGCGAAGAATGAGCATATGAGATATAGTACCTACTTGGCTTCCGCTCCATAAAGAGTCAGATGTATGTCTGGCTCTTTATTTTTCACTGATATAAATCTTGAATAAAAGCTTTATTTATGTTATTCTCATATGGTAATTTGTATTAGGGGTATTATTTTATGAAAGTTTCTGCAATTCCTAAATCTGGAATTTCTTTTGGACGTGAGCTAACAAAAGCTGAACTTGTGGAGTTTAATAAAGTTAAAGATGAAGCTAAAAAAATTACAGGGCAAACCGGAAAGTCTGTTTTGATAGTTCATGATGCATGTCTTCCGCAATCTTTAAATTGCAATACAGGTGTTGGGAATTTATCTACTGATGACTCTATTAATTTTTTTAAATACATGAAACCATATTTGGATTTTAATGTTGTTGAAGTTTTGCCGCAAGGGCAAGTTCCGCCTTTTAATAAGTTGTATTGTGCGTATACTGCAACTGCTCTTTCTTTGGGAAATCATCAAATTAATCCATATTTGTTGGCTACTGATGAATTTGAACATATAATGACTATTCCTGAAGTTGATCAAATAGTTTCTGCTAATGATAGAATAAACAAAGACTCCTTTGTTAATTATTCAAATGTTATGGATAATGACGGTGCTCAAAACAAGGCTTTGAAAAAAGCATATGATAGATTTGTTTCTTTAAATGATAATTCAAAGTTAAAGCAAAAGTATAAAGCTTATATAAAAGAGAATTCTGAATGGTTAAATTTTCCAAGAACAGGAGAACCTGATTTGGAATTTTTTAAATTTAAACAATTTTTGGCAGATGAACATTTGAAAATAGGTAAGAAAAAACTTAATGACATGGGTGTTAAACTTTGTGGTGATTGTTTAATTGGCTTTTCTTCAGATGAAGTTAAAGCTTTTCCTCAAGCTTTTAAAAAGGATTCATTTATCGGATTGCCAGAATGGAGATTGCCTGCATTGGATTATGATAGTATAAAAGATCCAAATAGTGCTGCAGCAAAACTTTTGAAAATGAAAGTTCAATTATTTGCCAAACGTTATGATGCTATTCGTTTTGATGTTGGTTGGGCATATGTTTGCCCTGTTGTTACTCCAAATAACGAGCGTAATATTTTACCTGAAAATAAAAAAGATATGGGAGCTTCGCTTATTGAATTTATTGAAAATTCAGTTAAGGAAGTGAAGGGACAAGATTATGATTTGAATAATTTGATGTATGAGTTTGAAGCTGATCCTTCTACATTTTCTATGTGGAAATCGAATTCTAATGAACTACGCGACGGAGTGCGAGGAAAAGTTAAAATTTTAGGCAGTACGTACATGAATCAGGATAGTTATGAGGGATGGGGGTATAATGAGGCTTACTTGAAACGAGGTTTCTCTCCGGATGAATTTATTCTAGGTCCCGGAAATCATGATCCTCAGCCATTGAGACAAATAGCTCTGAATATGCCGGATAAAAATATTTTACCGGATGGAACTGTTATTGAGCAATATCATAAAGCTCCAGCTATAAAAGCTCTTGCGAATATATTTCATGTCTCAGAAGAAGCTTTATGGAATCCTGTGACTTTTGCAAAATATAAGTGGGCAGATCCTATGAGTTCTAAGAATCGTCAAATGTTTTATATGGATGTTTTTGGAAGAGAAGAGCGTTTTGATAAACAGGGATTTAATACGACAGTTGTTCCTGAAGAAAATTATGCGTATAAAATATCGAAAAATTATAAACATGATTATCATAAGGCTGTAGAAGAAGGATTTGGCTTTAATATAATGGATGCATTTGAAAAAGTATTCTCTTCAAAAGGTTATGATAAAGTTCATAGTGATTTGTATCAAAAAATATTAAAGTTTAGAGATATTTTACTTGAGCCACAAATAACGTCATTCGATGAAGTTGATACTACTTCAAAATTTAATGTAGTAGAGTCTTCAAGTCCAAACAATGTTGGTCGAAAAACTATTGTTCAGCAGGGAGAACAGACCGTAAAAAAGTCTTTTGTTAAAAAAGGTCCTTTAGCTCTTGTTGTATCTGTTCTTGCCGGAATTGGAGCTATTGGTGCGTATGCTTTTTATAATAAATCTAAATAAATATTAGGGTAAATTATTTTTTTATATAAATAAAAATGTTTGATTCTTATATATTGAATCAAACATTTTATTTTGAGAATTTTGAAATGAAGTTTTCAAGCCAGGAATTTTTTAATCCCATAACATCTTCATAATTTTTTTGCGGAAGTTTTGATGCCATTTCAAATGTATCTATTTCTGTATCAGAATCAAATAGGCTTTGTGACTCTTTGTGTTCTTTCTTTTTGCCTCGAGTCATATAACCTAGATTGCCTCCTGAGCCGCCATCATTGTTCATATTTGCTGTCGGTTTTATTATTGGTTGTGCCCGTCCTATATTTACATCGAAACTCATTTTCCTGTTCCTTATCTTTCCCTTATATATATAAAGTATAGTAACCGTTAAATTTTGTTACAAATGTAGTAAAATTGTTACAAATATTAATGTTTTATATTCACTGAAACCGCTTCTATTAGTGTGTTTTTGACAATATTACATAATGTTACATTTTTTTTTAGTGATTGAATATATAGTCAGAATATGCCGTTAATATAATAAGAAATTTGAGGTAAATATGTCGATTGTCATAGAATCAACATTATTATATTTGCAATCCAGACTTGGTATATCCGAAGCTAAGATGCAGGTTTATGCCGATAAATCAGTGCAAGAAATTCTTCAAGCAGAGGCTGCTCAGGGGAATCAAGCTGCTATACAATTGGCTGCTGATATGTTTACAAACCCGAATCAATTGATTGAATTATTTCAACTTGCTGATCCGCAAAATAAATTAGTAATAATGAATTCAATGACATCTGCTCAATTAGAAAAACTTGTCCCAATGCTGGAAACAAATGATATGGTTCAGGGGCTGCAATTTTTTTCTGAAGATGGTTTGATGAATCTGTTAAAAGATATTCCTATGGAAGAACTTGTAAAAACTGTTTTTGAAATGTTTTCACAGCAGCAGGTAATTGAACTTATGCCGGAAAAACAGTTGGATAAATTGCTTACTGGTATTGATATGGATAAAGATATGCTGCTTCAAAACCTTAAATCTATTCCTGAGATGTATTTACAGCAGATTCTTGAAAGCGTAACAGGTGTTGCGGCAGAAGGTGACGCAGAAGAACTGGTTCGTCAGATTAGTCAGCTCGGAGATTTGAATTATAAAACAGCTATTATGAATCTTCAGCCAACTCAAAAGCAGGAATTAACTTTATCATTGACAAGCAGAGAACCAAAACTTTATGAAAAATTTGATGCTGACGCGTATACTCATATGATTCAAAGAGAGCGCAATAAAGATGAAATGGTAAAGTCAATGGGGGTTATAAAACCTGAATATCTTCAAAAGATGATGAATAAATTGCCTCAAGATTTGTTAGCGGTTGTCGCAACTCAGATAGATACTGAAAAGTTTGCAGATGCATTAATAACTAAATTCCCGGAACTTCT
>ERZ824600.2511-NODE-2511-length-19275-cov-45.051613_pt1 | contig 19275 bp, 15 predicted proteins | sample MGYA00519933_ERZ824600 | MGnify/ENA primary metagenome ERZ824600 (study PRJEB31778, sample SAMEA3449178) | human gut metagenome | biome: human gut; feature: human-associated habitat; material: faeces | place: United Kingdom | collected 2010/2012 ... | reverse complement strand
CCTATCGGGCAGTAGAGGGCAACAAGCCCCTGCTCCATCAGGACATCCACACCAATCCTGCCTGTGGCGTGGGTGTAAATATCCAACTGGTGCTGCGGGATTTTTACTTGGACGTTCAAAAAACAGCGGAACAAAGAATGCAGGAAATCACGCTGAAAGATGTGCTGGAACAATATCACATGAAGTTAGAAGGGATGCTCTTGCAGCGTTTATGACAGATTGATTTTCGGAAACTCTTCCATTTGGGACAAAAATTCTTCTGAACGGGAAATACAAAACCTCTTTGCGGGACTATACTGAAAACCGGAGAGACCTATACCCCGTATTTGTATACTACTTTCCAGAGAAGAAGGTTTCAATATGCAGGAAAAGTACAATGTCACAGGCATGACTTTTGCGGCCTGCCAAGCTAGGGTAACATCTGCATATGATAGAACTTCACTTTTTCCTCGAACGGCAGTCCCGGATCAATGCCAACTTCTTCCCACATCACACCATACGGTGCACCACCATCTGTATATCCGGCGATAAAAGCAAAACGACCATCGCAGTCCTCATACAGTTCTGCCAGCTGTTCCCGTTCTTTCGCTTCCCGCTCCATTCGCCGCTGCCGGAGCCGCTGTTCTTCAGCCTGTTTAATCTGGTCAAGCTGCTCCTGTGTATAATTGACCCCCAGCTCCTGCAAATCTTTAGCGGCAGTCACAGTATCCACATGAAAGCGTTCCCGGTAATGCTTGTTCATCTTTTTCGGCGAACCGGTATAGGTGATCAGCCACTGCTTGCCTTTTCGGAGGCGTGCTTCCTTTCGCTCAGCCTTTGTCAGTTTCTTTTTCTTTGCCATTTGCGGAATCTCCCGGATTATTTGCTGGTAACTTTCTGTTTCGCTTTTTCGGTGCTGTCAGCTCATGGCTCAAAGAAAGCAGGTCTTTGATGGCATCATCCAGTTCTGGTTTGCCGAGCTGAATACTGAGCCATTTTTCTTTGTTCATATGATAGGCCGGAAAATAGCCGTCCTGCCCGCGAAGAGAGCCGATCAGCAGTGGATCGCTTTTCACATTAAGTACATCAATGATGCCTACCTCCGGCAGTCCCAACTTATCAGCAGATACTTCCAGAACCACACCATACCATTTGTTATTGTCGTTATGCCGCAGCACAGCATTCCAGTCATGCCAGGGGTATTCCGGTTCTGTGCCGTACTGCTGACGTATCCATGTAAATAATTCTTGTCGTGTCACTCCATCGCTTCCCCGCTGTTTTATGTGTGGTTTTGTGCAACAACCTGTTGTACAAATTCTTGCCTCAGATAACTCTCCACGCTGCATTGATATCAGAAATCATCCAGCGCAGCATCAATCTCCTCCAGCCGATCAATCCAGCCCAGGTCATATTTCTTCTTGGCTGCTGGCCTTTTCTTATCACCACAAACCACTTCAAACCGTTTTTCTTCCGTCCCGAACAGACCTTTCACCTGAATTCTAAAATCCGGCTTGTTGTTGGTCAGTCCTTGCATGAGCTGCACATTCTTGTATCTGGGCAGGAGGATTTGACAGATAGCCTGAATGTCTTGCTCCTTAATACACGGTGCCGCCATGAACTTCTTCGTTATGTAAGGCTTTATATCTGCCAGCACCTGCGACATAGAGGCTTTCTTTCGAGTATCAGTCATAAAAATCCCCCTTTCCAAGACGCTACCTTTCCTTATCTATCGTCCGGCCAGAATGTATAGAAATATTACTTCATATTAGCTATATACTTTTTTAACTTAATGATTCTATCTTCCGTATCAATACCCGCTTCATTTTGAGAAATAGTAACGGTATCCGTAAGGCTATCATCATCATTTCTGTAAACACCATATGAATTGTTTTCACAGACAATGTAAACATCATCATAAACCAAATACTGCCCCATCTCGTCTCTGGATAGATGGGCATCATCTGCTTCTTTCAAATACGGCATGTACGTATTTTGTGACCACTGCGTCTTTGTCTGCATAACCGAGAACATATATGGCTTATTTACCACATCGTCGTTGCTCATCTTTCCATAACTGCCAGGACGGAAAACGGGATACTTTACATAATAATAATTCCATGGATATAAATTATCCTTTTCACATTGAGCCAAGAACACAGAAATAATTCCATCCAAAATGCCATCATCGAAACTTTCTTTCGATTTGAGCAGTTCAACTAAAATTGTATGTGTATTTTCAAAACCGGCATTTGCACTTTTATGAAATAGCTCATCCCAAGCATACTGCAAACTTTTTGATGCAAACTGATAACGCCATTTGTTTCTTTCCTGCTGCCCATAGTTGCCTAATGTCATTAAAGCACAGTCAATCTTATCCCACGAACAGGTGAATAAAGAAGAAAAACGAGAGCCCAGTGAAAGATTATCGAGACCAATAATACCGATTTGCCCTTTTAACATGTTATGATCTTCCAGTTCAAACACTTCATCTGTACAGTCTGGGTTTTGGGTTAGGAATTCAATTTTTTCCTTTTCTTCCTGTATCTGAGTCACATTGAAGTTAATCTCAATAGAATCATCAATCACGCCTGTAAGAACAATTGCATCAACAGCCTGAAGAATTGCGGGAATTCTGTTTCTATCCTGTCTATCACTAACCTCATCTTCGGAATTCTGAATCAGGTTGTTGACAATTCTGATTCTTCTCACAAAATCAGAATATGTCACTTCACTTTGGTGCTGTAAATAGATTGTAATGGCATACAAGAGCACGATGCGGTTTAATGGAAACTGTCGTATTCTGCCGGACTTATCAGAATAAAAATGCAAGCAATCCTCAAAAATATCAATCTTATATCTGGAATCAACCACAATTTTCCCGCGTGCATGAGTGTAGCTCATAAACGATTCCAAAAATTCAGTCGGATTGTTATAGCCTTTAATTTTACACCAGCAATCGAAGAACGATTCTAGCGTAGCTATGTTTGCTACTGCTTTCTCATCGTCTGCGGAGAAATACAAGTGCAGCAAATCAAAAACGTCGCTGCTGTAGCCTTGTGGAGACTGCCCATTACGATAACAAATGATATCGCAAACGAACTTGAAGTATCGTAGAAATTCATCATCAATAATATTGTCATCCGCATCACTGGAGCCGCTGCTGCGATATTTCCACAATAAATCTGTCCAGGATTTATCTATTTTTCCAACAATACGATCTGCCGTATTCTGACCATTTTTTTCATCGAGAGTTCTGATTTCCCTCTCCAGTTCTGCTTTGAAATGTTCAAATACTGTCAACGGCTTCCCACGGGAATTCATTTTAATATAAAGCTCATCAGTAAGACCCATATCTCTTATTGGCAAGAAATAAAAGGTAATCGCTTTATTTTCCAATTGCTCCCATATATCCGGTACATCTTTGAAGCGCTCATCAATCGCATCCAACATTACAAGCATGGAGCTGATAGTAGGATCATCTTTCCAGTCAAACGGAAACCATGCCTGATTCTTTATGTCAGCAGAAAGCGTAGTTTCAAAAGCTGGCATAAACTTCACAAGCTCGGCACAGAAATATCTTGCACTATAACGTGTTTCATAGCTGAACCTGCTGAGAAATGCGTACTTGTCATCAGAAATTTTTTCCTTTTTAGCCGCATACCAATGCAAGAGGAACAACGTTGTCAAACGCTGCTGACCATCCAAAGGCGTCATAGTTCCTTCTTCATCAATGTCACCGTAAACAAAGTCAAGTGTAATCGGCTCCCCAGTAACAGCCCTATAAAGTGCCTGAAGAAAACGGCTTCTCACTCTATTGATGTCTTTATCAATACGTCCTTGAGCATAGTCTCTCTGAATAAGGGGAATTACAATTTTATTAAGCTGAACTGAAGTATCTCCATCCTCAATCGTTGTTTCGAAGATATCCATAAATGAGTGAAGCGTCGTACTCATTTTGTTTCCTCCTTTTCCAAAACAATCGGCTCTATATAGTCGCTCAGAACATCATTGATTGCTTTAATATAAGCAATTCTATCGGCCTGTCCCCAAAAGTGCAGCTGATTTTCAGCAGATGGAGTATAATATTTCAGAAATACCATCTTTGTGCAGAACGGAATATACTGTCCCCTTTTATCCATCTGAATGATATCATTTCTTTTCACATCAAATGTCGAATTATTAAGAGCAGCATTGTCCGCCGTATTAAGTAATGCAAGATTTGCAATGGAATGCATATACTCTGTATTACCTGAAACAGATAATAAACCAAGAACTTTTTGCTGAATGCTCTCAAATACAGTGCGCTCCAGTTTATCTGCATTTATCGCGCCTTGCATTTCATCAATCAGTTCACTATGTTCACCGCCGATACTTTCAACAGATGGGATATGAAGTTCCAGCCACTTTTTCCAAACATCTTGCGTTTTCATACCTTCCGATTGCTGGGCATGTATATGCTCTAGGCTCCATGTAACATTGCTGCCCTTATGGTGCTTAAACTGATCAAATGGAAACCGTTGAGCATGTCCATCACTTCTTCTTACCGATTCGATATTGAATAAAAGCAGTAATGTACTAATCCGCTTATAATCCAACGGCTTCTCATAACTGAGTTCAGCATAATTTCCAGAAATCGCAACGCTCTTTTTAATCAATTCGTCGAGAGATTCATTAAACTCGCTCTTCTTTTTATCTTTTGACAGAGCAAATATTTTATGCAGAGAAGTGCCAGATGTAATCAAATAGCCGATTCTGTGGTACAGATCATGATCCTCGTACCAGCCCTTCAAAGTAAGAAAAGTCTGATAGATTTTTTTCCAGATATCATCCAGTGATACTTCTTTACGCAATTCATCAAATCGGAAGAATGTATAATACTTTTCTCGTGTACTTTCATCTTTACCGGCAATCAGGTCAAGAACAAGGTCAATTCTTGTTTGATATTCACCTTTGACGCTGTTTGTCAAAAAGAACCACAGAGATTCATTATGAAGTTCCCTCTCGATGCCATCCCATTGTAGCGATATCTCTTCCTGCTTTTCCCTGCGCATATTCTCTGCATTATCCCGGCTAAGAAACATCGCTTTGACGAGTTCAGCACTTGTCAGCGGAATTTTTCCGATGTTCAAACGGGTAAATAGCGAGATTGCATCTTCGCTTTCTCCAACCTCGTACCAGATGATTTTGACATCTTCTTTTAAATATTCAAAGATATGCATAACCCGAATTTGTAAGTCCTGCTCAAACCACTCTTTTATGGTATTGTATGCCTTGGATATAAACCAAAAGTCGATGTTATCATCCTGTTTCGTCATGTCCAGAGTTTTCAAAAACTCTTCCGACTGGTCTCTTGTCTGATAAGAAAGCGTAAATGCCGGTTCGTTGAAGAACGGATTCACGTTCTTCATATACTTATAAATGAGATATAACGTGGTAAGCCTCTGCTGTCCATCAATCAGTTCGTACTGATCTTCTTTTTTACGAACGACCACCGGTTGCAGGCAATAATTTTTCTTGCCATTCTGATATATATCATCTAACAGACGTACAACCTCTGTTTCACTCCATCTATAGCCTCTCTGATATGACGGAATATAAAAAGAGCCTCTTATATCAGCTACGAATTTCGTTTCCAGTATAATATTATTGCCCATTGCCTAACCTCCATCTGTGCATAACCGCATTCTTTTGTTTTCTAATACTCCTTTACATCTTCCCATGCTCCTGGTAGCCCATCGAGATGAATTCCTTTAACCTTGAAATCAATAATTTTGATTTATCGCTCTGACGGGCAAAAGTAATGAATTTCTCTTGGTCTGCTTTGGATGGAACTAAAATCCGTATTCCCTGAATAAGCTTGAGGTTTAATCCTCCTCGTCCCTCGGCTATTCCTGCCAGATTACGCATCTCTTCGTAGCGCAGCTTTAAGTGATAATACAGATAATCACTCATAACAGAGCTATTCGGAATAATGCAGCACAATGACTGGTTTGTGCATAGCTCGATCTCAGTTATAGCGACAGTTCCTCTTGTTTTTCCTTGTCCAGCGAGTGCAATAACAACGGAGTTTGCAGGGACCATCTTCGTGCTACAGCTATCATATCCAGCTTGACTTATTTTCTTTTCCGTAGCAGAAACTCTACCATTATGAACCTCTCCTGAGCTCATCCACGGGATTGTGGCATCATCCCAATAAGCAGCTACTTTTGTACTTGGTGTAGCACCAGCATAACACTCTGCAACATCTCTTATTAGGGCAGTCGGTAGTCCCTTTGGATTGGTTGTGGCATCACCGAACTGCTCCATAAATTGAGATTTGAACAGCTCAGAGAGGCAAATTTTGATTTATCGCTCTGTTGAACAAAGGCTGCAAAACTGCGCTGCTCAGCAATTGGTGGCACAAGAACCTCTATTTCTTCGATTCGGTATAATGCCAATTTCGGCTGCGTTGTATGCATTGTTTTTTCCTCTATTTGTTCAGCTCCCGCCGGTAATGACAGATACCAGATTAGATAATCTCTATCCACAGGAGCACCTTCGTTGAGCACAATCTTTGCGGCATTTTCAGTAAGGTTGGCACCATCTATCGAATCTGGGATAGCTCCAACCTGTCCTATAGTTCCTGCAATGCTGATGTAAACATCTTTGGAGCTAATCGTATACCTTGAAATCTTCTCATGAGTGGCTTGTGTAAGATAAACCAGTGCCGAAATGGTTACTGAGTGCTTGACCATATCAATGACACGGACATAGGGATGATTGGTTGTATGGTCTGCATAGGATTCGCCTTTGGGTAGACGCTTGCCACCCTTTACTTTTCCAAATTCTCCAATCTTCAGAATCGGAAGTCCTTTCTGGTTAGTTTTTGGATCGCCGAACAGCTCCATAAATTGAGACTTAACAAGCTCGTCGGTAGCGGAGATCAACTTTTTGTAAGCCTCCATCGTATCATTGATTGACCAAAGAGTTTCGGCCAACTTGCGCTGAGTTGCCAAATCAGGCAATTCAAATTCAAGCGTTTTAAGGTCGCGCCAGTTAATAGTCGGTGATAACGATCCAACGGAAATCTTGATGGCAGCATCCAAGAAATAGTCCGAGCTGATAAACAGCGGAAAGAAGCTCTTGTCAATTACGTCTTCTCTAGGCCGCAACACCATTCCATGCGCAGAGAAAATACCATCAAATGGTGCGATGGCAACTTTCTTTTGATAGGCTCTTCGCTTTCCGAAGAGCACATCTCCTTTGTGCATCACCAGCTTTTCACCGATTGGAGCCACCTCTGAACCAAATCTAGTAACTTTAAGGCTTCCTGAATCAAGATGCTCAAGACCAAGATATGTGAAGCGATCTTCTTCAACAGGTTTTTTCTTTTCAGTGCTGTTGATTGCTATCTGTTCAAACCGATATTTCGCCATTATGCACACCTCCTTACGGAAGCGGTATAATCGGTAAAATCCTTGTGGCCAGCTGGCCCGATAAATTGAGAATTGCAAACAGCCGGCTGCATTATCCGATGTATTTTCTATGTGATTCCTTCACGTTATTCTGGTTCACCATAGCATATTGAAGTGTCGTATCAATGCTTTGATGGCCCAAAAGCTGTTGCACCTGCTCGATTGGCATACCTTTGTCGATGGCCATTGTAGCCAACGTCCTACGAAATTTGTGAGGATGCACCTTATTAAAGTTCAATTCACGACCAATTTTGCGGAGACGAATTTCAACACCGCTGATTTGCAAACGCTCATAAGGCTTCAGAAGGGATACAAACAGAGATTCGTTACCATCTGTACGTTCTGACAGGTAACGTTGCAAATGGATTTTCGTTCTAGCATCAAAGTAGACCTTCCTTTGTTTATTACCTTTCCCGAATACAATGCACTCGCGATTCTCAAAATCCAAATCAGAACGATTGAGCTTAACCAATTCACCGACACGAATGCCAGTAGAAGTCAATAGATCAATCATTGCAAGGTCACGCGTATTGTCGCAGTGGTCACGCATAAGCTCCAACGCTTCATCGGAATAGGTCTCTTTCACCGTTTTCCCGGTCTTAACCTTGTGAATCCTTCTCACTGGGCTTTTAACAATATAGTCCTCATCCTCCAACCAAGCAAAAAAAGAAGAAAGGATGCGTCTTACGTTATCCAAAGTAACCTTGCTGACAGTGCCTCGACGCTGGTATGTATCGAGATAGCCTCGTAAATCTTCAGTGCTGATCTGGCATTCAGGCTTATTGATGGCCTCCAACATATTGCGAATCGTTGATTCATAATATCGGAGAGACTTTTCTGAGCAGCCTTCCACACGCTTTGCAGCAATAAACAACGGAAGCATATCATGCTTTGTGTTTTCCGCCACAGGCTTGTCCCCGGCAAGCATGGGCAGATGCTTATTTAGGCTCCGCGATAGTGCTTCCATTTGATCTGGAGTTAGGATTTGTAACAAATCTTGTTTTATGTTTGTGATTATCTGATTGATCATGATGCTTCCTCCTTTTCGTACCCTCCGTTATCCGGTTGTCCACGAGCCGGAGGAAACTACATGACCATATTACTTAGCCAAGATTCTCTGCAATGATGCGCTTATATGTTGCGGTTAGCTCAGAAAGAGACTTTTCGAGTTCAAATTTTGATTTATCGCTCTGGTCAACAAAACGAATATACTCCTTCTGCCGATTCATATTGGGGACTATTATCTCAAGTCTTTTTAATTTTTCCATGGAGATGTTATACATAGAACCACTGGTACCTGTAGCCATAGCAGAAAGAACCTTACGTACTTCTGGGTGACTTAGAAACTGCTTTGCAAACACTGGCATAATCTCCTGTTTGAAAATCAATTTCCATAGTTTATCTGGCAACATCAAATCAGGATAATCTTGATCGATTAATGCAGTGGCCCCCACATATTCGCGCGTATTGGCTCTGCTAAACAGCAAATCTCCCTTTTGAGGATATATTCCTTTTGCTATTTGCTTTACATCACGCAACACCTTGTATTCATTAGCGTTAAAGACTCCGTAGGTTACAGCGCTTACTTTTAGCACTGCTTTTTGCCCCGGCTGTAGTTGTCCTGCGTCTCCATTAAGGCATTGTCCGGAAACAATGTCTTCTGTGGCCTGATCCAGTGTCATGGTTGGCCACCCAAGCGGATTCTTTATAGGATCACCAAACATCTCGATAAATTGAGATTTCACCAGTTCATCCGTGGCCGCAATCAGCTTCTGGTAGGATTTCTTCGTGTTATCCATAGCCCAGAGCAGTTCAGCCAATTCCTTTTGTTTCTCCATATCAGGGAGCTCGAACTCGTAATTCTTCAAGTGTTCCCATTTTACACGAGGCGAAAGGGAGCCCGCGGATTTGCCGACAGCAAAGTCAAACAGATCGTCATTCTGGATGATGAACGGGAGCAGCTCCGGCAGAATACGGTCAGGTTTTGCTTCGATAACAGTGATATCACCAGAGCAGATGCCATCAAACGGTGCAACAGCAGCCTTTTTGAGGTAGGCTCTACGGCGGCCAAACAAGACATTACCCTTGCGGAACATCTTGCTGAACGTGTTTTCGCCACCTTCATCCCAAGCAGTCAACGTAATCTCTTCCGGAATCAGGTGTTCCAGGCCGACGATAGGATAGCCATCCTTGCTGCTTTTGCAGGTCTCCTTATGTTCTACAGCAACATCGCCAAGAAGGACTTTACTCATTGACATCCGCCTCCTTTACTAATAGTGCGTTCAATTTTTCATAGCTCAGTTTCATCATTTCGGAAGCAGCCAGCCAACTATCATAGTGTTCCTGAACATTACGGTTATCTATATCTTCTTCGTTGACCTCTGGTTTCACATACAAAGGAATGCTCAAAGAGAAGTTGTTATTTGCAATATCCTGAATAGTAGCTACCTTTGCAAAATCAGCATCATCAACATAGCTGTCATACGCGGCAGCAATTCGAGCAATGTGCCGTTCTTCCAGATAGCTCTGCGCGTTTTTGCGCTCAACCTCATTTACTGCGTTGATGAACAATACCTGTCCACGACGTTCAGGGCGCTTATTCATCCGACAAATCATGATACAAGCTTCCATCGGAGAGTTGTAGAAAAGATTCGGTCCGAGACCGATAACACATTCTACTTTATCGCTGCGCACCAGTCTTTCACGCATCGCACTTTCCTCATTACGGAAAAGAACTCCGTGTGGGAACAGGATAGCGCATCGGCCAGTATCGTCCTTCAGACTTGCGATAATGTGCTGAAGGAATGCATAATCAGCACGGCCTTGCGGAGGCACACCCAAGAAGTTACGGCCATATTTATCGCTTTCAAATGCTGCGCGATCCCACTGGCTAATTGAGTACGGTGGATTTGCCAGGATAAGGTCAAACTGCTTCAGTCTACCGTTCTCGACGAAGGCCGGTGCTTTCAAAGTATCTCCATTTACGATATTAAAGTCCTTAACTCCGTGCAGGAACAGATTCATCTTGCCAATAGCAGAGGTAAGCGCATTGATTTCCTGACCGTAAACAGCTACATTTCGCCATTCCTTACCTTGCTCTTTTAAGTACGCAATAGCAGAAATAAGCATACCTGCACTACCACAGGTCGGATCATAGATAGATTCCCCTGACTCCGGCTTCAACATCTCGGTCATCAAATGCACAACCGTTCGATTGGTGTAGAACTCCTGTGCTGTGTGACCGCTGTCATCCGCGAACTTTTTGATCAGGTACTCGTATCCCTGTCCAAGCTCATCCTCCGGGCAGTTGGCAATAGAGAGTGTCTTTGTGCTAAAGTGTTCCAGCAGATCCTTCAACAACCTATCAGGGAGCCTGTTCTTATTTGTCCAGGCACCATCTCCAAAAATACCTTGCAGCTTGTCTATGTTCGCATTTTCCACCTTGCGGAATGCCTCAACAATGGCCACACCAACATTTTCGGATACAGCACGGACATCATTCCAATGGTAGCCCTTAGGAACCACAAAGGTATGAATTTCGTCAGCATCAAATTCGGCAGCATCATCGCCATATTCTTCGATAGCAAGGGCAGTTTCTTCGTCGTATACATCACAGATACGCTTAAAAAACAGCAGGGGAAAAATATATTGCTTATAGGCACCAGCATCAATATTGGTTCTTAGGAGGACAGCGGAGTTCCAAAGATAGGATTGCAGTTCCTCAATGGTTATTCTTTTACTCACTGATATAGCCTCCTTCCAGCAAAAGCTTACGCATCTTTTCTTCAGCTGCAATCATTTCTTTGTAAGCCTCAAAATACTGTCTACGGATTTCTGCTGGAGGAACAGTTTCCTGTTCCTTCTTTTCGATATAGTTGTTAATAGCAAGAGAAAAATCTTTCTCCCGAATTTCTGGAATCGTAACAATTTTGACTTTTTCGATGACATCTTCGTATTCCGTATAGTAGTTGAATACGGTTTGGATATCTTCTTCGGTCATAATGTTCTGTGCTCTCTGGGGAGTATAAATTCCGGAGCCATCAATCATACAAATACGGCCACGATGCTCAGGAGCTTTATCATTATTTAAGAAAAGAATGCAGGCAGAAACACCAGTGGAGTAGAATACACCACTGGCCATCGTAATGATAGCTTCCAATTTATCGGATTCCACAAGGTGTTTGCGAATCTCACCTTCTTTGCCGCTTCTAAAGAGCACTCCCTGCGGCAGCACCACAGCACAACGACCAGTTTTCGGATTCATAGACTTAATCATGTGCTGGAGCCATGCAAAATCACCATTAGAATCGGTCGGGCATCCCCAAATATTTCTACCGTAAATATCGCTGCTGAATTGTTCAGCTCCCCAGTTTTTGAGTGAAAACGGAGGATTTGCGACTACGCAATCAAAGGTCTGCAATGATCCACGTTCCAGATAGTTCGGGGAACGCAAGGTATCGCCCTGTGTCACTTTGAAATCTCGTGCACCATGCAGGAACAGATTCATTCGAGCGATGGCAGATGTTGCCAGATTCTTTTCCTGACCGTAAATTTTTCCATAGGTCAACTTGTCATCATGCATGTACCGGATAGCCTCAATGAGCATACCACCCGTACCGCAGGCTGGATCGTAAACGGTCTCTCCAGCCTTAGGAGCCATTAGCATAATAAGTAATTTGACAATCGAACGCGGCGTGTAGAATTCACCGGCATTCTTTTTGGAGAGGTCAGCAAATTTCTTAATCAGAAATTCGTAACTGTCACCCATTACATCTGCGGTATAATTGTTGTTGCCGACCTTGATTTTAGACATATGCTCAATCAGATCTTTCAGGCGCTCGTCAGATAGTTTTGTTTTATCGGTCCAGTTTGCATCATCAAAACTGCTGAACACGCCACTCAGCGTATCAGGATTAGCACGTTCAATTCCATTCATGGCTGTTACAATAGCCACACCGACATTTTCACTTGCTTCACGAACATCCTTCCAGTGGCAGCCCTCCGGAATGACAAAGCGGTGATTTTCCGGGAAGCTGGCGTATTCCTCGTCACCACCAGATTCTTCGAGAGCTACTTGAGTTTCTTCATCATAAACGTCGGAGAGACGCTTGAAGAAAAGAATAGGCGTTACATAACTTTTATATTCGTCCTGATTGATGGGGCCACGCAGAATATTGCAGGCTTCAAACAGGTGAGAAAACAGCTTCTGACTGGTTGTTTCTTCCGGATGTGCGGCACTGGCTTCCAATTCCATATCAGCTATATCCATAGCGGATTGCATCATCTCAGCACGACCTCCTGTCTTTACTTTTTTACCGGTGGAAGGTTTTACACCTACGCTACCACTTTTCTGAATTTTCTCAAATTTAGCAGGATACTTATTTTCAAATTCCAGGAGAATTTTCAGGAGACGCTCGTCCAAAAATGTAAGAGCGTGTTTTCTGATATTAGTAGGCACACCATAATACGCCTCGGCAACAGCACCAGTGATAGCCGCCAAGGTGTCACTGTCACCTCCAATAGAAATGGCATTGCGAATAGCATCCTCAAAACTGGTAGACTCAAAGAATGCTTCGAGTGCCTGAGGAACGGTATCTTGGCAGGTTTCGTTAAACTGGTAGGTATCGCGAATGGAATCCAAGGTGAAATTAATCGGATAGTAGTTCTTCACGATATAATCCTGAATTTCCATCAGACTGCTTCCAGTACGAGCCAGATAGACTGCAATGGCAGTAGCTTCCGCCCCCTTAATTCCTTCTGGGTGATTGTGGGTTGTCTCGGTAACTGCTCTTGAAAGTGCTGCGACTTCCGCAACAGAATTAGCTACATAGCCACATCCGCCGACACGCATTGCTGCTCCGTTTCCGTAGCTATTATATGGTTGAGGATTGTCCGAATACATCCAACGATAAAAGGAACCACCATAACCGCAATGCGGATAGGGCTGTCCAATTCGCTGCATAGATTCAATCGTTATATTACTTAAATCACTGTAGTCCGGCTTGCAATGCATCAAAGCATCACATACAGCCAGAGACATGACGGAATCATCGGTGAAGAAACATTTATGAGTAAGGAAATCAAAATCTTTTGACCTATGATTATCCCATTCAAATCTGGAACCGACGATGTCGCCAATGATTGCTCCAATCATCTAGTTTTCTCGCTTTCTTTTTTGTTATTAGTAATACTGCTCAATATAGCTATAAGCCTTATCAAAGACATCTTTATCCTTGATTTTGTATTTGATCCAAACAACACTGCGAAGGGCTTTCTTGACTTCCTGCTTACCAGCAGTAGTGCTCTGCCAGCCATCGAAACGCACAATTTTTACAATGCTGTCAATATCAGCAACGATGCGCTCAACAATAACAGGAGTGCTTCGGTTTTTCAAACCGTTAAAGAGTTCCGTCAGCGCAGCGATTCCCTTATCAACTTCCTGCTCTGGCACTACTTCTTTTTCTGCCTGTGCTGCTTCCTTCGCCAATTCCAATAGAAGTTTCAAGAACTCGATGCTGGTCACCAGGCCCTGTTCGTGCTTTTCTCGCAATGTTTCCAACTTTTCACCAAGCTTGATGAATTTCGGGTCCTTGGTGTGATTCATGATTTTGGCTACGAGATTGATTTCGATCTTTTTGGTGGTCTTCTTCAAATCTTTCTGCTTTTCTAAGAACTCATCAATCAGGTCGGCATCCATTGCCAAAATTTCCACGTCCTCATCCGCTTCGCCAACGGTCAGGTTCTGATGAACAAGCTCAATCGTTTTTGCGCCCAAAGAGGCCCAGATCAATCCACCTCGGCCATCCGTCGGCTTCACAGATTCATATACACGAGACAGCCACTGGTAATCCGCTTTATAAGCATTCAGGAAAACGTCTGGTGATAACGCATCCCACGCACGATTCAGCACACGGTAGTCAGCAGCAAACGCGTCTTTTTCTTTATTTGTTGGTAAGCACTCCTGCGCTGCCATGAGACCTTCCCAACCTTCAATTGTTCTATCAACACCCAAGAAGTATCCCAGGCATTTTTTTAGGAGTGTCGGAAGCTGCTTCTTGATTTCTTCAATGTTGGTGATGATCTTACGCATACTGTTTTCGTCAAAATCCAGTGCACGCGCGACATCATCAAAAATACCGATATAATCAACGATCAGACCATGTGTTTTTCCTTGGTCATAGGTACGGTTGGTACGACAAATCGCCTGTAGAAGGGTATGATCCTTCATGGGCTTATCCAGATACATTACCTGAAGAATCGGTGCGTCAAAACCAGTCAACAGTTTAGCTGTTACAATAACAAGTTTTAACGGGCTTGAAGGATCACGGAAAGTGTCTAAAACCTTTCCCTCAGCATCACGATCTCTGCGATATTTCTTATAACGATCTTCTTTATCGTTATTGGTATCCATAACAATGGTGCTGGCTTCTTCGCCGAGTAGCTCATCGAGGACAGCCTTATACATCAAGCAGCATTCACGGTCATAAACAACGACCTGACCCTTGTAGCCATTCGGCTCGATTTTCTCCTTGAAATGTTTAGCGATATGCTCACATACCTTGCGGATTCTGGCCGGGTTGTACATGATTGCCTTCATGTTTACCCTGCGAGAAAGTTCGTTCTTTTCATCTTTGCTAAGTCCAGCCTCATCGGTCATAGCCTCAAATTCACGATCCAGCTTTTCCTTATCCACATGAAGCTCTACAGGAACCGGCTCAAAGTGAAGAGGCAGCGTAGCACCATCACGAATGGAATCGGAAAAGGAATAGCGGCTCATATAGCCAGTGCGATCTTCCTCGGCACCGAAGGTTGCAAAAGTGTTTTTATCAACACGATTGATAGGCGTACCGGTCAATCCAAAGAAGAAAGCATTTGGCAGAGCCATTCTCATTTTTTCGCCCAGATCACCTTCCTGGGTTCTGTGAGCTTCATCGACCATGACGATGATGTTATCACGAGGATTCAGCTCACCGCTAACCTCACCAAACTTAAAAATCGTAGTGATAAGGATTTTTCGCATATCACCACGGAAGAAGGAAAGAAGTTCTTCTTTTGTGGCTGCACTGGTTAGATTCGGAATGTCTGATGCATTAAAGGTTGCAGTAATCTGTGTTTCCAGATCAATGCGATCATCCACAATAACAACGGTTGGATTTTTGAGCTCCGGAATCATTCGCAGTTTCTGTGCTGCGAAGACCATAAGAAGAGATTTACCGGAACCTTGAAAATGCCAGATTAGACCTTTCTTAGGGTAGCCAGCGATAACACGATTCACAATCATATTAGCGCCTTCAAATTGCTGGTAACGACAGATAATTTTATATTTACGATATTTTTTATCCGTAGCGAACATCGTGAAGAACTGAAAAATGTCCATGACATTCTTCGGTGAAATCATATCCTCCACACTGATTTTTACATCTGCAAGACTGCCTTCCGACTTATGAGTTGCTGTGTGCCACGGTCCCCACATGTTAATAGGCATATTGATAGAACCATAGCGATAGCATTTGCCTTCAGTAGCAAAATTAAATACGTTGGTTACAAACATGGCGGGTATGCTTTTTTCATAAGCAGAAATATCGCCAGCCGCATCCAACCAAGTAATGGCACTACGAACCGGAGTTTTCAATTCACCGATAGCAATCGGGAAGCCGTTAATCAAGAGCACAATATCTAAGCGCTTGCCGCCTTCGGCCTGAGGATATATCCACTGATTGGTCACAACATATTCGTTGAGGGCAAGGTCTTCTTTACGCATGGTGCCAAAGAAACGAATCGGAACCATGCGTCCGTCCTTACCAAAAGGATATGAGTTTTCCTCGAAAATCATTTTCTTAAAAATCTCATTCTGAGTGACAAGGTTATGTGGTTGAACAGACAAAATAAGTGTCCTAAGTTTATAAATAACTTCATCTGCCCGGGATGGATCTTCCGCAATTTCCGGGTTAAGGCGAATGAGGGCCTCTTTTACCATTGGTTCTACAAGTACATCCGAATACATACGAGGAAGTTCCTCGGCAGGAATATATTTCCACCCATTCTTCTGAAGAGTAGAAAGCATCATTTGCTCAATGGTATTATCTTCATTAAAAATAGTAGCCATCTGTATTCCTCCTCTAGTCCTATCATTCTTATTTTATCTTTTTGTCAGTCCCATAATCTGGACTATCCGGTAAAATTTCTAATATGTCATCTACTGTGCAGTTCAGTTTGAGACAAATCCTTGCAATGACTTCCATAGAAACTATTTCGCCTCTGCCCATTTTGCTTATCGTGCTTGGGCTCACATCTGCCAACTCGCATAATTCCTTTTTCATCATTTTCCGATCAATAAGCATTTTGAACAATCTGTTGTAGGAAACCGCCATATCATACCGCCTTCTTTTATTCATACCAACGCTTGCAACTATAAAAACTCATAATAAAATTATAGCACACTCGATTCGCTAAGTAAATCAATAATGGTGACTTCTCGCAAATACCACTCTTCTGCAAGCAGGGCTTTCGTGACACGAAAGCGATTTTCTGCTTGTTGGGGAAACTCCCCAATCCCCTTAGAACGCTGCCTGCGGCATCGGGCTGCGCATCCGTTCCGGATGCTTTAACGGCAGTTCCTGCCAAAGAAAAAGCCAGAGTGAATCATCACCCCGGCTTCAAAAAATATTTACTTGTGCTTGCGGCCTCCACGCTTTTTGTAGTCCTCGTCTATACGCTTTTTCCAGTCCGCACTCAGCGGGGCACTGCACCGGACGGAGCTGATTGCTTCGCTGACCACCTCATAATTCAACACGGTTCCTTCACTGTCGCACTGATAGTTGACTGCACGATCTGCGCCGATTCCGAACTGGCTTGCGGTCTCTACTGCGTCAATATTGGCACCAAGGAACAAAAACTCCCACCCGTATTTTGCTTTCTGCCGCTCGATCATCTGCTTCACTTTTTCGCTGTTGTACCGGCGGCTGGCATTTTCCATTCCGTCCGTAGTGATTATAAACATGGTGTGTTCCGGCACATCCTCCGGTCTTGCGTACTTATGAACATTTCCAATGTGATGAATCGCACCGCCGATGGCATCTAAGAGTGCTGTGCATCCGCGAACCGCGTAATCACGGTCAGTCATCGGCCGGATGTCCCTTACATTTACACGGTCGTGCAGGACTTCGCTCACATTGTCAAACAGTACAGTTGAGATCAGTGCTTCGCCCTCTGCTTTTTTCTGCTGCTCAATCATAGAATTGAATCCGCCGATGGTATCCCGTTCCAATCCGCTCATGGAACCGCTGCGATCTAAGATAAAAACGATTTCTGTTAAATTCTTTCTCATATGCTTGTCCTCCCAAAAGATTATGGCTGCTCGGTTTCGTACCTTACAGCCATAGTATAGCGATTTTCTTTTGTGGAGTGGTCGCATGGAAAGCGACATTTCCTTGTCCTTATGCTCCGATCAGGCTCTGGTCAAAAGCAAACAGTGCCTCGTTGATTTCATACACATTGTAGTTTCCTCGTTCGACAAAATATTCCACAATGATGTCGAATTTACTCGAATGGGAAAGGGTAAAACCTGCCTTACCGAGCATTTCCTGCATCTGGGCAAGCGGCAGCTCCAAAGCCAGGGCAAATGCCAGCACCGTTGGTTTGGATGGCTTATAAAATTTATCCGAACGGATCTTCGAGAAGAGTTTCCGGTCAATGTTTGCTTTCTTATAACACTGGGCATCCGTCATGCCGCTATCATCAATCTTCCGCAGCAGCATTTCCGAAAAGCTCTCATCAATCTGTCCCAGTGCCTCTTCCAAGGATTGACTGCTGCAAGATTTACAGATTGCTTCACGCAGCAGCGGAGCAGGTGCAGCTTCAAAGCAGGATTCCTCTGGCAACGCTTCGAGCCGCCTTCTCTGTTCTGCCCGGCTGTCGGTGTATTCCTCCACATACCGGTCATCTATGTACGCCGCGATATCCGCAAAAAGTTTTCCGCTAATCTGATATGCCTTCCGGTCAAAGATAACGATGTAGACCATCATCTCATTTTCCAGCAGGAACGTACTGATGGTATCGACTGCAACCTTCAGAGCCTGGTCTTTTGGATAGCCGTAAATGCCGGAGGAAATCAGCGGAAAGGCCACTGACTGACAGCCATTTTCTTTTGCCAAGTTCAAAGATGTCCGATAACAGGATTCCAGAAGCTCCTGCTCCCGATGCTTGCCATCCCGCCAGCGCGGGCCGACTGCATGGATCACATATTTGCAGGGCAGTCGGTATCCATTTGTGATTTTTGCGCTGCCGGTCTCGCAACCATGCAGCGTACTGCATTCTGCAAGCAGCTCCGGTCCGGCGGCACGATGAATGCAGCCGTCCACACCGCCACCGCCCAAAAGAGAAGCGTTGGCAGCATTGACGATCGCGTCAACGCTCATTTTTGTAATATCGTTCCTAATAATCTGTAAGGGCACGAAGCATACCTCCCATTCATCAATTTAACTTTCTATCTGTATTATAACTTCTTTTATGTTGAGATGCAAAATTCAAGTCAAGAGCAATTAATAAGCAACATCATCACACATATTTTTTCACACAAAAAAGCCCGGTGCAGCATGAGCATTACACCCACACTGCACCGGACTTTCCATCATCGACTACTTTATCTATTTTCTTCTTGCCGCACTTCCTGCTCATGCAACTGCTCTTTTTTCTGCTCGTCCTCTTTCAGGATCTCCTGCACAATCTTCTGTGCCACAAGCCAATCCTGCATTTCCGATTTGGTCTTGCGGTACTCCGCATAGGAGTTTTTCTTTCGTTCCAGAAGCATCGCATACTCTGCGTTCAGCTCGCTGATGCGCGG
>ERZ824600.2495-NODE-2495-length-19384-cov-3.553055_pt1 | contig 19384 bp, 15 predicted proteins | sample MGYA00519933_ERZ824600 | MGnify/ENA primary metagenome ERZ824600 (study PRJEB31778, sample SAMEA3449178) | human gut metagenome | biome: human gut; feature: human-associated habitat; material: faeces | place: United Kingdom | collected 2010/2012 ... | reverse complement strand
TTCGACTATGCCGATGGTCTCTGCTTCCACGGAGAGCCGCGTGGATTCTATCTCGCCGGAAACGATGAGAGTTTTCTCCCCGCCGATTCCGTGATCATCGACGGTCCTTCCGTCGTCGTCCGCTCCGCCCGCGTGAAGTTCCCAATGCGCGTCCGCTACTCCTGGGCCGACAACCCGAACGGAAATCTCTTCAACGGCGCCGGTCTTCCCGCTTCCCCCTTCGAAGGTTGAGCCGGATCGTGTGAAACGTGTGAACTGATTGGCTCTTGCGCTCCGCAGAGATTATTTTTCTGCGGAGTGCTTTTTTTTGTTTTTGGTTGTTTGGTTGGTTAGTTGGTTAGTTGGTTAGTTGGTGTTGCGAGAAGGAAAAACCTTTTGAGGAAAGGTTCTTTCCTTCTCGCGCTCTTCCTTTTCCAAACCTTTTTGAGTATTTTTCCTGTTGGAGCAAGGGCGGTCCTTCGTCCGGGGGCTTGTGTGAGAGGTTGTGTTTCGTGATGTCGGGCGGGTTGGTTTCATAAAAAAAGAGCCGTTCCCGCGTTTCCGCAGGAACGGCTCTTGTATGGATCAGATTGAAGAGGCTCTTACGCTTTCTTCATTGCCTGAGCAACCGCGACCGCCACGTCAACCGACGCGCCGACCATCGGGTTGTTGCCCATTCCGATAAGTCCCATCATCTCCACATGTGCGGGAACGGAGGACGATCCGGCGAACTGTGCATCGGAGTGCATTCTTCCCATCGTATCGGTCATACCGTAGGATGCGGGGCCTGCCGCCATGTTATCCGGATGCAGCGTTCTGCCCGTTCCGCCGCCGGAGGCAACCGAGAAGAACGGTTTGCCCGCCTCAATGCGTTCTTTCTTGTAGGTTCCCATGACCGGGTGCTGGAAGCGGGTCGGGTTCGTGGAGTTTCCGGTGATGGCAATATCCACATCTTCCTTCCACATGATGGCGACGCCCTCACGGACATCATCCGCTCCGTAGCAGCGGACCGCCGCACGGTCACCCTTGGAGTACGCTTTCTCCTTGGTCACGGTCAGTTTGCCGGTCTTGTAGTCGAACTTGGTTTCGACATGGGTGAACCCGTTGATGCGGGAGATGATCTCCGCCGCATCCTTGCCCAGTCCGTTGAGAATCACGCGGAGCGGCTCTTTGCGGGCCTTGTTCGCGGATTTCGCCAGGCCGATCGCTCCTTCCGCCGCGGCAAAGGATTCATGTCCGGCGCAGAAGGCAAAGCATTTGGTCCGGTCTTCCAGAAGCATGGAGGCCAGATTGCCGTGTCCGATACCCACCTTGCGGTCGTCCGCCACGGATCCCGGAATGCAGAAGGACTGGAGTCCTTCGCCGAGTGTCTTGGCAATCTCGGAGGCAACCGTCTGACCGCGCTTGATCGCAACGGCCGCGCCCACCAGATACGCCCAGCATGCGTTTTCAAAACAGATCGGCTGAATATCCTTCACCCGCTGATAAATGTCAAGACCTTTGTCTTTGCAGATCTTTTCCGCTTCCTCGATGGAAGCAATTCCGTTGTCATTCAGAAACTTGTTGATCTGATTGATACGGCGTTCATAGCTTTCAAACAGTGGCATGGTAACGACTCCTTATGCTTTGCGCGGGTTGATGACTTTCACAGCATCACCGAAGCGGCCGTATGTCTTCTGGAATTTCTTGACGAAGTCTTTGACCGGCATGTTCAGAATCTCTTCCTTGCCGGAGTTCACAGCTTCCATCATCTTGCCGAGATTGACAAATTCATAGCCGATGACCTTGTTCTCCTCATCCAGTCCGAGTCCGGTGACATACCCTTCGGCCATCTCCAGATAGCGAACCCCTTTCGCGCTCGTTCCGTACATCGTTCCCGTGATGGAGCGGAGCTGCTTGAGGTCTTCCAGTCCGGCTCCGATCGGAAGTCCGCCCTCGGAGAACGCGGTCTGAGTCCGCCCGTACACAATCTGAAGGAACAGTTCGCGCATCGCCGTGTTGATCGCGTCGCACACCAGGTCGGTGTTCAGCGCTTCCAGAATCGTCTTGCCCGGAAGAATTTCCGCGGCCATCGCGGCGGAGTGTGTCATACCGGAGCAGCCGATGGTCTCCACCAGCGCTTCCTGAATGATCCCCTCCTTCACGTTGAGGGTCAGTTTGCAGGCTCCCTGCTGGGGCGCGCACCAGCCAACTCCGTGGGTGAGGCCGGAAATCTGATTGATCTCCTTGGCGTAAGTCCATCCGCCTTCCTGCGGAATCGGAGCCGGCGGGTTCTTCGGACCCTTGGCGACGCAGCACATCTGCTCGACTTCATGAGTAAATTGCATTTTCACACTCCTTTTTATGGTTGGGATGGCATCTCTGAAACATGGCGGAATCCCGGAATCCCCCGGCTCCGCACTCCGGATAATCCGGAAAACTTCCTGATGGCGGCAGACCCGGGGAATATCAGGACCTTTTCGGGTTCAGACCGATGTCCCCCCTGTTCTTTCTGGAAATATACATCCGCATTCCGGAAAATACAACCGGTCCTTGTCAGATTTTCCGTCGCGTCCGGATGGCCCGTTTTCACCGGAGAAATTCCCGGATGAAGGCTTTCATTCCATCCCGGTCAACGCAGGATCTGTGCAGAACAGGGCAGTTCTGCAGATTCGCAAGCGGAGCGGGAATCGCGGTGCCGGTCACCTCCGAGAGGCGTTTCAGCATCGCAAAGCCGTCCTGCGGAACCGGGCCGTCGTCAACTGCGGGAAGAACCGAGGCGGCAAACTTGTAGGGCGACGCCGTCGAAGCGATCACACACGGTGTCCGGTCGCCGGTCTCTTCCAGGTACTGCTGGTAGACATGGAGCGCCACGCCGGTATGGGTGTCGCACAGATAGTGGTGTTCCCGGAATATGCGCCCGATGGTCTCCGCAGTCGCGCGGTCGTCGCACCATCCGCCGGAAAACTCCGACTGGAGGCGTTTCAGAACCTCGGCGGAAATCTCATAGCGTCCGTCTTTCTTCAGCTGTTCCATCAGCGTGCGGACCGCGTCCGGATTCTCCCCGTAAAGATGGTACAGAAGCCGTTCCAGATTCGACGAGATCAGAATGTCCATTGACGGACTGCTCGTCGTATAGAACGGTCTCTTCCGGTCATATACCCCTGTCCGGATGAAGTCGGTCAGAATATTGTTGCGGTTGGAGGCGCAGATCAGCCGGGCGATCGGTACTCCCATCCGCCGGGCGTATTCCGCCGCAAGAATGTTCCCGAAATTCCCGGTCGGCACCGCCACGTTGAACGATTCCCCTTCCGCCAGCTTCCCGCTCTTCAGAAGGTCGCAGTATGCCGAAACGTAGTAGACAATCTGCGGAACCAGACGCCCGAAATTGATCGAATTCGCCGACGAAAACTCCATTCCCGCCGATTCCAGCTCCGCTTTCATGGCCTCATCCGCAAAAATCTCTTTCACCGCGCTCTGCGCGTCGTCGAAATTCCCGCGGATTGCGCAGACCGCCACATTGTCTCCCTTCTGCGTGGTCATCTGCAGCTCCTGCATCGGACTGACTCCGTGCTGCGGATAGAACACGATGATCCGGGTCCCTTTCACATCCGCAAATCCGTCAAGCGCCGCCTTGCCGGTGTCGCCCGACGTGGCAACCAGGATCACCATCGTCCGCCCCGGCGCCGTCTTCGAGGCCGACACCGTCAGCAGATGCGGCAGCAGCTGGAGCGCCATATCCTTGAATGCGCACGTCGGCCCGTGCCACAGTTCCAGAATGTGCATCCCCGGGGCGATCTCCACCAGCGGCGCCGGATTCTCTCCGTCGAACGTCCCCGTGTACGCCTCCTCCACACAGCGCCGAAGCTCCGCTTCCGAAAAGTCGGTCAGGTACATCGAGAGCACCTCCACCGCCCGGTCCTTGTATGTCATCGCCTTCATCCGTTCCAGCCGCTCCGCGGAAAGACGGGGAAACTCCTGCGGAACAAACAGTCCGCCGTCTTCGGAAATCCCCTGCGTGATGGCCTGCGCCGATTCGATGTTCTGAGAGCTTCTGGTGCTTGTATACTTCATGATGAAATGCCTCGTTCGCTGTTGTGAGAGTCGTTCGTCCGCCTGATTCCATTCAGCGTGTAATTTACACCCCGATCCTTCCGTTTTCAAGATCCCTCTCTCTCCTCCGCGTCCCTTCCTACATCATCCAGATCGTGTTGTGGTTTCTGGAAACGGCGGTGGCGTATGCCGTTCCCGCGTCCCGCAGATCGAAGGTTTCCGGAAGCGTAAGATCCAGTTCGGAAATCGCCTCTCCGTTCTTCAGAAAATCCGAGATCCTCCGCTGCAGCTCCTCCAGACGCGCCGCCGTACCCGCAAGACGCACCTGCGGAATTTCCAGGCCGAACACCTTCCGCTCCTCCCGCCAGAGCTTTCCATACTCCGCGGCGAATTTCCGGACCGCCTGCGCCGCATCCCGCGCCTCCCGTCCGGCTTTCCGAAGCAGGATCCGGTCTCTCTTCTCCCAGCCGGCGCGGGCATGGCCGGATGCCGAAATCTTCCGGCGGAGCGCTTTCAGAAAGAGAACTCCCAGTTTCCGCAGTCCCCGGTCGTCGTCGGAAAGCGGTTTTGTCTGCCGCAGCGTGTCTTCCTGCGCCGCCAGCTGCGCCGTCAGCGCCTCCGCATCCCGCTGACGAAGCAGAAAACCGAACAGGGGATCGTCGTAGAAAAGCTGCTTGGAGAAGCTCCAGTTCGGCGGAACGGAATCGTTTCCTTCCAGAGTCCGGTCGAGCGAACCGAGAAGTGCACAGCGCTCCGCAGAGAGCCGGCCGAGAGCCTCCGTCCAGCGCAGCGCCCTCGCTTCCGTGGTCGACGGATCCTCCATGCAGAGCAGGTGGTGGACAACGGATGCAAAGTTGGTGCGGAAGAGCGATTCGGCACCGTCATCTCCCCAGAGAGTCGTCATCGCTCCGGCGATTCCGTGTCCCGCGGCGGCCCGGAAGAAGACCGATCCCGTCTCCGCCGCGGCGGAAAAGTCGCCGAAGAAGCGGTTCCAGCTGTGCAGTCCCGGCGAGATCCACAGTTCGCATCCGGTCGTCCGCAGACGGCGCAGATTCTCTGCGTGTTCCTCCTCCGTTTTCGCGGTATAGTTCCAGTAGTCCAGGATTAGATCCTGCGGAATTTCCCGAAGCTCCTCGTCGGTCAGCGGTTCGTTCCGCGAGTGCCCGAGAAGATAGTCGCTCCAGATCATGCCGCGCAGCCGGTTCCGCGTACAGATCTCCGAAAGATACGCCAGATGCCGCAGATACAGTCTCTTCGGCGGAACCGGCGCATGAAAATCCAGCGAATCCCCGTGCCCGAGTCCCCACGGCTCGTCCGCTCCCAGATGAATCCGGTTTGTCCGGAACAGCGCCGACGCCGAAAGAATCAGATGCTCCATAAACGCCCGCGCCTCCGGCGAACTCCCGTTCAGAATGCGCGGCCCGTCGGAATATTTCCGGAACCGCGGATTCTTGAACACATGTTCCAGATGCCCGAGCGTCTGAATGCACGGAAAGAGCTCGATCCCGATTTCCGCACAGAAATCGTCCAGCTCCCGGATCTCCCCTCTCGTGTAACCGCCCCGGCCGAACCCGAGAAACGGCAGATCCGGCACCTCGAACAGATCCTCCAGATAGAGTCCGAGATGGGTCAGCCCGAGCAGCGAGAGCCGCAGCGCGGTCCGCTTCAGAAACGGAATGGCCGGAACCCCTCCGCGGGAGCAGTCGATCATCAGCGCGCGCGCCGGAAACGCCGGCTCGCACACCGGGTCGGATGCCTCTCCGGCAAGCACCGGTCCCAGCATCCGGAGAAGAGACCCCCGGGTGGTGTATTCTATCCGGAATCCGCGTTCCGTCCGGATTCGCGCATCCCGTTCCGACCGTTCACAGCGGACCGGTACGCCGTCCGTCGCGGAAAACAGTTCCGGAAGCTCCGCACAGAGAAAGGAATCGTTCAGACGGATCATTCGGGTCAGTCCAGATTGTAGGTGTGCAGTTTCCGGTGGAGCGTGCGGCGGCTGATCCCGAGCTTTTCCGCGGCTTTCGTCCGGTTGCCGCCGCATTCGTTGAGCGCGCGTTCGATCAGCATTTTCTCGTTGCATTCGAGGTCGCAGCTCGGCTGGCTCAGGACGACCTTGGAGATCCCGGGCGTGACCCCCTCCCGGATGTCGACCGGAACATTCTCCAGATCAATCATTTTCCCCCGGCAGAGAACCACCATGCGCTCCACGCAGTTGCGCAGTTCCCGGATGTTGCCCGGCCAGCGGTAGGCGCACAGCGACGCCATCGCCTTCTCCGTGATGCCGATATCCTTCCCGTTCTCCTTCGCAAACAGATCCAGATAGTGCTTGACCAGCAGCGGAATATCCTCCCGGCGTTCCCGGAGCGGGGGGATCTCCAGCGAAACCACGTCGAGCCGGTAGAACAGATCTTCCCGGAACTCCCCGTTTTCCACCATCTTCTTCAGGTCCCGGTTGGTTGCCGCGACCACGCGGGCGTCGGTCGTAATGGTCTCCGTTCCGCCGAGCCGCTCAAACGCGCGGTTCTCCAGAACCCGCAGCAGTTTGACCTGGATATGCAGCGGGATTTCCCCGATCTCATCAAGAAAGATCGTTCCGCCTTCCGCCAGTTCGAACCGCCCCTTGCGCATCTCCACCGCGCCGGTGAACGCGCCGCGTTCGTGGCCGAAGAGTTCGCTCTCCAGCAGATTTTCCGGCAGGGCCGCACAGTGAACCGGGACAAACCGGCCGGTCCGGCCGCTGCACTGATGGATCGCCTGGGCGACAAGCTCCTTGCCGGTGCCGCTCTCTCCGGTGATCAGAACGGTGGTCCGGGTCGGCGCAACCTGTTCGATGGTCTCGATGATGTTCTTCATTTTCGGCGAGTTGCCGATCATTCCCTTGATTCCGAAACTGGAGCCGAGTCTCCGTTTGAGCTCGGTGTTCTCCTCCTTCAAGCGGAAGGACTCCAGCGCGCGGCGGAGGATGATTTCCAGACGGTCGAAGTTGACCGGTTTTGTCACGAAGTCGAAGGCCCCCCGTTTGACCGCGTCGACGGCGGTTTCGATGGAGCCGTAGGCGGTGAAGAGAATGCAGGGCGGAGGAGGTGTCTTTTTCAGCGAGGCGGCCAGCACGTCAAGTCCGCTGGGACCCGGCTCCATGCAGATGTCGCTGAGGATCAGATCGTAATGGTTGCGCTCGATCAGGTGAATGCCGGTCTCCCCGTTTTCGGCAAGGGTGACGTCGTATTCCGGACGGAGAAATTTCCCCATCGCCTCCCGGGTTCCCCGTTCATCGTCGATAATGAGAATGGAATAGCGGCGGTTCATGCGTTCTTTTCTCCTTCTCCTGCGGCGGGAAGAATCCCCGCATACGCATTGGCGGGCGGAAGAATGCGCACCCGGTTCCCGGGACGGGGAAAGGTGACGGTGAAACAGGTCCCCTTCTCCTCCACGCTTTCGACGGAAAGCCGCGCGCCGTGCTGACGGATGATCCGTTCCACGATCATCAGTCCGAGTCCGTTTCCGGTCGCCTTGGTCGTGTAGAACGCATGGAAGAGCTTGGAGAGGTTTTCCGCCGGGATCCCTTTGCCGGTGTCCATGATGCGGACCTCGACCTCCTGCTCGTCGTTGAGTTCGCAGAACAGAGAGAGGGTCCCTCCCTGCGGCATGGACTGAAGCGCATTTTTGATCAGGTTGAAAAAGGCCTGCTTGAGCTGTCCCTCGTCCGCGGGGATCTGCGGGAGCGAGTCGGCCCAGTGGCACTGGATTTCCACATTGCGGTTTTCAATTTCGTGGCGCATGAAGTTCAGCGACTCCTCCAGCACGGTCCGCAGATCCGTTGGACGGAAGTGGAGCTTCGCCGGACGCAGAGCCTTCAGAAACTGATTGAGAATCGCATCCAGACGTTCCACCTCCTTCTTGGATGCGTCAATGCTCTCCGCTGCCTCCCGGAGATCCACATCCTCCCGCCGGAACATCCGCTGGAGCAGCTGCAGATTCAGGTAAAGACTGTTCAGCGGATTGCCGATCTCGTGCGCCACCCCCGCCGCCAGCATCGAGATGATCTTGCTGCGTTCGCTCTCCACTTTCGAGGCGTTCTTCTGATAATCCTCCGTGATGTCCGTCAGAATCATCGTGACCAGTCCGGCCTGCGCGTGCGGAACCAGATAGAACCGGATGATCCGCCGTTCCGGATAGAGCACTTCCAGTTCCCGGTGCTCGGAGCGGCCCTTCTCCGTGGTCAGCGCATCGCAGTCCACGCCCTTGAGAAAGGTGGCCGCGGAGAGGCGCGACGTGTCGTCCGGGATCCCCAGAAGACGGGTCGCCGCGGGATTGCGGTATTTGATCTTGAGCTGTTTGTCGATCACCATCACCCCTTCGCTGATGGAGTTGAAAATGCTCTCCAGAAAGCCCTTCTCCTCCGCCAGTTCGTGAATGGTCCGGTCGAGAGAGGGGAGGTCCGTATAGTCCAGTTCCCCGGGAGTGATTGCGTCATCTGTCATCCTGTCCCACCTTTCCTGCTTGTGGATTTTTGTGTCAATATGGCACAGAAAATCGAAAAATCAATCAGAAAAAGCGAGAAAGCGTTTGAGATTTCCGCAAAACGGGGATACAGTACCACCATGAAAAACAACCGGAAAACACGGAAGCGGAGGAGAAGACAATGAAACGGTGCCGGAGGGAAAGCGGACAGGCGATTGCGGAATTCGTCGTCAGTCTGATCGCAATCCTGTTTGTCTTTCTCGGAGTTCTGGCGATCGCCGTGCTCTCCATGGAGAACGTCACCTGCCTGGTCGAGGCCCGGAGCGAAGCGGATGTGGCCTCCTCGCTCGGAAGCACGCTCGGCGGCGCGTCCCCGGTCCAGATCCTCGAATGGGACTACGGGGCGGATGAGATCCCGTTCACCGCGGATGATGAACCCGTCTCGGGAATGGGATCGGAAAACTTCGCCCGGAACTTCGACACCGGAGAGGATCTCGTGGAGGACTCCGGCGTGTTCCGCCTGACCCTCAACCAGCTCGCCGAAGGCGGATATGTCGACGGAAGCGCCGGAGAAACCACCTTCCTCGCCGCCGCAAATCTGAACGGATACACGCATACGGAAACCGATCCGCTCTCCAAACGCGGTCTGCCGGAACTGCAGAGCCTGCTGCGCCGGATCGTCGGCGGAGGAAAGTTCGTGCTGAAGGATACGGTCTTCATTCCGGCAAAGGTGGACTGATGAAAAACTTGCTGCTGGGAAAAATCATGACCGTCGACCGCGCCGCCGCATGGCGCGCCGAACTCCGGAAAAACGGCCGGAAACTTGCGCTGACCAACGGCTGTTTCGATCTGCTGCACCGCGGACATGCGGAGTATCTGCTTGCCGCGCGGGAGTCGGCGGATGCCCTGATCGTGCTGCTGAATTCCGATGCGTCGATCCGCCGGCTGAAGGGGCCGTCGCGTCCGGTCTGCGCGGAGGGGGACCGGGCGTTCCTGCTGGCCTGCCTTGCGTTTGTCGATGCCGTCGTCGTGTTCGACTCGGAACGCTGCGACCGCGAAATTGCAACTCTCGCCCCCGATGTGTATGTGAAGGGGGGCGATTACACCGTGGAAAAACTCGATCCCGGCGAACGCGCCGCCCTCTTCGGCTGCGGCGCGGAAATCCGTTTCATCCCGTTTGTTCCCGGCTATTCCACTACCGGCCTGATTGAAAAAAGCCGGAAATCCTAACGAAAGGGAAAATCATGAGCTCCACCTGTTCCGGGAACTGCTCCAGCTGTTCCTCCACATGCAATTCGGAAGAGAAACTTGAGAACCGTCTTTCGGTGATTCAGAACAAACTGCTTGTGCTGTCGGGGAAGGGAGGGGTCGGAAAGAGCACCGTGGCGGCGTCGCTGGCGCTGACACTGGCCCGCAAGGGCGCGAAGGTCGCTCTGCTCGACGTCGACTTCCACGGACCCTCGCAGCCGACGCTGTTCAGTCTGCAGACCGCAACGGTCGAAGGGAACGAGAACGGCATGTTCCCGGTCGAGGCGGACGGAATCAAAATCTTCTCCATCGGTCTGGTGATGGAGGATGCGGACCGGGCGATCATCTGGCGCGGACCCGCGAAGATCGGCGTGCTCAAACAGCTGCTGGAGGATGTGCAGTGGGGCGCGCTCGATTATCTGGTGCTCGATTTCCCGCCGGGAACGGGGGACGAGGCGCTTTCCGCCTGTCAGATGATTACGGGAAACAAACAGGCGGTGATTGTCACAACGCCCCAGGAGGTGTCGCTTGCCGACTGCCGCAAATGCGTCGACTTCTGCCGGCAGGTGAATGTGCCGATCGCCGGAATCATTGAAAATATGAGCGGCTTTGTCTGCCCCGACTGCGGAAAGAGACACGAGATCTTCTCCAGCGGGGGCGGGAAAAAACTCGCTGAACTGGCGCAGGCTCCCCTGCTGGCCCAGCTGCCTCTGGATCCGGAATTCCTGAAAAAATGCGACAGCGGCGATGTGGCCGGAGCTCTCTCCTCCTCTCCCGCAATCGCCGGAGAGATGGACAAGGCCGTTTCCATGATTCTTGCCCGGAAATAAGGAGTGCCGCCGATGGGGACGGAGCCGCTGCTGGAACTGGATTCAATCGTCAAATCCTTCGGGGGGACGCCGGTCCTCTCCGGGATTGCGCTGACGATGAAACCGGGAGAGATCCTCGGACTGGTGGGGGAAAACGGAGCGGGGAAATCGACGCTGGTCAAATGTCTTCTCGGCATTCACCGCCCCGATTCGGGAACGATCCGGTTTCTCGGGCGTCCGCTCCGGGCCGGAGAGCCGGAAATCGCCGGAATTCCCCAGGAGTTCAATCTGGTCGGCGATCTGACCGTGGCGGAGAATATCTTTCTCGGACGGGAACCGGTCCGCTTCGGACTGATTGACCGGAAGACCATGAACCGCAATGCCCGGGCCGGACTTGCACGGCTCGGAGTGGAGATGGATCCGGACCGGAAAATCGCATCGCTCGGTGTCGCGGAAAAACAGATGGTGGAGATCGCCAAGGCGCTCTCCGTCGAATGCCGTCTGCTGATTATGGACGAGCCGACCACGGTGCTGAATCAGAACGAGGCCGCCATTCTGTTCCGGATCATGCGGGAGCTGCGGTCGGAAGGCAAATCGGTGATTTTCATCTCCCACCGCCTGGAGGAGATCCGGGCGGTCTGCGACCGGGTCGCGGTGCTGCGCGACGGCGTGCTGGTCAGCTGCGATCCCGCCGCGGAGCTCAGCGCCGCCGAAATCGCCCGCCGGATGGTCGGACGCGAACTGACGCGGATGTTTCCGCCCCGGGAGATGCCGGATGCGGAAACGGTGCTCTCGGTGGAGCATCTTTCGTCCGGGCGGGAGGTGCGGGATGTCTCGTTCACGCTCGGGAAAGGGATCACCGGGCTCGCCGGACTGGCCGGGGCCGGACGGACTGAACTGGCGGAGGCCATCGCCGGAATCCGCCGCTGCCGCGGGACGATCCGCCTGAACGGAGTTCCTCTGCGTCTGAAGAATCCGTCCGAGGCGATTGCTCAGGGGATTGTCTACCTTTCCGAGGACCGGCAGGGAAGCGGGATTCTGACCGATTTCCCGCTCGACGTCAACACGACGCTCTCCAGTCTGGCCCGCTACTGCCGGGCCGGATTCATCGGGCGGAACAAGATCCGGGAGGCGGCGGAGGGGTATGTCGGGAAGTTCCGGATCCGGACTCCGGGGCTGTCGACTCCGCTGAAGTATCTGAGCGGAGGAAATCAGCAGAAGGTGGCGCTGGCAAAATGTCTCGACACCCGGCCGAAGGTGTTTCTTTTTGATGAGCCGACCCGCGGCGTCGACATCGGCGCACGAAGCGATATTTATACGTTTATCCGGGAACTTGCGCGCAGCGGCGTCGCCTGTCTGCTGATCTCCTCCGATCTGGAAGAGGTGATCGGGATGTGCGAGAAAGTGCTGGTCATGCGCGCGGGGGAAATCGCCGGATGCCTTGAACGCGAACATGTTACAGAAGAGGAGATCATGTATCTTGCAACCGGAGTCCAATAAATTTTCAGGCGCGGTGGTGCGTCTGCTGAAGAGCACCGGGGGACCGTATGCGGCGCTGGTGGTTCTGCTGCTGCTCTGCTGTTTGTCCAACGAGCATTTCCGCAATGTTCAGAATCTGATCAACATCACCCGCCAGGTTTCGTACAGCGGGATCATCGCGCTCGGAATGACCTTCGTGATCGCGGGGGCGGGAATCGATCTTTCGGTGGGATCGCTGCTGGCGCTGGCCGGAGCGTTCTCGATCATGAGCATGAACGCGTTTCCCGGATCGGAAACGGCGGCGGTGGCGGTGGCGGCCGTTGTCGCGGTGGTGACCGGCGCGGTCGGGGGAAGTGCAAACGGACTGCTGGTCTCGCTCGGAAAGATTCCGCCGTTTATCGCCACGCTCGGCACGATGGTGATCTTCCGGTCGCTGACGCTGTATTTTGCCGATTCGGGACTCGTTTCGACGGAGAACGAGGCGTTCCGGTCGTTCGGCGGGAGCGTGTTCTGCCGGATTCCGCTGCCGGTGTGGATCATGCTGATCCTGACGGCGGCGCTGTCGGTGCTGCTGAACCGGACGCGGCTTGGACGGCATATCTGCGCGGTCGGATCGAATGAGCGGGTCGCGCGATACTCCGGCATCCGGACCGGCGTGGTGAAGTATGCAACGTATCTGATCGCGGGGCTGACGGCCGGAATCAGTGCACTGCTGTTCGGGAGCCGTCTGAACGCGGTCAGTTCGACCAGCGCGGGACTCTCCTATGAGCTGGATGCGATTGCCGCGGTCATCATCGGCGGAAGCTCGATGAATGGAGGGAAGGCGTCGGTATGGGGGACCCTGGCGGGGGTGCTGATTCTGGGAATCGTCTCCAACGTGCTTGACATGTGGGGAATCTCCGTCACGCTTCAGGGGACGGTAAAGGGACTGGTCATCATCATCGCCGTCATGATCCAACGGAAAACAACAGCATAATCCGCGATTGAACAGGATTGAATGGAAAGGAACAAACAATGAAAAGTTGGAAACAGGCGGCGGGGATTCTGTTCTGCGCCGCGGCAGTCGTGCTTCTCGGGGTCTCCTGCGGGAAGACGGAAGAGGGAAAAAACACCATCCGGATCGGCGTCTCCATCCCGGCGGCCGACCACGGATGGACCGGCGGAATTGTCTGGTGGGCCGAACAGGCGAAAAAAGAGTGGGAGGCAAAGGATCCGAATGTCCAGGTGCTGATCTCGACGGCGAAGGACGCGGCGGAGCAGGTGGACAAAATTGAAAATCTGCTGGTGCAGAATGTGGATGCGCTGGTCGTGCTGCCGCAGGAGCCGGGACCGCTGACGGGGATCTGCTCGAGCGCGGCGAAGCAGGGAAAATATCTGGTGGTCGTCGACCGCGGACTCACGAAGGATGTGCAGAACCTGACCGTCGCCGGAGACAATGCCGGATTCGGAAAGGCCGCCGCCGATGCGATCGTCCGTCAGCTGAACGGAAAGGGCGATATCCTGATTATGGAGGGGATCCCCTGTCCGGTCAACTCCGACCGGGTCAATGCGTTCCGGGAAGAGATCGGAAAACATCCCGGAATGAAAATCCTGGAGTCGCAGTCCGCGTACTGGGATACGGAAAAGGGACTCAAACTGATGGAGAACTATCTGCAGAAATATCCGAAAATCGACGCGGTCTGGGTCGGTGACGACGATGTGCTGATCGGCGCCCTGAAGGCCTGGCAGGAGTCGAAACGAAACGACATCAAGCTGATCGTCGGCGGCGGAGGCGGAAAACAGATCGTGAAGAAGATCCTCGACGGCAATCCGGTCGTTCCGCTGACCGTAACCTATCCGCCGCGCATGATCGCCGTCGGCATCGATCACGCCGTTGCCGGAGCGCGCAAGCAGCCGCTGACGAAAGAAAAACGGGTCGTGATCCCCTCGGAGATCGTCGACAAATCCAACGCCGCAAAATTCTATTTCCCCGACTCCGCCTACTGAGTCGCGCTTCTCCGGTCCCTCCGCCGGGAGATCTCCGATCCCCGGAAGAGGGACCGAACTCTCTTTTTCCCCTCCGGTACCTGCCGTTTTCTCGATAAAAATTAATTTTTTTTTTGCTTTTTGAGTTTACTTCTTGCCGATCCTGCGCTACATTACCCGTTTATAGATTCGTATCTTTTTGTGAGGGATGAGCCATGGCGCAGAGTTTTGAGTCAAATCTGATCCAGCGGGGGTCAAAGGAAGCATTCAAGAAGGCAAAAAGCATTCTGAGAAACGGGGAGCTTCTCTGCTGTCATGAAACGCTTCCGGGAGTCCTGCGGGCGGTCTTCCGCGATCACAAGGGGGTCGTCTCCCGGGTGGAGGTCCACGGTTTCCCGGACGGACCGTATTCTGCGACGTGCTCCTGCGAACGGAACGCCGGAGCGTTCTGCTGCCATGCGATTGCCGCCTGTCTGCACCATGCGAAGTATACGATCAAACCGCAGGAGCGGCCCGAGGCGGATCATCCCGCAAAATATGCCGGACTCAAATTCTCCGGACTTCCCGAACTGCTGAAACAGGTGCTCGCTCCGCCGGAAGCGCAGGTGATCATCAATGCGGAATCCGACTTTCCCCACATGCCGAGCAAGTGGGAACGGACCCTCTTTACCGTGACGCTGCACTGGAACAACCGCGACTATGCCGGGAATCTGAACAATCTGCGGCAGCTGCATTTCGGAAAGAACCTGGCGGTCTCCCTGCAGCTGAGTCTTTTTCCCCAGCAGGACCGGCAGGTGATCCGCTATCTGGCGATCAATGCGCAGCAGGACGGGACAAAGCTCTCCCTCGACGCGGAACAGACCGCGGAGTTCTTTCACTGCCTGATCGACTTCCAGCGCTTCTTCCGCATGAAGGAGAAGGTGGTGATTCACAAGGATCACGCGGAACCGGCTCTGCTGATCGAGGATGCGGAAGGCGGATGTATCCTGCGGTCCGCGATCATCGTGAAGGGGGTTCCGCTGCCGCTGAAGGATGTGAAGGTGGTGGCGGGACGCGCCGGATGCTGGGTCGGCATGCTCGGCGAATACTGGTGGATCTGCGCGCAGGCCGACGTGCTCTGGATCCGCAACTTCCTGCGGACGACAGTTCAGCCGTGCGATCGGAAATCGGCCGCCATTCTCGCGAAATCCGACTGGCTGCCCGTGAAGGTGATCGAAACGGGGGATGTGCAGGTGAATCAGCGCCGCTTCAAGCCGTTTTTCGACGGTGGAATGCGGGTGGACGGATGTCTGGAAATCGAAGTGCTGTTCGATTACAGCGGCCAGCTCTGCAAGGGCGATCAGCAGCGTTTCGCGGAAAAGGACGGCGTCTACTGGCGCCGCGATTCCGAGGGGGAGAACGCGGTGGTCAACGAGCTGGTCAATTTCGGATTCGAACGGATCAAGGGGGGGGAGAACGGGGATGCCGAGACACGTCTTGTTCTCCGGGACAGGGAGGCGATCGGAGAGTTTGTCGATACCCTCATTCCGCAGTGGATGGGAAGCCGGCGGAGATTTGCGATGTCCTCATCGCTGGCGATGCTCTGCGGCGATGCGTCTTCGCTGCGGATCTCGACGGAGGTCGTGGCGGAGCGCGAGGATGGTTTCGATCTGAAAGTGACCCTCACGGCGGCCGGAGTGCCGGTTCGGTGGAGGGATCTGGTGAAGGCGTCGGTCCGCAACGAGCTGTTTCTGGCGTCCGGGAGCGCGCTGCTGATCAAGATTCCGCCTCAGCTGCGCCGTCTGGCCGCCGCGGTGGCCGACATTGCGCATCCGGTGCCCGGGCAGGAGGCGCGCGGAGAGGATCTGGCCGAGGTGCTGCGCATGATCCGTCCCGCCGCCTATCACTGGGCCCGGATGGCCGAAGGGATCCCCGGCGCGGTGCCGACCGCGTTTTTGCGCTTGAAACTGGATTACGATACGGCGCTGGAGGAGAGCGCTGCGGACGAATCGCTGGTGCCCGCCGGACTGTTCCGCGGCGAACTGCGGAACTATCAGATGCAGGGCGTCCGCTGGCTCTCGGCGATGGGAAAACAGGGGTGCAATCTGGTGCTCGCGGACGAGATGGGACTCGGAAAGACCATTCAGACTCTCGCTCTGCTGGCGTCGGATGTGGTGGAGAATCTGCCCGCACTGATTATCTGTCCGACCAGTCTGATTGAGAACTGGGCTCGCGAGAGCGCCCGCTTCACGCCGGAGCTGAAGGTGCTGGAAATCACCGGAAACGATCGGAAAAATCTCTGGGAAAAGGCGTCGGCGCACGATCTGTGCATCACGTCGTACAGTCTGATCCGGCGCGACACGGAGCTGTTCCGCGGCATCCGTTTCCGCTATGTGATTCTGGACGAGGCGCAGCATATCAAAAATCCTGCAACCGCGAACGCGCAGGCGTGCAAGATGGTCGAGTCGGCGCACAGACTTGTGCTGACCGGAACGCCGCTGGAGAATTCGCCGGAAGATCTCTGGTCGATCTTTGATTTTCTGCATCATGGTCTGCTCGGATCGCAGAGTTCGTTCCGCAGCCGCTATGTGGTCAACCCGTCGCCGGAGATCCTCAATGAACTGGCGGAGAGGATTGCGCCGTTTATGCTGCGCCGGAAAAAGGCGGACGTCAACCGGGAGCTCCCGCCGAAGCAGGAGCAGATCCTGTACTGCGAAATGGGGGCGGAACAGCGGGCGTTCTACGAAAAATTCCGTCTGCGCGGACAGGAAGTGATGGAAAAACTCCGCAGAGGGGCCCGGGGCGAGGTCCGCTTTGAAATGCTCAGCGCGCTGCTGCGGCTGCGGCAGATCTGCTGCGATCCGTCGCTTCTGCCGCCGGAGCTGAATCCGGATGTGAAGGAGTCGGCGAAGATGGAGCTGCTCAAGGAGCTGCTGCTGGAGTCGGTGGACAGCGGACACAAGGTGCTGCTGTTCAGTCAGTTCACTTCGCAGCTGCACCGGATCCGCGACTGGATGGATTCCCAGTCGCTGAAATACGAGTATCTCGACGGTTCCACCAGCGACCGGATGGCGCATGTGGACCGCTTCAACCAGTCGCCCGACATTCCGGTTTTTCTGCTGAGCCTGAAAGCCGGCGGCGTCGGTCTGAACCTGACCTCCGCCGATACCGTAATTATTTACGACCCGTGGTGGAATCCCGCCGCCGAGGCCCAGGCCGAGGACCGCTCCCATCGGATCGGCCAGACCCGCGCAGTGACCTGCATCAAGCTGATCGTCGAAAATTCCATCGAGGAAAAGGTGCTCGAACTTCAGAAGATCAAGCAGGAACTCTTTGAAAACCTTGTCGAATCCCCGACCGAGGCCATGCGCTCCATCTCCATGGAAGATCTCGAATTCCTCCTGAACTGAGCAGGAGAAGAAAAGAATTTTTAAAAATATTAGCTTTGTCTAATTTCTGCTCTTGACAAATCCGTTTTGTGTGGTATAGTAGGAACAGAAATGGGAAAAACTGATTTTTAAATCCATCTCCTCTTCCGCAATTCCTGAAGAATTCCGGAGAAGAAGAACTTAAAAATTAGTCTAGGCTAATTAAACTCTAAAAACAGAAGGAGAAAGAAAATGTTTCGGGGAACAAAATTTACTTTGATAGAACTTCTTGTTGTAATAGCGATCATCGCGATCCTTGCTGGGATTCTTCTTCCGGCTCTGGGTTCGGCGCGGAACAAGGGGGTTTCGGTTTCCTGCACGGGGCGTCTGAAGCAGATCGGGACGGCGCTTCAGCTGTATTCGGCGGATTTTGAATATCTCTGTCCGGCGCGGGAGTTCCTGATGGGGGGCGCGGGGATGTACTGGTGCGGAATGGGGCTCGAGAAGGAGGATGGAAAGGATGTGATCGACTTTACGGATGAAGGGTATCTTTCCGGATATCTGAAAAAGGCCGGAGTGGATGTTTCGGTGATGCGGGAACGGGCGGGCAATGTGTTCATCTGTCCGGACGCTTCGGTGGAAGGAATGCTGGGGAGTCAGACGGTGGACCACGCGAACGGAGGCGGATACGGAATCAATTCGGTGGTTCACCGGACCCCGATGATGTATGGGACGATGCTGTCAAGCGGGGTGTATGCGCCGACACGGCCGGGAAAGATCCGGCGTCCGTCCAGCGTTGCGAGCGTCGGGGATTCCGCCACGTTCTCCACCTCGGACGGGCTTGCGGTCAACAATCTGATCAGCTGCAACAAGACACATTTCCGTCATCAGAAGCGGGCGAACCTTCTCTGGGTCGACGGCCACGCCTCCTCGCAGTCCGGCTCCTATCACGCCAGCTCCAATACGATGGGAACCGCCAATTTCTCCGTGGAAAATGGAATCGGCTGCCTGAATTCCAGCTCGGATCATGACGGCGATGCGGAACGGGATCTTTATGGCGTTCGGGAATAACTCAACAGGAAGGATGGTTCAACGATGAAAAAGAAAATTCTGATTGTTCTGCTCCTCTGCATTGGTGCGGGAGGCGTGTTCTGGGCAAACGGCGGACCGGAGGTCCGTCCGGAGCAGATCCAGCGGGAGATCCCCGCTCCTCCCGCCCGCGAAAAGGAGCTGAGAACTCTGCTTGCCGCTCTTCAGACCCTTTATCGGGAGAAAGGAGCTGCCGGAGTTGAAAGACTTTTCCCGTATTCCGCAACCGAACGGAAGTTCCAGAAGGCGGAAACGGGAGCGGATCCGGTGGAACGATCGCTGGAGACTCTCCGGAAATGCGGCAGAGAGATGACATTGAAAGAGGTCCGCTTCTTCGCGGTCTCCGATTCCGACCGTCTGTTCTTCGTCACGGGAAGAGCGGACGACGGCCGGACTCTGAAAATCGGTCTGAACAAATTCCGGAACGGCTACGGCATCATCGGAATCACCGAGCTCTGAAATAAATGCCGGAGAAAAGGGTTCCCCTTCCCGTTTTCTGCGGAAAATCCTTGCGGATCAGCGGTTCGTTTCCGGAGAGGAGCCGTCCCCTTGGAAGATGTGTTCTTCCAGGGGGATTGTTCCGGAAGATGATTGCAGGTCCTTTCCGGTCAGAATGAGCTGATCGGGTCTTGCCTTCCGGTATTCGCGGGGGGAGAGGCCGAAGCGCTTCCGGAATTCGGCGGAGAAGTTCAACGGCGCCGCATAGCCGGTTCGGGCGGCAATCTCCTTGATTGAAAGAGCGCGGTCCGTCAGAAGAAGACGCGCCGCCTCCCGCATCCGGATGGCGGTCAGCATCTGATATGGCGAGACGCCGTGGATCTTCCGGAAACAGCGGATCAGATGATTTCTGGAACAGCCGCAGCGGCGCGCAAGAAACTCCAGATTCAACGGCTCGTCATAATGCTGTTCCATCCACTCCGCCGTTCCGATGATCCGCTGGAAGGGGGCGCTCTGCTCCGCCGGATGCTGGAGAAT
>ERZ824600.2484-NODE-2484-length-19428-cov-2.875652_pt1 | contig 19428 bp, 10 predicted proteins | sample MGYA00519933_ERZ824600 | MGnify/ENA primary metagenome ERZ824600 (study PRJEB31778, sample SAMEA3449178) | human gut metagenome | biome: human gut; feature: human-associated habitat; material: faeces | place: United Kingdom | collected 2010/2012 ... | reverse complement strand
CAAGGATGCCACTCCGTGGAGCCGTATGCGTATTTATTGGGTGGACGAACGGTGTGTACCTGCCGAAGATTCGGAGAGTAACTATGGCAATATGCGCCGGCTGTTGCTGGATGAAGTGGGAATACCTGAGGAGTATATTTTTCCTATTGACGGCAGTAACGATCCCGATGATGAGGCGAATAGCTATTCTCGCATAGTGCGTTGCAATGCGCCACTCTGGCATGGCTTTCCGGCTCTTGATATTGTTCTGTTGGGGGCGGGAGAAGACGGGCATACCTCGTCCATTTTCCCCGGTCAGGAGTATTTGCTTTCTTCTTTCCATCCTTACGAGGTAAGCGTTAATCCCTACAATGGGCAGAAGCGCATAGCCATGACCGGCTGTTTGCTTTTTAATGCCAAGCAGCTGATTTTCTTTGTGACAGGCAGAAACAAATCTAACGTTGTGCGCGATATTCTGGATTCGGGTGATACCGGTCCGGCTGCCTATGTGGCGCATCATGCCTGGAATGTGGAAGTGTTTATGGATGAGCTGGCGAAACCCCAACCCATCCATGAGAGTGATTTATAAAAAAAAGAGAGTGATTTATCATCAATTGGACGTTCCGCTTTCCAGAATGCTGACGATGGAGAACAGCGTGAAACAGATGCCGCCTAATCCTGCCAATACGCGTGCGGGAACAAAGTAGACATCATTCAGTGTTGTCATTTCAAACAGAAAAGCAGAGAGGAAAAGACAAGTAAGCGCGGTGAGCACCGGAATGAGCGGAATTCGGTTCGCCAGCTTAAAGACGTTCCGCCAAATAACAGCCAGCAGAATTACTTTGCTGGATATGCTGTAACAAACTAAACCCAGACCTATCATAATGTATCCGGTGGAAGACTTGCCTGGGTCGGCATTCGTCAGCACCCAAAGTCCCCACAGGATACTCAGTGTCCCCATCACCAATACGAGGGCGGGCCACCATTTCCGTTCGGCACCACTATAAGAGTTACGTATCTGCCGGACAATGGTAGCAACCAGTGCAACCAGGCTTGTACAGATGCATGCCAGTCCGGCCATTACGTGTCCGGCCACATAGTAAGCGGTGTGGATATCACTTTGCCCCAATAACCAGAATGCCCAAACCCATGTAATGACGGCGAACACAACAGCCAGAATGATGAGTATGTCCGCCTGTGCCGAAGAGAATGACTTGGCAGGTACGGCATGGTCAGTCTTCTTGGAATTTTGCGTGATGAAGGTGAAGCGGGTGGAAGAGGTGGCGGTAGTGGCTACACATGCAGTGATGAAAGCTACTCCGCAAATGACATGTCCCGCAACGAAATGGGCCACCGTACTGCCGTCATTAATGTATGTCATTCCACCGATGAAACACACCACGGCAGCCAGATAGCCGATGATGGGCAGGGCATATTTTGCCGCCGTACTATACGTGTGGATAATCTGCCGGATGATGGTGCCTGCCGTAGCGAACAGTGCGATACATATCATTCCTAAAGAGAAGACCACGGGCCCCGCAACGAATCGGTTCGTGTCCGTCCCCATGTCGAGCACAAAGGCTCCGTAGCCGAAACAAAAAAGGGCCATCAGCAATGGGATAGCCCTGAAAAGGATACTAATACCGTAATTCATAACTGTTATCGTTTTTAAGTTTCCCCTTCCAACAGTATTCCTTACGGTTTGTTTTCGGTTTTAATATTTGTTCACCACAGATTTATTTCTCAAAGATGGCATTCCTGTATTCGTTGGGCGTCATGTCATAGCGTTCGCGGAAGAGGCGGTGGAAGGTGGACGCATTGGGCAATCCACATTCTTCGGCGATGTGACTGATGATATATTCGGGGTGCTCGCGGATGAGTTCGACTGCATGTTCCAGGCGCAGGTTGTTGATATAGGCGGTAGAGCTTACTCCGGTACACTGCATCAGGATGACGTTGAGGCGAGTTCGGTTTGTGCCCGATAGCATGCACAAGTCGTGGCGTGAGAATTTAGGATCCAGATAAGGAGACTGTTTGCTGAGTATGCCTTCCATTAGATCAAATATCCGGCGGTTTTCTATCTGTTCCAGTGTGTTGTATCCTCGCTTCGGTTCATTATCTTTTTCTTCATCATCTTCCGTTCCATGGTCTTGCAGGTCCGGCATGTTGTCTTCTTGTCTGCATTCGGCAGCGGTTTTCATTTGTTCTATCTTCTGTTGCAGGGCGTTGATGGTGTCGCGGCTTTCGCTCAATCGCTTTTTGCTGTTCATTTCTTCGTTGATGCTGCGTGCCATTGCCCGGTTTTTGCGGCGTATGTTGAGGGTGTATCGGACAATGAGCGCCAGGCCGGCGCATAGCAACAGCATGATGCAGATGGCTGAGATGAGGAGGATATTTCGTTCGCGCAGTTCGTTGGCCTGTTGTTGCAGCAGGGCTTCCTTTTCGGTGGTGTCGTATATGGCGGCGAGCTCCAAGGCGGTGTTGCGTTCTTCGCGTTTTTTGATGCTGTCGCACAGTATGGACAGTTGTTTATAGTAGTGGGTTGAACGGCGGTAGTCGCCTTTACTTGCGTAGGCTTCGCCCAATGTGCGCTTAATGGTGACCATGTGATAGTTCACGCTGTCTCTCTGACTGATCAGGAATTGCTCGCGGGTGGTATTCATGCGGATGATTTCGTCGTACATACGGCGATCAAAGAGGTAGGGCATGATGAGGTAGTTGTCGCGGCTGTGTACGTGACTTACGGTGAGGAATTTCTTGTAGAATTCTTCTGCTTCTTTGTGGCGTCCCAAGCGTTGCAGAACTACGGCGCGATGGGCGTAGAGGGCTTTGAGTTCTTTCTGTTCGAGCCCTTGCATCTGGGGTTCGCCGCCCTGTTCGCGGGTGACTACGGACTGGAGGGCGTCGAGTGTGCTGAGGGCTTCTTCGTACAGTTTGTCCCTTTGCTGCATCACGAGTAGGGTGTTGTAGTTGTAGCGCAGGTTGTCGTACTTGTATTCGTAATCGGTGTGGAGCATCAGGTCGACGGCTTGGTGCATGTACTCGTAGCCTTGGGACTTGTTGCCCTGGTAGTAGATCATCTTTCCCAGATTGAAGAGGGCGATGGAGTGCATGGGTTGGTTTCCGGTGGCTTTTGCTTTGCCCAGCAGGAGATTGACACATTCGGCTTTCCCGACTTCGTTGTGCAGGCAGTCGTAGGTGGAGATAAGGCGGTGGAGCTGATCCATATATTCATCGTCGTTCTGGCGTATGGAGTCGCTTTCGAGGGCACGGCGATAGTTTTTTAGGGCGTGGCGGTAGTGACCGTTGTTGAAGTAGAGGTCGCCTTCAGTGATGTCTAAGCGATGGGTGGGGAGGAGTTTGCGGATGCGCAACTCGTCCATGATACGGCAGGCCAGGGGAAAGTTGGAGAAAGTATAACGATAGACATTGTCATCGGTGAGGAGGCTGTCGGGCAGGGCGACGTCAGCGGCAATGGTGTCGTTAAGGGCGTTAAAGTTGCTTTCGGACGCGTGCAGAGTGGTGCGGGCCAGACAAATAAGGAGGCAGGACAGCAGGCAACTGCCGAGTAAACGGTAGTCAAGAAAGCGACAGTGGAATTGTTCTTGTCGTTTCATTAAAAGTTTTGATTAAAGTTGATGTTGTCGTCTTGCGGAGACAAAGATACGTTTTGTGGGGGAGAAAAGCAAGGGAAGAGGAACTTTTTAGAGTCCCGTTCCTCCCTCGTTCCATCCGGGTGTCCAAGGTATGATGGTGCCGCTCACTTGGTCTATACCGAAGTTGAGGGTGGCTGCCAGGCGTAGGGTAGTGGCTGTGGCGGGCGGGTTGAAGCCGGAGAAGAGGGAGGTGACGTCTTGCTCGTAGCTCAGGGTGGTGCCGTCCGCGAGGGTAGCGGTAATGAGGATGCGTTGGCCGGTGGCTGAGGAGTCCGTGCCCAGGAGGCGGAAGGTACCGGTGGCTTCGGGGTCGGTGGGGGTGGAGGCGTCCAGTTGCAGGTTGGTGAGGAGGTAGTAAGGGGCCTTCGCGTTGGCACGTAGACTGGGGGCCGGGGAGTTTGTTTGGGTTGGGACTTCAGCGGCGGTTTGGGTTGTGACGGCCGTGTAGCGTTGTTCCAGCCGTGCGGTGCGGCTGACGCCTTCGAGGCGGGCGGTGATGGCGGTAATGGATGATGCGTCGGCTCCCTGCAGGCGGACGTCGAGGCGGACGAGACGAGTGCGGGGTGCGGGGGTGAGGGCGGTTTGAATGGTGCGTCCCGAGGTGACGGTGACGGGCGTGGCGTCAGTCAGCACATCGGGGGCTTGGGGAAGCCGGCCGTCGGGGGCGAGGAGGGGGAGGCTGATGGTGGTGCCGTTGAGGGTGAAGGCGTCGGTGCCGAAATATTCAGTGTTGCTGCCATCGGTGGGGAGGGTGCAGGGGAGATTGTAGGTGCCGGCTTCTACATCGACAGGTTGGTCGTGGAGGACGGTGGCAACGATGCGATCCTCACGGGCGGGATCGGTGAGGATGGCGGGTAGCAGAGGGTTGGCGACGCCGGGGGCGCTGAGTAAAATTCGGCCGGGGTTTTCGATGGGTTCGCCGTCTGGGTCGAGGAGGAGTTCGAGGTAGTGGTGTTTACTGCACGAGGTAAACAGGAGCGCCGACAGGAGAGCTATTGTAAGTGCGGACAGGATTGCCGACGGTAGTTCGGATTGGGTGGTGGTGAGCGGGTGGGCGGCGTATTGTTTTGTTTTCATATTATTTTCTTGTTGTTTTCGAGTTATTGTTTTCTTTTTGTTCTCCGGCTGTTGCTTGGGGTTTTCCGGTTATGGCTGTTGTATTCTTCCGCTGCTGAGAGGGACTCGGTGGGCGGAATGGGGATGTTTTCAGAATCGGTAGACGAGTGCGACGTCGAGTGCCGTCAGTGTGAAGCGGTCGTGGGTGCGGGTACCGAGTAGCCGGCTTTGGGCGGCGGGGGCGTACCAGGTGTATCGGTCGTAGTTTTGGTGCTGATATCCCAGGGCAAGTGCGGCGTCAATGGCCCAGCGGCCGCAGGGGTCAAGTGCGAAGGAGTATCCAAGGAGGATTCCGGCTGATATGAGGTCGCCCTCGCGTCCCGGGGTGCCGGCGGTGAGTAGCTGCTCGTTGAAGTGGGTGTAGCGCAGGTCGATGCCGAGGTAGGCGCCGCGGGAGGAGGAGATGTAGATGTCACGATTTGGGTGGGAGGCGGAGTTTCTGTTGGTGAAGGGGCGGAAGTAGCGACGCAGTTGCAGTCCGGCGGTGCTGAGGCGGGCGGCGTGGGTGCGGTGGCTGAGCGACCAATTTCCGTATGAGCCGTCGAGGCCTACCTGCCAGCGGCGGCCGAGGGTGAGGTCCATGCCGAGCGAGGGGCTGCCAAAGGCCCATAGCAGGAGGTTGCTGCGCAGGGAGAGGCGGGGAGAGGGCGAGGAGGTGCTGATTGTTTTGCTACTGCTGATTGCTGTACTGTTGCTTTGTGCTACGGCACAGTTGTTGCCTGCCGCCAGAATAATGGTAGCGGCAATGATGAGTTGTTGGATATTCTGCTTCATATTGTTTTCATTTTCTAATGATTATAATTGGTTTTATCCGGGATTTTTAATCCAGTCAGTTTCCCGGATGCTGCTGTGCTGTAGCGATGCTACTGCTCCCCTTGATAGCTCCATTGAATGATGGGCGGGGCGAGGATAACCTTCTTTGTGGCATCCGTGCTGCCTACGGTGTTTCCGGCTGCTGCGTCGAGCGTAGCACCCCAGATGCCGGCGGCGGTCCAGTTGCGCTTCTGCGCATAGATGTTACCGGTGGTGTTTACCATCACCGTGGAGACATTTGTGAGGGTGGTGTTGCCTGCGGTGGTGACTGTACCGTTTTCTATGATGGGGGCGGTGATATTAAAAGTGCAGTCATTCCTTATTTCATTGTCCAATGCAAAAAGAGGCTTAGTGGTGGTGGTGACGCCTTCGGCTGTATCTTTATCGGCACCGGTGACGAGCAGTTGCTGATAGCCTGCACCCCAATAGAAGCCGAATCCGGTGGGCTCACCGTTCGTGTCAGTGTTTCCTGTGCTGCTGCTTTCCTTGAAGGGGGAGACGAGGCCGGAGAGGGTGGGGGAGAGGTCATTGTTGCTTTTTTTGTTTTCTGTGATTAGCCCGATGGTAGTGGCATCACCGGAGTTATCGTTCTTCGTAGCGTTTACAGCGTAGGCAGAGGCGATGATGCTGCCGTAGTTGCTGCCGACAAGGGAAGCGGAAGTGTTACTACCGAACGTGTTGCCGGAGGTATAGCAACCGAACAGGATGGCGTTAGAATAGCATCCTACCAGACCGCCATGGTAGCCGGTACAACCGCTGAGGTCGCAGTTGCGTACGTAGCATGCGGTGATGACGGAGCTATTGTAACCTATCAGGCCACCACTGTAGCTGGTGCCGGATACTTTGCAGTCGGTGGCGTGACAGCGGGTCAGAGTAATATCAGTCTGAGAGGTTTCACCTATCAGGCCACCGGTCTCATTGCCGCTCACTGCGCAGCCGGTGGCGCTACAGAGAGAAACGGTGGTGCCATTAGCGCAGCCTCCGATAAGGCTACCGGTCTTATTATTGTTGTTCATATTCTTCACCCGTGCGTCCTTCATGTGGAGGTTGTAGATGACGGCTCCGGAGGTATAGCCGAAGAATCCAGCGTTTTTCAGTGTTGATGTGTTGATAGTCATGCCGGTGATGGTATGACCATTGCCGTTGAAATGGCCTTTGAAGGAGGTGCTGGTACCCTCGTTGCCGATGGGTGTCCAGAGTTCGGTATTGCCTTCGTCTGGTATGTCATTGAAATCTTTATCGGGCAGTGTGCCGCCAGTGCCGGTGGCGGGATCGTATCCCGGAGTGAGGTTGATGTCGGTCATGAGGATGTAGTTGGCAGAAAGGGAGTATTCATAATTTTTACCGTCTGAGTTGGTATAATTATAGTCCCCGTCTGTATTTTTCACACCTATCTTGCGCAGTTCTTCCTCGTTGTAGATGGGGGTGTATCCTTGCGGCACGGTGAGTAAGTTTCCCTGGTCGTCCCACTTCATATCCTCGTCGTTGCCGTCGAGGTCTCCGTTGGCAGGGATGGCGGTACAGGCACCGGGCAGCAGACTGAGGCGGTAGGTGTATTGGCGGGCTATGTAGAGCCTGCGTCCGCGTGCGGAGGGATCGGCTGCGTTGGGGTCGGTGTCGCCTGCGGGGATGGTAACAGTGACTTGAGTGCCTCCCGTGACGGTGTTCAGACCGGTGTCGGGATCACGATTGACGGTGCCGCCCAGGGTGACGGTGAGTGAGTGGAGGTAGAAACTGCTCTGATAGCTTGCGTTGAGATTGAGGCGGGAGATGGCTTGCCATTGGCACGCGCCGTTGCCGGCTTCGGTTGCATCGGCAATGGGGGTGAGGGGCAGGGTGTGATTCAAGGCGTCTTCCGAATAAATGGTTGCCCGGATGGCATTGACAGGGGCGCCCAGCTGATTAGTGATGCCGGAGATATTGATGATGGCGTTGCGGTGCTGGAAGCTTGCGGTGAGAGTACCTCCGGAGGCGAGGTTGAGGGCTCCCGGTGAGGGCTTGAGGGGATCGTTGGCGAGGGTTTGATTACCGGACTGGCTGCTGTATAGGGCTGTCAGTGCATCGACATAGGGCGGGGTGCCGGGGGCGGTGGTGAACAGGGAGCCGCGTTCGGCTTGAATATAGGCCTTCAGGGCCGCTTCGGGGGCGGACTGGGAACTGCTTGCGATGTAGGGGGCAGTCTGCCCGTTGTAGAAGGCGAGGAGCTCGAAGTTGCCGTTTTGAGGAGTGGACATGGCGGGGCTGATGATCCACCGGGCGGTGGAGGTGGCGCTGCCGTCCTGCTGTTGCAGGGTGGCGGTGGAGTAGGCGATGGCATTGCTGTTGTCGGCATCAGTGAGTACGATGTGAATCACGTCATCGGGGATGAAACGGGTCTTCACGAGGCCGGTGTAGCCCTTGTCATCGGTTCCGTCGGAGCGGGTGCGGGCGGCGGTGGGGATGGTGGTAATCCCGTCTGTTGGCGTCAGGATTTCTGCCAGGAAGTGTGTGAGGGCGATGCCGCTGTCGTTGTCACCGTCGAGGTCGTCGAGGGAGTCGGGGTGGCAGGCGCTGAGGCTTAGGGCAAGGCTCAGGACAAGGCTCAGGCTCCGGTTGAGGATGAGGTTGAGGATGTGGGCGTGGCGCCGTTGGGTGAAAGGGGTATTCTGTTTCATTGTGATGCAATTAATTCTGGGGTTATCGATTTTTTCTTTTTTCACCACGGAGTTTAACAGAGTTTTTCGTCTTTTCTCTTTTTTCTCCCTCTGTACCCCTCTGTGGTGAATGCTGATTATTGTGCTCCGTTCGCGGTGGTGACGCTTTCGGCCTGTTCCTTTTACTCGGTTTTTATCATGTTCGCTATAAGGAGCTGAACCGAGTTGTCTTCATCTCTGCTGTCATTTGAAGGTGATGCTGCGGAAGGTGAAGGTGTAGGAGTCGGTCTCATCGGAGCTGTTTATCTTGGTCGGTATCTTGAGGTTGACCAGTGGACCGTTCTGCGAGGTACCGTCGGTGTCGTAGCAATACTGCTTCAGGGCGGAGTTCAGCAGGAGGTCACAGTTCTTGAAGGTCTCGGGGTCAGTGGCGTTGTCGAAGGCGGGGAAGAACATGGAACCGTAATCAGTTCCCAGCTTCTCTATCTTCGTGACGCTGGAGATGTCGAGGCTCTGAAGGGCGATGCAGCCGTAGAAGGCTCCGCTCCCGATGCTTGTCGCCTGCGGCATGCTTGCTGTGGTGAGGGTTTTGCAGTCGGAGAAAGCTCTGTTCCCGATGCTTGTCGCCTGTAGTATGTTTACTGTGGTGAGGGCTTTGCAGTTGTTGAAGGCATCGTTCCCGATACTTGTCGCCTGCGGCATGCTTGCTGTGGTAAGGGCGTTGCAGCCGGAGAAGCCATAGTTCCCTATGCTTGTCACCTTCGGCATGCTTACTTTGGTGAGAGCGTAGCAGGCGGAGAAGGCGCCACTCCCGATACTTGTTGCCATTGGCATGTTTACTGTGGTGAGGGCGGCGCAGTTGAAGAAGGTATAGTCCCCGATGCTTGTCGCCTTCGGCATGCTTACTGTGGTGAGGGCGTAGCAGGCGGAGAAGCCGCTGCTCCCGATGCTTGTCACTTGCGGCATGTTTATTGTGGTGAGAGCTTTGCAATTGGAAAAAGCTAGATCTCCGATGCTTGTCGCCTTCGGCATACTTGCTGTGATGAGGGCGTCGCAGCCATTGAAGACGCTGTGCCCGATGCTTGTCGCTTGCGGCATACTCGCTATGGTGAGGGCTTTGCAGCCGAAAAAGGCGTTGTTCCCGATGCTGTTTGCCATTGGCATGTTTACTGTGGCGAGGGTAGAGCAGCCACTGAAGGCGTTGTTCCCGATGCTGTTTGCTATTGGCATGTTTGCTGTGGTGAGGATTTTGCAGTTTTGAAAGGCGCATTCTCCGAGGGTTTCTGTCAATAGCATGCTTGCTGTCTTGAGGGCATCGCAGCTATTGAAAGCGTATCTCCCGATGCTTGTTATTTGTGGCATGCTTACTGTGGTGAGAGCTTTGCAGCCGGCGAAAGCAAAGTTTTCGATGCTTGTCGCCTTCGGCATACTTGCTGTGGTGAGGGCTTCGCAGTAGTGGAAGGCTTTCTCGCCGATGCTTGTTGCCGCAGATAATTCCACGCTACGTAGCTGGTGGTATTTCTCAAGAGCACCGGTGCCGGTGTTTTGCTTCGGCAGTGTGGTCACGTCCTGCAGTGTCAGGTCGATGTAGCCGTTGACGCCGTTGTAGTTGCTGTTGCTCGGGGTGTAAATCACGTTCAACGCTGTGCGCACGTTTGTCAGCACAGTGGCGTCTTTCGTGGTGCCATTGAAGTTATCCGTTCCGCCTCTTGTCACCGTCCAACGGGGATTGACGTTGGTCAGCTTTCCTGTTCCATGGATGGCGTCGTCCAGCAGACCGTCGGCTGTCACCATTCCCTGCAAGTCCACTTCGTTACCGCCGGAGGTGAGGGAGTAGTCGAGTGTGAACTTGTCCTGTGCTTTGGTTAGCTTGGCTTGGGCAACGAGGTTGTTGTCCAGTGGCAGGCTGTAGTATATATAGAAAGGTGTCTCTCCCACTATGGCTTCCAGATCTTTCACGTTGTCCGTGGCTTCGGTGGGCTTCTGCTTCAGTAGGGGCAGGTGGAAGAGAGCGGTGCCGTCCGTGGCGGTGGCGGGCCGGGAGGAATAGTCGGCGATGACGTCGATTTCTAAGTCATATTGGTTGGTCTGATTGTTATATCCCTTTCCCCATCCGGTGGTTCGTAGCGTTAGGTAAGTTCCCTGAGGGATACCAGTGACTTCTACGAGTGCCGTCTGTCGCTTCCATTGGGGGGCGGGGAGGTGGACGATGTAGTTTTTCTGTGCGAGATCGTCGGCCGTCAGTTTCAGGTCGAAGGGGATAGTGCCGGTGGTGGCGCTGATTTCTTCGGAAGTGCCGGTCAACGGATCGGGGATGCCTCGGTAGGTGTATTGGGCGCGTATGGAGCGTGTGCCGGTGGGGACGATGACGAGCGAGGGCGTGGCGGTCCACTGTGAGGGGGTGGTCGGAGTGGCTCCGGTGGCTTCAGCGGTGCAGGTCAGGGTCTGTTGTGAGGTACTTCCAGAGGTGTCGCCGGTGGAGAGTTGGGCCAGGATGAGGCGTGCTTCGATGGCGGCGGTTCGGGCCTCGTCGTCGGCTGTGGAGGGAATATCGGATTGAGCTTCCTGGGCGGAGATGCTGTAGTAGGTGAGGTTGACGGTGACTTGGTCGCCTGCCTGCCAGCATCCGGTGGTGGTGCTGGTGCGGGTGGCGGGGACGGACTCTCCCGATTCGACGTTTTCTCCTGCGTATCCGGGCTTTTGGCCGAGGGAGATGAGGAGTGCGGGGGCATCGGGGGTGCCGCCGTTGGAGGGTGCGGGGGCGTCGGGATGGACGGGTGTTATGAGTTCATCCCGGGTACAGGCGGTAGGCAGTATGAGGGTGAGGCTCAGGGTTGCCAGTGCGAGGGTGAATGTGGTGGGTATGAATTTCTTTTTCATTGCTATGCTGTTTATTGGGTTATGAGTTCAATGGATACGCGGACGATGCGGATAAAGCGAACGTGCTGCTGTCTTCATCTCTGTTGCCGTCATTTGAAGGTGATGCTCCGGAAGGTGATGGTGTAGCTGTAAGGGGCGCCACTACTATCATGGCCCTCTATCTTGAGTTTTACGAGTGGACCGTTCTGCGAGGTGCCATCGGCGGCATAGCAGTATTGTTCCAGGGCGGAATTTAGCACGAGGTCACAGTTGGGGTAGGCGCCGCTGCCAAAGGCACTGAGCAGGTAGTTTTGTTCTGAAGTTCCTAAGTTCCATATTTGGGTAACGCCGGAGATGTCGAGGTTTGTTAAAGCTTGGCAGCCAATAAAGGCGTTTTTCCTGATGGTCTTTGCTGATGGTATACTTGCTGTGGTGAGGGATTCGCATTTGTAGAAGGCGTATTCCTCGATGTCGGTCACTGCAGGCAACTCTATGTTGCGTAACTGCTTGTAGCTTTGGAAAGCGCCATCGTTGTTGTATGTTGGCAGTGTGGTCACATCTGTCAGCATTAGGTCGATGTAGTTGGGGCCGGTGTAGCTGTCGTTATCCGGAGTGTATATCTTGTTCAGCGCCGTGCGCACATTCTTCAATACTGTCACGTCTTTGCTGTCGGTGTTGCTGCTGGAAGTGGCCTCTGTGCCTCCTCCGGTCACCACCCACATTGGATTTGCAATGCAGAATATGTCCGGATTTAGCTCCGTCAGACCACTGGCGATGCCCGGGCTTCCGCCTGCCGTCTCTCCTCCTTCTCCGTTCCCGTCCTCAAATCCGGAGATTGTGATGCCGTTGGGGTCGATGTAGGCCATGTCTCCCTTCACGTGTACGGTGAGCGTCAACATCTTTCCGGGCTGTGGCACGGCGTTGATGGTAGCGCTTGTAGGCCAGGTGACGGAAAGCAGTTCACCTGTGGAGGTGGTAAGTACTGCCACGCATGTGCTGCCCGGAGTGAGCCGGTTGGTGCCTGTGGAGCTTTCACTGGTGTTCGTGCCGGGTGTCAGTTCGCCGAAGATGACGATCTGCTGGCTGACGGCTGTGTATTGGCAGGTGGCCGTGGCGTCGGTGTAGATGATACTGCCGGGATCCGTGCCGGGATTGGCTTGGATGCCGTGCGTCACAGTAGGGGCGTATTGAGTGGTGGGGCTGTCGCCTGTCATAGTCAGGGGGCAGGATGCGTTGTTAACCACGGTTCCTTGTCCGGCGTTGTAGAGTTTCAGCACCAGGCGCAGGGCAGCTGTGGTGTAGGCGGGGTTGATGGTGGCGATGCCTGCCTTTTTGTCTGCGGAGAGAGTGATGCCGGTCCGTTCTTTGTCCGTGGCGGAGGGGATGCTGACGTCGGGATTTGCGGGTACTTCGGCACCGTACTTCATCCGGGTGCGGAAGGGGACGTAGACATTGGTCGTGGCATCGTCAGCAGTGCCGCTTGTACCGCTGATGTCTGCGGGGACGTTCATCAGTACCGGTGCGGCGGTTTCCTCGATGCGTAGGTCGGCTTGTTCAGTGGGGATGACGGGGATGTGGGTGTTGGCGGAGGTGCCCGTGGACGTCTTCAGCTTGAAGTATTGCGAGCTGGTGCCGCTGCCGGAGGTGTTGTCGTTGCGGTCTGCTATTTCGTAGTCGGCGGAGGCGGTCAGGGTGGTGGTGCCGTCGGGTGCCTGGTCGTAGCGCCTCAGGGTGAAGCTGCTGCCGCTGACATCGAACTTGATGCTGCCGGTGGTGGCGTTGGCCCGGGTTACCGTGCCCGTTGCGGGCAGGCTGACGGTTGCGGCCAGTGGCACCGGTGTGGCGTCGGGGTTACTGTTGTCGTCGTCGTCCAGTTCGCCGGGGGTACAGGCTGACATCAGTCCGAGGGCGAACAGGATGAGGGTGGCAAGGTATGTTGTTTTCTTTTTCATAATCATTCTATTGTTTTTGGACTTTCGTTACTGTCTTGGGTTGCTTGGTACAGGTCACTGTTCCCACCATAGCTTCAGGTTTCCGGTCACGCTGTCGCCTGCGGGGTTGTCCGTCCCGTTTACGATCTGTGCAAAGAGTAGCAGGTCTTGGGCTGAGGAGAGTTCATAGATAGGTTGGCCGTTAGTACCTTTCTTTTCTGTATCGTCCGGATTCGTGGCAGGTTTCAACTCTATTGTCTCCGTTCCCGTATCTCCTGCGTCTATTTCTTCCCAGGTGTTGAGCGTTGCCGTGGCGTCCAGGTTTTGGGAAACATTGAAGGGTGCCATCACTGTGATGCGCGTGCCGGTGGTGATGGTGGGGGGGACGCCGGCATTCTTGGTGATAGAATATTTTATAATCAGCGTCTGCGGTGTGCTTCCGGTGTTGGGGGTGAAGGTGAGGGTACCCAAGGTAGAGCCGTCGGGGACGGTGCCGCTCTGTTTTCCTGTGCTGACGTCGGTAGTGGTCGTAATGCCCGGCACGTCCGTTAAGTACATATAGGCACGGAAGGTGGTGACGGATTGTTGCCGACCGTTTATCGTTTCCGTAGCCTTACCGGTACGCCAGCAGACGATTTGGTTGTTTTTGCTGTTCTCGTTGGGGCCACCGGTCAGTGTCAGCTTCACAGCATCGATATCGTTGGCGTCGGTGCCGTCGAGAGTGGCTTCACCGGTGGTGGGTAGCACGTTGGGCATTGTTTGGTCTATTACCCGCACCACGATGCTGACGCGCCGGTGAAGGAGTTCGGCGTACAGTTGTCCGCGCTTGATGCCGGGGATTTCATTGTCGGCTTCGGCTATCCGGGCATTGTCGCAGGATAGGTAGTTCTGTAGACAGTAGTTCTTCCGGGTGGTTTGATTCGTGTATGTGATGCTGCCTTCCCAATGGAGGTTGCCGCCGTAGGTTTCTACGGAAATCGTTTTCCCACTGTTGCGGTCGATGTCGTCGATGTAGAGGGGATAGATGTCGGTAGCTTCAGCTTGAGCTCGGTATGGGTCGCTGTTGTCATTCGGGTTTATCTGCCGCCAGAGGTTGTCCGTTATGCCGGTATATACATAGGTGGCGGTGAGCGTCTTGCTTCCCATGTCGTTGTTTCCCAGTTTGGGGGCACTGACGGCGATGCAATCTCCCGCTTCCCAAGCGTTGTCTTTGCCTGCGGGGTCGGTCGCCATGCGTGTGGTAGCGGGTACTGAGCCGTCGTAGCCATCGTTACCCTCGATGGTGAGGAGGCCGATGGTGAGGGGAGTGCGCAGGCCTTCGGTGCCGGTGCCTTCGGGGGCGGTAACAGACAGAGGGTCGGCTGTGCAGCTCGTCAGCAGGAAGATGAGGAAAGAGATGCAGAGGAGAATGCACAGTGAGAGCAGTGGAATGATGATCCGGTCACCCAGTGAATCGCCGTAGCGTATGGTGTACCAGACGTTTTTCCAGAATTCATCGCTGTACCTGCATGTCTTTATTTTCTTTTGTTTTTTCATTGTTTCTTGTTCTTTATGTCTTTGGGTTCTTCGTCTCGTTATCGCTCTCCCGTGCGTCGGAAGAATCGAAGTTACTATTGCCACTCGAAGTTGCCTTCACCCGATTCTTCTTTCCATGCTTCCACCGCAATGTTACCCGGATTGAGTTCGGATTTTGTCAGGGTGGCGGTGAGGGTGTACTGGCTGCCGTACTTCAGCGTTAGCCCATCCTTACCGGCTGCTTTCAGAGTGTAGGTTTTCTCTGTTGCCGTACCGCTGCCTAAGGTCAAGGTCAGATAGTCAGTACCGATAGTGGCGCCACTTGCACTGTTTGCTCCTAAAGTTTGTGGGGCGATAATGGCAACGAATCGGGCGGGTTTGGCTTCAGTGGCGCCGGAACCACTGTCGGTGGCATCCTCGATCTTCACCAGGGTGACGTCGGTGGACTCACCGGATGTAAGCGTGGCGGTGGTGATACTGGGCCAGCCATCGCTGATGCTGTTCCATGCATTGTTGCCAGAGCCTGAGATGGTCATTTTCTTGTTGCGCTTCAGCTTGATTGAGGCAGAGTTCAGAGTGGCGGCATCGTAGGTACCATCGCTTTTCAGATTCATGATGAACCGGACGGTCTGATGCTCCAAGCGCCGGTCATCGCCGCTGCCGGAGCTGTTTTCGGTGAACTTAGGTGATTCGCCCCATTCGGTTGCTGCGTTCCGGCCTTCAAGATAGTCCTTCTCGTGGTTTTCCTTGTTTCTATCCGCACCGGTGTTAGTGGCGTGGCGGTAGTTGGTGGGGATAAAGACGGCATGAAAATAATACTTTTGCAGGGTACCGGTGGATGCATCGTTATCCCACTTGTTCAGGTTGTCCCATAGGATGGGGGCGTAGGCGGCATCGGCGGTATTGATGCTGGCTGTACCTCCTGTGGAAGATGTCTGGTATTGAATGGGGTATGTACCGATGGTGCCGTCAGTGACGCTCCTCGTCGAGGTTGTAGCCCGCAGATACAGTGTTCCCGTCTCCGTGATGCCCGAGAGATCAATATCCTGAGGTGTCACCACTCCGTCCGCCGTCACACTCTGACTGGCGTTGGTCGAGGTGTCCCAGTCTTTCAGTTGGATGGTACCGGGGATCAGTACAGACTTCCGGGCTACGATGGGCTGGATGGTGTTCCGGCCTGCTGTTAGCTGGATGCTATTTTCGGGTTTGTCGGGCTTGAAGGTGTAGGTCTTTCCGTCGATGGTGAGCACAATGCCGCCATCGGTGCTGCTTATTGTCTGAGGCGGGGCGATGAGACGGAAGGTGACACTCGCCACGTTTCCGGCCGTCTCTTCAGTGCCCGACTTGTAGTGCAGGGTGCGCTGCATGGTGAAAGCGGTGCTGGTGGTGCCGCTTGCAGTGGCGGTGGCGGGCGTTTCTTTAGCTTTATCAGCATTCGTGGTGTTGGCCACGTCAGTATACACCAGTGTGTAGGGCGCTATCAGCGAAGCTTCGGCTGTGGCTCCCGCCAGTTGTGTGGGGCTGAATCCGTCGTTTCCTTCGAGCGTGGTCAGTGTGACGGTGAGCTGTGCCATGAGGTGCTTCAGGGTGAACTGGAGGTCCTGGCGCCGCCGGGTGGTATAAGTATAAGCCGTCAACAGGTCAGCCCGCTCATAGGGAGAAAAATTCTCGGAGCCGGTGGCTGGGTCAGCCTGGTTGGTGGGTATGGTGTAGACGACATTGTCGTTACTGCCTTTTCCGGAGGATGCGTGAGCATTCACCACGGCGTAGAAGCTGTAGAATTTGTTACCGTCGGTGCCGATGGCATCGTTCCAGTAGAGAGGAGACGTGCCGGCCTTGGCCTCCCAGGTGGCGTTGGCGGTTTGGTCACCGGCGGTGTTGTTGTATACGGCCGTTATGGAGCTGCCCACGGAGTTGCTGTAAAGATGTAGGTCTACGTTCTGATCGGGGATATATGCTTCGGTACTACCGGTGGTGACGCGCGTCTGCGGGTTGGCGCCATCGGTGTTCACGCTGAGGGTGACGGCGTCTGCCGGGTCACGCGTGTCCGATGCGTCGTCGATGCTGTCGGTACAGGCTGTCAGGGTGCATAGTGCCAGGCAACCGGTCAGGAATAGATTATTTTTCTTCTTCATATCTTTCTTTGTTTTGTTTAGGGATCTACTACCACTCCGCCTTCCGTCATCGAGGCTTCGGTCCAGTTGGTCACAGCTGCCGAGAAGCCCAGCGGTGTGCGGCTTACGGTGACTTCGAGGCTGAACTTCTGGTTGGCTGTCATCGTCAGTTCTTTATTCAGCGTGTAGTTGTTCCCGTTGATGGTGATGACTATCTGCTTCAGTTGCTGCGGAGCAATAAGGGCGCTGAAGGTGGCGTTGGTACCGCTAGCATCGGCTGCATCCACGGTCTTCTTCAGGGCTACGTTCTTGGCAGTGGTGAGATCGCTGATGTTCAGTGTGGCGGTGGTGCTGCCGACAGATACTTTCTTTTTACTGTCTGTCTTTACGGCGGCGGCGTTCAGTTCAGCGTTTGTGAATCCGTCTGTACCCGATATTAACTTCACGTCCAGCTGTGCCATGGCGTGTGTTAGTTTGTGGCCTTCGGTGCTGAAACCGGGCTGTGTGCCCCATGCGATGACGTCGGAAGTGGCGATGAGGTAGTCAAACTCGTGGTTGTTGCCTGCCACGGCTTCGTGCCGATATTCTTTGGGGACGAAGAGGGCGGCATAGGTGTAGTTTCCTTTTGCCAGATTGTCCCAAATGATGGGGGAGTATCCGCTACCGGTTGCATCGTCGATGGAGGCTTGGCTCTTCTCGTATTTCACGGGATAAGTTCCTGTGCCGTTGGCGGTTACGCCGGAGGTACTTTCTGCCGTGGCTGCCAGGTAGAGCGTGCCGGCTTGGTCGATGTTCGTCAGGGTGGTGGTGGTGATGGTGACTCCGTCCACTTCGCTGCTGCCGCTACCCTTGCTTCCTGCTCCCCATTCCGCAAGTGTGATGCTGCCCACGGTCATGGCGGTGGGGTTCAGGGTCAGTGTCAGGACGTTCTTCTTGCCTGCTTGCAGAGTGAGAGCTGCGTTGAGTGTACCGGTGTAAGTCTTGTCGCCCACGCTGACGGTGAACGATGCGCCTTGGGCAAGCGTCTGCGGCACTACGAGGTAGGTGGTCTCGCCCGTGATGATGGCGGTACCGGTGTTGTCAGTGGCGGAAACTCCGGTGGCGAGATCTGTGTAGGTGGTGCTGGTGCTGCCGACGGTGGGATTCACTTGCAGAAGGCTGTTGTCAGCGGTGTTGTAGCCCAGAGTGTAGGCGGTCAGCATGGCGGGGGTCTTTACGGTGGCGTCGGTCAGGGAGATGCCTGCGGGGAAGTCCGTTCCGGCTACTACGTTCACGGCCAGCTGTGCCATCAAATGGCGGAAGCCGAAGTTCAGGATGCCTTGTCCCATGGTGGCGGGGCCGGCGCCTATCAGATCTACCACCCGGGTCTTGCTGTCGGTGGCGTTCTCGATGGTAGCATAAAAACGGTCGTTAGTCAGGTTAGTGTCGTCCACGTAAATGGGGTTCGTACTGCTCCATGCATTGCCGGCGAAGGTGTAGGCGTGTGCCGCGGCCTTGTCAGCCTGCGCGTCATTCGTTGTGCTTCCTGTGTTGCCGACTCCTTTTTTCCAGATGCTCATGGCGGTTCCCTTGATGGCTTCCGTACCACTACCGCCTGCGGAGGCTGTTCCGGTGAGGTCGGCTTTGATATCGGCTTTAGTGGCGGGGGCGGTGGTATCCCAGTCTTCCAGGGTGATGCTGCTGAGTTCTACGCCACTCTTGGTTACGCTGAGCTTGTAGGCGGTGGTTTTTCCGGCTACCAGTGTGGTTTCAACGGCTTTGTAGGTGTATGTCTTTCCTTCGATGGTGAAGGCAAGCACGGGACTGCATGTTTGCGGTGGGAGGATTCCCTCGAAGGTGGCCTGTGCGGCTTCCGTGGCGTTTCCTGTACTGCGGGCTATGGTCTTTGGAGTTACTGCCACAGCCTGTGCGTCGGTGCCTGCGGTGGCGATGGCGGGCACAGCTTCACTGGGTACGGTGATATCGTTGCCGTCCTTATCCTGTGCGGTGCCGGTGTATGCCAGCGAGTATGTCGTCCGGGTGCCGTTTATGCTGAGGGTGGTTCCGTTGAGATCCACCTGGTTGTTTCCCGTAGGCGACTCGATGACTACCTTCAGTTGTGACAATACATGGCGGAACTTGAGGTTGAGTACGGTTTGCCGCTTCGGAACGGTGATGTAGGCGATGAGTTGGTCGCTGGTGGTGTAGGCGTTGCCGGTGTTTTGGTTGACGGATACGGCCGGCGATGCGGTGGGCGTTTGTGGTGATGCGGCGAAGAAGGGGTAGGCTTGCACGTCTCCTACGGTTACGGACGTCAGGTCGTCCCAGTAGAGTTTCCAGGTATTTTCCCATTTGTTGTTCGTGTAGGTGAAGGTGCCGTTGTCGTCGGCATTACCCATCTCCTTGTAATAAAGGAAGAGTTGGGTACCGTCTGTTGGTGCGTAGGTGCCTTCGGCCGCAGCCTCGTTACCCGCATTCACGCGAGTGCTGATGTCTACTTGTCCGTCAGTTTCGGGCGTTAATGTCTCGTCATTGCTGCACGCGGCAAAAAGAACTGCAACTGCCAGCAAGGTGCTGATTTTAAAACTTAGCTTGTTCATACTGTTTTTGTTAATTTATTATTCACGTCCTGCATATAGCTTGTCAGCCCGAAAGCCCTACGCAATAGCTCTAAAGCCTTTGAGGCTATATACAAAACTTATTTATTATTATATTTCTTACTATTTAAGTTGTTCTTAATCTAAAGGGTGGTGCGGCTCTAATCTACCGTTACATCCCCCTCGGTGGCCTCTTGCGAATCATCCCAGTCCGTCAGAGTGAACACTGCGCTCAC